>Ga0070762_10000093_pt1 | contig 28877 bp, 22 predicted proteins | sample HubBroMetageREF2_FD_66726 | JGI IMG/M metagenome (GOLD analysis project Ga0070762, IMG submission 66726) | Reference soil microbial communities from the Hubbard Brook experimental Forest, New Hampshire, USA - Hubbard Brook CCASE Soil... | ecosystem: Environmental > Terrestrial > Soil >...
TAGTAGCCGTCCAAATCACCAAAGGTGATCCACTTCTGCGGCTTTGCGCGGAAACGGGAATGTCGGCTGTACCGCGCTGGCCACCCAGCCACGCCTCATCAGTTTTCTGCAAGCCCCGTTAGCGCCAATCTAAAGTTGGATGCTCGATTCAATCAGGAGACTGCCTCTGGGTTCTCTGCGGACGTTCTTGGCGACTTTAGGTTTTTGCCGTTGACTTGAGGGATTTCCATTTTTCGGCTGCTGGGCCCAAGTTCTATTGAGACGTTCCGCCGGACGGGCGGGGACGCCCGTTCCACAGAACCACAAGGGTGACTCTTACAGCTTTCTCAGCAATTTCTTTAAGACACGCATGCCTTTGTCTACGTGTTTTTCCTGGAGCAGGAAGGGTGGGAGGAAGCGCAGCACGGTGTCTTGCGTGCTGTTAAAGAGCACGCCCTCGGCAAAAGCCTCTTCGACTATGGGGCGTGCTGGAACATCGAGTTGCAAACCTTGAATCAGTCCTCGGCCGCGAACTTCGCGGGCAACAGAATAGCGATCCGTCAGAGCTCTCAGCTGTTGCTGTAAATATCCGCCGACTTCGGTAACGTGCTGCAGCAAGTTCTCTTCTTCGACGATTACCAGATATTCGAGCGCGACCCGACAGGCGAGCGGACCTCCACCAAAAGTGGTTCCGTGTTGCCCTGCGGAGATGGCCGATGCGAACTCTTCTTTCGCCAGGAATGCGCCGAGCGGAATGCCCGCGGCAATCGGCTTGGCGATGGCAACGATGTCCGGAGTGACGCCGAAAGTTTGGAAAGCGAAGATGGTTCCAGTGCGGCCCAGCCCGCATTGGATCTCGTCGAAAATCAGGGCGGCGTGATGTCGGTCGGCTAGAGCGCGGCACTCTTGCAGAAACTCGACCGAACATTCATAAATGCCGCCTTCTCCGAAAATGGGTTCGAGCACAATCGCGCAGGTGTTGTCGTTGACCACGGCGCGCAGGGCCTCGACGTCATTGCGCGGAACAAACTTCACGTCCTCGAGTAACGGTTCGAACCCCTTGCGATATTTATCCTGCCCGGTGACGGACATGGATCCGAAACTCCGGCCGTGATAAGACCCATCGAGCGCGACCAGCCGACTCTTCGCAGCGCCGCCGACGCGGTGTCCGGCGAGACGCGCGAGTTTGATGGAGCCCTCGATGGCTTCGGTTCCGCTGTTTGAAAAGAAAGCGCGTTGCAAGCCGGAGAGGCTACAGAGCTTTTCGGCCAGGCGTCCCTGGTATTCGTTGTAGTAGAGATTTGAAAGGTGAATGGCGCGGGCTGCCTGATCGCGGATGGTCTTAATGATCCGGGGATGGCCGTGGCCGAGGGCATTCACTCCCAGGCCGGCTACGAAATCGAGATATTTCTTTCCATCGAGGTCAAAAAGGAAAACCCCCTTGCCGCGCTCAATCACAAGGGGGTAGCGATTATACGTCTGCAGAAGGAATTGCTTTTCACGCTGGATTACTTCTTCACTCGTTGTCATGCAATATTCCTACGAAGCAATGCCCAGTTTGCGAAAAGGATCTTCAACCCCTAGGGCCGACGGAATCACGGGGTAATTTCGAAGATCACGCCGTTGTTCCCGTTTCCACCAGTATCGGTTGCGCCGTAGAGGTTGCCTGAGGCGTCTTCGGTCAAGGTGCTATTGGGGAGGCCTCCATCCGTCCCCCCGCTAAAACGGTAGAGCACGGAATATTTGCCGCTACTGTTAACTTGATAAACCACTCCGCAACCAAAAGTACAAGCCGAGTTCACGGTTCCACCATAGACGGTTACACCGTAGAAGTTGCCGGACGCTTCGAGAAGTCCGCCCGACGGTTCTTCTCCTCCAGCCGGCTTGCCGAACGCGTGCAGGACACGTTCCTTGGCCGAGGCGTCCACGGCGAAGACAACACCGCAGCCAGACGATGAGATGGCGCAGTTCGTGGTATTGCCACCGAACTGGGTAACGCCGTGGAAAACACCGCTAGCATTTCGCAGCAACCTCCAGCGTGGAGAAACGCCCTCGGCGCCGCTGGGGAATGTATAGAGTGTCGTCAACTTGCCGGTTGTAGTATTCAACTTGAACAGGGTTCCTCCGTTCCCGCTCTCGTAACTCCCCCCGGTGGCCCCGTAAATATTGCCCGCCGCGTCGTTGATCAAATCCTGGGGAAACGCCCCGTCTGCCTGTCCGGTAAACCTGTACAACACTGTCTCCTTACCAAATCGCGTAACCTTGAAGATCACACCGCATCCCAGGCTACCGTCGCATCCAGAAACACCGCCAAAGCTGGCGGAGCCGTAGAGATTGCCGTTCACCATGACCAAACCCAGGTCCGGCTGTCCCTGGTTCTGATACCCATCCGTGCCGCCCTTAAAGCTGTGCAGCACCTTCAGTGATCCATTCTTGGTCAGCTTGAATACCGTCCCACAGCTGCAAGTGGGATCGCCGCCAAGCGATGTAATTCCGTAAAGGTTGCCCTGGGCATCGCTAGTCACCCGACCAATGGGAATTCCGCCGTCGGCCCCCCCGGTGAAGGTATAGAGGATAGTCTGCGTGCCAGTGGGATCCAGCTTGAATACAAGCCCCCGGTTGGACGAGCCTCCGAATTGGGTTGTGCCGTAGAAATTCCCGGCTGAGTCACGGAGCAGGTCGCCGTTAGGAGCGCTTCCATCCGAGAAGTTGAAGGTGTAGAAAACCTTGAAAGAGCTGGCGGTCGCGCTGACCGTAAGCAGAAGCGTCATCATCAACAAAGTGAGTGTTTTCATGGGTCCCCCCCAAATAGTCGATAAGTATATACGTTTCATTGGCTGACGTCATTGGGTAGTGTCCTAATTTTGGACACTACCCGTCTGAGTCTGGCGAAGTTGGCCGAGACTTGTTCAAAGAAGGTGCCCAAATGGGGTTACAAAATACCACATTGACTATTCCAAAAAGCATACTCATGCTATGACTGGACCTCTATAATATTGGAAGCTATTGTATTAATGGCTTTTAGAGGCCTGCCCACGCCCCGTTTGATGGCAGTGAAAGTGCAGAACAGTGAGCAAGGTGTTTTGTCCCTGCGGGCGGCGGAGCCTGTGCGGCGCATGAACAGGGATTTTCAAATCCGATTTACGGCCATCCTGCTGGCCTTGCTCACCACTGCTGCCGTGGTTTACGCCGGTTATAACCTTCAGGCTGAGAGCCAATTCCAAGTTCCAGACGATGGAGTTTGGTGGGTCGAGCATCAGGGTCGGCTTACCGCCGATCGGGTCGACGTCGGAGGAGCGGGCACTCGAGCGGGCGTCAAGGTAGGGGATCAGCTTACCGCCATTGATCAGCACGCGGTAACGAGTATCGCTGCCAGGACCCGCGAACTCTATCGTGTCGGCGCCTGGTCAAAGACCACCTACTCCCTGGTGCGGCAATCGGTCCCGGTGGACGTGGTGTTGATTCCAGTTCCGGCGGAGCGATCCCAATACAACTGGCTGCGCCTGATTGGCCTGATCTATCTTGGGATTGGGCTGTACGTCTTGCTGCGGCGCTGGACTGCGCCAGGCTCGACCCAGTTCTACATCTTCTGTCTGGTTTCGTTCATTTCCTATTCGTTCCACTACACCGGGAAATTCAACGGATTTGACTGGACGATTTACTGGGGCAACGTCGTTGCGGGACTACTCCAGGCTGCTCTATTTCTGCATTTTGTTCTGACCTTTCCGGAGCGGCACTGGTTCGTTCGCCGACATCGCTGGGTGGTTTTTGCGATTTATCTTCCGGGGCTGCTGCTGTTGAGTATGCATGTTCTGGCGGTTTCGCTCCTCAAAGCCAGTGAAGTTTTGCGCTGGAACCTGGATCGGCTTGAGATGGGTTGTCAGGCAGTGTTCTTCGTGGCTGCTGCAGGAGTGCTGCTATACAACTACCGCCGGGCAAGCACGCCGATTCTGCGGCAACAGTTGAAGTGGGTGACTCGGGGTACGATTCTTGCGATCACACCATTCACCCTGTTCTACGTGATTCCTTACCTGACCGGCGCCTTGCCCACGGCGGCAATGAAGATTTCCGTGTTGTCGCTTGGCGTCCTGCCCCTCACTTTCGGTTACGCGATCTTCCGCTACCGGTTGATGGATGTGGATTTGATCTTCAAGCGCGGCATGGTGTACACGCTGGCCGCCGGGGCGATTGCGGGCGCGTATTTTGCTGTAGTGGCGGGCGTAGCCGAACTGGTCCACCTGCAAATACCCAGCTCCGGACCCATCGGGCTAGTGCTTGCGATCGTGGCTACCGCGCTGCTGTTCGATCCGGTGCGGAAGTGGATCCAGGGGCGCATCGACCAGGTGTTCTATCGTACCGGTTACGATTATCGAAAGACCCTGATCGAGTTCGGACGGGAATTGAGTTCGGAAACGGATCTCGACAAAATGTTGAGCGCGGTGGTGGACCGCTTATCACGGACGCTGCTGGTGGACCGCATGGCGGTTTTCGTGTCCGATGGGGAGACTTCTCGGCACTTCATCGTTGCCAAGTCGTTTGGCATGACGCAGACCGGTGGACTGGATCTAAGTTTCCTGGGTACGCCTCGTCCAGAGGACGCAGTCGGCCATTTGTTCTTCGACAACACTCACCAGGTTCCACGAGAGACTGTCCCGGCACAGCAGGCCATCGCAAAACTTGATCTGAACTATTACATTCCCTGCCGCGCTCAAAAGCTCACTATCGCTGTGCTGGGCTTGGGCAAAACGGTCGAAGGGGATTTTCTGACCAGCGAAGATGTCGAGTTGCTGGAAACGTTGGCCGGCTACCTGGGAATCGCCATTCAGAACGCCCGTCTGTATGCCTCGCTCCAGCAGAAAGTTGCGGAGTACGAGCGCCTCAAAGACTTCAACGAAAACATCGTGGAATCGATCAACGTGGGTGTGTTAGCGGTGGACTTGGCAGACCGTATCGAGTCCTGGAACTCACAGATGGAAGTGATGTACGCGCTGCCGCGATGGCAGGCGCTCACTAAGCCTCTCGGAGAGGTTTTCCCGCCTGCATTTCTAGAAGAGTTCTACCGGGTCCGGCGGAATCCGGGCATCCACAACCTTTACAAATTCCGCCTGGGGACGCCCACCGGAGAGAGCCGGGTAGTCAACGTTGCCATCGCGCCTCTGGTCACGAAGGACTTCAGCGTGATTGGACGGCTGATCATCATGGACGACATTACCGAGCGAGTTGAATTGGAGGCCCAGCTTTCGCAGGCCGACAAGCTCTCGTCCATCGGGTTGCTGGCTGCCGGCGTGGCCCACGAAGTGAATACGCCCTTGGCGGTCATTTCCTCCTACGCGCAAATGTTGTCGAAACAAGTTCAGGGTGATCCGCAAAAGGGCGCGCTTTTGGAAAAGATCACGCGTCAGACTTTCCGAGCGTCCGAGATCGTCAACAATCTGCTTAATTTTTCGCGTACCAGCGGCACTGAGTTCACCGCCATCGATATCAACAAAATCATTTCCGATACACTCGCGCTTCTCGAGCACCAGTTCAAGGTGACGAAGATCAAAGTACAGGACGAGCGCAGCTCGCAGATCCCGCTGATCACCGGGAATGCGGGACGCCTGCAGCAAGTGTTCCTAAACTTATTCCTGAATGCCAAGGACGCCATGAGCCATGGTGGAACGTTGCGCATCACCACGACGAATGGCGACAGCGTCGGCGTAATGGTTTCTGATACGGGCAGCGGCATTGCGCAGGAGCACATTCACCGGATTTACGATCCGTTCTTCACCACCAAGACGACGCCTCGCGAAGGCCAATCCCGCGGCACTGGACTCGGGTTGTCGGTGACCTACGGAATTATTCAAGAACACGCCGGGAAAATTCGAGTGGAGAGCCGGTCCGGCGAAGGTACGACGTTCTACCTCGATTTTCCCTTGACCAAGAAGGCTGTCAATGTCTGAAGCAGCGGTGATCACGCGACACAATTCGGGAGAAGGTTCGCTGCCGACAGCGGGCACGGTGTTGATCATCGATGATGAGGCAGCGATTCGCGAATCACTGGAGACGTTGCTGGAACTCGAAGGCTATGGTGTGGAATCTGCCGCAAGCGGCGAAGAGGGATTGGCACGCATTGGCGAACGAAGCTTCGATTTAGTTCTGCTCGACCTGGCCCTGCCGGATCGCAATGGCATGGATCTCTTAGCCGAAATTCACCTGCAAGATCCAGGGCTTTCGATCATTATGGTCACAGCCTATGGCACGGTTGAGAATGCGGTAAAAGCGATGCAGGCGGGAGCGGCAAATTTTGTCCAGAAGCCATGGGACAACGAGAAGTTGCTGGCCGATGTGCGCGCGGCGGTTGCACGCCATCGCGCGGAAGAAGAAAACGTTCAACTCAAGCGCGCACTCAAGCAACGCTACAACTTTGAGAACATCGTGGGCAAGAGCGAACCCATGCTCAAGATTTTCGACTTGGTGGCTCAGGTCGCCCCCAGCCGCTCCACCGTGTTGCTGCAAGGTGAAAGCGGAACTGGCAAGGAACTCATCGCCAAGGCCATTCACTTGAACTCGCCGCGCCGCGAGCGTCCGTTCGTTCCAGTCAATACCGGCTCAATGCCGCCCGATCTCCTGGAGTCCATTCTGTTTGGCCATGTGAAAGGAGCATTCACCAGCGCGGTCGCTTCAAAGAAAGGTCTCTTTGAGATTGCCGACCGGGGTACTCTTTTCCTCGATGAAATCGGTACCATGAGCCTGGACACGCAAAGCAAGATTCTGCGGGTACTGCAGGACAAGAAGTTCATGCATCTGGGCGGAGTGCACGAACTTCAAGTGGACGTGCGAATTATCGCAGCCACCAATGTGGACTTAAAACAGCAGGTCCGCGAAGGCAAGTTTCGAGAGGATCTTTTTTATCGTCTGAACGTCATTACGATTGATCTTCCCCCGCTTCGGCAACGTAAAGAAGACATTCCGTTGCTGGCGGGATTTTTTCTGAATCGATACTCGCAGGAAAATGAGCGCCCGACCCGACGCATTACTCCGGAAGCACTGCGGCCGCTGCTAACGTACTCCTGGCCGGGTAACGTGCGTGAACTCGAAAACGTAATCGAACGCGCCGTGGTGCTGTCCGCCGGTGTGGAGGTTGGTCCCGAACTTCTTCCCGACCAGATTGCCGGTCGGGCAAGCGCATTTTCGGCGTTGGAGCGACGCAGCGACGCATCACTGTTCGACATCATGGAAGATTGCGAGCGCCAGATCATCGTCGAGATGCTGGAAAAATGCAACTGGAACCAGACTGACGCGGCCGAGCGTTTCCACGTCCCCCTTTCCACCTTAAACCAGAAAATCAAACGCCTGAACATCGATATCAAGAAAAAAGCCAAAGAATAAGCGGTCAGCTCTTAGTTTCGACTTGTTGGCTGAAAGCTTTCCTAGCCTCTGCTATAGTTCGAGAATCGCAGCCACACGATTCCTGAATCGAATGGAACTGATCTCTCCCACGGAATTCGTTAAAGATACCGTCCAGACCGTGCAGGATTACGCTCAACTGGCGGGACAATCGGTCGCCAACCTGTTCCGTTATCCCCGCTACTTTGCCGACACCTTGCAGCAGGCAGACCTGATTGGCGTAGGATCGCTGCCTATCGTGGTGCTCACTGGCTTCTTCACGGGAGCGGTTTTGGCTTTGAACAGTTCCACTACCCTACAACGATTTGGCTCGCTATCTTTGCTTGGACAATTGGTTTCGGTTGGCATGGTTCGCGAGCTAGGACCGGTGCTGACTGGGTTGATGGTTGCGGGAAGAAACTCGTCGGGCATGGCTAGCGAATTGGGCTCAATGGTCGTAACCGAGCAGATCGACGCCATGCGCGCGCTGGGCACCGACCCGATGAAGAAGTTGATTACCCCGCGCGTCGTCTCCACCGTATTTATGCTTTTTTTCCTGACCATCATCTCTGACCTTCTGGGATTAGTCGGAGGCGGTTCGGTGGCGCGCGGGCTACTGGGGATGGACTGGCATCAGTATTGGAGTACTGCCTGGCAGGCGCTTACGTTTCAAGATGTTTTCATGGGCCTGGTCAAGCCTTTGCTATTCGGGTTTATTATCTCCACCGTCGGTTGTTATTACGGGATCTCGGCTCGAGGCGGAACCCAAGGTGTTGGAAGGGCAACAACGCAAGCAGTGGTTGCGTCTTCGGTTTTTATTCTTCTGGTGGACTTCTTCGCGACCAAGTTATTGATGGCAATTTTCGGTTACCAGTAAACCATGGCCGCCCCTCCCTCAGCGATAGTCGAGCGCGCTCCTTCCGAACCGGAAGCTTCGGGCAATGTCATCGTTTTCGAAAACGTTTCGATTGCGTTTGAAAATAAACCCGTGCTCGACGGGATCTCTTTTTGCCTGCCCAAAGGCGAGAGTAAAGCAATTTTTGGGGTCGCTGGTTCCGGCAAGAGCACGATCCTTAAGATGGCGCTCGGCCTGTTGAAACCGGACAACGGACATATTTATGTTCTCGGGGAAGATGTAACCCAGATGTCGGAAGACGCGTTATTCGACATCAGGCGGAAGGTCGGCATTGTATTCCAGGAGAGCGCGCTTTTCGATTCGCTCACAGTGCGCGAAAATGTCGCCTTTCGCTTGCTCGAAGAGGGCAACATTTCCGACGATGAAGTTGAAAAACGGGTGCGGCAGGCCTTGAGCTTCGTGGAACTGGAGAACACTGTGGATAAGTTTCCCGCGGAACTCTCAGGAGGCATGCGACGGCGGGTTGCCATCGCACGCGCCATTATTACCGAGCCGGAGATTCTGCTCTATGATTCTCCCACTGGCGGCCTTGACCCGGTCACTTCCACAACCATCATTCAGTTGATCGTGAAGCAGCGAGACGTGTACAAAACCAGTTCGCTTCTGGTCACCCATCGGCTGCAAGATGCCTTTACCATGGCTTCGCACTACTTTGATCGCAAGACGAACGAAATGCGGCCCCTCCCGCCGGGAGCCCGCAGCGAAGTACCCATGGCGTTCCTCATTCTCCGCGACGGAAAAGTGATTTTCGATGGCGGTGCGCACGAACTAGCGCAGTCAAAGGACGAATACATTCGGGAATATATTTCTTAAAAAGATCTATTTGTACTCGAAGAATTTAGTAATCGGGCAATTGGAAACAAAATTCCTCGATTGCCCGATTACGCAATTACCAAATCAAGTTTTCTCAGCTGGCCTTCGCCGCTTTCGCCATCGCTTCACGGCGCGATGCCACCTGGCCTTCCACGTACTTCAACCAATCGCGTCCCTGCTTCGAGCTGTTAATCAATTTCTCGATATTCGCAAACATGCGCGGGTTGTTCATCTTAGTGCGCAGCTCCGCAAGAAATGGCTTTACCTTGGCAAAAATGAAAAACATCTCACCGCCAAAACTGGGATCGAGGACGAGTTCCTGGTTAACTGTTCCCGCGAGGGTGAGCGAAGCAACCATGCTCCAGTATCCCCCGACTTGGCGCAGCCAGTTGTTTTCCTGGCTACCCAAGGCCATTGCGATTTTCGTGAAGTCGTCGATGCTTTCGGGCCAGAAAGTTACCAACCACCAGTTGCGCGCTTTACGCATTTCGGCTTCGCGGCGAAGATCATAAAGCTTGAGGATCAGTTCAGCATCTGCAGCCGTGGGCTTCTTAGGCATGAAAAACCTCCGAGAGAATTTTGGGATGGTATGACAGAAAACCGCGTCATTTCACCACTGTAGCAGATGCGGGATTCCGCGAAACGGCGCACCGAATTAGAAACGTCCGTCCAAGGATTAGCGCATTCCGGATTTCCGACTACTCAGTCTCCGCCCACGGCAGCAGCCTCGACTGGCACCGCTCTTTCGTACTCGCACTCTTTATTAGGGCAAGCAATGACAGGACCAGACTTCAAAAACTTCTCAACCAAATACTCGCTTCCGCAACTCGGGCATTTTTCCGGAATCGGCTTATGAGCCGAGGTGAATTTGCACTTGGGGTAATTTCCGCAGCCGTAAAAAGTATTTCCCTTTCGCGCCCGCTTCTCCACCAGGTCGCCTTCTTTGCAGAGCGGGCACTTCACTCCGATAAAATTCTGCTTCACGTACTTGCACTCCGGATATCCGCTACAGGTGGTGAACTCGCCGTAGCGGCCGTGGCGAATCATCATATTCCGTCCACACTTCGGGCACACTTCGTCCAACGGAATGTCTGGAACTTTCTTGCCTTGATCGAGGCGTCGAGTGGTTTTGCAATCGGGATAGCCCGTGCACGCCATGAACTGGCCGAAGCGTCCGCGCTTAAGCACCATGACTCGGCCACAGTTTTCGCAATATTCTTCCTGGGTGGTTTCCTGCACGTCGGCGGAATCCAGATCCGGCAAGTTGATGGGATTCTCTTTGGTGAAAGTGCAACTGTTGGGATCTTCTTTGTCGTAAGAACTGCAAGCGTAGAACGAACCGTGCTTGCCCCATTTGATGACCAGCGGAGAACCGCAGCGTTCGCACTTCTCGTCCGTCGGCTTCTCCATCCGCTTGATGTTCTCCATGTGCTTGGAGGCATAGCGGAGGTCTTTCTCAAATTTCTTGTAGAAGTCCCCCAATGCGTGCGTCCACGTTTCCTTGCCTTCTTCGATCTCGTCCAGTTCTTCTTCGAGACGAGCGGTATATTGAATGTCGAAGATGTCAGGAAAGTTTTCGACCAGCAGGTCGGTTACGACCAGACCGATTTCCGTAGGCGTAAACTTACCGCCGAGTTTTTGGACGTACTGCCGTTCTTGAATGGTGCTCAGAATTGCCGAGTAAGTCGAAGGACGGCCGATGCCGCGTTCTTCGAGTTCCTTGACCAGCGAAGCTTCGTTGTAGCGCGGCGGAGGCTCGGTGAAATGCTGCTCTGGTTTCAGCGCTTTGAGTGTTAGCTTCTGGCCAGGTTCGAGCGGAGGCAGTTTGTGCTTGAGTTCTTCGTCTTCTTCGTCCTTGCCTTCTTTCGATTCTTCGTAAACCTTGAGGAAGCCGTCGAACTTCTCTACCGAACCCGTGACTCGGAACCAGAAAGTCTCAGCGCCTGACTTGGCATCGATATCGACCGTCGTCTGATCGAACACAGCAGGCATAATCTGCGAGGCCACGAAACGTTGCCAGATCAGCTTGTAAACTTTGAACTCATCCTCTTTTAAGTACTGCTTAATCTGATCGGGATGGCGCAGGACCGAAGTCGGCCGAATGGCTTCGTGGGCAGCCTGAGCCGCCTTCTTCTCTTTGTAGACGTTCGCTGTTTCCGGCAAATATTGATCGCCATACTGCGACTTGATGTATTCGCGAACCTCGGCCAGCGCTTCATTTGAAACTCGCACTGAATCCGTACGCATATAGGTAATGAGGCCGACCAGACCTTCCTCGCCCAGTTCCACACCTTCGTACAGCCGTTGCGCAATCATCATGGTGCGTTTCACGCTGAAGCGAAGCTTGCGGGAGGAATCTTGTTGCAGCTTGCTGGTGGTGAACGGCGGAGTCGCGTTGCGGCGCCGTTCTTTTCGGTCGACGGTGCGGACGGCCCAGTCAGCTGTCTCGAGCGCGGCGCGAATCTTTTCCGCATCCTCGCCATTCGTGACTTCGATCTTTTCTTCGCCCTTGCCCTGAAAACGCGCGTCGAATGCCGGTGGCTTAGAAAGATTGGCGTCAATGGTCCAGTACTCTTTCTTTTCAAACGCCTTGATCTCGCGTTCCCGCTCGACGATGAGGCGCAAGGCAACGGTTTGCACGCGTCCCGCGGACAAACCGCGCCGAACCTTATCCCACAGCAGCGGTGAAACTTGGTAACCTACGAGGCGGTCGAGAACACGCCGCGCCTGTTGCGCATCGACGAGATTCTGATCGATGTCCCGCGGGTGCTCGAAGGCTTCACGGACGGCACGCTGCGTGATCTCATTGAAAGTGACCCGGCGTATGCGGTCAGGCTCGTCATCCTTCTTCTTTTTTTTCTTTTTCTTCCCTTTGGGGTCGTCGCTCAGCTCTTCCGCCAAATGCGCCGCGATGGCTTCCCCTTCGCGATCCGGATCGGGCGCGAGGTAAATGTTGTCCATCCCAACAGCCAGCTTCTTCAGCCGGGCGACCACTTTCTCTTTGCCGGGAATAACGACGTATTCCGTGTCGAAATCATTCTCGACATCGACCCCGAGAGTGCTTTTGGGCAAATCTTTTACGTGTCCGAGCGACGCCTCAACAGTGAAGCCCTTACCCAGATATTTCTGGATGGTCTTCGCCTTCGCAGGCGACTCGACGATAACTAAACCTTTGGTCAATGTGTCCTCAATCGATTCATATGCTTTTTGTGAAGCTAGCACGAACTAGAAGAAATCAACAAGTTACGAGCTAGAAGGTCTTCACAAAATTCTTCCCTGGCAACTGCTTCACCTTGCCTGCCAGCTCCAGTTCAAATAGCGCGGCGAATATTTCGGAGGAGGACAATGCCGGCTCCAGGCGTTCCACAATCTCATCGATGTGCGTGGCTTCGTCGGCTTTAAGGAGCGCGAAAATCTTTTTTTCGTGGGGTGGCAGCTCACTTTCCCCGAATAGAGATGCAGTCTGCTCCGTCTGCGATTCATGACCACCTTCTGGCTGAAGCGTAAGTCGCACGCTTGTCGGGAGTTCCTCCCAAACGTCCTCCCATGTCGCTACCAGCTTCGCGCCCTGTTTTATGAGGGTGTTCGGAGTCCATGAGCCTTTGTTGGTCACATTGCCCGGCACGGCGAAAACTTCGCGGTTCTGCTCCAATGCGCAGCGTGCTGTAATGCGAGTGCCGCTGTATTCAGCAGCTTCCACTACCAAAACTCCCAGCGAGATTCCACTGATGATGCGATTACGAATAGGAAAGTTCTGCGGCGCGGGGAAAGTGCTGATCGGGAATTCGGAGATAACGGCGCCGCCCAGCGCGAGAATCTGTTCCACCAATCGCGTGTTCTCCTTGGGATACACGACGTCGACGCCCGTGCCCCAGACCGCTACGGTTTTGCCCTTCGCCGCAATCGCGCCGCGATGCCCAGCAGTGTCGATGCCACGCGCCATGCCGCTGAAAATCACCAGACCCCGGGCGGCCAGATCACAGGCCAGCCGCTCGGACATTCCTGACCCGTATGGCGTGGGATGACGCGTGCCGACCAGCGCAATCCCGGGCTGTGAGATAACTGCATCATTCCCGCGCACGTAGAGAATGAGGGGCGGATCATAGATTTGTTTCAACTGCGCCGGGTATCTGGGATCATCTAAAGCGACGACTTGGGCGCCCGCAGCAGCGGCCTTTCCCAGCTCGTCCTGCGCCAGTTCCATGGAACGCCCGGTGCCAAGCGATTGCGCCGAAACCGCGCGCAAGCCCGACGCTTCCAATTCGGTGAGCGACGCCCGAAATAGCGCCTGGACGCCTCCGAAAAACTCAATCACGCGGCGAGCTTTGGTCGGACCCAATCCGGGCGTAAGAGCCAAAGCCAGCCATTGCATCGAGGTTTCGCTGGTTTTGCAAACCGAAACGGCTGCGTCCGACACTGTCACCCTCCGGAAGTCTCACGGGCATCTATACACGCCGGGAAACCAGTGTCAAGGTAAGATGAACATTGGGTTTGTTAAAATCGATAAGTCCCTGATGAAACGCCTTCGGATTTCCGCGATCTCCTACCTTAATACTGCGCCTCTAATGTGGGATTTCGAGCACGGCCCGGCGGCCGCAGAATTCGACATTTCCTACACCCTGCCTTCCCAATGCGCCGCGAGTTTGCGCGAAGGCTCGGCGGATATTGGTATCATTCCGGCGGCAGCTTACGCCGGCATTCCTGATCTCGCGATTCTTCCCGGCGTCGCCATCGCTTCGCGCCGCGCCGTCCGTTCCATTCTGCTGGTCAGCAAAGTTCCGCTGGACGAGGTTCGCAGCGTCGCGCTGGATACCTCGTCGATGACTTCGGTCGCACTAACGAAAGTCCTGTTCCAGAAATGGTGGGGGGGCGGCAGAACATTTACGGCCATGGCACCGGACATCGAACGGATGTTGAATACGCACGATGCCGGGCTGGTGATTGGAGATCCGGCACTGCGGATCAATCGCTCGCGCTACATCACTTACGATCTCGCCGAGGAATGGATACGCCTCACTGGCAGGCCATTTGTTTTTGCTTTCTGGGCGGTACGGCAGCAAGCCATGAAGGGCGCGTCTCGCGATTTGGATCTCGCCACCGTTTTTCAGCAGTCGCGCGATCACGGATTACTGCCGGAAAATCTTGATTGCATAGCCAGCGATTGGGGGGCGCGCTTAGGTCTGAGCCAAGAAAACGTTAAAATCTATCTGACCCAGAACATTCATTACTTCCTCGATCCTGCTTGCCTTCAGGGCATGGAGCTCTTCTTCAAGTATGCTCGTGAATACGGAGCACTGCCGTCCGCGCCGCCGTTGTTCTTTCTAGACGCGGCAAAGGCGGCGGCCATTTCATCCTGAACCCGCACCAACCATCCTTAATAAGGCAAAATTCGCGTGACAATCCTTTGGCAATGACGCAAAATACCGTCGACCGCCTAAGAAGGACTCCATGGAAATGTCTTCTAGAACCTCCGCCGCGGTGCCATTCCAGTTATCTGCCAAACTGAACCAGCAGCTCAACATGTACACTCTCGCGGCCAGCGTGGCGGGCGTGAGTTTGCTGGCTTCGGCACGGCTGTCTGAAGCGAAGGTCGTCTACACCAAGACTCATCAGGTAGTCGGAACGAATGGTGTGTACGGTCTCGACCTCAAGCACGACGGAAGAGTGGACTTTCTGATCCAGGAATGGTCGAACTTTGCATCCTACCCGCTTCTTGCCAAGGAGGCTTTGGGCAATGCCGTCCAAGGTGGCGGGACGGCCTCTCACTCAGTCGCCGCGCTCACGCACGGTGCCTGGATTGGTCCCAGCCAGCGCTTCGTCAAGTCCGGTTACAACGGTGAACAGATGGCTTTCGTTGCTTACAACACAGAGACCGGATCGAGGTTTTCCGGTGGCGCTTGGGTGAATGTCACCAACCGTTACCTGGGCTTGCAGTTCCAAATTCACGGGAAGACGCACTACGGGTGGGCTCGATTGAGTGTTCGGGTCAAAGGAAAAACGGTAACCGCTACTCTGACCGGGTACGCTTACGAAACTATCGCCGGCAAACGGCTCCGCGCTGGACAGGAGACGGAGTCCGACGTGGGGTCCGACGATCGTCCGACTTGGCAGAAATCCATAGGCCCGACAACTTCGGTCTCAAACGCGATTTCGCGAGTTCCGCGGTCCTCGTCGCTCGGCACATTGGCTTTGGGTGCTCAGGGTCTCGCGTTATGGAGGCGACCATGACCAACATGGGAGTGGACAGTTTAACCTCGGAAACGGCGCCGCGAACAACCCTCTTGACGATAGTCGTGTTCTTGATCACGGTGTTCGCGGCCTCTTCAGCGCGGGCACAGAACTTCACCGTGCTTTACACCTTTACTGGGGCTGGAGACGGAGCATATCCCGGAGACGTCGTCCTCGATGCCCAGGGCAATCTGTACGGCAGCACCTACCGAGGCGGCTCTTTTGGCTATGGAGTCGTGTTCAAGCTGAGTCCGGAAGAAAAGCAAACCGTAATACACAACTTCGCTGGAGGGGACGGCTTAGGCGGAGGCGGAAACCTGCTTCGGGATTCAGCCGGGAATTTCTACGGCACAACCTCGGAGGGCGGTATTCCTGAAGGCGGAGGGTGCCGGTTCGGCTGCGGCACGGTGTTCGAGCTTGACCAGAATGGCAAGGAGACAGTGCGATATGCCTTCAGGGACTTGTCATTCGGCACATACCCCGGCGATTTGGTGCGAGACGAGTCTGGAAATTACTATGGCACCACTTCAGAGGGCGATGATCCTTGGGGTGCCGTCTTCAAAGTGGACAATACCGGTAAGTTTACCCTTCTTCATCAGTTCACCGGGAAGTCAGACGGGGGATATCCAAACGGCTTGATTCAAGATGCGGAGGGAAACCTCTACGGCACGGCCGGGGGCGGTGGTAACTCGTGCGGATGCGGAGTGGTTTTTGAGATCGACAAAGCTGGCAAGGAAACTGTGCTCTATGCCTTCGCCGGAGGTATAGACGGGACGGGGCCAGTCGGAGGGTTAGCGCGTGATAATTCGGGCAACCTTTACGGCACGACCTCTTCGGGGGGCGACATGAGTTGCCACCGCGGGCTGGGATGTGGAACCGTCTTTCGGTTGGACAAAGCTGGGAAGAAAACTTTGCTCTTTACATTCACAGGCGCAGACGGGAGCACGCCCTACGCAACCTTAGTGCGAGACTCAGCGGGGAATATTTACGGCACCACTAACATAGGTGGGACTTCGACCGAATGCCGCGGGGATGGTTGCGGAACGGTTTTCGAGCTGGATACGACTGGGAAAGAGACTGTTCTCCACAGCTTCAATGGCGCAGATGGAAACCAACCTGGGGACTTATTCCTTGACACTGCTGGAACTCTTTACGGCGCCGCGAGCGGAGGTGGCGACACAAACCGCTGCGGAATCAACTACGATGGTTGCGGAGTGGTGTTCAAGCTGACTCCTTGATCACCTTTCGCTTTCCAAAAGACAACTAATGCGGCCCGCACAACAATTGCCATCTCTGGATGTAGCAAAAGCAGCAGTGATTTAATCTTATTTTCCCTGCAACCCAACCTGTAAACTACCTGCACCACAATCGAATGCTGCCTCATGTCCAGTTGTTGCTCGCGGTCTCCACTTGGGTACGGCTCCGGCGACTTGGGGGACTGGGTCTGGTGATATTGGGAGTCGCCGACAACTCCGTCATCCCGCTGACCGGCAGCATGGATGTGCTGACCATCTGGCTGGCTGCTCGGCATCGCGAGCCCTGGCCCTATTATGCGTTGATGGCAACTGTTGGCGCAGTGCTGGGTGGCTACATCACATACGCTCTGGCTCGAAAAGGTGGGAAGGAAGCGATGCAACGCAGGCTGTCGAAGAGGAGAGCCGCAAAGGTCTACAAGAGATTCGAAAAATGGGGATTCGGCGGGATTGCGATTCCAGCCTTGATGCCTCCGCCGTTTCCATTTGTGCCGTTCCTGCTGGCAGCCGGCGCTATGCAGTACTCGCGAAAGAAGTTCCTGGGGGCGCTCGCTCTCGGTCGCGGAGTTCGCTATACTGCAGCCGCGTGGCTGGGATTCCTCTACGGCACTCACATCCTGCGATTCTTTTCCCGTTACTACAAACCAACTCTGGCCATACTGATCGGCTTCGCCCTCATCGGCGGAATCCTTTCGCTGATTCAGTACCTTCGCTATAGGAAATGAGGCAGCCGTTGGAGCGCTGCTTGATGCTGCGTTAGATTTGGATCAACCGCCGTGCCTCCGTTAGAATTGTTACAGTCGTAGTTTGATCCCATGTCCCTGACCAAGCAGCAAGCTCTCGATCTGTTTCATTCCGACGACCTGATCGGCATCGGCATGGAAGCCAATTCCTTGCGCCGCAAGCTTCATCCCGAAGGCGTGGCCACGTACATTATCGATCGCAATATTAATTACACGAACTTCTGCACGGAGTATTGCACCTTCTGCGCCTTCTATCGTCCGCTGAAAGGGCCCAAGGCCAAAGAGGGATACATCCTCGATTTCGACACGATTTACGAAAAGATTCGCGAGACTGTGGAACTTGGTGGGACGGGAGTGCTGATGCAAGGCGGATTGCATCCTGACCTGAAGATTGACTGGCATGAGCAGATGCTAGGCGGCATCAAACAGCGTTTCCCCAAAATTCACCTGCACTGTTATTCGGCTTCAGAAATCATTGCAATCGCGGAATACAGTGAACTGAGCATCCGCGACACAATCGCAAGGCTCAGAGATGCAGGGTTGGATTCGATTCCCGGGGGCGGAGCGGAGATTCTCGACGATGAAGTCCGCTACAAGATCGCGCGCCTGAAATGTTTGACTGAAGATTGGCTCAACGTGCATCGCACCGCACACCAGTTGGGGATGCGAACGACTGCGACCATGATGTTCGGCGTGGGCGAGAACTATGAGAACCGTGTAAATCATTTTCAGCGGCTCTACAAATTGCAGGAGGAGACCGGCGGCTTCACCGCATTTATTCCCTGGAGCTTTCAGCCGCAGCACACGGCCTTGGGTGGCCGCCACTGGGACGAAGCCACGGCGGTCGAGTATTTGAAAGTGCTGGCAATCTCGCGGCTGTACCTCTCGAATTTCCTAAATGTGCAATCCAGTTGGGTGACGCAAGGATTAAAAGTCTGCCAACTCGGCCTGCAATTCGGCGGCAACGACGTAGGTTCAGTGATGCTTGAAGAGAATGTCGTGCGTGCCGCCGGCGTCACCAACTGCACGACTGAAGAAGAATTGCGGCGAATCATCCGCGACGCCGGGTTCAAGCCGGTGCAGCGGGATACCCTCTACCGGACATATTTCCTCAATTAAGCCGCGGAAAATTAAAACGACCTCTGGAACTCGATCTCGCCGGGTTGTGGAAGAGCCGGGCAAACTTCCCGCAGCCAAACTTGGTACAGCCGGTTTAGTGACTCATTGACTCAGGTGGGCAGACCTTCCATTTTTCGATGACCTTGGTCCAATCGATTTCCTGCATCGCGAGTTCCGATCCGCCCGCCTCGAGAACGCGGACGAACTGCCGCTGGATGTGGGGCCGGCGCAGGCCCTCCGGATCGAAGTTTGGGGGCAGGGCGAAAACCGATACCGCGATCGCCCTCTTCCTGGAAGAAGGCGCAGACCGCGCAGGTGTGCAGAACCCGCGGGTGGCTCGGCGGAACGGTCGGGCCTTGCTGCTGCCTTCGGCAACGCCGGGTTCGCCGCATCGGGCACATCGGACGCGCCTCCAGGCTAGGTACAGGAGCGAGCGGGGGCTCCCCGGCAAACGGGGCCCACTGGGCCCGCCCGGGGAAAGTTTGCCTTTGGCCCGGCTAGCTCGAGCTCGACGCTCGGCGCGGCAATCCAGGCAGGTCACAGTTACGATCAGGTTGGCCTCAGGATGCTCCTTGCAGTGATGGCAGGCACACGGGGGGATGGTTCCGGTTTTGGGGGCGTCAGCTTGGGCATCAGGGAATCTCTAGTTTCGCCTTTCGAGTTGGTTTCAAGTATTCGGCGTTCTCGACGGTGCGTTGGGCAAATTGCCATAGGCATGCCGACAGTTCCATGGCATCGTGACTGCCGTGCCGCCGTTACGCCACAGGCCCACTGCACCAGAGCCTACCCGGCGTGCGACTGAATCGACGGTCATCCATCACATCATCGCCGACCCTATTCCCGATGTGGGCGCCTCGTTCAGGTAGAATGAAGGTTTCAGATAGACTCGCCTTGAGTCACTGAGAAGCCTAATCCCGAACCGCATGCTCTTCCCCTGCAAACTGCTAGCCGCGTTCATCGCTCCGAAAGGCATCGGGCAGTACATCCGCCAGCATTTTCTCGATAAGACTTTTCAGGGCCTGTATCACCCGAACGCTTTTGATACGGCGTTGCTGATTCCGTATTTCATCGTGCTGATCCTGCTGGCATCATACGGCGCGCATCGTTATGTTCTGGTTTATCTCTATTACAAGCACAAGAGGAATCGCACGACGGAACCGTCTGCGCATTTTTCGGAACTGCCACGGGTTACCGTTCAGCTGCCCATCTTCAACGAGCAATTCGTAGTCGAGCGACTGCTGGACGCGATTTGCCGTTTGGACTATCCGTTGGAAAAACTCGACATTCAGGTACTCGACGACTCGACCGACGAAACTGTCGCGGTGGCGCGTGGGCTGGTCAATCACTACGCCGTCAGAGGATTTCCGATCAGCTACCATCATCGCTCTAATCGCGAGGGATTCAAGGCAGGCGCACTGGCGGAGGGTTTGAAGACGGCGAAGGGCGAGTTCGTTGCGATCTTCGACGCGGACTTCGTTCCGCCCGAGGACTTTCTATTGCGGACCATTCACCATTTCACCGATCCACAAATCGCGATGGTCCAAACCCGTTGGACCCACATCAATCGCAATTATTCGTTTCTCACCGAGGTTGAAGCCATTTTGCTCGACGGGCATTTCGTGCTCGAGCACTCCGGGCGGGCGCGCAGCAACGTCTTTTTCAACTTCAACGGAACTGCGGGCGTGTGGCGGCGGTGTGCGATCGATGATGCAGGTGGCTGGCAGCATGACACCCTCACCGAAGATACCGATCTCTCTTATCGGGCCCAACTGAAGGGCTGGAAATTTATTTACCTGCAAGATGTGGAGTGCCCGGCCGAACTGCCGGTAGAGATGACCGCTTTCAAGACGCAGCAGGCTCGCTGGGCCAAGGGATTAATCCAGACCAGCAAGAAGATTCTGCCCAAAGTGCTCAAGAGCGATCAGCGATTCCACGTGAAGCTTGAGGCCTGGTATCACCTGACGGCAAATCTTAGTTATCCCTTGATGATCGTGCTCTCGGTGTTGCTCCTGCCGGCCATGATCATTCGCTTTTACCAGGGCTGGTTTCAAATGCTTTACATCGATTTGCCGCTGTTCATGGCGTCGACGTTTTCAATATCGAGTTTTTATCTGGTCTCGCAACGCGAGTTATTTCCCGGCAAGTGGTATCGCGCGCTGATTTATCTTCCTTTTTTGATGGCTCTCGGCATCGGCCTCACTGTAACCAACACGCGAGCAGTTCTGGAAGCACTATTGGGAAAGACGTCCGAGTTCGCGCGTACTCCGAAATATCATGTCGAGTCCAAGAAGGATAAAGTGCGCGCCAATACCTATCGCCGGGGCCTCGGTTGGGTGCCGTGGGTTGAGCTGCTGATCGGCTGCTACTTCGCGATCACCGTCTACTACGCGATCGACAACGAGAATTACATCACAGTGCCATTCCTGATACTGTTCGTCGTGGGCTATTGGTATACGGGATTGATGTCGCTGCTGCAGGGCCGATTCGCAGGCGTCTCGCTCAGCGCCGAAACTCATACCAAACCGTTCCCAGTAGGAGTTTGAGGTCACGAAAGACGTTCGTGTACACGCCAACAACATCCGTCACGACCGGCACGCGCCCTGTCGTTTTGATATCCTAGGGCATTGTGCGGATGATGTGGTTATTTCTGATTCTCGCCTGCAGCGGCGGGGCCGTTCTGTGGGCGGGGATAGCAGCTTATCTTCGTGTGCGCCGTCACCTCAAGGTCACAGCTGAGTTGAGAAAGAGCGGCGTCCATCGCGAAGTGGACAGTCTTTAGCAATGGACCAACTATAGAGACGTAGCTAGCTACGTCTCTTCCGAACGGAGACCGCAGCACATGAACAAGTCCGTTACTGGGATTCTCGGAACTCAAGATCGTGTTCTCGATATCGCCGGCCAGCTCGCGATCGTGATTGGCGCCAGCCTGTTTGTGGCTCTATGCGCACGCCTCACGCTACCGCTGCCCTTCACACCTGTTCCGTTAACGCTGCAGAATTTCGGCGTGTTGCTTGTAGGACTCGCGCTTGGCCCCCGTCGTGCCTTCGCCGTGCTCGTTCTTTACCTCGCGGAGGGCCTTGTGGGAATGCCCGTATTTAACCCCACCGGACCTGGCGGTTTGGCTCAGTTGCTGGGCCCCACCGGCGGCTTCCTGCTGGCCTATCCGTCCGTAGCCGCCATCGCGGGCTGGGTCTTCGGCGAAACAAAGAAGAGTTTCGCGCGTGCCGCTATGGCTTGCACTCTAGCCGAGATTTGCCTCTTTGTGTGCGGACTGTCCTGGCTGGCCGTCCTTACGCATTCGCTCGCACTTGCGATCCGCTTCGGCCTGTACTGGTTCGTCTTTGCCGAAGTCATCAAGATTATGTCCGCCGCCGCGCTGGCCAGCGGTTGGCAGCGTTTTCATAAGGTTCAATCATGACTCTCATCGCCGCCGCTTCCGAACACTCGCCTACTCCCATCACCGAAGGCAAGCGCGAAATCACGGTCGCTCACAGTCCGGACTCCGATGATGCTTTCATGTTTTATGGACTAGCCACGAACAAGGTTCGCGTACCGGGCCTGCGTTTCACGCACACTCTTTCGGATATCGAAACCCTGAACCGCAAAGCCATGGAAGGCGTCTACGACGTTACTGCGATTTCCTTTCACGCCTATCCCTACATTCAGGACCGCTACGCCCTGCTCCCGAGCGGCGGCAGCGTGGGAGACGGCTATGGTCCCATGATCATAGCCCCACGCGCGTACTCTATCAGCGATATCAAACACAAACGCATCGCCGTTCCCGGAACTTTGACTACGGCTTACTTGGTGTTGAAGTTGTTTGCCCCGGGAATCGAAACCGACGTCGTCCCATTCGATGAGATCATTCCGCAAGTGCTGGATGGCAGACAGGAGGCTGGCCTGATCATTCACGAAGGCCAGTTGACCTACGACAAATCCGGTCTGCATCGCATCGTCGACCTCGGCAAGTGGTGGCAGAAGGTCACGGGCTTGCCGTTGCCCCTGGGAGGAAACGCGATTCGTCGCAGCCTCGGACCCGAACTGATGACCAGCGTAGGGGCCGCGCTGCGTGAGAGCATTCAGTACGCGCTCGATCACCGCGAAGAGGCGCTAGCCTACGCGATGCAGTTCGCCCGCGACCTTGACTCCCAACTCGCCGACAAGTTTATCGGTATGTATGTGAACGAGCGCACTCTCGATTACGGCCCCGAGGGCCGCGAAGCCGTGCGCCGTCTGCTGGACATGGGCCACAAGGCAGGAATCATTCCGCAAGAGTCCCGAGTGGATTTCGCAGCGTAGGCCGATCAGTGGAGCGGAGCGGCTTCGGTGGAATTAATCGCGCCCGAGGTTTCGTCCAGCAATAGCCGGTCAGTTTGTGAATCGTAGGTGAAAATTTCCGCGTACCGGCCCCAATTCAAGGCCGTGTCCAACTGGCGTTGAGCCTCTTCCTGGGAAAGATGTTCGTCCAGAATGTCGCGAAAGAACTCCCTGGGAACTGCCTTGTCGGATTTCCGTTCCAGGGCATTCCGAATTTGCTGAATCAACGTGACGTGACTAAGAACCGCGTCGCGAAACAGTTTCTTTCTCGTGCCAATATCCGCGTCCGCAAATTCTTTTCCTGCCGGAGTAAGCTGCACGTCGCCTTGGGTTGAATTCGCGAATCCCAGCAGCACTGCCTCATCCACGATCGGGAACAGATCGTCTACTTCCATCAACAACTCTTCCGCGAGGTGATACATGTCCTCTCTGCCGCCGCGATCGTTCAGGAACTCGAGGAGTCCAGCCATCCCGCCCGCAGTTGCATGGGGCAAAACCTGAAACGTCGGCTTGCGCACGACAGGCAATTTCGTAACTGGGCCGGCTTCCAGTTCGGGTTGTGTCATCACCTTGTAGATGTAATCGACGTAGATAAGAAACTCGGCCGTCTTCCGATCGCGCGGCTGAGGCAGTGAAATGCGAAAGTCAGCGCGAATCTTTGCCGGATGCGTTCCCAGAACCACGACTCGATCCGCCAGCAGAACCGCTTCTTCAATATTGTGCGTGACCAGAAAGATGCTTTTCGTGGGCATCTGATCCTTCATCCACAATTCCATCAGCTCGCGGCGGAGGCTCTCGGCCGTAAGCACGTCCAGCGCAGAGAATGGTTCGTCCATGAATAGCACTTCGGGTTCAACCGCGAGAGCACGTGCAAATCCGACTCGTTGCTTCATGCCTCCCGAAAGTTCCTTGGGATAAGCATTTTCAAAACCCTTCAGCCCTACCGTCGCCAGCGCTTGCACGGCCTGCCGATGCCGCTCCGCGTGCTCCATTCCTCGCGCCGCCAGCGGAGCCTCAACATTCTCCAGCACCGTTAACCATGGGAATAATGCAAAACTCTGGAACACCATGCCAATGTTTGGAGTGTGGCCGTTGAGCGGCTGACCATGTACGAGCACTGTGCCACTTGATGGTGCAGTCAACCCAGAAAGAATTCTCAGCAACGTCGATTTACCCGATCCCGACGGCCCAAGCAGCGCACAGATAATGCCCGACTCGACCGACAAATTCATCGGAGCAATGATCTGAATTTCTCTTCCGTCCGGTTGCGTGTAAGACTTCTCGATCTGCCGTCCTTCGATGATCGTTTCCCCTGGCTGCGGCAGCTGCGGCTCTTCCTCACGCGCGGTTTCAGGTTCGTGCTGAGCCTCCGCCGGCAGCGCTGCTGAAAGCTCGTCCATCATCCGCTGCCAGGCTTCTTCGGGAAGTTCATCGAACAAGCGCATCCGCTCGTCGGGCTTGATTCTGTCAATGAGGGCGCGCATTTCCCCCAGAGGCAGCGAGTGCAGCAAAACGTATTGGTGATAATAGGGAAATTGAGGGACGAGAATGGCGGCAAGATCCAGAGGCAACTGGCTGAAAAGCAATTGCTGCTGTTCAAAAGGAAGATCACTCATCGCATCGGCTGCATGCGCCAGTTCGGAGGTCTGCAGCAGGGCCACAGCCTCATTCCAATGACCCTGCCGAACCGCGTCCGAAAGTCTTTCGGCAATTGGTGAAGTCATCGGAGGTTAACGCTCCAGAGTGATGAGCTGACGCTGGATTCATTCTCACGAGCGTTCACAATATATCGCACTGCGGGACAAGCGTGCTGATCGCTCAGAGCTGACAGCTGACAGCTTTTATCGTGCCAAAGGCGTTCGCTCCAGCAGCTTTACCAGACTGTAGAGAGTCTGGTTGACGGGCGTGGGCACTCCCATTTCAGCGCCCCTGCGCACCAGAAAGCCGTTCAAAGAATCAATTTCCGTGGACTTCCCGCGAGCAATATCCTGCGCGGTTGAAGAAAGCGCTTCCGGCACCACACGACCGAGTTCCAGGACTGCGGCGATTAGCATGTCCGCCGGCAGCCGAACGCCAGAAGCGTTGCCCACCGCAACGCCCTCGGCTACCACCTGATTCATCAATTCAACCGAGCCAGCGTCGTCAACGAGACGTCCGTATCTCGCGCGTGATAGCGCGGACAGCGCATTGTAGGCACAATTCATAATCAGTTTTTTCCACAGTTCGAGCGTAATGTTTTGCGAAACGCGGCAAGGGACGCTGGACCGTATGAAAATCTCGGCGATCTCTGCGAGCTCAGATTCACTAGCGCCCTGCTTGGAGGCCGGATTCCCGATCACGAGATCGCCGCGGCCCGAGTGCTTGACTTGCCCTGATCCGCTCATCTCAGCGGCGATATAGACCACCGCGGAAATCGCCTGGATGCCGGCGGCGAAATCCATTCGCTCGGCATTGTCGACGCCGTTCTGAAGAGAAACCACATTCGTATCCGGCGCAAGATATGGCGCCAGCAACCTCGCCGTGTCTTCCGTGTCCACCGTCTTTACCGAGAAGAGCACCAGCTGCGCATCACGTACAGCGTCTAGTTCCGTAGACGCTGAAACCGAAACGTGCTCTTTGAAATGAATACTGTCGATGAAAAGTCCATCACGATTGATGGCCTCCACATGTTGCGCGCGCCCGATCAGAGTGACCGGAGCGCCAGCGCGAGCTAACATTCCTCCGAAGTAACATCCCACGGCCCCCGCGCCGACCACCCCAACCCGAGGCCACCCTTTTTCCGCCATGCCATCTCCAAAAATCTGTCAGTTCGAACGAAGTGAGGGATCCACCATGCCCGCACCACCTTCGCGGTTCCAGAGAATTTCTACCACAAACTCGGAGCATTATTTTAGGCCACGAAGATAGCGCCTAACGTTAGAAGGTCTTCTTAAACGAAAAAACCGGATCAATGTCCACCGGTACCGATGCCGCAGACTTTAGCGAAGCCTGCAATTCTGCCGGCATAGTGCCATATTTCTTGAACCAGTTCTCGGCGCGCACTCTATCGCCGGTTGCTTCAATCTCCAACAACTCTTTCGCCAGATCCTTGATATCTCCCGGCATGCTTTGATAGTCGATCGCGTACCTGCCTGAGGATTGATGCTGAATAGCTCCGCGCTCGGAGAGATAGTTGAACTCCATCATTTCCGCCTGTCCATGAGCCTCGGCGACGCCAAAGCGAACCGTGCGAAAAATTCCCGCGACATAAGATGCGTAATACTCTTCCAGCTTGTTCTTCGGAAGAACATCACGCTCGACCAACCACTGCAAACCGAACATCCCGACCACGTCTGCTTTTGCTTCTTCTAACGCACTGTAGCCTGGACCGATCGACTCGCGGATGTCTACCTTGCCCGCCCCAGTTCGCGCAAATGCCGGTCCCAGCCCGTGCGACATCTCGTGCATAATCGTTGCCAGAAGATAACCCTCGCCTGACGCTTTTTCTGCCTGGGCCGGCAGCATCACATGCTTCGCCACCGGCAGAACAACGTAATTCACACGCGCATCCATGAAGTTCTTGAAGAACAGTTTCTTGCTTCCCTTCTGTTCGTGGACGCGCGGATCGTTGGGCAAGTTATCTGCGACAGCTTGATACCCGTGGTTCAAATCGCCGGCTCGAAATGGAGTGTCCATCACTTCCATCGGAGTCTCAAGGCCGTGCTTGGATGGCCGATCTTCCGGAGCCAGCGGGAGAGCATCCTGAATATCCGCAACGTACTTCTGGAACAGTTCGAGCTTGCGGCTCTCTTCGCTATTCCGAACCATCACGGCTGCGCCGTAGGTTGCTTTCACGCCCAGCAAGCCGTCGTCGTAGGTTTCGTCGGGAGCAAAGATCACGTCGAACTTGGGATTCTTCAAGTCCAGCCACGCCAGGTTACTCTTGAAATAATCGTCGGTGAGCAGCGCATCGGCCCGCAGTCGCAGGAAATTCGCGAAAGCTGGATCATCGCTTAAAGCGGCAGCTTCACGCAGGTCCTTCGCCGCAGGCTCAAGGAATGAAAGGTACGCGATGTGGTACGGAAGCCCTTCAAGGTGATCTCCGTGCCAGCGCACGACAGTGAACGAACCGTAAATCTCATTCTTCTTTTCCGGATGCGCCTTTAGGTACTGCTCGACTTGTTCGCGAGTCAGGTTTTGCGGATAAAATCCTCGCCCCGGTGGCATTGGCGCAGTTCCGACAAAAGGTTTGTTATCGTCCAGAAGATCGAATCGCGAGGCATTGATCCACAAATAGCGCTGCAAAATTTCGTCTTTTGTATTCTTGCTGGTCGCCAGCGACTCGTACAGGGTTAATCCTTCAGGATCAATCTGCCGCCAGTAAATTTCCTCGAGATAACGCGAGGCATCGACCAACTTCTCCACGAGCTTCACTTCGCGAGCGGTCAGTCCGGTGGAATGAAACGGCATTTCTACGCGGCGGAATTTAGCGAGCCGCTGGGCCAGGTCGGGAACCACCTGCATGCCAGCCGACTCTGCGCCTTTGGCAGCGGACCCAGTCATTGGCTTGCTCGCTTTTTGTGCTGAAATAGTAATGGGAAGAATAAAACAAGCAACCAGCACTGCAAACCAGGGGCCCAGTTTCATGAACATGAATGTTGTATTCTAACAGAGCATTCTGCACTTAATCGTTTTACTTCCCGCGAATCAACACTGACATCAGCGTGACGTTATGACTCAGAGTTCTAGTTCGAACGGCCCGCAAACTTTGCTCATCGATGCCGATGACACGCTTTGGGAAAATAACATTTACTTCGAGCTCGCCATCGCAAATTTCATTTCGTTTCTCAACCATCACGAGTATTCGGCTGAGCAAGTACGCGAGGTTCTAAACGATGTCGAGCGCGAGTGCATCGTTACCCACGGGTACGGGCTTCACAGCTTTAGTCACGCACTGGTGCAGACTTTCGAACGCTTAGCCGTTGAGCCACTGACTCCCGCGCTGCAGGAAACCATCAGGGGATTCGCTCATACCATCGCCGAACATCCGGTCGAGATCCTGCGCGGCGTGCCGGAAACTCTTCAGTATCTGTCCGAACGCCATCATCTGATGCTGCTCACAAAAGGCGCCATCACGGAACAGTCAGGCAAAGTTGAGCGCTCCGGCCTGAAGGATTATTTTTCGGCAGTGGAAATTGTCGCTGAGAAAGATGTGGCCACGTATCGCACGATCATATCGAAATACGATCTATCCAACGATTCGACTTGGATGGTAGGAAACAGCCCAAAGTCCGACGTCAATCCCGCATTGGCAGCAGGATTGAACGCCGTCTTCGTTCCTCACGGCCAGACGTGGATTCTTGAGCACGAAGAAGTCGCCGAGGCTCAGCCGCCAACGCGATTGTTGGTGGTTGAAACCTTCGCAGGACTAAAGGAACACTTCTGACGAACACCTCAATCAGATTGTCATTCCGAGAACAGCGAGGAATCCTGGATCTTCGCCGTAACGCGCGTGCTCCTACTTGGCCGCCGGCACCGCGCAAAACTTATCGAACACTTTCTTGAGTTCAGCAGCGAGGTCCACCGCTTCCCGATGTTCAATGTCGCTACGCTGCATCATGTGAATCAGCTTCCCGTCGCGGAGAAGCGCAATCGAAGGCGAAGACGGCGGATAGCCAGTGAAGTAGCTGCGAGCGCGGTCAGTCGCATCTCTATCTTGTCCGGCGAAAACCGAAAACATCTTCTCCGGGCGCACGGAATTCTGCAAAGCAATACGAACTGCTGGCCGCATTCGTCCCGCCGCGCAACCGCAAATGGAATTCACCACAACCATCGTCGTCCCCGGCTGGTTGACGATGGCGCGATCGACTTCGTCGGCGGTACGCAGTTCCTGAACACCCATGCGAGTTAACTCCTCACGCATGGGGATCACCATAATCTCTGGATACATTTCTGCTCCTTAAGACGTTTTCAATAGCCTAACAGAAGTCTCAAACTTAAAGCTGGCATTGGGCCCGTCCCCTTCGCCACACCAATGTAATATCGCACACCGAATCCTCTTTTTCATTCGTATATAGTGAAAGTAAGCGCCAATGGTGATCGCAGAAAACGTTCCGCTCGCCCCACTCACCACCCTTAAAGTTGGTGGGCCAGCCCGCTATT
>Ga0070762_10000094_pt1 | contig 28826 bp, 25 predicted proteins | sample HubBroMetageREF2_FD_66726 | JGI IMG/M metagenome (GOLD analysis project Ga0070762, IMG submission 66726) | Reference soil microbial communities from the Hubbard Brook experimental Forest, New Hampshire, USA - Hubbard Brook CCASE Soil... | ecosystem: Environmental > Terrestrial > Soil >...
GCAGTTAAAGCCCGACGTTATCATCGTTGATATTGGTATGCCGCACCTCAACGGCCTGGATACAACCCGCCAACTACTGCAGCATGATCCCAACTTCAAGGTCATAGTTCTAACCATCACCGATTCCGATCAGATTATCCGGGAGGCCCTTGACGCCGGAGCGCGTGGCTTCGTGCTGAAGTCCGATGCAGCCCGCGATCTGGTGTCGGCAGTCGAAGCCTTGCAGAGCAAACGGATGTTCTTCACGCCACGGGTAAACGATCTGGTGTTAGCGGGCTTCCTGGAAAAGGGTCATGCCGTATCCCGGAATGAGCCTCCGAATCTGCCGACCCTGACCGCCAGGGAGCGCGAGGTTACTCAGCTTCTCGCCGAAGGGAAGAGTTCCAAGGAGGTGGCGACGATCCTGAATTTGAGCACCAAGACGGTGGAGACGCATCGCAGCAACATCATGCGGAAACTCAGCCTGCACTCCATTCGGGATCTGGTTGTGTATGCCATCAAGAACAACATTATCCAGATCCAGATGCCGCCGCAGATGCAACGTCCGACAGAAACCACGGTGGCCTGAACGTCATCGAATGCCGCCGCGCGTCAGTCAGCACAGCCGATCGAGTCATCTCGGTGCTTGTGCGGATCGTTGTGCCATATCCCGCCGCACTGCCTCTGCGCCAACCGTACATGACAGGTTTGACGTTCGACATCCGTCAGATCTGCCCGAGTATCGGCCAATCGGGACGCTCCGCCGAGAAAAACTTACATCAGACTCCGTTTGCAAGGTCTTGCTAAAGCATTGGAATTTAAAGAATTAGAGGTTTGGCGATTTCCGTGCTCATTGAATTGCATTCGCCTTCTGAGCAACCGCGTTCAGCTTGCGCGGGTTGGTTGTGACCTGCACTGGCTTTGAGCGCAATTATTTCTTGGACACGAAGTCTTTATTCCAGGAGGTGAAACTTGAGCGACCTTCGAATCCTTATTGCGGATGATCACGAGGTGGCGAGAAAAGGCATTCGCTCCCTGGTCGAAAGTCATGCGGGATGGGAAGTCTGCGGCGAGGCCAGAGATGGACGCGAAGCCGTGGCGTCTGCTGGCGACTTGAAACCAGACATTTTCTTGCTGGATATCGGTATGCCCAACCTGAACGGGTTGGACGCGGCACGACAAATCCTCACAATCATACCCGAGGCTCGAATTCTGATCCTCACCGTGCACGATTCGGATCAGGTGGTACGGGAAGTACTGGCGGCTGGAGCACGCGGGTTTTTGCTTAAGTCCGACACTGGCCGGGATCTTGTAGCTGCCGTGGAAGCTCTGCAATTCGGCCGAACGTTCTTCACGTCAAGAGTGGCGCAGATGATGCTCGACGGGTATCTGCGTCCGAATAACGAAAGCGAAACTTCGAACCAGTGTGTGCTGACGCCGCGGGAACGGGAAGTAATCCAGCTCGTTGCCGAAGGAAAGAGCACCAAAGAGGTCGCGACTGCGCTTAGTCTCAGCGTCAAAACGGCGGAAACTCACCGAACTAACCTCATGCGCAAATTGGACCTGCATTCGGTCGCAGATCTTACGCTCTATGCCGTGCGCAACGGAATTGTTCAGGTTTATTGAGAATCGCCCCTACAGCGTAGCGGAATCCCTCGCAAGTAGAGCGCGATTCGGCTTGGGCTAGGGACTTTACAGGATACCTCGCTCGACATTGCCCGCGTACCTTTGATGGAGTTTCTAGTTACAAAGACACTCTTCCATAAAGGAGCGGGCGATGCTTTGGACTATAGCTGTTTTGCTGTTGATTCTTTGGTTGCTGGGCATGGTTAGTTCGTACACCCTGGGTGGATTCATTCATATTTTGCTGGTGCTGGCGGTGATTGCGGTCTTGATCCGCCTGATCCAGGGCCGAAGCCCAGTACTCTGAGCGCAGAGCGAGCGAAGCCTCGCTTTGCGAGAGGTGCCGTCTACCTGGTCATCCCTTTGTCTGGATGGTTTTCCGCTTTTTTACTGTGGCTGGGCTCTGCGCCGCCCGCTCCTGGGCGCCTCGGCGAGTTTTCTTTCGGGGACGCCGATTATGAGGTCGAGGTCGAGCACGAACCGGTGAGTGCTTCTCGGATGCGCCGCTCTTGGCGGCTTGGTGCGGCTTCATCGCAGCACTCTTGGGGAGCGTCGAAAGGTTCTCCGTAATTTCTTGTGTGACTTTCGTGAGCGTGCCGGCTGCGTGCCCCAGTTTGCGGGCCACGGTAGTTAGTAGAGGTTCGTGTCTTACAGGCCGTTTTTTCGCTGGCATTGGGCTTCCTCGTAAGCGTTCCTCAAATTGCTCTTCGAGCATATGGAATCGTTGATTTCGAACAAAAATGAAGTCCCGGCCTTAGCCGGGACCTCCAAGCCATCGCTGCACGCTTGCCGTAGAAAAAGCTATGAAGCGCGACGCTGACGATCGCGATTCTGATCGTCCTCTTCTTCTGCTTCATTCTGGCCCTGGCCACCTTTCTTCGGTTGGATTTGTCCGGGCTGGCCTTGTTGAGTTTGTCCATGCTGTCCGGGCTGGTTACCTTGCTGACCCTTCTTCTCCATATCGTCTGCCATAAAATATTCCTCCTGAAAAGCGCGAGACTGCCCACGCCTTTGAAATTTGCTGCTAACAAGAAGTTAGTTGCGATAGGGGGTTGCAAGGTTGGGAAGAACTCCTGCGCAATCCAGGGTGTGACAAGTGTATTGGAGTCTGCCGCACGCCAGTTATCGAATCGCAGCACCAAAGCATGTCGAGAGGAAAGCAGGCACCTGTTCTCCCAGTGAACTGGCACCTGCTCGATGGGGCGTCTGTCTGTAGAGCCACACAGTAACGAAAAGGGGGGATTCCTGCCCATACCGTGAACCTTGTATTTTTGTTGAGAAAGGCAGCCTGCCCGGTTTCCTTCCGAACCAGGTCGCGCGAAAAGGATGCCGGGTCCGTTACAGGAAGCGGTGTATAGACCACAAACACAACTACGGGTAGAAATGAGCCAGGGGGATCTGATGGCTTCGGGATCTCGATGTCATCGCTGGATGTCATCGCGGTGGGTTTGGCTGCTTCGTCCTTCGGAGGTGTGTCCTGAAACCAGAGACTAGTCGTGTGGCGATGTTGGTTTTGCTGTTAGTGACGCTTCCGCTGATGTTCGCGCAGGATCCCCGGACACAACCCAGTCCATCGCCCACGGCGCGGGCCTTCGAGGGCATGATCACGGACACGCGCTGCGGCGCGAAACACCCTGCTACGGTTGCCGCGACGGCTACCAACTGCACGTTGGCTTGCGTGCGCGGAGGCGAACAGTTCGTTCTTGTTGACGGCGATACAACTTATTTGCTGGAAGGCGATGTGATGGTGCTGAAGCGGGGAGCCGGACAGCGCGTTAGGATTGTCGGCACGCTGAACGGGAGAAAGATCTCAGTGACGTCGGTCGTTACCACCTAACTCGCACACCATACCTTCTGGCGCCGCCTCTAAGGGGAAGGGAAGTCGCGAGCCCCGTTCAGATCTGCTCCGGTTGCTCAGGATCAGGCTCGCGCACCGGAGCATCCGGATTCTCCAACGGGCTGGGCGGTTCTTTGATCGGCGCCGGGAGAGGCTCCGCGGGAGTGCGGAAATGCTGCCCTCCGGGCCAAGCCATTTTCATCTGCGGTTTTACTAGCATGGCATTCTGATGACAGAATTGCCCAAATGGAAGCTAAAAGACTCGCATAAGAGCAACGTGAAGTTAGAGACCGGCACGCTAATGCTTCTGCGAGTGAATCAATAGAACAGTTTCGCCGTGGATAAAATGGAGAGGCGGTCGTGAGGGTCTGAATGTCAGTCAGTTCGCCTGACGCTAACCCATGACCGCCTGAAGCAATGTCAATTGTGATGCTAACCGACGCAATTATCTTCCGCAATACGGCGGATTCTGTAGGTCAGGCAGCGTGTGCGTATCGGCCATCGGCGCAAGCCAGGAGAGCCATCATTTCGTCCAGCGTAGCAATGTCGAACTCTCTCATCGAACTGGCGTGCTCCAGCCTGCCCCGCACAGAGGGACGGGGATTGAACAACTTGAGCCGAATGTTGTGATCGTGAGTCCATCGCTGCAGAAAAACCAGCATACCCAGACCTCCGCTTTCGATTGCGGTGACTTCCGAGAGATCGAGGACAATGATTCGGGCATCGCTGTGTAGATTGATCGCTTTGCGTAACTCTAAAGCGGCTTCGCTCCGGACGATGCGGCCCTCGCACTCAATTACCGCCATTTCACCGATGTTTTCAGTATGGACTCTCAGCATATTCCTCTCCTTAGGCGGTTGTTGTGACTGCACGTGCTGCGCCATTCATTTGTGTCTCGTATTTTGTGCGGATAAGCAGCTGATCAGTTGTTGATCAGTTGAAATACCGAGAGTTTTTGTCGAGGGACCAAGAAAATTTGGGTTACAGCAAATGCTGTATGGATCAGCAACTATCAGCGACTCAAGAGTCGGGTTGAGCCCGCCTGGTTAATTGGCCTTTGTTGAGCGCCGCCATTTCGCATGGATCCAGACCAGAATTCCTAGCGCGCAAATCTCCACCGGCCCGGGAGGCATGATCTGCATCCGCCACAGACTGGCGTAATCCATGGTCGCAACGTAGGTGGCCCATATAGCTCCGGCACCAGCAAGCAAGCCTCCAATCCGCTCTTCCCCGCGAATACCGAGGAGGTATCGCTGGTCAGAAGGCTTGCTGGCAAGCTTAGGGGCGGGCGCGTACGTCGGCGGCCGCGGCGAAGCATGGTAGGCTTCGCGTCCACGTTCCAGAGTCCAATCGACATCGCTGCTTTGGTAGGGTCTCGTCACTATTGTTACAGTGGCATAAAAGGGGCTGTCCACGCATGTTACGGAGGTGGAGGTAGGGCGCCTAATCCATTGGGTCATAGAGGCCGTAGTCGATGATTCAGGCGAATTGGCGGCTGGTCAGCGAATGCGACGTCGACTTCTTCCAGCTGCGGTTACTTCTGTTCCACGACCGATGTGATCTAACCGGTCCGCGCCAAATTACGGAAAATTTCCTATAGAAGCCAGGTCTATGCTGGCCATCCAGACCGGCCTGCGGGACTTTGCGAATAAATATCCATCTCGCTCCTGCAACGGCTGGCTCGTCTTGCTGGAAGGAAAGGGAAACGAGAAATGAGAATCCCATTGCACCAACTCTGGCGAGATGAAGCGGGGCAAGATATCGCCGAATATGCTGTGATGCTGGCGGTGATCCTTGTGATCGTGGTGGGCACGGTCCAGTTGATCGGCTCGAACGCGAACAATGTTTTCTCGAACGTTGCCAGTTCGATACAGTAAGTCAGCCTGGTCCCACCCGCGCCAGTGGGTTATGCTCGCGCCGCAATCTACAATCAAGGGGCGAGTGTTGGGAAGAAAGCCGCTGCAGCTCGCATGAATCTCCAGGAACGGGTCCGCAAAGCGGTTATGATTTCGTCTGCTTACGCCTGACTCTATTGGCGAACATGCATCCGAGGGCAAACCCTAGCAAGGCTCCCACAAACGCGGCACTGGGCAGGACGCCGGGTGACGAATGACCATTGCTTGGGGCAAAGTGGACAAAGAGAAGGGAAACGTATGCCATCGACCCAGTCCAAAAAGCGAGCCGCAGATACATGGCAACCTCCGCGAGAATTCTACCACGTCTCTGGATCGTGAACGCGATCGCGATATTACGCCAACAGTCTTACGTCGCTAGGCTCTGCGAAGAAAGTTCACTTTGGTGCATACGGTTCATCTGAGCGGGGAACTTGTCGGCCGTTTACAGGTCTCTGCGTCAAATAGGCTCGGTCCTGGGCCTCTGCTAGAATGCTTTTGCTGTAGAACTTATGGTTGAACGAGCTGGCAAAAAAAACAACAGCAAAGTCTCACTCACATCGTTTTTCATCGTGGGCGGTTAGCTCAGCTGGTTAGAGCGCCTGCCTTACAAGCAGGAGGTCGCAGGTTCGAGTCCTGCACTGCCCACCAATCGCCTCTTAGACGGACGGCTGTCCCGTCTCGTTCCCGGCCTCCAAAATGATTTTCTCCCGCGGCGACTCCATTTGCCTGAAACATAATCTGAGAGGAGTTCGATGAAACCGGGCATCCAAGCCGTCGTGTTCGACGCCTATGGAACGTTGTTCGATGTGCATTCGGTGATTGCGGATTGTAACCACAAGTTCCCGGGACGGGGTACCGAGCTCAGTAAGGTGTGGCGCGCCAAGCAGCTCGAGTACACTTGGCTGCGTAGTCTCACGGGCCGCTACGAAGACTTTTGGATGGTGACGGAATCAGCGCTAACCTTTGCCTGCCGCAGTCTCAGCCTTGCGTGCCCTCCTCAGACACGCGAAGAGTTGATGGAGTCTTATCTGCACCTCGACATCTTCCCAGAGGTGAGGCCGGCATTGGCGAAACTGTCGCGCTATAAGTTGGCCATCCTGTCGAATGGCTCACCGAAGATGCTCGCCGTTGCGGTTGAGAGCGCCGGCCTGCAAGGTATATTCGCCGAGGTGATCAGCGTGGACGAAGTAAAGATTTACAAGCCGAGCCCGCGCGCCTACGGCTTAGTTTCGCGGCATCTGGGTGTGCCTGACACTGCGGTCGCGTTCGCTTCCTCGAATTTCTGGGACGTCGCTGGCGCCAAGAGCTTTGGCTTTTGGACCTGCTGGGTGAACCGGGGCAAGCTTCCAGAGGATGAGTTGGGCGTGAGGCCCGATATAACAGCGGACAATCTAGAAGGCATGGTTGGCCTTCTAGCGGAATAACTATATGGGCCGCGCGAAGGGGCTGGAGGTCATGTCGGTCAAGGGAGCAGCAGCGAGGATTGTTCTGGGGTGCGGCCTGGTCTTCGGGGTCTCGTTATCCTCTTGCGTGGCGCAGGAAAAAATCTCGCTTGCGCCGGAGGCAGAGGCGGGAGTGGAGCGCTCCCAAAATCCGGACCTGCTTTCTTTCGACGAACTCGTCACCCTTGCTTCAACAGCCAAGCCCGAAGGCGGCCTAGGCGCACGACTTAATTCCTTGTTGAACACGCCTTTCGTCCAAAGCGAAAGCGCGGCCTCGGAGATCCAGCCCCACCGACCGAGTGTGCCGAGTCTGGGCGTCGTTCTCCGGGTCGGTCAATGGAATATTGAGAGAGGCCTGAATTTCGATCTGATTCGGTCTGCGCTCGCCGGCCCAAGCGATTTTCTACACATGACGAAAGCCGATGATCACCTCGGTTCTCATCAGAAGGAAATCATCAAGTCGCAACTGACCACGCTGCAAGGAGTTGACGTTCTGGTCCTGAACGAAGCCGATTGGGGCATGAAACGAACTGAGTATAGGGACGTAACGCGAGAACTAGCCGCCGCTCTGCACATGAACTATGCCTATGGAGTGGAGTTCGTGGAAGTGGACCCGCTGTTCGATCTGGACACGGAGCAGCTTCACCTAACGGACGTGCAGCAAGATCAGCGTCTGCAACAGGATCTGCAAGTCGACCGTCAGCGTTATCACGGTCTGCATGGGACAGCTATCTTGAGCCGCTATCCGATCGAGCATGCACGCATCCTCCGTCTGCCGGTTTGTTATGACTGGTATGCGAACGAATACAAAGCCATCTCGAAACTGGAAAAAGGGAGGCGGTGGTCAGCTCACAAATTGTTCAAGGAACGAGTGGAGCGCGAACTCCGTCAGGGCGGGCGCATGGCGCTGATTGCCGACATCACCGTGCCCGACTTGCCGACTGGCCATGCCACAATCGTCGCCACTCATTTGGAAAATAAATGCCCACCTGCATGCAGACGACGGCAAATGCAGGCGCTGCTGGCGGACGTGAAGTCGAATGCCAACCCCCTGGTGATTGCGGGGGACCTAAATACAACCAGCAGTGACAACACACCCACATCGGTCCGTAACGAAATCATGTCGCGAGTCACGGACTACCAATTCTGGATCAGTCAAGCAGTTTCCCACTTCAACCCGCTCGGGGTTTTCCAGTACGCGCTTGTCCCGGTTCGTTACTTCCACGGATACAACGACCCGACCGCGTTTCATCTTCCGATTCTGTGGGACAACAGGGAACAGCCCCTGTTCAAGACTGTGGAAAAGTTCCGGTTCGCCGACAGCCATTCGTTCGACTTCCGTGGCCAGCCAGATCGCACACTTCCGTCCAGGCGGCGCACCCTGGCAGACAGCAACCAACGAAGCGCAAAGGGATTCGCTCCAACTTATGCATTCGCCCGCAACTATGGCGGTCTGGTAGGCCTGTTCAAGCTCGACTGGATCTTCGTCAAGCCATTCGTCGATGATCCACGGCGTGCGGAACAGAGCTACCGGTTCGCCCCGCATTTCCCGGTTACAATGCGCGAATTGAACAATTCCGTTGAAGACCGCATCTCAGATCATCCTCCGATGACCGTAGACTTGCCGCTGACCGAACCCGTAATCGACTCGCAGCGCGAGATCCATTGACGAGGGCGCTAAATCGTCCAGGAGAGTCTTCCGTTGCCGCGACGATCCCCTGAACGGCGGCGCGTTTCCCGGTACCAATTTCGGCAAGAGATTCGCAGATCCTGGGCCAGTCGTGCGTGATACATTCGACGGTCATGAAAACCGTTCTACTCCTTGTTTGCTCCAATATCTTCATGACAATTGCATGGTACGGGCACTTGAAGTACCGCAAGATCCCGCTTTTGACCGTAATCGTCGTGAGTTGGCTGATTGCGTTCGCCGAATACTGTTTTCAAGTCCCCGCAAATCGGCTCGGCTATGGTGAGTTCACGGCATTCCAACTAAAAATCATCCAAGAGGTAATCACGCTCTGTGTATTTGTGGTCTTCGCGTGGTCATACCTTGGTGAAAGCATCGAGTGGAATCATGCCGTCTCATTTCTGTTTCTGGTCGGCGCCGTGGCGTTCGCTTTCTGGGGAAAGCTGTAGTGGTTTGGAGGACTGGCCCGGTCGCTCGATCAGACATGGCTGCGGCAAAGCTTAGGCCGAACTTATCAGCTAACATGTTCGAGTAAACATGTTCGAGGCGAAGAAAGCTCTCGCAGTTTCCTACATATGAACCGAGCCGGCCAGTTGGTTGCACCTCCAGCTTCATCCGATCCCTCAGAGGCCTCCAAACGGCTTCTACCGTGGCTCGTCGCTGTTGCCTTTTTTATGGAGTCGCTGGATACAACGATTCTCAATACAGCCGTTCCCGCCATCTCTTCCGCCCTCGGAGTCCCTCCCCTCAGCATGAAGGCGGTATTGGCCAGCTATACGCTCAGCCTCGCCGTCTTCATCCCAATCAGTGGCTGGATGGCGGATCGGTTCGGAACCCGCCGTGTATTCGCATCTGCGATTGGTATATTCACGCTCGGGTCCTTTCTGTGCGGAATCTCAAGCAACATCCATGTGCTGGTCGCTTTTCGCATCCTGCAAGGCTGCGGCGGCGCGATGATGGTGCCGGTAGGCCGGCTCACCCTGGTACGAACATTTGCCAAGTCAAATCTTCTGCGTGCCATGAGCTTTGTTTCCATACCAGCCTTGGTTGCGCCCATGCTTGGACCCATCGCTGGGGGTCTCATCGTTGGGTATCTTCACTGGCGCGTCATTTTCTTCCTTAATATTCCAATTGGAATCGCGGGCTTGATCCTCGTTTATCTGCATCTGCCGGACTACCGCGAGCGACCAACCCCTCCGCTCGATATTGTAGGGCTCATTCTCTTCGGTTCTGGCGTCGCATTACTGTCTTATGTATTGGAAATATTCGGAGAGCACACTCTAAGCGCAGGCGAGATGTCCGTATTGCTGGCGTTGTCCATCGCCTTGCTTGCCGGGTACGGAATCCACGGAAGAAGTCTTCCGTTCCCTTTGCTGAAGCTCAAGCTATTCAGCATTCGGACCTTCCGCGCCGCCGTAAGCGGCAACTTCTTCACTCGCCTTGGAATAGGCGGAGTGCCATTTCTCCTGCCCCTTCTCTACCAGGTAGGCTTGGGCTATACCCCGATCCAGTCCGGTCTGCTCGTCATGCCGCAGGCAGTAGCTTCCATGAGCATGAAGGCAATCATGCCGGGAATCCTGCGTCGTGTTGGCTATCGCGGAGTCCTCATCTCCAACACTTTAATTCTCGGTGTCCTTCTGATGGTGTTTGCAACGATCGGTCTGCGAACGCCTGTTTGGGTCATCGTGCTGCAGGCTTTGCTTTATGGAGCTTTCACATCCCTGCAATACACGAGCATGAATACGCTCGTATTCGCCGACATAACGGAGAAAGACGCTAGCAGTGCTAGTTCCATTGCAAGCACCACGCAGCAAATGTCGATCAGCTTCGGCGTAGCGGCGGCGGGGCTAACCACAGCATTTTTCGTCCCCAGCACGCACTCCGATCCGACCGGAATGATTCATGGGATCCATAAGGCCCTCATTGCTCTTGGGGCATTAACCATTGTATCGACGGTTGTCTTCCGCCGTTTGAGGAGCGGTGATGGCGACGATGTGAGCCTGCATAACGTTATTCACCCGGGAGGATGACTCGACTTATTGACATCCAGATGCCTATTGGAGAGTCTTGACAGGGATGCCAAATGGCGCCATCGCTTCTCGAACGACTTTCTCTTCACCCACAGCAACAATTGCAGTCTGAAAGGCCGGGAAATATCTCTTCGCGGCTGTTTGTACTTCGGAGACGCTGGCATTCGCAATTTTCTGTCCGTGGATTCCTATTTCTTCCGGGGGCAGGCCGTCAACCCAAAGTCCCGCTAACTGGTTGGATAACGCGGCTCGGGCCTGTAACTGGATTGCGTCGCGGCCTACGAGGTAATGCTTGGCTTTCGAGAGTTCTTCGTCACTGGGAGCGGTTGTCGCCAGCCGGTTCAGTTCGTAATTGATTTCATTCAAAGTAGGAGCTGTTACTTCGTTACGAACATCGGCGTGCGTGACCAACACACCCGCGACTTGATAGACCCTCAGCCTCGAGTAGGGCGAATACGTGTATCCCTTGTCCTCGCGAATATTACCCGTCAATCGCGAGCTGAAGGTGCCCCCGTAAATTGCATTGGCGACCATGGCAGCTTCATAATCGGGGTCGCCGCGCAAAGGCCCAAAAGTTCCGAGTTCAAGCGTGGTCTGGACAGAACCCGGGCGAGTTACAACATAAACCGCATGTTCTGGCGCATTTGAGGGACGCTTTAGCCCGGGGAGCGCTGATTCGTCCGGTGCCTTCCATGCCGCAAATTTCGCCTTTACTACTTCCATCATTTTTGCGTCGTCAAAATCACCGACTGCGACCAGAATCGCCTGATCCGGCCGGAACCGCTGCATGAAGATCCGGCGGAGGTCTGTGGCATTAGCTGCCGCAACACATTCCTGTGAGGGCGAGGTCACGTGATAGGGGTGATCGCCGAAGAGAACTTTGGCCATGGCGCGGGCTGCAAGGAATGACGGCTCCGATTCTCGCTGGCGAAGCGAGTCGGCCAAGTTGCGTTTGGCGAGCGCCACTTCAGCATCCGGGAAAGACGCGTTCTGCACAACGTCCGACAAAACGGCGATACCAGCATCCAGTCTCGATGCCAGAACAGCGGTTGACACTTCGATGAAGTCTTTGTCGGAGCCGGCGCTCAGATCTCCGCCACTTGCCTGGAGCTCCTGCGCAATCTGTTTTGCCGTACGCGCTTTGGTTCCCTGGTCAATGGTCTTTGACAAGAGCTCGGAAATGCCGGGGCGGTCTGCAGGATCTGCTGCGAAACCGCCGCGCACAGCCACGGTAAATGCGACCTTGGGGAATCCTGGTTCAGAAACGAGCCACACGGCAAGCCCATTGTCGAGCTTGGCGGTCTTTACGGAAGGCGCACGGAGCGGTTTCTCGGTCCCATAGGGCGGAAGATCCTTGGGCATCGGAACTTCCTTCTGGGCGAAACTCAGAGACACAAAGAAGAGAACGGCCAACACGAGCATCATTTTGTTCATCACTGTCCCGCTCCTTGCTTTTTCTCAGGTGCCGCTCCGGTCTGTGCCGGCACTCGATCCATGATGGTACGGTTGCTGCTCACCAGATACTTGGCCGCGAAAGCTTGAATCTCTGCAGGCGTGACTTTAGCCAGTTCATCCGGGATTTGGTAAACAGCATCAAAAGTGCCGTCGAAAAGCACAGCGTGAGAGAGCGCCGACGCTCGATTGATGGGGACCTCAAGCTGGTCGTACCAGTCGGATCGCATCTTGGCGACGATTCGATCCAGATCCTGCTGACTTGGTCCTTTGCCGACAAGCTCGGCAATAGTGGAGTCGTAAGCCGTCAAAAGCTGATCCTCGGAAACGTTCGCCGGGTACACGATGAAGGACGTCATGAGAGTCGGCCCGTTGTACTCGTAAGGCGTACCCAAGGGCCAATTCAGGCCTCCATCGACCGATAGCGCAACTTGCTTCTCCTTTACGAGAGCTTGATAAAGTCGCGAAGCCTGGCCGTTGTGCAAAAGCTCTCCTGTGACGGCAGCGGCAAGCGCGTCGGGAGAATGCCGCGGAGGCATCCGATAGCCGACGGCGAGCGCCGGAACTTTGGCGAGCTTGTCGCTCTCGGTTGCACGCCGCTCCGATTTTTGGGGCGGTTCCTCCACGTTGGGTCGCGGCGGGATCTCACGCACGGGAATAGCGGAAAAATACTTTTCCACCTTTGCGAAGATGTCAGCGGGCTGCACGTCACCCACAATCGCCAGGACCGCGTTGTTGGGAGCGTAATATTGTTCGTAGAACTTTTGGACGTCTGCGATTTTGGCGGAGTCGAGATCCTTGAACTCACCGTAGAAATTGTGCGCGTTAGGATAGGTGTCGAAGGCCTTGCCCGGAAGATCGATTGCGAAGAAGAGTCCATAGGGACGATTAAGAACGTTTACCCGAACTTCTTCCTCAACCACGTTGCGTTGATTTTCCAGGTTCTTCGTAGAGAAATCCAAGGTCTTCATGCGGTCGGCCTCAATCCACAGGACTGGATCGAGGGCCGAGACCGGAGCCGTTTCAATGTACTCGGTGTAGTCGTAACGAGTGTCGCCGTTAAGATTTCCGCCACCGCCTTCGATCGCACGCATCAAAACTCCCTTGGGTGCGTTAGGAGTTCCTTCAAACATCATGTGTTCGAACAAATGGGCGAATCCAGTGCGTCCTTCAGGCTCCAGCCGAAAACCGATTCCATAGCTGACGCATAGTCCAAAGGTGGGAGCGGAATGATCCTCGGAAACCACCACGACGAGACCATTTGCCAACTTCTTCATCGTCGTGGGAGCTTTCCACTGTTGTGCCGAAACCTGGGTGGTCAGAGCTGCGGCCAATAGCAAAAGCCTGCAGAGTTTGGGGTGAAACCCATTCATGGTTTATCTCCACTCTCGAGCCGTTCGGAAACGTATTTCCTTTGCTGAGGATGCTACTCGGCTTGCACCGCAGGGTAAAGTCTTTTGTATTGAGTGCCTTTGAAAGAGCCATCAACGTTGAAGCGATCAGTTTTGGGCTTTCTCAATGACGACGCTTGTCCAGAGGGTGTGCGAAGCTCTAACCGAAGGTGAACGCGAATGCCTGCACGCCTGGATCCAGGAACTCAATCTCGAATGTTCTATCTTCTACTGGCCCTTTTTGCCGGATGAGCTGATAGAGCCGGTGCCCTTGGACTGTTCCTGAACCGTTGTTGTCGGTATCGACGCCATGATCGTCGCCTGGCGCAGTGCCATCCAGCTTCACCCTGAAGCGGACAGGCCTGCCATCTTCAGTCGTTCCCAGCACCAGATGAAGATCACGGGCATGAAAGCGGAAGACAATCTTTCCTGGAGCCGTCTGAAGCACTGCGCTTTCCGCACCAACCTTCCAACTCCCACTGAGAGCCCATTGATTGAGTGAGAGTCTGGGTCGCGGCGAATAGTCACGCTTGGCATCTTGAGCGATTGCATGGGTGGAAGCGAAGTGTTCTGCTCGATGGTAGCCGACGTAGGTTTCGGGTGAACGCACATCCGCATTGTCTGGAGCGGCCTCGGCGCCCTCGCCAGCTACGCTGATCGCTGCGGGAGTTGCCGCTGACAACGATAGCTGCGCCCCGTTTTCCTTCAGAAGTTCCTGGATCACTCGTTCCGACTCGTCGTATTCGCCCTCGCCGAAGTGGTGATAACGAATGCGTCCTTTGCCGTCGATGAAGTAGTGTGCGGGCCAATACTCATTGTTGAAGGCTTCCCAGATCTTGTAGTCGCTGTCGATGGCGACGGGGTACGTTATCTTCAAGTCGCGAACCGCCTTTTCGACGTTGCTACGCTCTTTTTCGAACGCGAATTCAGGAGTATGCACGCCGATGACGACCAGACCAGCATCCTTATACTTCGCTGCCCAGGTTTCCACGTAAGGCAACGCTCGCAGGCAATTGATGCAGGAGTAGGTCCAGAAGTCGATGAGCACGACCTTTCCTTTTAGCGAATTGCTACTGAGCGGAGGCGAATTGAGCCAGGCAACGGCGCCGCTCAAATCCGGCATGGGGCCTTCATCGTCGAGGGCGGGCTGAGTGTCGGCCGAATTCGCCGCCAAAGTTGCCACCGGCTTCCCCGGATGTAGCTTATGGATCAAATCTTCTTCGGCCTTTGCCGTGTTCACAAAAGAAAACCTGGTGAGCAAATTTGTGTCCCAGCCTAGAGCGATTGCAACCACTCCCATGATCACGGCAACGCCTAATCCACGACGGATCCAGACCTCAAACGAAAGCGAACGCTTCAAAGCAGAGAAAACTTTGTTGCCGGCGAAGAGCGCGATTCCCAGCGAGGTCGCGGCGCCAAGCGCGAAGGCCAATAGTAGAAACGAAGAGCGGGCACCCGGGCCCTGAATTGCGGCCCCGGTCAGGATCAAGCCCAGAATCGGGCCCGCACAGGGAGCCCAAAGAAGACCTGTCGAGATTCCGAGCACAAACGACTTCCCGATGCCTCTCTCCCCAGCAGGACCGGCGTGCAGTTTGCTGCCAGCACGTACCAGCGGACGAGTCAATGCCTCAGCAATGGAGGGAAAGAGAAGACTCACGCCCAATACCAGGAAGATGAGCATTGCAACGTAGCGCCCCCCCTGGTTCAGGCGCACTACCCAATGGCCACCGAACGCAGCTGCAACGGCCACAACGGAAAACGTCAGCGCCATTCCCACGAGCAAAGGCATGCCGGAACGGCGAAAGGGTTGGTCCGCACGCGCGAAGACAAAAGGCAGGACGGGCAGGATGCACGGACTCAAGATCGTCAGTATACCGCCAACAAAAGCGAGAAGATAGATTAGCATCGGACGGTCCGATCTGCGTTCTTGATCATTCGCAACGTTTCTAACCCAACCCAGCAGGATTGGATTCATCGGGACGTCAAGAAGTCACAACACTAGTCTATTGGGAGAATGGAACTCAGGCCAGCATCGGCCTCAGAATTCAGGCCGGCACGGGTCGCTCTATCTTTCTTCAATGTGTAGGTGAGGATAAACGGCCGCACTGTGCAGTGCGGCCGGAAGGGAAGTGTTGGGGATTAGGTTAGTTCGAGGCGCCACGTCGCGTGGCGCCTCGAATTTCTCTAGGTTAGAAGCGAACGCGAGCGCCCAATTCGATCTGCCGGTCGCCGCCCGGCTGCTCCTGCGCCGAGCCGTTACCCAGCGAGCCGAAACTGGACGGGCCTTCGAAGAGAGCCACCGCAGCGTTGACAACAGGATCCTGCCACTGATTGTGGTTAAAGACGTTAGCGAACACGCCTTGGAATTCCAAGCTGACGCCCTCAGTCACCCGGAAGTTCTTCTTGATGCTGAAGTCCATATTCCAGTAGAGCAGGCCACTGAGAATGCCCGTGCCGCCGTCCCGGTTATCTATCCCGAGAATCGGATTACGGAAGCTGTTAATCGCTGCCGTGCCGTTCGCGAAGATATTCACCGGCAACCCGGCGCTTAGCTCGTTGTAGTAGGCATGACAGCATTTGAAAGATCCAATCGGCACGGCATTTTCTTCGCCAAAGAAGTTGCTGTTATCCCCGGCGCCGTATTCCTGGCCGCCTCCGGTCGTGGTCAGCATCTCGATCGGAGAGCCGCTGCCGGCAGCAAAGATTGACGAGAATGTCCATCCGCCCAGCGCCCGTCCCACGAGTCCATGCTGTCCCTTATAGAAGGGCGGCTGGTACACAAAGAACGTGTTATAGACGAACTTGCGGTTGAAGGTCTGCGGGCCATACATCGTATAGGGATTGAAGGGATCGTCCGGAGTGAATTCACTGGTGGCCTGAACCAACGCCGCTGTTCCCAGGGCCTTGGACCAGGTAAGGTTCGACTGCATTGTCAATCCCCGCCAGTCCGCCATCTTTACAGAGGCAAAGCCACCGTTGTAGTTTCCGAAGCCTGTGCTGGCGTTAACACCAACGCCTGAGGTCATCTGGGGTCCGAAAGGCCCCGTGGTTGTGTTCATCATGCTGTGAGGGAAGTTGAACGGGCCGCTGTCCAAATCACTCCAGAGACTCCAGACTTGAGCATTAGTGAGGTTAGCAGTGGGATTATTCACAGCCGTGCAATTGCCGACGCCAGGGGTGCAGCCGTTGCCATAAGGGTTCCCCTCATTGAAGACCACCGCCGCAGTGCAACTCGAGAAGCCGGAGCAGTAAGCAGAACTCGTGCCCCCGAGTGCCGTCTCGAAAAACGGTTGTGGAGTGACCGGGGTCGGCCCGGTAGTGCTCGCGCCCGCGCAACCGCCGCCGGCGAGCCCTTGGACACCGCCGCAGTACTGTAACACCAGATTGGAGTAGGCTTGCTTAAACTGCTGCCCGCCCTGCGTCATCATGTAAGGTACCGCGTTCAGGTTGATAGGTTGGTACTCATGGGTGATTCTGCGCCCGATGTAGCCAACTTCCAGCGTAACCTTGCGAGACAACTGGCGCTGAATGGTCAGGTCGAACGAGTCCACCTGGTTGGGCCGGAAATTCGGATCCAGAGACTCTGCGGTGGCCGCCGAAACGGCATTGTAGCCGGGAAAGTCCGGCTGGGGCAGCGTCGCACTGGGCGGCGCAGACGACAGTGGGGCAGTCAGGCCGTCCACGCCAATGCGGAAGGCTGTCGCCGGCGTTGCTGTGTGTTCTGACGCGCCGCAGGTGCCGTTACTGAGGGCACTGCCGACGCACTGAACTGGCTGCATGAGGCCAGTGCCGAGCAAGGGCACCAGCACCAGATCCACGCCGTTCAAGCGCCCGAAGACGCGGCCATAGCCGCCGCGAATGACCGTATCCTCATGGCCGAAGATCTTGCCGGCCATGGAATCGCTGTCGAAATGTGGGTTCCAAGCGGCGGCGATGCGAGGGCTGAACGAGCCGTAGAATGGATTGTAAGGATACTTCAGCCCATTCTCCGTATTGCCCACCAAAGAGAAACCGATCTCGGGGTTGTATACCTGGCCCTGCAGCGCAGCCCGCTCTCGATTCGAAAGGTAAGATACAGCCGAAATGGGCTGGTCGGACTGATCGACCAACTCAACCTGCTTGCCGTTCGCCTCGACCGGCGGCATTTCCAGCGTCCAGCCCATGCCGTAAGTCAGGGTGAACGTCGGCTTCAAGTGCCAGGTGTCACTGAAATAGACGTTGTAGTAGGGGATAGTGCTCTGGTCGAATGCCGGGGTCAGCGGAGGATTCAAGTTCAGATTTGCGCCACTCCGGGTGTAGACGGTTTGGGCGATGGAGACGATACCCAGAGCCGCCGCGGTAAGGGAGGGGCACCTGGGGATATTGGGATCACTGCAAATCGACAAATTGGACGCGAGTTCCGATCCGGGGTCCCCGTTGCCCAGCTCATACACCGGTTGATAGTTGATGCCGCCGCCGTTATCGGTACGTTGATGGTAATCGAAGTTGTGCTGATAGGTACCTCCGAACTGGAACAGGTGGTTGCCTTTCAACGTGGAAATGTCGTCGCGAACCATCTGATCGTGCCCGTCCCAGATTCGGTTGCGGGTGTTCTGCGTGTTTACGTTGTAGGGCCCCAAATCCTGGGTTTCGCCGGCGGTTTGGCCGCTATAAATCTCGAGAGCTCCGCCCAACGTGCCGGTCTGCGGGGTATCTCCTTGCCGGGCATACGCCCACCAGTTACGCAGGAAACTATAGTGGAAATCGTTGGTAGTGTTAGTGCTGATGTTGGTCGTCAGCCCCAGTACCAAAATATGCGACTGCAGTGGACCCTTGGATATCGAAGTCGGGACACCCAACGTGTCTCCGGCGAAGAAACCGCCGATATCAATCTGATTATCGTTGTTCGTGGTGAGCTTGTTCCAACGATAGCTCGACATGAAATGCCACTTGGCCCCAAAATCGTGGTCTACGCGCCCCACCGCGAAGTTGCTGGTGGTGGGCAAGGCAACGTTGGCCGTGAAGCCGAGTTCGTTAACCCCGTCGCATTCGTTCTGCGAGCAAGGCGCGTTCGACTGGGGTTCATAGGTTTTCCATATCTGCTGAACCAGGGGGTTGATGCCGATTCCACGCGGATCGGCGCTCTGTAGGCTGAAAACCTGGCCCGTGACAGGGTCCGTGATGTTTCCCGCTATCAGAGCCGGTGAGGGAACGTTCCTGAAAATTGTTTCGGAGTTGGGGAAGCGAAAACCTTCGTAGTTGGCAAAGAAATAAGTCTTGCCTCCAAGAATCTCTTTCGGGATAAGCGGCCCGCCGATCGCGCCTCCAAAGCGGCTATAGTGGAAGCTGGGCAGCGGAGCGGAGCCGGGCTGCAGAAGGTTAGCGTAGTCATTCTCCCAACTCTGAGACGACCAGTTGTTATCCTTGTAGTATTCGTACCCCGTGCCGTGCCAGGCATTGGTTCCGCGCTTGGTGACCACCTTCACTTCGGAACCCGCGGAACTGTTGAAATCGGCGGTCTGGCCCGCCGTGTTTACCTTGAACTCCTCGACGCTGTCCTGGGGCGTGGGCAGCACGCCCGTGGGACCGCCCACCCCTGCTCCAAGGTTGTTCTGCGTGGCCACGCCTCCGGTTGGATCGCCGGCCATACTGCTGAAGTAAACGTTCTGACTGCCATCCATGTCGCTGCTGTTGTTGCCGCCATCGAGCGAGAAGTAGCTTTGATCCACCACCGCTCCCGCCACGCTGCCGTCGGGACTCACGCCCGGCTGCAACTCTACGAACGAACTGACGTCGCGGCCCAGGCTCGGCAGGTTGTCCAAGGTGAGACTCGTGATGGTGTTGCCGACGGTCGCATTCATGGTCTGCAGTTCGGTGCCAGCGGCAGTCACCTCTACTACCACATTCGCGCTACCCACTTGCAGAGACAAATTGAGCGTGAGGCTGGCCCCGACTTTCACCTCTTGGTTCTCGGTCTTGGTGGTTGCGAATCCTGCTTTGCTGACTGCAATGCTGTAGACGCCCGGGTTAACGTCCACATAGATGTACCGCCCAGACGTGTTGCTCGTCGTGGTGCGTGCAGTATTGGTCCCGACGTCAATCAGCGTAACCGTTGCACCTGCTACCACGGCGCCAGTCGGATCAGTCACGGAGCCGGCGACGGTGCCGGTTGAGGTAGACTGCGCCCACGCGCATAGAGAGCTGCCCACACAGATCACCAGGAATAGAACCAGGACCAACTTCAAGCTGCGGATGTACATTGTCTCCCCCGACCAAGAGATTGAGTGTCGCGACTGACTAAAAAAACGAGTCGCGAACCACTTTGACCAGGTTGACTGTTTGCAATTGCCGCCCCACACCGGAGTCATTGAGTTTTCAGTCGGTTACAGCAAATGGTGCAATCTGAAGTTATGGAATGCCGGATGCTAACTAGACAGCCTCGCGGCGTTTGTCCTGTGTGTGAGGTTGTGTTTTTGTACGGCTGTGACGGTGACTTGTAGGACTACATCAAACAGGAGATGAATTCCCATAAATCCCGATCTCGGGAGATTCCTGCCGAGCTTGACTCCGATAATCCCGACGCTGCATACTGGTTGGTATGTTAGCTAGTGTAAAACTACCGCGACGCAGGCGATCGACCTTGCGGGATCCGGAGCGCACACGAGAACTCTTGTTGCAAGCTGCCTTTCAAGAGATATACCGCTCTGGCTATCGCAGCGCTGACCTGGATGCGATCCTGGCGGCAGCGGGCGTCACCAAAGGCGCGCTGTACTACCACTTTGATAACAAGGAGGCCCTCGGCTATGCGGTGGTGGACGAAATCATCGCGAGTAACCTTCGTCAGAAGTGGGTGCGGCCTTTGTGGAACGCCAAGAAACCCCTCGACGTTCTGATCCGCATTATTCAGTCCGAATCCCTGAAAAGAGAAGACGTTCAGCGTGGTTGCCCTTTGCTTAACTTGTCTCAAGAGATGTCAGGTCTTGATGAGGGATTCCGCAGAAGGACGGCAAGAGTTTATAAGGAGTGGCACGACGCCATCGCCGAAGCTCTGCGCGAAGGACAAAAGCGCAAGGTGGTGAGGAGTGACATAAACGCGAATGAAGCGGCTACGTTCCTGATGGCGGCGTGGGAAGGATACGTCGTTTTAGGAAAAAATTCGCAGGATCCTCAGATGGTGGCATCGGGCCAAAGAAGCGTGAGCGGTCACATAGAGTCGCTGCGCCCGGCACGAGGCCGGGCGGGAGTGGCAGGCCGCCGGTAGAGCCCTTTCGTGAGCCCGTGAAGTCTTCCTGGCATGCAGGCGAGCCGGGCCTCACGATTACGCGAGCTCCCTCTCAGCGTTGGCACCTCGTTGCCATGACATACATACTCGCTGGTATGATCGATGCAACGTGCGAACAGGACAGCCGCATCACAGTAGTCGGATCGTCCTAACATCCGCATCGAAAGGGGAAATCAATGGGCGGAAGTACATTCAAGATAACCGGATTAGCAAGCTCGGTGCTTGTTGTCGCGCTGGGTGCAAGCTCGCAAATGCTGGCACAATCCAAAACCCCGTATCCGAGCATGGCTCCGCTTGATCAATATTTGATCGCGGACCGAAATGCCGAAATAGCCCTGGCACGAAGTGCCGCTCCAGACTCCATATCCCACGATGCAAAGGTTCTGGTTCTTGGGCCGGATGGCTATAAAACTGCAGTCGAAGGCAAGAATGGTTTCGTATGTCTCGTAGAACGTGGGTGGATGGGTCCATTTGATGGTGAGTTCTCCGTTTTTTGGAATCCGAAGATACGCGGTCCGGTTTGCTACAACCCGCCGGCTGCCCGCTCCATCCTGCCGTTGACATACAAAAGGACAGAGATGATATTGGCCGGTCAGTCCAAAGCTCAGATCATTGAGGGCATCAAGACATTCATGAAGCGAGAGCTGCCACCCCTTGAGCCTGGAGCCATGTCTTACATGATGTCGAAAGACCAGTACCTTACCGACAATGGCGACCACCACTGGATAGCGCACCTGATGTTTTACACTCCGCTCATGGACGGCGCGGTTTGGGGTGCAGATATGTCTAAGTCTCCGGTCATGCTGAATCCACAGTTCGGTGGCGCACCGGAACCAATTGACGTGTTCATGGTTCCCGCGGGTCGGTGGTCGGATGGAACGGCGGACCCAGCACGCTAGGGACAACAAGAGATTGGAAGGCCAGTTACGGAGGTCTTTTGGATAACGGCGCTCTGCATGTTCGTGAAATCGTAGAGGCGGTGTGTGAAGAACTGCCGCTGCCAAATCTGCCTGTCGTTCCCGCCAGGGTGAACGGTGAGCGGTCTGCGCGGATTGCGATCAAAGCCAAGGGAAGAATTCTCTTCATCGATGCGGCGGACGTTATCGCGGTGGAAGCCAAAGGAAAGTATGTCTTGTTATTGCATACTTCAAGTTCGCACATGCTGCGAGAGTCTATCTCGACCATGGAGGAAAAGCTCAATCTGCACGGGTTTGTGCGAATTCATCGATCTGTGCTGGTGAACGCGGCACTGGTTGAGGAGATTCATCCATTGGCCACGGGCGAGTATGTGCTCCGCGTGCGGGGAGGAAGAGAGTTCACAGTCACTCGCACGTACAAGAAGAATCTGCAGCTCCTGGCGCAGTTGTGGATCGGTACGGAGTGTTTTGCTGGCGAGTAGGAGCCACTGTTTAAACGTCTGCGGCGGACGACCGTCTAAGCCGGTTGAGGTGCATCCTGATCCATCCTGATTACCTTGGGAGGAACGTCCCTATGAAAACAAAGTTAGCAGGAGCCTTGTTGCTGTGGTTATTGCTGAACACTGCCGTGTCGTTCGCTCAAGAGGCGCCCGATGTGTTTCAGGGATACGAGGGCGAATGGAATCATGTTTCCGGGCAGTTGATCGCGCTGGCCGAAGCGACGCCTCCAGAAAAGTTCACGTGGCGGCCGGCGACCGGAGTCCGCTCCACCAGCGAAGTGTATATGCACATCGTGCGAGCAAATTTCCTGATGCTGAAAGCAATCGGCTCCAAGATGCCCCCCGACTTTACGGACGGGATTGAGAAGACTGTGACTTCCAAGGCCGACGTGGTTCAGTGGTTGAAGCGCTCGCTCGACGCTGTAAAGGAGGCTCACGCCGCCGAAACGCCTGCGGATCTACAACGAAAAACCAAAATCTTCAAAATAGACGCGACGGTAGACGGTATCTTCCTGCGAATCATCGTTCATAACAACGAGCATATGGGCCAGTTAGTTGCGTACGCGAGGATGACAGGTGTCGTGCCGCCGTGGTCGAAGTGATTTGAGACGGCGGAACGTAATGTAACCAGCGCTGCGCAAAAGAGGGCGCTCGTCCGAGTGGCGCCCGATGAACCGTTCCGGCTCCTAGAAGGTCGTTACAAGGCGAAGCGTATATTGCCGTGACGGGCCGACTGCGTTGCCGGAGAACAGCCCTCCGAAGTCGATTACTTCGAGCGTATTGCTCAGGTTCGTAGCGTCGGCCTGCAAGCGCACCGAACGCTTCTCCCGCTGGTAGAGATCGGCGCCCACCGAAGCATTCTGGGTGAAGTAAGGACGGATCCTGCCAAGATTGAAATTCAGGTGATCAATCATTACTTGACCGTATTGCAGGGCATATTGTTCAGGGGATAAATCAGCTTCAAACGGCAGTCCGCTGTTGTACTCGGCACCCACAGCGACCCACAAGCGCGGGACGACCTGATAGCGGACGCGGCCACGAATCGTGTTGCGCTGGTCCTGCGAATCAGGTATGCGTCCGGTTAGCTGTGTGTTGATGAGGGTGCCACTCGGCCCAACGGCGACACCGCTTGCCGATCCGAGCAGCAGACCGCCTACCACGGGCAGCCAGCAGTTCCCTACGATCCAGGAGTAACTACCGAAGCCCGAGAATCGGCCCCAGTGTAGAACTTCGAGCTTGGCCTCCGCTCCGTAGAGAACGGCCTTCCTGAACGCGATGGGGAAACCGATCGCGCTGTTGAGAATCGCATCGTCGTCGGCGTAGTTGTTCACCTGCCGGCGGAAGGTGTTCGCGTCCAGCCGCAGTTTCCCCGCGAAAGCCCTGGTGAATCCCGCTTCGAAATAGTCCCCGTGCGAGGGCAGAACGTTCTGTCGTAAAGAAATGGGATCAAAATCGAGCACCGCCGTAGAACTGGATAGAAGAATGTTGTCGAATGCCGGGGGCTGAAAGATCCGATCATAGGCGGCATGCACATTCACGCCAGCGTCGCGAAAGTAGCGCGAGACGGAGACGCGCGGACTCAGCGCATTCTGGTTTACCAGCAACTGGTAGTGGTCCCAGCGGAGGCCAGCGTTGACGGTCCAATTGCGAAGGCGGATTAAATCCTGAACATAGGCTGATTGCTCAAGATCCGCGCGGCTCTGTTGAAAGAAAAACGAGGTCGCGCTGCCGGGATCGAAGAAGCCCAAAGTGATGGGGCATTGAGGGTCCTGAGGAATGGGAGGGCCCGGAGGGGTGGGATTGGGAAGGACAGGGCCGGAGCAATCAGGGATGGAGTCACTGAAGTTTTCGTGCAGGAAGAGCGCATCGGATTCGATGCCCGCCTTCCATTCCTGCCTGCCCTGGTGAGTCGAGACACTGCCGTTGAAGTAAATTTCTTTGAAGTCGTTGTGCTGGGCTACGTAGATGGGCCAGGACTCAGGGTTGGAATAAAAATTGTTGGAGTTGTCGCGGGCCATTCCGCGCAGCCAGCCCATGGTGTCGGGGAAAAAAACGTGCTGGTAGGAAACGCTGCCGATGGTTTCAAAGTTATTACCATTCTGTAGCTGACCGCCTGGAACGAGGGTACAGTCGATGGGCGCACCGATGGGGCAACCCCCGTTGTTGTCCGCGTTCGGCTGCCACGTTCCATCCTGCCACGTCCCGTTCGGCAAGTAAGCCCCGTTCTCCTGCACAAGTTCGTTGGGGATCTCATAACGCGCGAGTTCATGGCGGACAATCAGGGTGAGACGGTCTTTGTGCGTCAGGTCGCGCTCATAGGTCACAGAAAAGCTGCCGGTGGTGCCGTCGTTGGTGTAGTTCTCTGGGACTACGGGGTTCAGGTAGTGGCCTGTCATGTTCCCGGAGCCGCTCACGCCAAACGTATTTCTGCCCCAAGTATATTGATCCTGAGTATTGATGCCGCCCGTAGCGTAGGTGCCGCCGAAAAGAGTGAGCTGTCCGTGAAAGCCCGGATCTGCGTTTTTGAGAGTATTGACCTCGATTACTCCGCCCATCTTCCGGCCGTATTCGGCGGGAAAGCCCCCGGTATAGATTTTGAGGGATTCGATGTCGTCGGCTTCAACTTCCGGGCCGAAGCCGGGAGAGCGGTTGTCGGTGAGCGGAATGCCGTCGACGACGAATTGAGTTTGATATTCCGATCCACGGGGGTGGAGAACGGCGTTGCCTTCGTAGAGCCAGCCCGGTTCGGTGTTCACCAAGTCCTGCATGGAGCGGCCAGGGATGGCGGCCAATCGATTCTGAATCGTCTGCAAACCCATTTCATTGACCGAACCTGCACGATAAGGATCGACCAATGTGGCAGTCGCGCTGACGCTCACCGATTCGGAAACTGAAGCCACTTTCAGGCGAATGGTGCGATCCAGGGGAAGCGCGGAACGTATTTCGACTGACTCGGAGGTGTGAGCGAACCCTTGCACCTGGATCTGGACTTGGTAGATTCCGTAGGGCAGGCGCTTGGCATCGAGCTTGCCCTGATCATCCGTTGAGAATGTGTGGCGATACTCGTTGCCCTGGCTGACGAGTTCGACCATGCTCTTCAGACCCAATCCGGCGGGATCGGTGACGGTCAGACGCAATTCCCCGGTGGTACTTTGCGCAAGCACAAGGAGAGGCCACAAAAGTACGGCAATTGGCAGGGCCCTTTTCATCCTTGATTGCTACCCAGATTGTTATCCGATTGGCACAGTGGCCCTCGGGTGGGGCAATGGCGACTTTCTTCGCCCTTCCTAATCAAGAGGGACAAAAGCGCCCCCGTCGTCTGTGGCTCGCGAGGCGACCGCTCTTTCACGGCGTTGAATTACAACCGGAGCCAAGACGAATCGCTATCTTCCAGAGCATCGGATGGAAATCGCCGACGCTGGCCGAAGAAGCACTTGCGAAATCCGGCCCGTTGCACCCAACAGGCAAAGCTTGTCTAAAACAGCCGCTAAGGCGCTTTGTGCTTTGGCGTCTTCGCGTTCAGCGTTGCGACAAGGGCCACCGCTGCGGGAGGGACAGCCGTGTCGTGAGCAAGTACGATATCCTTGGCCGTGATTTTCTCCCCGTAGATTCTCTTGTTTGCGTCGTTGTCGGGCCGGATGGTCGATCCCTCCAGCGAAACGCCCGCAAATAGGCCGCGCGCGCGTGAATAGCTCAATATTTCGGCACGGAATGACGCGTCAGTTTCTGCCGATGCGTCACGACCGACTGGTCCTGCTGCCGCCGATGCGTCTCCTCCCAGCTTCACTTTGCTGCTCAGGATTCCATTCGCACCGTGGTCGTTCATCACCAGAAGGACGAAGTCAGTCGCTTGGCCGCCGATCTGGAAGCCGATGCTGCCACCCTCAAGGGCCATCATGGACGGCGCGCCCCAGGGGCCGTTGAAATTTTCGCCGGTGCGGCACGTCATCGCTCCGCGGCCATAACTACCACCGACAATAAACGCGGCCTTGATGACTGAGGGATAAATAACCACACAATCTGCCTTATCGAGGTAATCTTGAGGAATGTCGTCTGGAATGTTCAGAATCTCTGTCAGCACCGTACCGGAATTCTTCAGACGATCCTCGTCCTTGACTTTGTCGTCTGCCCAACTGGCGGTTGCAAGCAACAAAGCGCCTATCGCGCACGCTAATATCCTTTTCTTTGTCATGGCAGTCTCCTGAAATGAATATAGTTCCTAAAGTGCCCGGCTGCAACCGACTGCAGGGTTCGACGTTAGCTGGGGGTGTTAACACTCATTACGGCGAACAGTTCGCGACAAAACACTGAAGCGCCAGCAGGGCGACCATAGCAACGGAATGTATAAGTCACGCATTATACGGACCCATTCTCTTATCCCGCACTCCTCGCTAAGCCCTGGTTAGAACTTTAAAACTCATTAAACTTCGTCCGACGAGCTACTCGGGTGGCGGGCCCGTTTAAAGACTCGGCCTATCCATTGTCCCCATGGCAGTGCCTCCAGTTCGGCGAAATAGGAATAAGCGACGGGGACGACCAGCAAGGTCAGCAACAGGCAAAGAGTCTGGCCTCCGATAATAGTGACCGCGATAGACGCGCGTTGTTCCGAACCGGCGCCTATGCCGATGGCGACTGGAATCAATCCCGCGATGATGGACAGAGTCGTCATTAGAATCGGGCGCAAGCGCACACGGTTGGCTTCAAGGATGGCTTCGCGAACCGGCAGGCCCTCCGCCACCATGCGGTTCGTATAATCCACTTGCAGGATTCCATTCTTTTTCACGATTCCCAATAGCAGGAACATGCCCAAAGCGCTCCAGAGACTTAAGGCGCGGCCCGTAATCCACAGTGAGAACAATGCAAAGGGCACGCTGAGGGGAAGGGTCAGCATGATGATGAAGGGATAAGAAAAGCTCTCAAACTGAGCTGCAAGAACCATGTACATAAAGATGGAAGCTAGCAGCATGGCGAGCAGCAGGTTCCAGGTCGTCTCCTCCAGAACCTTCACCTGCCCGGAAAACAGATAGGAGTAGCCCGCCGGCAAGCCGACTTCGTGAATGGACTGGATAGTGTGGGCCGCACCCAGATCCAGAGGATAGCCGGAGTTGACGTTGGCATAAACGCTGACCTCGAATTCGCGATTGTATCGCCAGAGAGTTGCGGGGCCGAAACCGCGCCCAATATTCGCGACGCTTTCCAGGCGCACCTGGCCGAGCTTCGATGAAGGGACCATCATCCGGCTGAGAACGTCCGGATTGTCGCGTTGCTCCGGCAGCAGTTGCATAGTGACCGGATACTGTTCGGATCCTTCCTTGAAACGCGTTATCTCATCCTCACCGGAGTAGAACAGCCGGACCGCGTCACTGATATCCGTCATCCGCACGCCAATATCGGCGGCGCGCTGCCGATCGACCTTGACCTGCAGTTCAGGCGTGTTCAGGTTCAGGCTGGGGTTGACGTCGACGAGATCCGGATAATTTCTCATCCGATTGGCGACCTGTTTGCTGATTTCGGCGAGCTGATTGAGGTCCGGGCCACGGATGACAGCGGAGATCGGAAAATAGATCTCGCCTCCTAAGACTGAAGGTAAACGGACGTTGTAGGTGACGTTGTGGTACGTCGCGAGAATTTCCCGCACCTTTGTCGCCATCTGGGAATGGCTTAATTTCCGCTTGCTACGTGGGACAAGTCCGATAAAAAGATGAGCGTGATTGGTGGGCCCGTGAGTGTAGCTCTGCACAAACGCCACTTCCGGCAGAGCCGAAACACGCCGGGCCATATCGGATGCCATCTCGCTTGTCTTCTGCAGCGAAGTGCCTTCGGGAAGAGTGAAGGAACTCTGCAACTCAGACTCGTCATCGGCTGGAATCCAGTCGCGACCTACGAGATGGTACAAGGCGAATGTGGAAAGGAAGGTCGCGATACAAATCACCACCAGGGCGCCTCGATGTGCGAGCGACCAGCGCAGCATCCTCATGTAAATCTCTTCCACGGAGTGCAGGAATCCGTGAGAATGCGACTCTTTGCTCTTTTCGTCGACTTTCAAAAGGCGAGAACTCATCATCGGAGTGAGCGTAAAGGCGACCAGAAGTGAGACCAGGATCGCCATCGCCATCGTCCAACCGAACGAGTTGACATACTTCCGGGCATATCCATTCATGAAAGCGATCGGAAGGAAGATGATGATCAGCGACAGTGTCGTCGCCATCACCGCCAGGCCAATCTCCTGGGTGGCTTCAATGGCCGCCTGGACGCGGTTGCGGCCTTTGTCTTCCATGAAGCGGACGATGTTTTCGAGGACAATGATCGCGTCGTCGATGACAATTCCCACGGCCAGCGTCAGCGCGAGCAGGGTCATGTTATTGAGCGAGAAATCCATGGCGCGCATCAGCGTGAAGGTCGCGATAATGGAACTAGGGATGGCGACCGCCGCGATCAGAACGGCGCGCCAGTTGCGAATGAAAAGCCAGACAATAGCGCTGGCAAAAATGCTGCCCAGGATCAGATGCTCGATCAGGGAATGAACCGAGGCCTTAATGAACTCAGAAATATCGTGAACGATCAGCAATTGCACACCCGGAGGCATCTGCGAGCGCAACTGTTCAATCTGATCCCGTACGTTGTCGGCAACGCGAACGGTATTCGCGCCAGACTGGCGGAGGATCTGAATGCTGACGACATCCTCACCGGGGTTGTCTTTGTTGAAAAATGCCGACCAGGTGCGAAGCTCTTGAGCCCCGTCCTCCACTTGCGCCACATCGCGAATCCGAACCGGTATGCCGGCATGGGTTCCGACGACGATCTGGCTAAAC
>Ga0070762_10000095_pt1 | contig 28770 bp, 23 predicted proteins | sample HubBroMetageREF2_FD_66726 | JGI IMG/M metagenome (GOLD analysis project Ga0070762, IMG submission 66726) | Reference soil microbial communities from the Hubbard Brook experimental Forest, New Hampshire, USA - Hubbard Brook CCASE Soil... | ecosystem: Environmental > Terrestrial > Soil >...
TGGTGGCGATCGCATCGCGCGACCCCCGTTGAGATCAGCATTTTAAATCGCTGAGGTGTTTCAGCAACCGCGCCAAGAGGGCGAGATGAACAAGGCCCAAGAAGTTGTCGACGCGGCGGCGATACGCTGCTACTCTCGCGAAAAAACCCATGGCCGAAACGTCGGTGACGGGCTGATGTGGGGGGACGATCTCGCCTATCAGCCCGTCGCTTGGGTCAAAGGACCCTTTCGATTCGCTCCCCTTAGGCATCGCTGAGCTCCCATGTCCTCGCACGCCCTTCTTTTGCGAAAATCCGATTCCAAATTCACAAACCTTTAACAGTCGTGTCATGCTCGCGAAATACGGACCAGCTAGCCTTCCTATTCCCCGGGAACAACCCTTTCAGAATAGCTGGTGTTGGCCGGAGGACGGAGGAGCAACATGTTCGACCGCATCAAAGCATCAGCCACCCCCAGGAAAATGCTAGCCTTGCTGACAGCATTGACCACGGCCCTGGGACCGAGCGTTTCGCCGGCATTTGCAGCTTCGAAAGCAGCACCGAAAGCAGCTTGGACGGCAACACCCATCCAGCACTTAGTCGTAATCTTTCAGGAAAACGTTTCCTTCGATCACTATTTCGGAACCTACCCTCAAGCGACTAACCCGCAGGGAGAACCGCCTTTCTACGCAAGCCGCAAGACTCCCAATGTCAACGGCCTCACCAACGCGCTGCTGACGTTCAATCCCAACTTGAACCCAGCCAACGGAACTGCGGCCTCGAACCCATTTCGTCTGGATCGCTCGCAAGCCGTGACCGGAGATCAGGATCACAACTACGAAGATGAGCAGCGGGCTTTCGATTCGGGCTTGATGGATCTGTTCCCCGTCGGTACCGGCTTCGGCAGCAGTCAAGTAATGGGTTATTTCGACGGCAACACAGTGACCGGCATGTGGAATTACGCCCAGGCTTTCTCGATGAGCGACAATTCCTACGGCACGACTTTCGGTCCTTCGACTCCCGGATTGCTCAACCTGGTTTCGGGCCAGACTAACGGCGTCACCAGCACGTTGAACGGCACTGGCGACGAAGTGAATGGTGGCAGCGATGGATCGCTCACAATGATTGGCGATGCGGATCCGATCGGAGACGTTTGCTCCAGCCCGACTCGCGCCCAAGGCCAAATGGGTGGAACCAATATCGGTGACCTGCTGAATGCCGCGGGTGTGACCTGGGGAGGATTCATGGGCGGCTTCAATCTGTCCATCGTCAATCCTAACAACACGACAGGTTGCCAAAGGAGCTCGACGGGACTGGCGGGGACAACTGCCGATTACATTCCGCACCATTCGCTTTTCGGCTACTACGCCTCCACCGCCAATCCGCAACACACACGTCCGGCTTCCATATGGGAAATTGGCAACAACGGACCGGCCAACCATCAGTACGACATTCAGGACTTCTTCGCTGCGGTCTCCGCTGGGAACTTCCCGGCAGTTAGCTTCCTCAAAGCTCCAGCTTACCAGGATGGCCACGCGGGGTATTCCGATCCGCTGGATGAGCAGACTTTTATCGTTAACACGATTAACTTCCTCGAACAGCAGAGGAGTTGGAAGAACACGGCTGTGGTGATCATGTACGACGACTCCGATGGATGGTATGACCACCAGATGGGTCCAATCCTCAATACCTCCACTGGGCCAGACGATGTTCTAACTGGACCGGGCCTGTGCGGTACGGCCGCAACCTCTCTGCCTGGAATTAACCCCGCCAATGCGCACGCACTCGGCCGTTGCGGTTACGGTCCGCGTCTGCCCTTGCTGGTAATCTCTCCGTGGTCGAAAGAAAACTTCGTCGACCACACCGTCACTGATCAGAGTTCGATCATCCGGTTCATCGAAGACAATTGGCTTAATGGTCAGCGCATTGGTCAAGGATCCTTTGACGGAATCGCGAACTCAATCAGCCAGCTGTTTGACTTCAATGATCGGAGAGAGGATGGCCGCTTGTTCCTCAATCCGAGCACCGGAGAGCCAGTTCGATAGGGAGTTGGCAGCCACTGGCATCGCCCCATGCATTTTCGTGGGCTGAGGCCGTTTTGAATTAGCTGGAACAGAAGCAGGCATGCGAGACTTATTCTTCGCATGCCTGTTCTTATTTTGTTAGATGTTGGGCAAGTAGATTGTTGCGAGGGAGAACGTCAGGAGTGTCGATCACACGAAGAACGTTTCTGCTGCAGGGCGGAATGATAAGCGCGGGTTTGATGTTCCCCCAAGCAGGACACACGCTTCCAGTTCGGCCAGTACTCGACCCCAATTTGCTAGCGCAATTTGTGGATCCGCTTCCAATTCCCGAAGTTGCACGGTCTGGCGAATATCGAACAAGCCCCGCCGATCCAGCTGTCAAGCTTCCCTACTACCGCTTCGCCATGCGGCAGATTGAAATTAAAGTCCATCGTGATGTGAAACCCACGCGGGTCTGGGGCTTTGGCTCGAGTTCTCCGGGACCGACCCTGGAGACGCGGAGTGGTCAAGGGCTCCTGGTGGAATGGGTCAACGAGCTGCCGTCGTCGCACTTCCTGCCCATTGACCACAACATCCATGGCGCGGAGGCTGACAAACCCGACGTCCGGGCGGTTATCCATCTACACGGCGCAAAAACCCCTCCCGAGAGCGATGGGTATCCGGAGAACTGGTATGTGCCGGGCAAGTCCGCTCTCTATCACTATCCAAATAATCAGGACGCGGCCATGCTTTGGTATCACGACCACACTCTGGGGATTAACCGGCTCAATGTGGCTGCTGGCTTAATGGGCGTATTCTTCATTCGCGACTCGGTCGAGGACTCCCTGAACCTGCCTGGCGATAAATATGAAATTCCGCTCGTGCTCTACGATCGCATGTTCGACGAGTTGGGCCAACTCTACTACCCGGTCTCGCCCAACCCCAAAGCGCCGTGGATCCCCGAATTCTTCGGTAATGCCATTTTGGTGAACGGGAAGTTATTTCCGTATCTGGAGGTCGAGCCGCGCAGATATCGTTTTCGTGTTCTCAACGGGGCCAACGGCAGATTTTTCCGCCTGTCACTTTCCAATACACAGTGGTTTCATCAGATCGGCACAGACCAAGGATTCCTGCCCGATCCCGTTGCGCTTGATCATGTGGTGCTTGCTCCCAGCGAGCGTGCGGACCTGATCGTAGACTTCGCCGACCATGCAGGCGAACAGCTTGTTCTCAAGAACGATGCCTTGTCGGTAATTCAATTTCGAGTTTCACGGGACAAAGTCAAAGACACGAGTTCACTCCCATCGACGCTACGGCCAGTACCAAAGATTCCAGAATCCGAAGCCACAGGAACGCGCATGCTGCCGCTTGTCGAAATCGATGATTGGGCCGAGAACCCAGTCACGATGTTGCTCAACAGTGCTCATTGGAATATGCCGGTCACCGAAAATCCAGTTCTGAACTCGGTGGAAATCTGGAACCTGATTAACCTGACGGACGATGCCCACCCGATCCATCTCCATCTCGTTCGATTCCAGATACTCGACCGGCGCCGCTTCGAACGCTTCAGCTATCGAACCCGGGGCACCCTCAAGTACACAGGTGCGCCGGTGCCGCCCGATCCGAACGAGGCGGGTTGGAAAGATACGGTGCGGGCCGATCCGGGAATGGTCACGCGAATCATCGTCCGATTTGAAGGCTTTGTCGGGCGTTACGTCTGGCATTGCCACATCCTCGAGCACGAGGACAATGAAATGATGCGCCCTTATGACGTGGTCGCCGCACGTTGAATCCGGGGCGCCCGAGAGAGCAGTTACGCGCTCCGAGTCTTGCTCGTAGAGGGCCTGGTGCCGATAGAACTGTCGGAGCTACGGGACAATCGTTTAACAATTAAGTGACAACCTCGCCGCGCTCCAATCGGCTATAACTGAATCCAACGATATGTGCGGATTGGAATCTCAAAGATCGCCTCTGCTCGACGGTTGTATCAGCGGTGACGAAGAACGCAGAGCACGTGGGAGAGAACCTGCTCCCATGTAATGCGGCAGCCCGGTTGCAAGCCCGGGCCCCCACAAGAAACATGTCTCCCCTGGCCCAACTCGATTGCCTGCTGGAAAACATCCTACGGGAGCTGACTTTGCGTTTTGTGGTTCCGCGCCTGAGCGAGTTTGACTCTCTTTGGGACACCGCGAACCGGATCTGTGATCGCTACCAGATCAAGAGCATCTCCATTTCGCGATAGGTATTACGGTATTGAATGCTCCTGCGTCCAGTGATAAGCACGGTAAGCAAAAAACAGGTTGGCGCCGGCTACAGCCGCAGCGGGGACGTACCAAATGTGGTTGTGTTTCCTCTTCAGGCAGTAGGTCAGATACGCGACCCCCAAGTCGGCGGGAATCCCAATGCCATAGATCGCCGCCCGGCTCTTTAAGGAGGGTGGGACATCGTTGCAGGAAGGGTGCCTGCCCAGGCAGTTTATGGTCAATTCCGCATTGGCAACACTTGCGCCGAACATCCCCCCGGTGAGTGCCAGGTAGGTCCGGTCAGCGACCGTACGATCGACCCAGAGTGGGCCACCCTGCGCGGCAACTGGCGCTCCGTGAGACTCTCTTTTAATTGCCGGAGAAGCCGCCGGAGAAGTCGATGGATCTGCCGTGGAGGTATCAGGCTTTGTGGCGCTAGGTGCATCGGGCAGGTCAGAATGATCGCTTACACCGGCGGTCGGCGGAACCTCAGCGAGCATCGCGGCAAGCTGCGGCTTGCCGTCGTCGCTTACGTTCGGCTGAATGTCCACGCGATCGGACTGGGCCAGCAGCGAAAGCGCTGACGCCAGAACGAAAGCGATACAGATATAAGACCCCTTATAACGGTTACGCACCATTTCCTCCCGGTGCTCAAGCTTCAGTTTCGCGAACGGCCGCGCTCACCAGCTGCAAAAAACTGGGTAGGCCGAGATCACACGCGGAGCCCCGCTGCATTAGAGCACTTTAATCGCCGAGACTAACTTGAAGCAGGCCCTCGACACTAGTAGCCGAGGAACTAGCACCTTAGATTGCAGTTCATACGCCAGCATCGTTCGATAAAACGCTACGAGTTCGACACTTACACGACATGTCGCTTCTTTCATCTCGGCCCGAACAAAATTTAATCTGCTGCCGAACTCAGGTTTGTCGTGGTCAAGCGAACGTCATTCGCTGATCACGAATGAGACGGGTGGACTAAATCGCTGGAAATTTCTCTCGCTTTGAGACGCTAGGGCAGTGGACTTTCTGGTTCTACAGATACGCTCGCTGACCCCAGGACTTTGTTCTGACGTCGGCTCCGCCTGTGGCTCTCATCATCACGCCAGCTGAAAAGCTTAACCGGCCCTCGCATAGGATTGAAGCGTGAGTTTCACGGTCGGCAAACGGTCGGGTTGAGACATTGCCGAGTTTTATTTCTTGAGCAGCTCTCGTTTTGAGACGCGGCTGATCAACAATTCCCGGATTGGCACGGCTAAACACTTAAGGAAAAAGCCAGTTGGCGAAAATACCGAATTGGCACCCGCCATGCATCCAGGAATCGCGGCGAAGAGTGTAGTCGCCTACTTACACCGCAGCCGTTATCAACTCGCGGTTGAGGAAAGCGGTCTCCAGCATCGACCGTGAGCACCGACAAACTTTTCAAAATCAAAGCAAGCGCTATCTAAGCGACGGGGGCGAAGCCTTGTCTCAATTAATCAACGCCAGCACTTCAGCGACGACCGCGAGCTTGTTGCCTCCGCTGTGTCAGGCCACCGAGCGCCCTCCCCACTGGTACGCTATCTATACGAATCCAAGACATGAGAAGCGGGTTAGCGAACATCTGGCACACCGGCGTGTGGATTGCTTTCTCCCACTGTTCCGAAGCGTTCATCGCTGGAAGAACGGTTGCAAGGTCCAAGTTGAGCTTCCCTTATTCCCCAGCTATGTGTTCGTCAACATTTCGCGAAGCGAACGTGTTCGAGTACTGGACGTGCCCGGAGTTTTATGGTTTGTCGGCCCGAAGAGCGAACCTGCGCAGCTCTCTGATTTCGAGATCGAGACTTTGCGCTCTGGTTTGCACTTGCAGAAATTTGAGCCTTATCGTGGTCTCGCAATCGGCCGGAAGGTGCGGATCAACCGAGGGGCGCTGCAGGGGTTGGAAGGCACTCTGGTTCGAAACGCCAAAAGTCTACGGGTCGTACTCACGGTGGATCTGATTCAGCAGAGTGTAGCTGTTGAGTTGGATGCCGATGCCGTCGAACTTCTTTAGTAACGAACCTTTTCTCTTCTGTCGCGTCTCCCTACGCTCTCCAAACCAAGACAGCGCCTCATGACCGTTTCAAAAGTCCAAACCACGAATGGCACCGCGAACCGCATCGTTGAAGCGGCCGTGCAGCTATTCTCGCGGCAGGGTTTCGCTGCCAGCAGTACGCATGAGATCGCCCGACTGGCAGGGGTCAGCGAGGTTACAGTATTCCGTCACTTCCCTCGGAAAAGAGATTTGTTCTGGGCAGCCACGGAATCCCGACTCCGGCGGCTTCGTATTAGCCGGGAGTTGCGCAATCGGCTGGAGAGCGATGAGGATCCTCGAACTGCGTTGCCTGGGATCGTTGAGCTGTTGGTTGAGACTTTGCACCACCACCCTGAGACCGTCCGATTGCTCTACCTTAGCCTGTTTGAACTGGACCACGGCGCTGAACGTATTTTGCGCAAGCATCTGATACCACTGTTTCAACCTCTCCGTGAATATCTTTCCCGGTGTGCATCGAAAGGCGTGATTCGCGACCTCGAACCAGGAGTAGCTGCCCTGGGACTCGCGGCATTAGTGGCTGCTCACCAGGGATTGCAATCGGTTCTCACCGAAGAGGAAGGTCCAGTTGCAAACACCGATGATGCAATCGCGACGTATACCAGCTTTTGGATGACGGCAATGTTGCCCGAACCTACTTTAGGAACACCTTAACTTAACGACAAACCTGGTCTTGGCGCGTCCCCTAATCAGGCGCACATCACCAAAGGGCTACATGAAAGACAACCAACCCACAGCGATAACCAAGAAGACAGAGCTAGAGACAGTTAACTTCTCTGACATTTTCCCGGCGACCATGGAATCTCGCGAGGACCGTGTGTCCATTGTCCACCTCTGGCGCGTGCTTCAAAAACGGCGCTGGCTGGTCCTGGGTAGCCTGGCTACCATCGTTTTACTCGTCACTGCCATCTCTCTCGCTCTTCCCAAGCGTTACGATGCATCCTCCCGCCTGTTGCTGGACCTCGAGGGTTCGGAAGATCTGGGTCTCGACCAGGTAGTGATGCCCATCGGCATCGATTTGGACACCAAACTACAAACACAGATACGCATCGTGCAGAGCGATACGATCGCGACCAGCGTCATTAAGCAGCTTGGACTTCAGAACAACCCAGCATTCGCGGGAAAACAAGCTGGTACGTCTGCCGGCCGAGATTTTGACAACCTGGACTTGCAGACCCGCGCAGCTCTTACGAACGGCCTGCATAGATATCTGACGGTCCAACTGGTGCCCAAGACGGAGATCATGGAGATTCACTTCCGCAGCCGCGACCCCAAACTCGCGGCCGACATCGCGAATGCCGTAGCCAGCACTTATATCGAACGCAATTTCCAAACCAAGTATCAAGCGACGCGGCAGACCTCTGACTGGTTGACCAAACAGCTGGAAGACGTAAGAAAGAACGCTGAAATTGCGCAAGAAAAAGTGATTTCCTACCAGCAGAAGACGGGCCTGTATGGTGTTGACGAGAGCCACAACATCGTGATTGACAGGCTTGAACTACTGAACAAAGCGCTCTCCGAAGCGGAAGGCGATCGAATTGTCAAAGAGGCTAAATATCGTATTGCGATGACAGAAAATCCGGATTTGATCGCGAACATTGCCCCGGAAAGCTTGCTGGGGGCCCTTTACAAACAGCGGGCTGAGAGCAGGTCCGAATACGCGCAACTGGCCGCCAAGTATGGAGCTTCCTATCCGCGAGTGATTCAACTGCAATCGCAATTGCACGAATTGGATTCCAGCATCGCCGAGGAAATCACGAAAGTCAGCGAGACCCTCCGGGCAGAATACCGGGCAGCGCTACGGTCGGAACAAATGTTGCAGGCGAGCCTCGACAAGCAGAAAGACGATGCCTACAAGATGAATCAGGATGCCATTCAATATGGCATCATGCGACGTGAAGTCGAGTCCAGCCGCGACTTGTATGAAGGATTACTCAAGAAGCTCAAGGAAGCCGGCATCCTGGCCGGTCTCAAATCGAGCAACATTAACATTATCGACCAAGCTAGTGTGCCAGTCGTACCGGTCGAACCCAGGATTCCGCTTAACATAGCCCTGGGATGTATGGGTGGGCTATTGTTCGGAGTAGCTTTGGCGTTCGTCGTTGAGAACGTTGACAGCTCAATACGCACGCCGGAAGACATCGAAACCTACTGCTCGCTTCCCTCGCTCGGAATCATTCCCAGCGTCGCTCTGGAAGATAGTCCGGCGCAGCGACAATTGACCCGAACCGGGGCATCGCAGTTGATCCTGCCGATTACGATGGAGCATCGCAATTCCGGCGGCGCCGAGGCATTTCGCGCCCTACGGACTTCCCTGCTTCTGTCTTCTCCCGGTGCGCCTCCGCAAGTGATTCTCGTGACCAGCGCCATGATGCAGGAAGGCAAGAGTTTCACGTCGATGAATCTCGCTGTCGTGCTGGCTCAGACCGGACAAAAAGTACTGCTGGTGGATTCAGACATGCGCCGTCCGGCGGTAAACAAATATCTCGGCATTGCCACAAACCGAGGATTGAGCGCATGCCTGGCTGGCACCGAGGATTCGGCTGCGATGATCGTCAAAATTGACGAGATCCCGGGACTTCACGTGCTGCCGGCGGGCCACATGCCACCTTATCCTTCAGAGATGTTGGCCTCGGAGGCGCTGCCGCAGTTGGTGCAGCGCTGGCGTGAAGAGTTTCGTTACGTGGTCATCGACACCCCTCCAGTCTTGGCGGTTACCGACGCAGTTGTTAGCGCAAGAGTCGCCGATGTAGTAGTTCTGGTTGTCCGCTCTGAAAAGACCGGCCGGCAATCTCTCTTGCGCACCCGCGATTTACTGAAGAAAGTCCATGCGAATATTGCTGGCGTGGTTGTAAATGACCTCTCTTTCAACTCCGTGGAATATCGCCAATATTACGGATACTACGGCAAAGATCATCAGGGCTACTACCACGACGGAAATGGCAATGGGAACGGCAATGGAAGTGGCAATGGAATTCACTGATCCGCGAAAATCAGGTCCCAACCTCCGCACATAATTTCTTGAGGATCACAATGACGCAATTGAATATTCACTACAGGCGCTTCGCCGTTCCTTTTTTCCTTCTCATTCTCTTAGCCACGACCTCAACCGCACAGGAGAAATCTGCGGCCGGTAGCAGCATGGGCAGTAGTAGCACTGGTTTTGGGAGCGGTGCCGCAGGCCCAATCGGTGCGGGCGACCTGGTTGAAATGAGCGTTTTTGATACGCCTGAACTCAGCGGAAAACTTCGCGTGAGCAATACGGGCGACGTCATTCTTCCGCTGGTCGGTTCAATTCACGTGGCGGGGATGAAAGCGGGTGATGTCCAGAATCTCATTCGACAGAAATTCATGGACGGTGGATTTCTGAAAGACCCGCAAGTAACAGTTTTCGTGGCTGAATATGCTACTCAAGGAGTTTCGGTTCTCGGAGAGGTCAAAGCTCCAGGTATTTATCCTGCTTTCGGCGCGCACAATTTGATGGACTATATTTCCCTCGCCGGCGGTCTTACCCCCTTAGCGGGCACCAACATTACCGTTACCCGCGTGGCGCATCCTGACGATCCAGAGCATGTGAAGATTTCGGCCAGCTCAGCCCCCAAGCCGCTGAATAATCCGGGGGTTCTGCCCGGTGATTCCATTTTCGTGGAGAAAACGGGACTGGTCTACGTAATCGGTGAGGTCGCGCGTCCGGGCGGTTTCCCGATGGACCACGATGACCACCTTACAATCCTCCAAGCAATCGCCCTGGCCCAGGGTACGACGTACACAGCTGCAAAAGGTTCCACCAAAATTATACGAACTACGCCACAAGGACACGAAGAGATCCCCGTTGACCTCAAAAAGATCCTAGCCTCTAAAGCCACCGACGCCCCGCTTCAGGACAACGATATTCTCTTTGTGCCCAGCAGTGCGGCCAAAGCAACATTGAAGAACATGGAAACTCTTCTGCCTGTCGCTGCCTCGGCAACGATTTACCGCGTCCCGTAAATCTCTTTGATTGAGTTACTCCCACACAAATAACCCTCGTATGAGAGTTCTTCAGGTTACCAAGACGTCCGAAGCATCTTTCTGGGCGGTACGGCAAGCAGCATTTCTGGTCAAGCATGGAGTTGAAGTCCATGCCATACTTCCTGTTGCCACCGGCACCGCCGTGGCTGCTTGGCAAGCCTCAGGAGCCAGTCTGCATTTTTTGGATTGCAGCTTGCCCATCCGCAAACCCGCGACCGTCTTGCAACGAGCGTCCCAGATTCGACACTTGATTGAAGCGGTGCAACCCGATCTGATCCACACTCACCACGTTACAACGACCGTCATGCTACGTCTTGCGCTGGGCCGCAAACATTCGATCCCAAGACTTTTTCAGGTGCCGGGACCGCTTCATCTAGAGCATTGGCATACTCGCAATTTTGAAATTGCGCTGGCGGGCACAAATGATTTCTGGATTGCCAGCAGCCGTTTCATCATGCAGCTTTATGAAAACGCTGGAGTGGCCACAAATAAGCTTTTCCTGAGTTACTACGCAACCGACACAACATCGTTCTCAAATGTGCGCACCGGATATCTGCGTCACAAAGTCGGCATACCAGAAGATGCCGTACTCATCGGAAATATTAGCTTCATTTATCCGCCCAAGAGATACCTGGGACACACCGTTGGCCTGAAGTGCCACGAGGACATTATCGAAGCAATCAGCATTGTGCAGCGTCAGCGGAATGACGTTTGGGGAGTCTTGGCTGGCGGCACCTTCGGATCCTCTGACAAATATGAACGCAGACTTCGCGCTCTGGCAAAGCAAAAAGGCGACGGCAAAATATTGATGCCCGGCAGGTTGAATTCACAGGAAGTGGTGTGGGGTTGGCCCGACTTCGACTGCGCCGTCCACGTGCCTTTGTCAGAGAATTGCGGGGGAGTGGTCGAACCTCTTCTGGCCGGGGTTCCCACAATCGCTGGAAATGTAGGGGGGCTGCCGGAAGTTGTGCAGCGCGGTCTCACTGGCGAACTTGTTCCCACTCGCAGTCCGCAATTACTGGCGGAAGCTGTATTCAAATTGCTTGATCACTACGACGAATTCCGCCGAATGGCCGAGCAAGGGAGGCAACTTGCCAATGTAATGTTTGACTCGGAGCGCTGCAGTAATGAAATCTTAGCCATTTATCGTCACCTGTTATTCAACGAATCCAGGCCTCCGGCTTTCGATTCCAGAAACTTCTTGGTTTCCTCTCAAGCACCGAATCTGAAGAATTTGGTTCCCTCATTAAAACTTGCAGATGCAGTTTGCTGATACAGCCTTTGCGATGCTTCCGACAATCAAACGCACCTTTGACGTCACGGTTAGCTGCCTGGCCCTATTATTTTTGTTGCCGATTCTTCTCATGGTTGCTCTGCTGGTGCGTTTGTTTCTGAGCAATCCAGTACTCTTTCGCCAGGACCGGCCAGGATTGAACGCGAAGTCTTTCACGCTTCTCAAATTCCGCACCATGACTTATGCGCGCGACGCGAAGGGGGAGTTGCTCCCGGACTCACAACGGCTCACCGCTCTTGGGCGCCTTCTTCGCAGTACTAGCCTGGATGAATTGCCTGAATTGATCAACGTGATTCGTGGGGAGATGAGCCTGGTCGGGCCGCGTCCCCTCTTGCCCCAATACTTGAACCGTTACACTCCCGAGCAGATGAGAAGGCACGAAGTTAAACCGGGCATCACCGGGTGGGCGCAGATCCACGGCCGCAACCGCCTCGACTGGAACCAGAAATTCGCGCTCGATCTCTGGTACGTCGATCACCAGAGCTTTTGGCTCGACCTGTCCATCCTCGCACAAACTGCCAAGCTGGTTCTCACTCGAGAAGGGATTACAAAACTTGGCTGTGCCACTATGCCTGAATTCCTCGGAGCAAATGTCGAACAAGAAAAAGGAAACGCGTGATGCAGCCGAAACGAATTGTTATCGCTGGAGCTGGCGGTATGGCAAGAGAAATTGCATCCGCATTGCATTGGATCAACCGCGGCAGCCGTCAATTTGAACTTCTGGGGTATGCAGTCACTGACGTCTCACGCCTGGGACAAAGAGACAGCCGCGATCAAGTGCTGGGGGATTTCGCTTGGTTAAGCGCCAACCGTGATTCCTTTGATGCGCTTGCCATCGGCGTAGGCAACCCTCATCTTCGCTTGAAGCTTGCAGGCGAGCTGCGCCAACTGCTGCCGCGAATGGAGTGGCCCGCGATTCTACACCCGACTGCGATCATCGACTTGGAGTCGGCACAAATCGGCGAAGGATGTTTTATCGGAGCGGGCGTCACTGCCACGGTTAACATCACATTCGAGCCCTTTGCGTTGTGCAATTTCGGCTGCACCATTGGCCACGAAACGAGGATCGGCTCAGGATCAGTAGTGAATCCGGGAGCAAATATTTCCGGAGGAGTGGTGATCGGTACCGGTGCGCTGATTGGCACCGGTGCGCAGGTTTTGCAATATTTGAACGTCGGCGCGGGCGCGATTGTCGCAGCGGGCGCCGTTGTCACCCGTGACGTTTCCGCGAGCACTACGGTTGTAGGCATCCCGGCGCGCCCTGAGCCGATTCAGTCCGACGTGCAACAACTCAACTACCAGGTCTAATGCCAAAGCATTCTTACGCTCGAACTAAGTGAGAGAAATGCACAGCAGCACAGTAGAAGAAGAAACATCAACCGGCTTTGAACTTCCAGTGCGATCTCATGTGCCGCAATTGGCACGCCAGGGACTCAATTGGTCTTTTTTCCTGTTGCCGGGAAGATATTTGCTTTCTATGGGAAGCACTGCGGTCCTGGCCAGACTACTCTCCCCTGCGGACTACGGTTTGCTGGGGATGGTCGCAACCATCACAGTTCTCGGGCAAGCCATATCGGATTTCGGGTTGTCGTGGGCGACCGTCCAGCGGGAACGACTCGACCGCAATCAGATCGACGCACTCTTCCTTATTAACGCCGCCTTCGGTGTTTTCCTAACAGCTCTGTGTTTTGTGTCAGCGCCTTACGTCGCAACTTTCTATCGCCGCCCGGAGCTGACAAAGATCATCATGGCAGCCAGCGGAACACTCTTCCTGTCTTCCTTAGCTGTGCAACCAACTGCGTTACTGCTTCGCCAGATGAAAATCAAAGAGCTTAATTTATCAGCTCTCTGCTCTTTGTTGATCACTGCGGTTGTCACAATCGTGCTGGCCAAGCTGGGGTTCGGATATTGGGCGCTTGTGGTTCAACTAGTTCTTCAGCAGGCCATCACCACCGTGTTGTCATTTCCGCTAAGCGGATACTTTCCAAAGCTCCCACCACACTTACTGAATATTGGCACGCTTCTGACCTTCGGCGGGTATTCGGCCGCTTACGGAATCGTCAACTATCTTGCCAGGAATCTCGATAATGTGCTGGTCGGCAAGTTCTGGGGCGCGACTGCTCTCGGATATTATTCACGTGCCTACTTCTTGATGACTCTGCCCGGCATGCTCGTGATCAGTGTGTTCAGTGGCGTACTTATTCCAGCTATGGCGTCCGTACGGAAAGAACCTGCACGGATGCAATCGGCTTACCTTCGCGCGCTTCGCCTGATCTCCGTTTTGGGTTGCTCATTGGCTGTCGGTCTGGCGGCAACCGCGCCAGAAATCGTAGATCTTGTTTACGGCACAAAGTGGCACGGCGTAGTTCCGATTCTGCTGTGGCTCTCGGCGGCCAGCATCCTTCAGCCCATACAAAATACGTCCCAGTGGCTATTTATAGTGGCGGAACGTGGCCGCGGGATGTTCCTCATGGGCCTGGTGATTGCCGGATCCGCCATTCTAGCTTTTGCTTTAGGCATTCGTTCGGGACCCATCGGGGTAGCCCGCGCCTACGCCATTTCCAATACCCTCATTGCCTACCCGGTTCTTGTGATGGGCCATCGTGCCTGCGGCTTGGACATTAAGAAAACGATCGCCGAAAGCGCTCCTTTATTACTTTGCGCGCTCATCATGGGTGGGGCGGTCTGGCTGGTCGGAATTGGATCCGGCGCTGCCGGCATGGGTCCACGCGGGTGTCTAGCCGTGAAAGTTATGCTTGGAATTGCCGTTTACTTGGGCTGCCTGCGGCAACTTGCCCGTCCCACTTATTCCGAACTACTGGCGCATGTAAACCTGTAAGCCATGCTTCACTTTCACGTTATCGACGAACTTCGCACCGGTGGTGCCCAAACTCATCTGATCACCATGCTGCGGGAAGCCGTGAAATATCCGGGAATCGAGCATCACGTTGTGACCTTGTTTGGAGATGGAGAACTCAGCGACGAGATCCGCGACCTTGGGATTCATGTGCACGTTTTGGATCTGCGGCCACATTTCCGCAAGCGAAAGTTCTTTACTGCGATCCTTGAAGTTCAAGCCTTGTTAGGAAACCTGCGGCCGGACCTGGTGGAGGCGCACCTGACCTGGAGCCGTTTCATTGCATTGTTTGCGGCGTGGCGGGCAGATATAAGGTTACGAATCGGTTTTGAGCAGGGCGATCTGTACATGAACTCGAGGACATTTCGCGTAGCCAATTTCTTCGCACAATCTCTTGCGCATCATATTGTAGTTTGCAGCGATGCACTTGCTGATTGGGTTCACCGCACGCACGGTATCTCTCGCTCGAAATTGTTAGTCATGCATAACTGCGTTGACCTGGCACGCTTCAACAAAAACGGAACAAAGGCAAAAGATGTCGAGTTTGGCCACGGAACCACAGTGTTCTGCGCCGTTGGAACGCTTGGCCGTGGCGTTAACAAGCGCGTAGATGTCTGTGTCCGCGCGTTAGCTGCGGCCCGCTTGGCCGGTGCAAAGGCAGCGCTGGTGATTTGCGGCGACGGAGAACAACGCAGCGAACTCGAAGGGCTCGCGCAGTCATTGGGTATTGCTCCCTACGTGAACTTCCTTGGAACCCGGTCCGATGTGGCTCAGGTATTGCGCGCCTGTCATGTGTTCTGCCATGCCGCACCGTTCGAGCCTTTCGGGATTGTGGCAATTGAGGCAATGGCGGTCGGACTTCCTGTTGTCGTGCCAAGTTCTGGCGGAGTTCGAGAAATCGTGGAGCATGGCGTGAATGGCTTGCTTTACCCGGCACTGAATCATCACGCGCTGGGCAAACTGATGATGACATTCGCCAACGAACCGGCCTTGCGTGAACGCATGGGAGCGGCGAGCCGGAGAATTGTAGAAGAAAGATTCTCGGTCGAGCAGTACCTTCCCAAGCTCTATCGGGCTTATGGCATTGGGGTAGATCGCAGCGCCACGACCGTGGGAGCCAGCGCATGAACCAAAAGGACAACGTGAGCGCACACGAGACCAACCTCGACTTCATTCGAGCGGTGGCCGTACTGATAGTGGTCGGTTCTCATTTAGCGTTGTTTTTCGGAAACCTGCACGTCGGGTTTCTTGAGCCCTCGCTAATCGGAAAACTCGGTGTCGTAATTTTCTTCGTTCACAGCGGAATTGTGAACATGTTTTCGATTGAAAGGCATATTCAAAAGCACGGTGAATACAGGCTCTTTCGTGCCTTCATGATACGAAGATGTTTTCGCATTTATCCCTTGTCGATATTTGTTGTCCTGGTAATCTTTTCCACCAAGTTACCAGCAAGCCGCATTGCTAATTTTGCTGCCACAATCGGTCAACACGCCAATGCCGAGTTGGTGCCGAGTTTGTTTCTGGTACAGAACTTTGTGCGATTTGATCAAATCTTGGGGCCTTTATGGAGCCTGCCCTACGAAGTTCAGATCTACTGCTTATTCCCGATGATTTATTTGATCCTGCGCCGCTTTAGCTCAACGAGGGCACTCTTTTTTACGTGGGCGATCTTAGCAGCAGTGGATCAACTAATTGCGCCGCACCTGGCTAAGCACGGGCACATCGGCAGTTTCATTGTTATCCCCGATTTGCTTTTCTATTTCCTTCTATTTCTCGCTGGTTTGTGCGCGTACAAGGAAATGCAGACTTCTCGCCGGGTGTTGCCGTTCTGGATTTTACCGGTTCTCTTGGCATTCATGTGCGTAGCGTGGTTGCTCTCCTACGACAACAACAAGTGCATTTTCCTAAGTCTCGGTCTCGGCCTTGCACTGCCACACATCCAAAGCTGCGAGATCAGTGCGCTAAAGCGTATTTGTGGATGGGTGGCGAAATACTCGTACGGGATCTATCTGCTACACGACCCCGCGATATGGTTAGGCTTCGTTCGATTGGGCAATCTTCCGATCGTACGCGGATTGGCACTTTTCTGCTGGCGACCTTTGGGGGTAGCGCGCTGATTCACCACGCACTCGAACATCCCATGATTCTGGTTGGTAATAAGGCTGCCTCCGCGATCAGTAGAAAGAGAATTACCGCCAACGTACAAACCGCCGCAGCGATAGCGGGGGTTCGCGCATGAACCGCTCGGTGCTCATTGTTACGCCATTTTTCGCACCTCAGAATCACGCAGCGGTCTTTCGTGCATACAAATTGGCAAAATATCTGCCACAGTTCGGTTGGAAACCAATCGTTCTCACCGTGGACACGCAATATGAGTTTAACGAAGATCCCACGTTGGTCGAGGAACTCCCTGAGGAAGTAGAAATAGTGCGTACACGCTATGTTGAGCCCACCATGCGCGGTGTGCGCATGGCGCTGGGGGGCAGGAACAGGACCTTCAATGCCGCGAAAGGAACCTCCCGGAATCGGAACTGTACGACCAGTCCCGTTCGAAGATCCGCTGTTAACGACGCTTACCAGTATTTGCTGAATAATTGGTTCCATAATCCCGACGTCTATTGGACGTGGGCGCGAACAGCGATAGCGGCCGGCAACAAAATCATTCGGGACCGCGGCATAAGCGTTGTGTATACCTCGTGTTCACCTTATTCTTCGCTGGCTGTGGGCCGGGCACTACAGAAGCCCGGAGTCCAGTGGGTTGCCGATTTTCGGGACCCACTTGGCTATTCTCAAAAACTCGCCAACTATGCGCCCCGCGTTTATAAGCGTCAACGTAACACGGTCAGAGATGCTCTCAGCCGGGCGGATGCTGTCACCGTGCTGGCATCGAGTTACCGCAGTATTTTTCGTGACGTATTCGGCAACGAACACACCGATCCGATTTTCATACCCACCGGAATTGATGAGGGCCTGCTGAAATCGCACGAGCAGAAGACTCCGACCCGAACTCCCTACCTCATTTTTGCCGGAGAATACTTGCCGGAATATGACACTTCATTCCTGGAAGCATTCGCGGGAGCATTGCAACACGAAGAGATCGCAAAGATGCGTGTCAAACTGCTCATGGTCGGGACGCTGGAGATCAATCGGAAAAGGCTGGCACCATTCATCGACAAGTTTCGCCTTCACCAACAAATTGAGTTTGCGGATCAAATGTCACAAACCGAAGTATATAAACTGCTGCGTGACGCATGCGCTGGCCTGCTGATTCCTGGTACCCGCGCCTTCTGGTGGACAAGCTTCGCCAAGATGACTGACTGCATTGGAATGCGCAAGCCGGTTGTGGCGGTTGTCCCTGACCCTTCCGAGGCCCGTACCGCTTTGACCCGCAGCCGGCTAGGTGTTTTTCTGGATGGCTCCCGAGAAAACCGGGCAAAGATTCTGACTGACTTCTTGCTGGGTAAACACAAGTTGCCAGTTCCTGATGAAAACGAGTGCGAACGCTACACGGCTCGCCATCAAGTGAAATCTTTTGTGGAACTATTCGAATCTCTATCGGTGCGCAGCCGAGGTTATAAGCAATGAAACCTTGCCGCACACTTGTGCTCGCCGCGATTATGCTTTCGATTGGCCGTCGTGCAGGATTCGCAATGTCAACTCCGGCCGCCTCCAGAACGTACTACATCTCCTCAACATCGGGAAACGACGCCAATGACGGCCAGAGCCCCGCGAAAGCCTGGCAGCATTTATCAAAGATCTACCTGAAATCAATCTCCAAGGACACATTCCAACCAGGCGACAGCGTCCTGCTCAAGCGCGGAGATCAATGGGATGGCCAAATTCGCCTGCAAGGCAACGGCACCGCACAAAACCCAATCAGGCTCGGTGCGTATGGTGAGGGCTTGAAGCCGCTGATCTACGGCGATAACCCGGAAGCCCGCTGGGAGACTGTGACTGGCCAGCAGGGAATCTACACAACCGACATGGGGAGAGGAAGTATCCTCGGGTCCGTTTTGCTTGACGGGAAGGCTTTGAAAACTGTTTACCCGGCCGGGTCATTGAACCATGACGAAGACTTGCAGATGTTCCTAGCGAGATTGCAGCCCGGATCTCTGGCAGGACAGTTTGATGGACGCCTTTGGGTTCGAATGATTGACAACAAGTCGCCCAATGAAGCAATCCGTATTTTCCGAGCTGCCGGGATCTTTATTGCCAATTCCAGTCATGTCCAGGTTGAGAACCTTGATATCCAACGTTTTTATACTGGCATCGACGTATCGGACTCACAGCAAGTGCTCGTCCAAAACAATGACATTCAGGATGTTCTCGGAATCGGCATCTATCTTCGATCGGGAGATGAGAATTGCCAGGTTATGAGCAACACGGTTCTTCGGAGTGGCAACACGGCGTTATATGTTTTGAAGGGCTCCAACAATACGTTTAGGGACAACTGGGTGTCGCATGTCGACACAAATATTCTCGGAGTTCACGTGAGTGGGGACGGGATGGGCATCGGCTTACAGCAATCGCAGAAGAGTCTCGTCGAATACAACTACTTTGCTCATAGCGGCGGCATCGATTTCTATTACGAACACGGCAGCACGGTTCGATACAACTATCTTTATCGTGTGTGGTCGTCGGGCGCCCCTCATGGAGTGAATCTTGAGGTCTACGGGAACATTTACAACCTGGCCGGCCCTGCGGGAAAACCAGGGTCTACTGGCGTGAACGCCGTGGCTACTGGGCCCGGAACCATCGCCGTGTTCAATAACACAATCTTTAACGCGTTCGGCTTTCTGTTGATGGGCTCCTCGGACAAAGGCGGCAAGGTCGTATTTTCCGACAATATCGCATTTTCGTTTCGGCCCGGAACTGCGATGACCGTATTCGGATCCAATGTGGCATCCGATCATAATTGTTTCTGGACTTCCGGCAAGCCGGTTTTTCGTTATAAGAATGCCAGCTTTTCCTCCCTCGACACGTATGGTGTAGGAAGCGATCTTGATCGGGATTCGGTTTTCGCCGATCCGCAGTTTGTTAGTTCAACCCCGATCGCCCCCCTGGATTTCCGCCCCCGCATTGGTTCAGGATGCAACTCGCCAGCCTTGCACATCCCGATCGCAGATTCGACTAACGGCCGTACTTACGATCATGACCATGCCATCGCAGGCGCAGCATCCATCGGAGCGCTGCGGGCGGATAACGCACCAAACGAGCCCGCCGCTTCTACGCAGGTGTGCAATTCTCATTGCTTCCAACATCCGTTTGCTGTTGCGAACGGCGTCTATCTCGTACGTCTGAAGTTTGCCTCTAGTGCGTTATCGGGGCAACGGGGTGAGTTTGCTTTTGTGTTAAATGACAGGAAAGTATCAGCAAAGCTCGAGCCCTCGGAAACCACCAGCCCGGATGACAGTCTTGCTCAATCCTTTCTTGTACGACCGGGAAGCGCATCGATTGCGCTTGAAGCGGATGCAGGTACGGATACCTCCGTTGTCACTGAAGTAGACATCACGCTATTCGACACGGTTCATGGCGATGGGCCTCAGGTCATTCCCTGGTAAATCCTGAACTTTTTCAATGACAGCATCGAGCCAGTGCGAACTTCTTCTGTTCGCGTTTGAATATCCGCCGGTTTCTGGTGGAATCGCCAGACTGTGTGGAGGAATCGGCGAGACATTCGAACGCGGGCATTTCAATGCACGTGTTCTTACTCAGGATTGCGCAGCAACGCCTTGTGCTGGTTTGCCGGAGATCCGCGTCGACTCCCGACGTCCCATTCGTGAATGGCTTGCATTTCAACGGCTGCGAAAGATGCGTAGCGCATCGTCGATCCGCCGCACGACCATTTGCGGAGTCTGGTATCCCGAAGGCTTGATCGCGTATCTTGCCGGAGTCCGCCCGCTGGTTATCCTCGCGCATGGAGCAGAACTGCTGCCAACCGTCGATCGCTGGAGGCGGCCTTTGTGGAATGCCCTGCAACGTCTTGTGTTGGAAGGCGCAAACCTGGTCATTGCCAACAGCGAATATACGCAGCGGCTCGTATCCAGGGTGGCTCCCAAGGCAAACGTCGAAACCATTCCTCTGGCAGTTAATGCTGTCCAGTTTGCGCCGGGAGATCGCGAAGCCGCCAAAACGAAGTTTGGTGTCGCCGGCAAACGAGTGCTTTGCACTGTGTCCCGCATTCACCATTACAAGGCACACGACACTGTCTTGCGCGCGATTGCGAGTCTTCCTCCGGACGAGCGTGAACAACTTGTATACCTGGTCGTGGGCAAAGGACCCTACGAACGGGAGTTGAGAAAGCTAGCAGTCGAGTTGGAAGTTGAATCTCATGTGCGTTGGCTTGGATTCGTTTCCGAAGAAGACTTGCCCAAGGTTTATTGCGCGTCCGATTTGTTTGTACTCTGCACCCGCGATGCTCCTGAAGAGCGTGCTGTTGAAGGCTTTGGTCTGGTTTTTCTCGAGGCGCAATCCTGTGGCACTCCGGTTGTTGGTACCCGGAGCGGCGGGATTCCAGCAGCGATTCACGATGGCAAAGGTGGATGGCTGATCGAACAGGACGACGGTCAGAAGCTCACAGACATCATTCGTGAGCTGGTCCGTTCGCCGGAATCCTTTCGTACTGCGGGAACGGAGGCCCGCGAACGCGTGCTCCGTGACAACACCTGGGAACGTTATGGGCAGCGTTTCGTTTCAACATTGCAAAACGCCGGCATTTTCAATGGATAAATGCAAAGTCAACATTGGTTCCGCCAGCCGCCTTCCCTCATTAGACGGGTTGCGAGCTGTTTCAATTTGCATGGTCGTAATTGGACATTGCAGCAAAACTATCACGGGGCTTAGCAACAGCGCTTACATGTTCTTGGGTTTTGTCGGAGCCGGTCGTCTTGGAGTTTCCATTTTCTTTGTCATCAGTGGCTTTCTTATCACGACACTGCTGGTTCGCGAACAACTGAGCACGCACACCATCAGCCTCAAAGACTTTTACATTCGGAGAGCGTTCCGGATCTTCCCGGGATTTTATGCCTACTGGCTGGTTGCATTCGTCCTTGCGTTGCTCGGGTACATACACCTGTCACGCTCCGACTTGATTAGTGCCGCAATATATATCTGGAACTATGTTCCTCGCAACGTGGATACGTGGTTTCTTGGGCACACCTGGTCTTTGAGTGTTGAAGAGCAGTTCTATTTACTGTGGCCGTTCATTTTGAAACTTTCCGGCCCAAAACGTGGAACGTGGGCAGCACTCGCAGTGGTGGTTACTGCGCCGTTCATTCGCTTGGGCTCGTATTTTCTTCTTCCCTCGGCTCGGCCACGGATCGGAATGATGCTACACACTCGCGCAGACTCATTAATGATTGGGGCATTGCTGGCGTTGATCTGCTTCAATGAAGATCATCTTCACATTCTGAAACGATCGGTTAGTTCGTGGCTGATTCCAGTTGTCTCGCTGTGCATTCTAGTAATCGATACGTCGCTAACCATGCATTTCAAAGGTGGGTACGTCCTCTCCATCGGATATTCACTGCAAAACCTAATGATCGCCATGCTGATGGCGCACGTGGTCCTTTATGACAAAACCATATTAGGACGGATCCTCAACTGTCCCGCGGTCGTTCACGTTGGGCTGATCTCTTATAGTTTGTACCTCTGGCAGCAATTATTCCTGACGACGAGCAATACAACATTCTCCGGATTCTTTCCGTGGAACGTTGTGTGTGCTTTCGCTGCTGCGGAACTTTCCTATTACATGCTTGAGAAGCCTTTCTTGCGTTGGCGCAAGCGTTTTTCGAATGTCCAGGACAACGCAGCACCAAGACAGCAGGTTGCTTCGGAACGAGGCATGGAGCATTTCGCAGCTTCAGCTTCCGCCTAGAGTCCCACCAGTCATGGATCAGCAAAGACAAGGAATTTCGGTCGTGGTGCCTACGCTGAATCGTGGATCCTATTTGATCGACACACTTCATGATTTGCTCGCACAAGATTACCGACCGCTCGAAATCCTGGTCGTAGATCAATCACATGGGGAAGACACGAAACTGCTGGAACTGGTTCTTGGACATTGCGACTTGATTTCTTATCACAAAGTTTCGTTTCGCGGATTGCCTCTCGCACGCAACTATGGGTGGCAGCAAGCCAAGTACGAAGCCGTTGTTTTCGTGGATGACGATATACGCTGCGGTCCCTCGCTGGTGGCCGAACATCTCCGCGGATTGACCCGGCCAAATGTAGGCATGGTCGCAGGCGGAATCGACGAGCGAATTTCTTCCGGAGACAGCTCGGCACCGGGGCAGTTTAATCCGTGGACAGCAACCCCGCAGCGTGGTTTTGGCGCAACTGGTGATTGCCTGGTAAAGCATGTACCTGGGGGCAATTTTTCTGTGTGGCGCTCGGTACTGCAAGCAGTAGGAGGATTCGACGAAGCGCTGGCACTCGGGGCAGCATTGTACGAGGAGACTGAACTCTGTTTGCGGGTCCGGAAATGCGGTTTGGACATTTATTTCAGTGGAAGGGCCCGCCTTCTCCACCTGGCGGCAGGGAGTGGCGGATGCCGGGTTCCGGACCTCCCAAAATACATGGGATCGCTGGCACATAACCGGGCCATCCTGATCCGGCGCCATCTGCGATGGTTTCAAACTCCAATTGCATGCCTCCGCCTTCTTTTTCTTTTTATTTCCTATGCAGCGCACTATCACACTCTGCGCGTATTCCGGCCAGGCATCACCGGGTTCTTACGAGGCGTGCAGGCAGCCAAACAGCCTCCAGTGTGCAGCCGCTATACAAATGAGGCGCACGCATGAAGCGGCTTTGGCTTTTCTGCTTTCCTCTGCTGTTCGTACCCAATTTCGGCTTTTCCCACCAAACCGATTTTGGAGTGCTCGAAGTCTGCGATTGGCTGATCGTGCCTTTCATCGTTTTGCTGGTTATCGCTCCTTCTGCCAAGTATGAGCAGCGAATCGCAAGACTAAGTCCGTTTTTGTGGGGCTTTCTCGTTTGGGCCTTGTTATCGACATTGTCCATTCACTTTCGATATCAGTATCTGGATGATGTTCCCATTCTTGTGGGATCTTGCTTGAAATTGGTCAAGCTCGTTCTCTTTGTAACGGCGGGCGTTCTGATTGCTAGAAAGCTTTCGGAGCCGGGAGTGCGTGGCGAATGGATCTGGTCACTCCTTGCGGCCTTGGTCATGCTCAGCATGGGCTTGCTGGCAAGCAGCGGAGGCCCAGACGTTCAGCCAACTGATGCCCTCGAAGGATACAAGTCCTACAATGCCATCATCGTTTCAGTCGCGATCCTCTGCTCTTACATTGCAGGGCTGTTGGTAGACAATATTGGCAGTCGCAGGTGGAGACAATATGCGAGTGTCTCCATCGCGTTCGCGATGTGTTCTGTATTTATTTCGAGTTCGCTTTCGAGTCATGGGCGAGGTGGATGGCTCGCCTTCGCCGCAGGTTTTGGTTACATCTTCTGGAAAAGAACACAGACGCTCAAGACTCTGGCGATCATTTTCATAGTTGGCTTGGCGTCCGTCACCGCATACGAGACTCTTCCGAATTTTCAATCTCTTGTTGATTTGACGCTCTCGCCCCCTGACGACACATCGCTACAGTCGGTGGACGATGGCGCGCGTTTCTCAACATGGGTCCACGAGGCCCCAAAGCTGGTCAATGCGCCTATCCTTGGCACAGGGTTCTACCATCGAGGAGGTACTTCGGGTCTGTGGGACTCGGGATCACATAACTTCTTCCTTCAAATGTTCTTAGAAACTGGCATCGTCGGGGGAATCCTCATGGTGTCGGTCTTCGCGCTTACCTGGCGGCAGGCCGGGCTAAAGACCACCAGCCTAAACAAGATCAGCGTTGCCACTCGCGCGGCCTTGATCACAGCCAGTGTCGGCGGCATGAGCGGCGAATACTTTTACGGTGGCGTTAGCGTCCTGGTACTCTTCGCCACCTTTGCGATTGCTGGTGCTCTTCCAACCGTGGAAGTTGTTTTCATGGCGGACAAAATGCGCTCCCACGTCGTGCGATGGCGGCAGGTGGCCTCATGATGCCCCTGATCTCCGTTGTAATGCCGGTGTTCGATGCCACCGACACACTTCCTCTGGCCCTGGCCTCTCTCCAAGCGCAGACCTGTGACGCCTGGCAGTGCATCATCGTGGACGATGGCTCAACGGACAATCCTGAGCACATCATTAATGCAGTCGGCGACTCCAGAATCCAATGTCGTCGTCTCGACCGCAACCACGGCCGTGGCTATGCTCGTCAATATGCGATCGAGATGGCACAAGGTAAATACATCGCATTTCTCGACGCCGATGATTGGCTTTATCCAGATAAGTTTCACGATCAAGTAGAGTTACTCGAGGCTGAGCCGGATCTTGCCATAGTAAGCACCGGCATGGCTATCGTGAACACGAACGATCAACTGGTAGGAGTGCGATGTTCAAACGGGAGTGCGCCGGTCATGCGCCCGCCCATGAAGCATCCAGGAATGCCGCCTTTGGCATTTGCACCCTCGATGATCAGAGCTGATCTGGCCAAGCAAACCGGTTTTGACACTACATTTCCGATCGCCGAAGACGCTGACTTTCTTTTGCGGGCATTGCTGGGCAAACAATTCGCGGTTTTGCCCACGCCTTTGTATGTTTATCGTGAACAGGGTTCGACCACGCTCAATAAAGTCAGTTCGGCTCTCGACTACTGTTGCCGGATGTTCCAAAAACAACTTGATCAATATCCACTGGACAGCGCGATTGAGATCGTCAAGGCCCGGGGAAAGCAGATGATCTATCGCTCGGCCGCGACCCTCGGGTTGTGGGATCACATGATTGCTCGCCGTTCTCGAGTTCCAAACGATGCCGACTATCAGCAATATCAACATGCGTGGCAAACGATCTCTGCTATTGCGGCTGAATATGCACTCGCGGTTTGACCATTCTGTCATCGCACAATCTAACTGAAAACGCTTACAACTCCATGACTACTGCGGCGGTTCGCCATAAAATTGTGTCACCGGCCGGACAAACTCCGTTGCCATTTGCCCCATGGCCTCATTTCGAAGGCGACGAAATCGAAGCCGTGACTTCCGTCCTACGATCGGGAAAAGTCAATTACTGGACTGGACAGGAAGGCCGGCTGTTCGAGGCGGAATTCGCCCAGTCGGTCGGCACAAAATATGCTATTTGCCTGGCCAATGGAACGGTTGCCCTGGAATTGGCATTGCAGGCCCTCGGAATCGGACGCGGGCACGAGGTCATCACTACTTGCCGTACATTTATTGCTTCAGCCAGTTGCATCGTTATGCGCGGCGCGCGTCCAGTTTGCGTCGACGTTGACCTTGACAGCCAGAACATCACAGCAGAAACGATCCGGCGCGCGATCACTCCGCGAACAAAAGCCATCATCGCAGTGCATCTGGCTGGCTGGCCTTGTGACATGGACCCTATCCTCGAGTTGGCGGCCGAGTTCGGTCTGTACGTAATCGAAGATTGTGCGCAAGCACAGGGCGCCATGCACAAAGGGCGACCAGTCGGATCCATGGGACACGCCGCGGCCTTCTCATTCTGCCAGGACAAGATTATGACGACGGCCGGCGAAGGAGGAATGCTTACGACCAACGACACCCGCCTTTGGGAGCGCGCGTGGAGCTTCAAAGACCACGGAAAAAGCTACGACGCCGTTCACCACCGCGAGCACGGAGAAGGCTTTCGTTGGCTCCACGAATCGTTCGGTACAAACTGGCGAATGACAGAGGTACAAGCGGCACTCGGACGAGTGGCGCTCACAAAAGTACCTCGGTGGGTAGAGACCAGGCGTCGCCACGCAAACACTTTGACCAAAACTCTTTCCGGCTTGCCCGGCCTCCGAATTCCAACAGTCCCGGACAGCGTTCATCACGCGTATTACAAGTACTACGCGTTTGTGCGTCCCGAAATGCTGCAGGATGGATGGGATCGCGATGCCATCATGCGGGCGATCAAAGCGGAAGGTGTACCCTGCTTCGTCGGAAGTTGCAGCGAGATCTACCTTGAAAAGGCGTTCGTTACGCGGCGCAAGCATCCGACTCTCCCCGTGGCCAGGTTACTCGGCGAGACCAGCCTGATGTTCTTGGTCCATCCCACACTGTCTGACGAACACATCGCACTCACGTGTCGGACAATCGAAGATGTAATCACGAAAGCAGTTAAACGCAATACCGTCTCGGCTCGTGGTTGCGCCGCGGCGCCAACAACTCATACATAGATCGTTTTCCGGCTACTCCTATGTCAAAAGAATTCCGTAAGAACTCCTCCATGCTTGTTAGGCAGCGGTTTTGGGCGATTACATTATTCCATTTTCTGCTGATCGCAAGCTCGGTCGTGCTCGCGTGGTTGCTACGCTTCGACTTTCGAATTCCTTTCCCAACCCTACTCTTTAGCTGTGTCCCAGTATTGATCTTGTTCCGAATCGCCGCTTTGGCGCGCTTCAATCTTTTGCATGGATACTGGCGTCATACTGGCGTGAGTGATGTCATTGACATCGGAAAAGCAGTCGCTCTCGGCAGCCTGGCGTTCTTCCTGACCACCCGCTACGTTTCTCGCAAGTATGAGTTCCCACTTTCGATTTACATACTCGAAGCGATTATTACGGCAGCAGGGTTAGCAGGGGCGCGTTTATGCGTAATGGCTCTCAAGAGCAAAACGCTCGTTGGTTCAGCCACGCGCCAGAAGCGTCCGATAATCATCGCAGGCGCGGGAGAAGCCGCGAGCCTTCTAATACGCGAAATGCTGAAAACTGAATTCGTCCCGGTGGCATGTCTCGATGACGACGTTTTCAAGCACGGAGCAAAGATCCATGGCGTACCAGTCGTGGGGAAGATTGACAGCGTCGCGACGATAGTCAACACCTATGGTGCGGAGGAGCTGTTCATCGCCATTCCTTCAGCCAATGGCGCCCAAATGCAGCGCATCAGCCGAATATGTGAGAAAGCCGGTGTACGTTATCGAACCGTTCCGCACCTTCATGACCTATTGATGGGCCGCGGGTCAATTTCACAATTGCGAGAGGTCAGCGTTGAAGACCTTTTGGGTCGTGATCCCGTTCAACTGGACCTGAGCCAGGTTCGCAACCAGATCGCCGGCAAGGTAGTGATGGTTACGGGTGCTGCGGGCTCGATCGGCTCGGAGCTTTGCCGTCAGGTTCTGGCCTACTGTCCTGCCAAGTTAATCGTGTTGGACCAGGCGGAAACGCCGATGTTCTACTTGCAATTGCAACTGACGAAGCTGCCTGCCGGTGACCGGGTAGTGTACGCTGTCGCGGACGTTGCCAACACTTCACGCATGCGGCGAATCATCGGTGAGGGAGCGGTGGAAATTATTTTCCACGCCGCGGCCTACAAGCACGTCCCACTCGTCGAACTCAACATTCGCGGTGCGCTCACCAACAATGTTCTTGCGGTTCCGCCTTTGTTGGACGTCGCCGAGGAATGCGGCTGTGAGGCGTTCGTCTTAATTTCATCTGATAAAGCGGTGCAACCGACGAGTTTCATGGGTGCCACCAAGAGGCTGGGCGAACTCATCCTGGCGGCCAGACCAAAAAAGCACATGCGCTGCGTCTCCGTACGGTTTGGAAATGTGTTGGGTTCTCAGGGCAGTGTGATTCCTGTGTTCAAGGAGCAGATCGAAAAGGAGGGGCGCATCACCATCACGCACCCGGAAATCACCAGGTTCTTCATGACGATTCCTGAAGCTGTCTCTTTGGTTTTGCAGGCATTCACTGTCGGAGAGCACGGCGACATTTTGGTGCTGGACATGGGGAACCCTGTCCGCATCCTCGATCTGGCGCATTCTTTGATTCGCCAGTGCGGGAAATCTCCGTCCGAGATAAAGATCGAATTCGTCGGCCTGCGCCCAGGAGAAAAGATGTACGAGGATCTGTTCTATCCGGGAGAAAGAAAATTCGGGACGACGAACCGTAAGGTAAAACGAACCCAGTCTGAGATTATTGCCTGGCCGGCTCTGTGCGCCCACTTGGAAGATCTGATCTCGTTGACGAATTCGGGCACTGAAGTATCAATCCGCGCGAAGATGAGGGAAATCATCCCCGAGTATTCCTACCAACCTGAGCTTGTACAAGTGCCGAACGAAGCAGCCGAGAATGTTATGGCCCCCATGTTGGATATTTCGAGAGCTTTCGCCGCAGGCGCGGGACAGGACTAACATCCACTCTAAGTGGCCTTCTGATCGCCATTCTGATCATCAGGGCGTTTCGTCCTCAGCTCATCTCAGCAGCTCTGGCCACGTTGCTTGATTCTTTTATTTCGCCCAGCGGCAAC
>Ga0070762_10000096_pt1 | contig 28765 bp, 32 predicted proteins | sample HubBroMetageREF2_FD_66726 | JGI IMG/M metagenome (GOLD analysis project Ga0070762, IMG submission 66726) | Reference soil microbial communities from the Hubbard Brook experimental Forest, New Hampshire, USA - Hubbard Brook CCASE Soil... | ecosystem: Environmental > Terrestrial > Soil >...
TCCTGCCACCACGACCACACCTCCTCGCACACGAACGGCAAGAACGGTGCGAACAGCCGCTGGAAGACCGACAGCGACACCCGCAGCGCAAGGCTCACCGATGCGCTCACATCCGGGTCGGGGTCATAGCGTCGGCCCTTGATCAGCTCCAGGTAGAAGTCGCAGTACCACCAGAAGAAGCTCTCCGCGCGCTCCAGCGCGCGCGCGTAGTCATATGCCTCGAAGCTGTCCGTCGCCTCCGCCACGACCGTCGCCAAACGCGCCACCAGCGCGCGATCCAGCGGGTGGGTGAGCTGGCCGATCTCCGATCGCTCGCCCCGCGTCGGCTCCTCCGCGAGCGCGAACTTGGACGCGTTCAACAGCTTCACCGCCAGGCGCCTACCGACCTTCATCTGCTGGGGATCGAACGCCGTGTCCGTCCCCGGGCGCCCACTGGCCGCCCAGTAGCGCGCCGCGTCCGCGCCGTACTCCTCCAGCAGGTGCATCGGCGTGACCACGTTGCCCTTGGACTTCGACATCTTCTTGCGGTCCGGGTCGAGCACCCAGCCGGAGATCGCTGCATTCGCCCACGGCAGGACGTCCTGCTCCAAGTGCGAGCGCAGGATCGTCGAGAACAGCCACGTCCTGATGATGTCGTGCGCCTGCGGGCGCACGTCCATCGGGAACACCTTCCTGAACAGCTCTTCATCCTCGCCCGCGTGGCCGACGATCTGCGGCGTCAGCGACGACGTCGCCCACGTGTCCATGATGTCCGGGTCGCCCATGAAGCCACCGGGCTGCCCACGCTGGTCGGCGTCGTAGCCGTCGGGCACATCCGTTGAGGGATCGACCGGGAGGTCCCGATCGAGCGCGGCGATCGGCTGGTCATAAAGGACGTTGCCGTCCGCGTCGATCGGGTACCACAGCGGGAACGGCACGCCGAAGAAGCGCTGGCGGCTGACACACCAGTCGCCGGTCAGCCCGTTCACCCAATCCTCGAAGCGCGCGCGCATGTATGGCGGATGCCATTTCAGTTGGCGCCCGCGCGCGATCAGCTCCTCGCGGTGCTCGATCGTGCGGATGAACCACTGGCGGCTGGTCACGATCTCAACCGGCCGCTCGCCCTTCTCGAAGAACTTCACCGCGCGCGTCACCGGCTGGGGCTCGCCGATGAGATCGCCTGATTGCTCGAGCAGCTCCACGATCCGCCTGCGCGCCTGGTTGATCGTGCGACCCTGCAGCTCGCCGTAGTCGGCGCGCGCACGCTCGAGATCCTCCGACTCCCAGCCGAGCGTGCCCCACGGAACCTCACTCAAACGCCCATCCTGACCGAGCACCGAGCGCACGGGCAGGCTCAGCTCGCGCCACCACGTCACGTCCGTCAGGTCCCCGAACGTGCACACCATCACCAGGCCCGTGCCCTTCTCAGGCTCCACCAGCGGGTGCGTGAGCACGGGCACGCGCGTACCGAACAGCGGTGTGAGCACCTCGCCACCCACGAGCGCGCGGTGGCGCTCGTCATCGGGGTGCGCCAGCAACGCCACGCACGCGGGGATCAGCTCCGGACGGGTCGTCTCGATCAAGGCATCCGCACCGCCACCCGCACCGTCAGCGCCTGCACCACCGCCGCCCGCCGGCGCGAAGCGCACGCGATGCATCGCCCCCGGGCGCTCGCGGTCCTCGAGCTCCGCTTGCGCTACGGCCGTTTGGAAGTCCACGTCCCACAACGTCGGCGCCTCCAGCTGGTAGGCCGCGCCGCGCTCGAGCAGCGCCAGGAACGAACGCTGCGAGATACGCTGCGCCAGGTGGCCGATCGTGGTGTAGGTCATCGACCAGTCCACTGACAGCCCCAGCGTGCGCCACAGCGCCTCGAACGCCTGCTCGTCGCTCTCGGTCAGCTGCAGGCAAAGCTCGACGAAATTCGGCCGCGAGATCGACAGCGGCTCCTTCTCCGATGGCTCAGACGGCGCCTGAAAGGCCGGGGCGTATGCGACCGACGGGTCACAGCGCACGCCAAAGTGGTTCTGCACACGACGCTCCGTCGGCAGTCCGTTGTCGTCCCAGCCCATCGGATAGAAGACCTCTTTGCCACGCATACGCTGATACCGCGCCACCGTGTCGGTGTGGGTAAACGAGAAGACGTGACCGACGTGCAGCGAGCCGCTGACCGTCGGCGGCGGCGTGTCGATCGAGAACACACGCTCGCGCGGCACCGAGCGATCGAAGCGGTAGACGCCGTCGCGCTCCCACACAGCGCCCCACTTGGCCTCCAGGCCATCCAGCGACGGGCGCTCGGGGACGCGGGGGTGGGCATCCGGCACAGGCGTCGCCGGCGACGAGCCGCCGGAAGGGCTCGAGCTGGTGTCGCCGTCAGATCTCTGTGGCTCGGACAAGCGGTTGATCGTATCCGCCCGCGGGATGCGGGTCACGCAATATCTGGCTAGCCTCGCCGGTGCTGCACGGTGCTACACTGCGGCCGTGCCAACGGCTCACCCTCGTCACACCATCACAGAGACCCCACCCGTTCGGGAGGCGCTCGATGAGCTGCGCTCCCGCTTGGGTGAAGAGCGAATCGACTACGTCGAGCTGGTGATACTTGGGGCCCGGGTGAAGACCCGCCAGCTCCCCGATGACGCCCAGGCGGCTCGCGCGGCGGCAGGGCGACTAGCCGCGATGGTACGTCGGCGCTCGATCCCAGTCGACGTAAAGGCCGCCGACGAGGTCAAGCACCTCGGCCTGATCGCCAACTGAACACCGCCGAAGTGCTCCTACTCGACAACTCGGCTTGGGCCCGCCTCGAATCAGCCCGTCTCGACCAGGCACGCGCCGAAGAGCTCGCCGGGTGGATGGAAACGCTGCAGCTCGCGACATGCTTGCCATTCCTACTAGAGGCTGGCTACTCTGCACGCTCAGGCAGGGAGCGCGCAGTCATGCTCGCCGACCTCGCACACCTACCGCGTGTGGAGATCGACCGCGACATTGAACGACTCGCGCTCGACGCGCAGCGTGAGCTCGCTGAGATCGGCCATCACCGCATTGCGCCCGCGGATGTGATTCTCGCCGCCTGTGCACACGCCGCTGGCATGGGCGTACTTCACTACGACCGTGACTATGACCTGCTGGCTGAGCACACCAGCTTGACGTTCGAGAGCGAGTGGCTCGCTCCGCCGGGCGTGCTGTGATCGATGGCCACTGCAGACCGGCGAGTCGCTATCGACGTTCGCTCGCGGAACTGCCATGCTGGCGGGCGCGGCGGCAGTCTGGCCGGTGGATCGCCGAGCCTTGCTACCACGCTGCCGGCGTGAGCCCACGGGCAACCTCGAGCACACGCAATAGGCCACCACGGCGGGACAACGCGTGAGCTGGCGTGGTTGCGTCGAGATCTGGCGACGGGGAGGTTGCCCAGATCGTGAGGGACAGCGCGCCGCCTGGGTAGGTGGAGATCACCTGCTTCAGACCCGGTAGGACGGTGTCCTCGTAGAACTGCCACGCCGGTAGTCGGTTGACCCGGCCGCGACGCAGGGCAACCAGCCCGCCCGACGCCACGCGCTTGGACACCGCCTGCGGTGTAATGCCGAGGCGCTCTGCTGCTTGATCGCGGGTCAGTGCGTCCGAGAACGCCTTGTGCATCGCACCCGTGAGCGTCGTGTAGCTGGCCCGCCTGGCGTCAGCAAGCTCTCGGTCGGTCGGCGTGCTGCCCCATAGAGCCTCGTCAAGCTGATCGGTCTCATCCGCAGCCGCGCTCTGAGACAGCGCCGCGTCGAACGCACTTATCAGAGTCGCGGGAACCTCCTGCGTGGCCAGCTCGACGGCTAGCTCCCTGACGGTTAGCGGGCCCTCACCGAGACGTTTGACGAGCTCATCTGCGAGGCGCTCGGTCTCCGGGGTAGCGGTTGAAGCCATTGCTATACGGTAGCATGCTCACGCAACCTACGCAACCTACGCAACCTACGCAACCTACGCAACCAATGCAACCAATGCAACCAATGCAATTAACCCAGGGGGGTCGACTCCGAAGCAAGTCAGGCACGTCAGCCGAGGTCAGCTCATGTTCACGTAGCCAGTCGCTTCGGTGGGGCTGCGTACATTGGCAGCGACCTTGTTTTCGTAGTTGCCCTCGATCGTCTGAATCTGGCCGTTGGGCAGCACTTCTCTGACGATCCCCACGTGTTCGTCGCCGAACACGATCAGATCGCCCGGCTGGGGAACGACACCGGGCCCGTTGGGTATCGCCCGCCCGCTGCTCTGCGCCCACGACCACACGTCTGCGACCGCACCGGCGCCCTGGCCACCTTCGCCGATGGGCTCCCCGGCCTGGCTTGCGACCCAGGAGGCGAAGTAGGCGCACCACGGCGCGCCTGGCACCGCCCCGGCAGTCGCCGTGCGGTACTGGGCGATCGCAGGCGATTCGTTGGATCCCGGTGGCTGCTCGCTCTGGCCGAGCTGGCTTTCGGCGATCGCCACGATACGCGCGCCGGGCGAGCTCTGATCCTCGTCATAGCTGGGTGACAGCGCCGAGGAGCCGGCAACGCCGTCGAGACTTTGTAGCGAGTAGGACGGGCTGAGACTTGCGGCACTCCTCGCAGCGGAGATGCCTTCGGTGGCAGTTCCATAGCCGGCGCTCGCCTGCTCGAGCGCGCTCGCGAACGACGAGCCGCTGCTGGCGGCGGTGGCGCTGTTCGTGGTGGCCGGCGGGGCTTCGGTTCCGCCGGTGAGGTTGCCGGCCGAGCCGATCATCGTTGCGGGGTCGGCGAGCGCCTGCCTGATCGCGGAGACGCGCTCCAGCGTGGCTTCGATGCTCATCGCCCTGGTAATCGGCAGCGAGCGCCCACCGTTGAGGCGCGCAACGAGGGCGAAGAGCCACGCCCAGGGCAGTTGGAGCTGCGCCGGGCGCTTTTGATTGGGATTCCGTCAAGCTGACCGTCAAGATGCGATCAGCAAGACTCACATGCGTCACGGCATCCGCGTCACAACCCCAGCCAGGACGATCATCGACGCGGCACGCTCCGGCACCGCACCAGAGCAGATCCAGATGGCCATCCGTCAAGCCCTCCAGGAAGGCCGCGCCACCCCCGACCAGCTCGCTGAGCACGCCGAGCGAAATGGCGGACACGTCGTCGTACTCGTAAAGCAAACGACCGAGGAAGCAACCGCCGCGTGAAGTACGACACCGCCGAGGCGTTCCGAGCTGCCCTTGACCAGCGCATCCGTAACGAAGCGATCACGACCAAGTTGCCGGGCGCTGGACCACCGCCTGCGCCAAAACCACGGGCTCCCCACCCCGAGACGCGCAGGGCTGCCGGCCTTAAAAATGGACGGGCGGCCGTCGCCGCCCGTCCGACCACCGTTCCCTCGATGAAGCGGCGGTATATGGCTGCGCCGGTCCGTTGCCTGACCGCCGAAGCGTTATGACCCGTCTGCCCGCGGCTGGCCGATGCAGAACATCGGCCAGCGGTCAGATGGGCTTCACTGCAGCGGTGGCGTCCTCTAGGCGCCACCGCTGAGGAAGTTCAATGTCCTCTTATTCGAGGAGTTTCAGTGTCGCGTCAGGCAGCTGGTTGGCCTGGGCGAGAATCGACACGCCGGCCTGCTGCAGAACCTGGTCCTTCGTGAAGTTGGTCATTTCGGTGGCCATGTTCACGTCGTCCAGCGCGCTTACAGCAGAAGTCAGGTTCTGGCTGTAAACTTCCAGGTTGCTCTGCGTGTACTGAATGCGGTCTTGGACGGAGCCGAATTCACCAGCGAGGCCTGCCACTTTGGCGATTGCTTCACTGATTTCTTTGAGGCCCGTCGGTTCCGCTGTTTTGGCGATCGTGGCAACTTCTTCTTTCAGCCCTTTGATCGCTTCTTTTTCAGTTTCGGTTTCGGTTTTGATTTCTGCGGTGGTCTTGCCTTCTTCTTTCAGCGTTTTTTCCGTTTCGACGAGCGTTTTTTCGTCGGCGACGATTTCTTCGTTCTTCGTTTTGATTTCTGTTTTTTCGGTTGCGCCGAGAACTACCACGAGCCGTTCGCCGAGCGTCGCCGTTTCGATCTTCGCTTCGATCGACTTGTACAGTTCGATCGTCGTGACGCCGATGCCTTCGCCGTCGTTGGCGCCGACCTGGAAGCGGATTTCTTCGGCCGCGTTCAGCAGGTTCTTGCCGTTGAACTGTGTCGTTTCACCGACGCGCTGGATCTCTGAGACGAGCTGACCAACCTCGGAGATGATCGCGGTCTGGTCTTCTTCTGAGGTCGTGCCGTTGGAGTACTGCACGGCGAGCTCGCGGACACGCTGAAGCATCTGGTTGACGTCGTTCAGCGCACCCTGAGCGGTCTGCGCCAGGGCGACGGCGTCCTGGATGTTTTCGCTTGCCTGGTTGAGCCCGTTGACCTGGCTCTGAAGGCTTTCGGAGATCGCGTAGCCGGCGACGTCGTCGCTGGCCGAGTTGATCTTGAGGCCCGAGGACAGTCGCTGCATCGACATCGAGAGCATGTTCTCGGTGTTGTTCAGGTTCCTCGAGGCGTTCATTGCCTCCAGGTTGGTGTTGATCGTGAGGCCCATTCGTTCATCTCCTTGATGACGGTGTTTGGTGAGGTCCCGAGCCGACTCCGTGTCGACCCACGCCGATTATCGTCAACGCTGCGAAAAACTTGAGGCAGATTTCCCTCTTGCGGCTGGGATTCCTGCCGGCGGCAGCGATTCCTGCATGAAAGCGGTTCTTAGACCAGCACGTCGATGTGCGGGTGCCCGTCGTCGTCCTCGCCCTGATCGGTGGGCCGCCGTGGGGGTGGCGGCTCGCGGCGGGCCTGCTGCTGTCGTTCGCGGGCGGGACGGTCGCGCTCGCGCGAGATCGGCGGCAGGCGCTCGACGCGCGGTGGCGCGGGTGGGATTGGAGAAGCTCCGGGGATGATGGGATGGATCGGGTCCACCTACGGCTCCTAGCCCTGCGACGCCCTCGTGCCGGGGCGCTCGGGTGGTGCGGCCGGTAGCGCCCGCCGGGCGATACGCGCCTGCGCTGCGCTCAGCAGCTGCTGCTCGCGGCTCTTGAGCTCGAGGATCACGAGCCGCCGCCAGATGAACACGGCGCCGGCCCAGGCGGCGACGTAGCAGACGACGCCGGCGATCAGCGCGCGCAGGCCGGCGGTGGCGATGGTGTTGGTGGGCAGCGACAGATAGCCGCCGAGCGCGAAGCCGACGAGCCCGCCCCAGCCCTTGGCGCGCGCGACCGCGCGCCTGGCGCGCGGGTGAGCTGCCACGTTGGGGCCGCCCGTGTCGGGCTCGGCGCTCGCCTCATCGCTATCGCCCTTGCCCTTCTTTGCCTTCTTGCCCGCGTCGGCCTTGCCGTCCTGCTTGGCGTCCTTGGCCTTGGCGGCCTTCTTGTCGGGCTTCGCCGGCTCGAGCGGTGCAGCCGCCGCCGGCGCGGCGCTCGCCTCTACGACAGCGGGCGCCTCTGCGGTCTCAGTTGCCATAGTGACCGTCGGTCTCTAGCCCGCGCTGGCGTTCGTCGCGCTGGCACTCGAAGATGAAGCGGATCAGTCGGCGACGGTCGAGCTCGGTGATCTGCGTGAAGGCGACGGCACGGCGCTGGCGGGAGTCGACGCGCACGACCTTGCCCTTGCCGCTGATCACCAGCACGCCGGGCGTGAGCGTCAGCTGGAACTCGACCTCGTCGCCGGTCTTCAGCGAGTCCGGGCCGGCGAGCAGGAAGCCGCCGCCGCTGACGTCGACCGTGTAGCTCTGCACGGGGATCTGGTTGGGCCCGCCGTACACGACTGCCGGGCGCGTGGACATGATGCGCACGTACTCGCGTTCCTGGAGCACCTCGATCGAGCGTGGCTCATCGATGCGCAGGACGTCCGGCTCGGCGGGATTCTCGATCGTGGTGGTCCCGCTCAGGCGGACACGCCCGCGTGGCCCGACGAACTCGAGCACGAGGCCCTCGAGCTGGCTGTGGCTGAGTGGCTGGATCGGCACCATGATCGCCACCAGTAGCGTTTCCGCGCCGCGCTCGAGCACGCGCGCTGAGATGCGCTCGCCGCTGGCGGGTACGAGCGTGACGTTCTCTGCGCGTTCGGGCAGCGACACCGGCTGGGACTTCTCTGTGTTTCCGCGCCCGAACTTCATGGCAGTAGCCTCTCCGCGAGGGCGCTGGGAGCGAGCTGGCGCAGACGCCAGCCACCACCGCGGCCCCGGTCGAGCATGTACTCCGGGGCGAGGTTGAAGCGACAGGCGGCCTCGACCGCCACGCCCAGCTGGTCGGTCTCATCGGCGTGCGTGACCGCAAGGGCGTTGGCGCCCAGCGGGCGCAGCGCCTCGAGCAGCTGCGCGGCGGCAGTGGCGCCCAGGGTGGCTGGTAGCGCCACGACGACACGCTCGGGCGCCATCTCCGCCAGCACGCGGGCGAGCTCGCGTACACCGGCACGATCTGAGGGGGACAGGCGGGGCGTGTCGATGATCGCCATGCCGTCGCTGCGAGTCCTGCGCAGCGCTCGTAGCGCACGCGGGGCGCTGACGGGTGTGGGCTTCATGATGTAGGGGGCGAGGAGCATGCGCAGCTCGTCGCGCTCGCCGTCGCGCGTGAGCGTGGCGAAGCTCGCGGGCAGCGAGCTGCTGCGGCGGTAGGCACCGAGCAGGGCTGCACAGCAGGTCGTCTTGCCGGCGCCGCCGGCCCCGACGACGACGATCGCGGCGCCCTTGGTGGCAAGCGGCGCTGCGACGGGAATCCGCTGCGCGAGCGTCGTTCGCACCGCCTGCGCGAGTCCGGAGCGGGGCGCGAGCGCGAGCGCGTGCGCGCCGGCGCCGTCGATCAGCTCACGCGCGAGCTCCTCGCCGATGCCGCAGCGCTGCAAGCTCCTGGCGACGCCCGCGCGCGCTCGCGCGTGCGAGCCGGGAGCCACCACGCGCCGCTCGCCGGCTGGGCGCTGGGCTGCGGACGCAGAGACGGTGGGCGCCGGGAAGAGCTCGGGCTGCTCGCGGGGAATCAGCTCCTGAAAGTCTGTCGCCCATGTGGAGGAGTCCTCGCGGCGCTCGGGGATCGCAGAGCGCGGCGGCAGCTTCGCGCGGTCGGCTCGCGCCAGCGCAGCCAGGTGCGCGGTCACGTAAGCGCTACCGGCCCCGGGCGCGGGCGTCGCCTGACGCGTGTAAAAGGGAGTGGCCGACTCAGCCGTGGCTGGTGGCGCGGGTGCACCTGCGGCGGCGGGTGCACCTGGCGCGGGCGCGGCTCGAGGGGGTGGCGCGAACGCGGGCGGCGAAGCCGGTGCGGGCGCACGCAATGCATCGGAGCGGTACTCGAACGTGGGACGCTGCGGCGGGCTGGGCGCCGCGGCTGGTGGGGGCACGGCAGCGGGCGCGGGCGGCGGGGTTGTGGCGGCCGGCGGCGATAGCGGCGCGGGTCGGTACTCCTGGGCGGGGCTCTGAGCCGCGGGTGGGGCATATGGCGCGGAAGCGGCGGGCAGCTCGCTGGCCTGTTCGTCGTAGAGGTCTACGCCGGGACTGCCGGGCATCGCCTCGATCTCCACGAACGCACGCTGGAAGAAGCCCATCACACCGCCGGTCAACCCCTCACGCCGGCGTACGATGATCGCCTCGGAGCCGAGATCGCGCTGAATCTGCGGCACGAGCTCGTCGACCGAGCGTCCGCGGTAGACGCGCGTGGCGTTCTCGCGACCGCTGCCCAAGCGCGCGCGCGCTTCACGGCCGAGCGCTTCGAGGATCTCTCCGGGGGTGCTCATAGTTCACGCACCGTGGACTGATAGGAACCCATGGGCCCATGGGTTCTCATGCGTGGATCACTCCGATGGTTTCAACGTCGATCCCCGGCGCGATCTCGTTGTAGGAGCAGACGGCGAGATGCGGTTGCGCTTGTGCGATCAGGCGGCGCAGGTGCCTGCGAATGCGCGCGGAGCACAGCAGAACAGGCCCCTTGGGCGGGTGGGATCCGGATCCAGAGCCGCGCGCGGTGGCGTGCTCGACTTGGGCGCGCAGCGCGGTCACGATCGCCTGTGCACGTGGGGGATCCATGGCGAGGTACTCCCCGTCAGTGGTTTGGGTGATCGAGGTGGAGACCTCCTGCTCAATCGCGGGATCCAGAGTTATCGCTTGCAGTCGCAACCGCTCGTCCAGGTGGGGAGCCGTAATCGCCCGGCCCAGCGCCTGGCGAGCGTACTCCGATAGGAGGCTTGTGTCCCGAGTAGTTCGCGCCTTGTCGCCGATCGCCTCCACGATCGTGCCGAGATCGCGGATCGGCACACCCTCGGCGAGCAGCGACTGCAGCACGCGCTGGATCTCTCCGACGGACAGCGCCTCGGGTACGACCTCTTCAACGACCGCCGCGTTGGTCTCCTTGAGCTTGTCCAGCAACGCACGGACGTCCTGGCGTGTGAGCACCTCGGCGGCGTGGTCGCGGATCGTCTCGGTGAGATGGGTGACTATCACCGACTCGGCGTCTACGACGGTGTAGCCGAGCGACTCTGCCTCGCCGCGCGCTGACTCTCCGATCCACACGGCCTCCAGGCCGAAGGCGGGCTCGCGCGTGGGGATCCCCTGCAGTTTGCCGACGGCGTCGCCGGGATCCATGGCGAGCAGGTGCCCGGGCATGATCCGCCCGCGTGTGACCTCTGAGCCGCGCACCTTGACGACGTACTCGTGCGACTCCATGCCGAGCTCGTCGTGGATGCGCACGGGCGGGATCACGAGGCCGAGGTCGGCTGCGATCTGGCGGCGAATCATGCTCACGCGGCGCAGCAACGTGCTGCTGGATGCGCCACCGCCGCCGCCGTCGACGAGCGGCACGAGCCCGAAGCCGATGGCGAGCTCCAGCGCGTCGACCCCCACCTCGGACATCGGCTCCTCGCCGGCTTTCGGCAGCGACGCCTGCGCGGCGGCGGCGCTGACGGCGGCGTCGGCGTCGGTTGCGTCTGGCATGCCGTTGCGCACGGCCCATGCGATCGCGCCGAAGATCGCGGCGATCAGGAGGAAGGGCAGCTTTGGCAGGCCTGGGATCAGCGCGAACAGGCCGATCGCACCGGCGGCGACGAGCGGTGCTTTGCGCTGACCGAGGATCTGGTTGGCGATGTCCGATCCGAGGTCGCGGTCGGAGGCGGCGCGGGTGACGATGATGCCGGTGGCCACTGAGATCAGCAGCGCTGGGATTTGCGCGGCGAGACCGTCGCCGACAGTCAGGAGCGAGTACTGGTGGGTGGCTTCGGTGAAGCCGAGGCCGCGTTGCAGCATGCCGACGACGATCCCGCCGACGAGGTTGATGGCGGTGATGATCAGCGCGGCCATGGCGTCGCCTTTGACGAACTTGGAGGCGCCGTCCATGGCGCCGTAGAAATCGGCCTCCTGAGCGATCTCAGCGCGGCGCGCGCGCGCCTGGTCGTCGGTTATCAGGCCGGCGTTGAGGTCGGCGTCGATCGCCATCTGCTTGCCGGGCATGGCGTCGAGCGTGAAGCGCGCGCCGACCTCGGCGACGCGTCCGGCGCCGTTGGTGACGACTACGAACTGGATCACGACGAGGATCAAGAAGATGACCAGGCCGACGACGACGTTGCCTGAGACGACGAATTCGCCGAAGGACTTGACGACGCTGCCGGCGTCGCCTGAGGTGAGGATCAGGCGCGTGACGGACACGTTGATCGCCAGGCGGAACATCGTCGTCAACAGCAGCAGGCTGGGGAACGAGGCGAAGTCGAGCGCCTTGCCGAGGTACATGGTGGCGCAGACGATCGTGAGCGCGCCGGCGATGTTGAGCGTGATCAGCAGGCTGAGCAGCTCCGATGGCAGCGGCACGACGAGCATCGTCACGACGAGCACGACAGCGACCGCGGCGAGCATGTCGGTGTGGCTCAGCAGCCTGCGCAGGCCGGTGCTGTTCACGACGCGAGCCTCGTTCTACGCGCCTGCGCGGTGCGGCCGGCCATGCGGTAGACGAACGCGAGCACGCGCGCGACCGCGGCGTAGAGCTCCTCGGGGATGATCTGGCCGATCTCGACCGACGCGTGCAGGGCACGCGCAAGCGGCGGGTCGCTGATCACGGGGACGTCGTTTTCTTCGGCGATGCGCTTGATCTGCAGGGCGATGAGATCCTTGCCCTTGGCGACGACCTCGGGGGCGGTGCGCGTGCCGTCATACGTGAGCGCGACGGCGAAGTGCGTCGGGTTGGCGACGACGACGTCGGCGTCGGCGACCGCGGCCATCATGCGCACGCGCGCCGCCTGCATCTGGCGTCGGCGCAGGGCGGCCTTGACCTCGGCGGAGACGCCGTACTGGCGGTTCTCGTCCTTGACCTGCTGCTTGGTCATCTTCAGCTGCTGCTCGTGGCGGTGGCGCTTCCAGGCGTAGTCGACGACGCCGATCAGCAGGTAGGCGAAGGCCGCGTGCTCGGCGACTGCGAGCGCTTTGCCGAACGAAAGCGAGCCGAGCCCGCCGGCGGAGATGCCGACGATCGCGGCGAGCCCTGTCAGCCCGGGCAGCAGCGCCAGCGCGGCGACGGCACCGACGACGCCCACCTTGACGACGGTCTTGATAGCTTCGAAGGCGGCGTTCGGCCCGACCAGGTTCTTCAGCCCGGAGGCCGGGTTGATCCGCTTGAAGTCGGGTTTGAGCGCCTGCGGGGTTGGTCTGAAGCCAACCTGCGCGACGCCCGCAACGAGGCCCGCGAACAGGCAGGCCCCGGCGACGGGTGCGATCGCGACGCCGATGGTGGCGATCGCGGAGTGCATCAGGTCGTCGAGCCCGGCGGCGCTGGTGGCGTGGCCGGACTGGGAGATGTCGCCGAAGACCTCGCGGAACATCGACGCGCCCGCACCGACGATCTTGGATCCCATCAGGCTGATCGCGAAGAGGCCGGCGATCACGACCACCGACCCTCCGAGGTCGGGGCTGCGCGCAACCTGCCCTTTCTCGCGAGCGCGTTTGCGGTGCTTGGGTGTTGCCTTCTCTGTGCGGTCGTCGCTGGGCATAGCTCAGGCCACGTGCAGCGCGCCGAGGGCGTCGCCGACGCTCACAGAGAGCTGGTTGGAGATCCAGTTGGCGGTGAATGGCAGCGATGCGCCGACGACGAGCAGCGCGACGGCCACCTTCGTGGGAAAGCCGACGGCGAACACGTTTAGCTGCGGCACGACGCGCGAGACGATCCCGAAGGCGACGTCGGTGATCAACAACGCCACGAGCACAGGTGCGGCGACCTCGAGCGCACCGGCGAACACGGTGGCGAAGACCTGCTCGACGCCGCTTTTGAGCGAGGAGAGCTGTGGCGCGGCGGTCAGGGGCACGAGCTGGAAGGTGCGGTCCAGGCCGCGCAGCGTCCAGGCGTCGCCGCCGATGACCAGGAAGACGAGCGTGCCGACGAGCGAGTAGAAGCGTGCGATGACGGCGGTTTCCTGGCCGTTCATGGGGTTGATCAGGTTGCCGTAGGAGAAGCCTGCGATCACGTCGATCACCGAGCCGGCCGATTCGACTGCGGCCATCAGCAGGCTCAGCGTGAAAGCGAAGCCGAAACCGACGAGCAGGCCCTCTACGACCAGGCCTGCGAGCGTGACTGGGTCGGTGGGGATGTGCTGGCCGTGCAGCGCGATCGGCGCGAGCCCGACCGAGATCCCCACGGCGATCAGCCCGCGTACGTGCGGCGGGATGATCTGCGAGGAGAACAGCGGCGCGAGCACGAACAGCGGCGTGACGCGCGCGAGCACGAGGATGAAGCCGACGAGCTCGCCGCCCTCCAGTTTGCCGAGCAGCTGAATCACGCGCGCACCCGCTCGCGCGACGGGACGCTCGCTGGCTCCCGAACTTGCCCGGCGCGAACGATCACGAGCCGACCATGGTGGGAATGGATGTGAACAGCGCGGCCGTGTAGGCGACGAGCTGGCCGAGCATCCACGGGCCGAGCACGACGATCACGACAGCGACTGCGGCGATCTTGGGGATCAGCGACAGGCTCTGCTCCTGGATTTGCGTGACGGCCTGGAAGACGCTGACCAGCAGGCCGACGACGAGCGCGACCAGCAGCAGCGGCCCGGCGATCTTCAGCGCGAGGCTCATGGCCTGCGTGGCGAGGTTGACGACTGTGTCCTGATTCATCGTATAACCATGGTTAGACGGCGTGTGTGTTTTGCGGCATCTGCAACGGCCTCAGTGGAAACTCTGGACGAGCGATTTGATGACGAGATCCCAGCCGTCGACGAGCACGAACAGCAGGATCTTGAAAGGCAGCGAGATGAACGTGGGCGGCAGCATGATCATGCCCATGCTCATGAGCACGGATGAGACGATCAGGTCGATCAAGAGGAACGGCAGGAAGATCAAGAAGCCGATCTGAAAGGCGGTCTTGAGCTCGGAGACGATGAACGCTGGGATCAGCACCTCGGTGGGAACTTCGGCGCGCTTGTGCGGCTCTTTGGCGTGGGCGAGGCTGACGAACAGCGAGATGTCCTCGACGCGCGTCTGGCGGAACATGAATTCGCGCAACGGCTGCTCGGCGCGCTCGAGCGCGACGGTCGTGCTGATCTTGTTCGCCTCGAGCGGTTCGACGGCGTCCTTCTTGATGGCGCCGACGGTGGGCGCCATCACGAAGATCGTGAGGAACAGCGCGATGCCGACGAGCACTTGGTTGGGCGGTGCGGTGGTGGTGCCGACAGCGGTACGGATGAAGCCGAGCACGATCAGGATGCGGCTGAAGCCGGTGACGGTGAACAGGATCGCGGGCACCAGCGTGAGTCCGCCGACGAGCAGCAGGATCTGCACGGCGTTGCTGGAGTTCACGGCGGGTAGCGCGGCGGCGATGTTCAATGCCGCACCGTCATTTCACGCAGGCGCTCGACTAGCCCGGACGAGGGCGAAGGCATGCGCATGGGATCGGGACGGGGACCGGTAATCGGAGCCCGCCCGCCGGCGCCGGGAAGCGCGCGCGGCGAGGAGAAGCCGTCACGTTCAGAGGCCCCGCCCTGGCTGACGACGCGCCCGGCGCCGATGACGAGCTGGCTGGCGCTACTCAACAGACGCGAGCGTTCGCGTGGCGGCTCGGGGAGTGACCCGTCCTCGCCGAGCAAGCCGGCGTCGCGCGCCTCTTCCTCGGTGTAGCGGTGGATCGGTGCGACACCATGCTCGGTGGCGCCCAGCAGGACGTAGTCGTTGCCGGCGCGCACCAGGTGCACGGAGCGCCCGGAGCCGAGCGTGAGCGCGGCAACGCTTGCCAGCCCGGCGCTGGGTTGACCCGAGTCGGGCCCGCTCTCGCGGTGGGTCTTGACCTGTCGCAGGATCCAGGCGAGCCCCCAGATGACGGCGATGACGATCGCCAGGCCGACGATCGTGCGCACGATGCTCGCGCCGCCGGTGCTGGAGGCAACGCTCGAATGCGACGCGCCCGTTGAGGTCGTGAGGTCCAGCGGGGTGTTTTCGCCGCTGCCGCCGGCTGCCTTCAAAGCTGGAGTGAACGCCGACGCGGGACCCGCGAATGCGAGCAGGCAGGCGCCAAGCGCCGCGGTCGCCTGTGCGACCGCACGGGAAAGCAGGATCGACTTACTCATCGAGGGACGACTCCGAGGAAGAGTCGCCCGTGTTATCGGCCCTGCGGCGGAGGTCTTGAGGCGCTACTGCAGCAGCTTGGCGAGCTGCACGGCCCACAGGCCGTCGGCGGTGACGACGAGCGCGCCGTTGGCGAAGCACAGCCCGTTGGCGAACAGCTCGACGGGCGCTTCGGCGCTTTGATCGAGTTCGACGAGCGTTCCCGGCTGGAGGGCGAGCGACTGCCCGAGCGGCAGATGGGTCCTACCGAGCTCGGCCCACACGCGGACGAAGATGCTGCGCAGGATCTCGCCGCTGCCGTCGGGGCTCTGGCGGGTCTCCTGCAGGTGTGTGCGCGCGCGTTCGAGCTCTGCGCGGCCGAGCTTGGCGTATGTGTCGGCCCGGATTGGCGGTTCACCGGTCGAAGCGAGCTTGACGGCGCGCCTGGCGCCGCTGCGCCCGGGACGCCCGCGACCCAGGGAGACTCCCTCGGCGAACAGCAGCACGCCGTCCTCGGCGCTGTCTTCGAGCGTCAGCAGCGCGCCTGGGGTCAGTTCGAGCATCCGCTCGATCGGCATCTGCAGGGAGCCCACCTCCGCGCGCAACAGCACGTTGGCGCTGGCGACGCCGCGACGCAGGGCGACGGCGACGCGCGGGTCGGTATCGCTGGGTTGATTGCCGCCGCCGCGGATGCGCTCGGTGATGGGCTCGATTGCGGTCCAGGGGATCAGCAGCGAGATCGCTGAGGTCAGCTCGTCGATCTTGACGTCGATCGTCACCGACAGCGTTGGTTCGCCGATTGGTGTGATCACACCGGCGTCGCCCTCGATGTCGACCTCGCCGCGCGCGAGCTCGGGGCCGCCGAATTCATCCCAGGCGAGGGACAGCTGGTGCACGATCGAGTCGAGCACGCCCCTGGTGAGCACCCAGTCGATCTCCGTCAGATGGCGCTGCTCGGGCGCGTGGGCGGCGTCGCCGCCGAGTAGGCATTCCAGCGCCTGCAGTACCAGCGGCAGCTCGACGCTCATCAGCATGTGTCGTTCGATCGACTCGGCCTCGACGGCGACTGCGATCGAGTCGGCGGGCAGCTGCGCCTTGGCGGCGGCCCAGGTGTGCTGGCTGATGTCGGTGAGGACGAGTTCGACCTCGGCTTTCAGCTCGGCTGCGAGCCAGTTGCCGAGCGTCTCACAGAACATGTCGAGCGCCCGCATGATGCGCCGGCGCAGCTCGGTTGTGAACTTGGTTGGCTGGGAGAAGTCAAGCGTGCGGATGCCCTCGGGGCCGACGCCCGTGGGCTCGAGCGCCTCTGGCGAGCGGGAGCGCTCGGCCTCGGAGGAGTCGGGGTGCTCCAGGTCGGGGGCGTCGCTCTGCTCCTGACCCACGCTCATATCTGCGCTCAGCCCTCTTGTGCAGGGGCTGCGTCCGCGTCAGGAGCTGGCGCGCCAATGGCGGCGGACGACTCGCCGGTCGCGGCTGCGCTCTCGCCACCGGGCCCGCTTGCGCCGGCGCCAGCCGCCTGCTGCGCGCTGTCCGAGGCGAGGGGCTCTGCGTCGGACTGCCCGTCGAGGATCTCGGTGATGCGCAGACCGTACTGCTCGTCGATGACGACGACCTCGCCGCGGGCGATGGCGCTGCCGTTGACGAGCAGGTCGGCGGCCTCACCGGCAAGGCGCTCGAGCGTGACAACGGAGCCGACGCGCAACTCGAGCGTCTCCCCGACGGTCATGTGCGTGCGCCCGATCTCGACGCTCAGCTCCATGGGAATTTCCGAGAGACGGCTGAGATCGACGTCGCAGACGGCGTCCGCGGCACTCTGCGCTCCCTGCTCGAACTGCTCGTACTCGATCGTCTCAGGCAAGTTTGCTCCTATTGGACAGTCAGGTCTGGGATCAGAACCGCTTCGACTTTGACGTCGGTTTGCTTTGTGATCGTCTGCAGGATCTGGTGCTTGATCGCCTTGCGGCCCTGTTCGGTGACGAGCGTTTCGCCGTTTTGGTTGGTGATCGCGTTGGTCACGATTTCGCGCACCAACGGTTCCTCTGGCAACGTGCCGGCGGCGTTTTCGCCGCTGGAGGCGGAGGCTGTGGCAGACGCACCGTCGCTCTGGCCGGGCGCGAGCTCCAAGCCGACGGTCAGCTTCGCGAAGCGGCCATCTTGGAGGTTCAGCAGGAACGGCGCTGGCAGCACGTACAGGGTTCCCTTGATCTTGTCCTTGTTGACAGGCACGGGCCGGGTCATCTTGTAACCGATGCCCAGTATGAGAATCGGCAGGGTCACCGCAAGCATTAGCTTTTTGTTCTTGAGCTTTGACATGGTCGTCCTGACTTAAGGTTCGGATTCGCCTTCAGCTTCTGGTTCGCCTTCGGCTCCGTGGAGTCGCCGCATCACGATCTCCACCCGCCGATTGCGCGCGCGACCGGCGGCGGTCGCATTGCTATCTATCGGTCGCTGTTCGGCGTTGCCTGAGGCTGTGAGCCTGTTCGCGCCGACGCCGTGGGCGATGAGGTACTGCACGACGGTGCTCGCGCGGGCGGTGGAAAGCTCCCAGTTGCTGGGGAACTCGCTCGAGTGGATGGGCACGTTGTCGGTGTTGCCTTCCACGGAGATCGGGTGGGTCTGATCGACGTTCAGGAGGCTGGCGATCTCGGTCAGCAGGCTAGAGGCGCGGCCTTCGAGGGTGGCCTGGCCGGACGCGAACAAGAGGTCGTCGGTGAGCACCCTGATGACGAGCCCCCGCTGTTCGATGGCCACCTTGACGCTCTTGGCGAAGCCGTGCGCCTTGGCATACGCTTCGAGCTCGGCCTTGATGCGCGCGAACTCGGACGCCTGATGGTTGGCGGCGGCCGCTTTGGCCGCCGCGGCGGCGGCATTTGTGGAGGTGGCGGTGCTGATGTTGTGCGAAGTGCTGTTCTGCAGGCTGGCGGAGCCTTCTGTGGCGACGGGCTCAATCGCCTGCAGTTCGACGGTGGAGGGACTTTGCGAATGGTTGGCGGTGGAGCCCTGCGAGGCGACAGACGTGCCGCCGGGCAGGATGTGGCCGGAGAAGGCCGCCTTGAGCGACTTCTGCAGGGTCTGGTACTTGGAGATGTTGACGGAGGAGATCGAGAACAGCACCATGAACAGCGCCATCAGCAGCGTGATCATGTCCGCGTAGGTGAGCAGCCAGCGCTCCTCGCTCTCGTGCTCGGCGCCGTGACCACGGCGGCGGCCGTGCCCGCCGCGCGCCACCTTATGCCGCCTTGGCCTCGACGTTGAGGCGCGCCACGTTGTCCTCGCCTGCCTCGCCGCGCTCGACGGGCGGCACGTAGGACATCAGCTTTTCGGAGACGAGCCGCGGGTTATCGCCGGCCTGGATCGAGAGGATGCCCTCGAGCGTCATCATGCGCAGCTCCATCTCTTCGGCGGAGATCGCCTTCAGGCGGTTGGCGATCGGCAGGAACACGACGTTGGCGGAGCCGACGCCCATCAGCGTGGCGATGAACGCGGCGGAGATGGACGGCCCGAGCGTGGCTGGCGCGGCGAGGTTCTGCAGCACGTGCACGAGGCCGAGCACGGTGCCGATGATGCCCATCGTTGGCGCGAAGCCGCCGGCCTTCTCGAACGGCGCGGCGCCGGCGGCGTGGCGCGCGGCCATGCCGTCGACCTCGGCCTCGAGGATCGCGTTCACCATCTCCGGGTCGGTGCCGTCGACGACCAGCTGCATGGCGTTGCGCGTGAAGGGGTCGTCGATCTCTGCCAGCATTGCGTCGAGCGCGAGCAGCCCCTCGCGGCGGGCCTTGTCGGCGAGCGACACGAGCAGGTCGAGGCGGCCGCGCATGTCTGGCGGTTCGGCGGCGAACACCATCTTGTAGAGGCTGGGCACGCGCTTCATCGAGGCCATCCCACAGCTGGCGAGCGTCACGCCGCCAGTGCCGCCGAGGATGATCATCAGCGCGGGGATGTCGATGAATGAGGCAGGACTGGTCCCGCCCATCAGCGAGCTCATCATCAGAGCGCCGAAGGCCACCCCGATTCCGATGGCCGTAGAAGCCTTCATTGCGACACTACATCGGCGTTTGTCCAGAATCCTTCAATCCTGCGAGGCGGGGCTGCACGAACAACCGGGGAAACTGCAACGTCTTTCCCAGGAGTCGAAGACTCCGAATGCAGCGACGCTCAGAACCTGTTTCAAAACGGGCGGTGCGGACGCTTCTACACCGGCTGGTCCTCGACTGCGGTGAGCCTGGGGGTGTCGCTGCGATGCAGTGAAGCCAACGTTGGCGCATGCAGCGGCACGGTGCGGCGCCTGAGCGCATCGCTCAGCACGGCCGCCCTGTAGCCGTAGACGGCGGCGGCCACCTCAGCGGGCGTCTCCGCCACGACCACCTTTGCGCCGGTGGCGAGCGTGATGACCGTGTCGGGCGTCGCCTCGACGGTCACGATCATGTCGATATTCAGATGAAACGGCTCGTCGTGGTGGCCTAGTCGGTTGAGCGTAATCATTTGGCACACCCCCCTTCCTACAGACATTAGCCACAAGGTGGGACGGCTTGAAGTAACGCCGTCCCACCTGGGCTCCTCGGAGTTGTCTGTACTCGTGGTCCTTTCGCCTGCGATCGGGGTTGGCTACTGCATCGTCACCAGCGTGCCGAGCATTTCGTCTGCGGTGGAGATCACGCGTGAATTAGCCTGATAGCCACGCTCGGCGGTAATCATGTTGGTCATCTCGGTTGCCATGTCGACGTTCGACATCTCGAGCTCGCCGCCGATGGTGGAGCCGAAGCCGGAGGTGGCTGGGGTGCCGACGATTGGCGTGCCGGAGTTGGCTGTCTGGCCCCACAGCGAGCCGCCCAGGCGTTCGAGCCCGGATTCGTTGGCGAACGTGGCCAGCGACAGGTAGCCGGCGGTGACCCGCTTTTCGAACTGCGCGGAGCCGACTTCCTCGTCGGTGTAGCTGACTGAGCCATCCTGCCCGACGGACACGTTGGCGGAGCCTGGCGGGATCCTGATGTAGCTGTCTTTTTCGCCAGCCTTGTAGGTGTCGCCGGTTTCGGATTCGGCGGCCACTTCTGCGTTGCGCCCGATCACGTATTCACCTGACTGCGTGGTCAGGTATCCAGCCGCGTCGGTCGTCAGATCGCCGGCACGCGTGTACTGCAGTTTGGCGGGTAGGCCGGCGGTGAGTTCTTCCGCTTTGGGTTCGCCGGCGCCCACGCGCAGGAAGCCGGCACCCTCGATGGCGACGTCGAGCGGGTTGTTGGTCGTCTGGAAGGAGCCCTCGGTCATTTCGTTCTCGGTCGCGTTTACCTGCACGCCGAGACCGATCTGCTGCGGGTTTGACCCACCGTTGGTGCTGGTGGGGCCGGAGGCCCCGTGCATTACCTGCGTGAGCGAGTCCGCGAACGTGACGCTCGCGGCCTTGTAGCCCACTGTGTTGACGTTTGCCAGGTCGTTCGCGGTCTCGTTGAGCATCGCCTGGTTGGCATCGAGGCCGCTGATAGCGGCATACATTCCAGCCATCATCGTGACTGCCCTTCCTTTCGCGGCCTCCTCGACGAGGTCCGGCCGGGGTTGTGTGTTGCCGCTGTTCTCATGCGATCACGGCACTGTCGATGTTGGTGAACACGTTGTCCTTCATGTGCTCGGATCCGACCGCCGTTATGACGGTGCGATTGCTGACGGACACCACAAACGCGGTGCCGTCGACAAGAACTAGGGAGTCGCGCGAGCCCTTGCTGGCGGCGCGCTGCACGCCCTGTGAAAGCCTGCCGAGCGTGGCAGAGTCGAGCTCGATGCCACGGCGTTCGACGCGCGCGAGCGCGTGCTTGGAGAACTGCAGCTTCTGTGACTGGTCCGCCTGGGAGAGCGCGTCGGCGAACGACGTGCCCGCTGGGGCCGCGCCTTTGCCTGTGGCCGGGGCGGGCGCGCCGGGCTTGCCGGCGCCGCCGGCGGGGGAAACGCTCCCGCCCGCCCCGCTTAGGCCGCCAGGAGGTACGAGGGCTGGGTTTGAGATCGGGCTCACGCTGAGTTTGAGATCGGGCTCATGCTGGGTTTGAGATGGGGTTCATGCTGGGTTTGAGACGCGGTTCATGCTGAGTTTGAGATGGGCTCATTCGACGTTTGTGATGCTGGAGAGGGTGATGCCGGCGACACCGCCGACGGTGACGGTCGTGCCGGTGGAGCTCGACTGCACGCTTTCGACCGTGCCTGTGAGCGGCTGGCCTGCGGTGCCGTTGTAGGAGACGTTGCGGCCGATCATCTGCACGGCACCGGAGAGCTCGTTGGCGTTGGCCATGTTGGTCATCTGCTCGACCTGTGTGAACTGCGCGAGCTCGTTGAGGTATTCGTTGCTGTTTCCCGGTTCCAGCGGGTTCTGCGCCTGCAGCTGCGCGATCATCAATTTCAAAAAGTCGTTTTGCCCGAGCACGCCGTTGGGGTTTTCAGGCGTGGCGCCGGTGGACGACTTGTTCGCGGCGCCAGTGCCGGCGGTGGCAGGCGTGCTCGCGGCGGGAGTCGCTGCGGCGGCGTGCGCGGTTGTGAGTGCGTTGGCGGTCATGGCGGTTTGGTCCTTTCGTGGTGGTCAGGCGAGCACGTCGACGAGCGCGCCGGCGGCGAGCGCTCGAGGCGCGACCGCGCCTTCGAGCTCGCTGAGTGGCTCGGAACTGTCACCGTCTTTGGGGGATGTGGACGCGGAGGAGGCGCTCGCGGAGCCGGCTTCTCCGGTAAAGCGTTCCTGGCGTTCGCGCGCTTGCGATTGACCGTAGGAGCTGATGTCGAGGCGCAACAGCGGCAGGCCGAGCGAGCTGAGCGACTGGTGCAGCTCAGAGCGCCCGTCAGCGAGTGCCTGTGCAGCGGCGGGTGTTTCCGCGCTGACGCGCGCCAGCAGGCCCTGGCTTGTTTGGCTGAGACGAATGTTGATCTGGCCGAGCTCCTGCGGCTGTAGCGCGATCCGCGCCTGCGTGGCGCCTTGGCGCGCGGCGATCTCGATCGTGGCACGGATGGCATTGATCATCTCCTGCATGCCAACAGGACCGGCGAACGGCGCCGCTGCGGCCCCAGGGGAGCCTTGTGCGACAGCGACGTTCGCCGCCGGCGGCACTCCGCTGGCGGCGCCTGTGAGCGCTTCTACGCCGGCTACGGCTGTGCTCGCCTGTAGTGGCGAGGACACCTGGCTGTACGTCGCAGCGGTCGTTGCGGGCGTCCGCGCGGAGGCGCTTGCGCTCGCACCCTGCTGGTTGGCGGCTGAGCCGCTTGCGCCGTCCTGCCCGCCGCCTGAGCCGCCTTGGCCGGCCGTCTGGCTCAGGCTCTGGCTCTGGCTCTGGCTGGCAGCCTGCGCGGACGCCGGCGCCGCGCCGCCAGCGCCGGCGCGCGCCGTGGAGGCGCCGTCAGCGCGGCCCTGTCCGGCCTGCGCTGCGGGCGCGTTTGTGGGCATTTCGTCGGCAGCACTGGGCGCGCTGCTCGCTGCGGCCGATGGCTGCGTAGCCTGGCCGGGTTCAGAGAAAGCGGCGGAGCTGCCGGAAGCAGCCGCTGCGGAGACGCTTTGCGCTTCCTGAGCATTCGCCTGTGTGCGCGTTGACGCAGGCGCGGTGCCAGCGGCTGGCTTGGCTGGAGTTGGTGACACGGCGGCGGAAGCGGCCGTGGCTGTGGAGCTCGTGGTCGAAGCGGGCGCGGAGACGGCCGTTGCGAGAGCGCCGGCGGCGGACGAGCTGGCGGCCTGCACGCCAGCCTGCAAGGGTGCGCCGGCGACTGAGCCCGCGCGGGGGCTAGGTTCGGAACCTGCGGCGGAACCGGCGGGTGTGGCTTCGGCTGCTGCTGCAGTGCTGCTCGAGTCCGAGGACGTCGCCGTGTCGGCCCCAGGCAGCGACGCGGCCTGATCGCCGTGGGCGGACGTATCCGCGCTCAGATTTGCTGCGGCACTCGTTGCTGCTTCTGCCGATGTGGATGCTGCACTCGTTGCGGTTCCGCTGGAGGCAGCGGTGCCAGAGGGGCCTTCAGCAGCTGTGGATGCGCTGCTCGCCGCTGCCTCAGCGGATAGCTGCGATGCGCCTGAGCGCGTCGAGCTGCTCGCGGACGTCGCCACGTGGGCCATCGCTCCAGGGCTCGCTGGGGCCACCGCGCTCGCTGCGGCGCCAGCGCTCGCCGCGGCGCCACTGCCCGCTGTGGCTTCAGCGCCTGCGGCACCGCTGGATTGGCGCTCGCGTGCGCTGTGGCGGGCTTGCTTGCCTTGTGTGCCGCTAGCTGTTGGGCTTCTCTGCTGGTGGCCTTCCGCGTTTGCGGTCCGGGCCGACTGTTCGGCGAGCGCGCTATGGAAGAGCGCATCGCCGGGCGGGTCAGAGGACCCCGGTGGGGCCCCTGACACCGGTTGGACGGAGGAGGGCGGCAGCGCAAGCAGGGCTGGTTCGACGCTCATACGAGACCTCCTGTGGCGCCTGTCGTCGGGTGCGACTGCCGGTAGGCTTCGGCGTTGGCGAGCACGTTGGCGACGTAGCTCTGCGTTTCTGCGTAGGGCGGGATGCCTCCGTACTGCTGCACGGCTCCCGGCCCAGCGTTGTAGGCGGCGAGCGCGTCTTCGGTGTTGCCGCCGAACTGGGTCATCAGCTGACCCAGGTAGCGAGCGCCACCTTCGATCGATTCCGCTGGATTGAGTGGGTCGGCAACGCCCATCGAGGAAGCGGTGCCGGGCATCAGCTGGGTCAGACCGGAGGCGCCGGCGCTGCTGGTGGCGCTGGGGTCAAAGCCGGACTCCTGCTCGATCAGACCATGCAGCACCGCTGGGTCCAGACCGTTGCGAGCGGCAGCTTGTTCGATCAGCGGGTCGTAAACGCTTGATTCGCTGCTGCTGGCACCCGGCACGGCGCTCTGCATCGCGTCATAGCTGAGCCCAGGCGAGCTTGCTGCGACGGTGGACGTGCCGGCAACGCCGTCAGCGCTGGTGGCCGCTTGTAGCGCGGAGGCGAAGTCGGTGCTGGAGCTCTGCGGGTAGGAGGAGCTTGTGATGGCGGTGGACGCCTGCGCGCCAGAGGCAACCTGGCGCGAGGATTCGATCAGCTGCTGCAGCTGCTGCACGCGCTGCAGGATCGCCTGCTCACCGGCGGGCACGCCAGCGGCGGCGCTGAGCGCCTGTGTGCTCACGCGCGACTCCCGCGAAAGCGCGCGGTGGCAATTTCGTCGAGGTCGCCCTGCTCGCGGCGAGCGGCCTCGAGTGCGTGTTCGCCGCGGTGACGCTCCCTGAGGCGGTTGAGCATCTCGTGCTCGCTGGCGGCCCTTGCCAGCGCGGCGTCGCGCTCGGCGACCTCCGCCTCGCGCTGCTGCAGGTCTCTGGCACGCAGCCCTCGCTGCGCCTCTACACGCTCGAGGAATGCCTGGCGGCCGAGCAGATCGGTGGCGCTGACGGCCTCGCACTCGGCGGTGACGCTGCGCTGCTGCTGGCGAGCGTGCTCGAGGTGAGCATCGGCTGTGCGCAGCTCGGCCACGCTGCTGGAGCGCCGTGAGATCGCGTCGGCGAGCTCGCGCTGGGCGAGCTTCTCCTTACGCTCGCGTACTGCACGTACGCGCTCGAGGCGAAAGCGAAATGCAGAGCCGGTCACGGCCTGGTTATCGGATGGCGAGCCCGGTTCTTGAGCGCGGCGATGGCGCACGGCACGCCGCTCATATGCTCAGCCCGAGCGCGGGGATCGCGGGGGTGGCGGACGCGTCGTATGGCGCTCCGTCGGTGACGGCGCTGCCAGCAAGCTGGGGGCTCAGCACTTCCGCGTCGGGGATCTCGCCGCTGCGCTCCTCCAGCTCGCTCGCCAGCGAGGATCCGAGCTCGAGCAGGCGCGCGTCGGTCTGCTGCGGGTCGCTGTGCTCGTGCACGGACTGGCGCAGGAAGCGCTCGATGCGGGTGCGATGCGACAGCGCCGTGTCGAGCGCGTGATCGCTGCCCGGCTGGTAGGCGCCGATCGCGACCAGGTCTTCCTTCTCGCGCAGCACGGCCAGCGCGGCACGTAGCTGCTGCCCGGCCTGCTGGACCTCTGGCGAGACGATCTCGCCGATCAACCGCGAGACGCTGCCGAGGATGTCGATCGCGGGGTAGTGCCCGGCGTGCGCGAGCGAGCGCGTGAGCACGACATGCCCGTCGAGGATCGAGCGCACGGAGTCGGCGATTGGCTCGTTCATGTCGTCGCCGTCGACCAGCACCGTGTATAGGCCGGTGATCGAGCCGGTGGTGCTCGTGCCGGCGCGCTCCAGCAGGCGCGGCAACAGCGCGAACACGCTGGGCGTGTAGCCGCGCGTGGCGGGCGGCTCGCCGATCGCCAGGCCGACCTCGCGCTGGGCCATGGCAAAGCGTGTGACGGAGTCCATCATCAGCAGCACGTCGTGTCCCTGGTCGCGGAAGTACTCGGCGATGGTGGTGGCGGTGAAGGCAGCCTTGATGCGCACGAGCGCGGGCTGATCGGAGGTTGCGACGACGACCACTGAGCGCTCGAGCGCGTCACCGAGGTCGCGCTCGACGAACTCGCGCACCTCGCGCCCGCGCTCGCCGACGAGCGCGATCACGTTGATCGACGCGCTGGTCGAGCGGGCGATCATGCCGAGCAGCGAGGACTTGCCGACGCCAGAGCCCGCGAAGATCCCGAGCCGCTGCCCCAGTCCGCATGGCACGAGCCCATCCAAAGCGCGCACGCCCAGCCCGACGCGCTCGCGGATCCGCGGCCTGGAGAGGGCGTTCGGCGGCGCGGCGATCGTCGAGCGCGCGAACGCGCGTGGCACCGTGCCCCCGTCGTCCGGAACCCCCAACCCGTCGACGATCCGGCCGAGCAGGCCGTCGCCGACCGCGATCCGGAAGGGAGCACCGCTGGCCAGCACCCGCGTGCCTGGACCGATGCCGTGGAGCTCCCCCAGCGGCATCAGCAGCGTGCGCCCATCGCGGAAGCCGACGACCTCCGCCGATACGGCAGCGCGGTTGCGGTCGGTACCCACGAGGCACACCTCGCCGACCTCCGCCTGCAGGCCGGTGGCCTCGATGATCAACCCGATCAGGTTGCTGACGAAGCCATGGCGCCTGGCGAGGTCGGCCTCCATGATCGCCTCGCTGGCTCTACCGAGCAGCAGGCCCGGTGGACGAGCGTCGAGCGTTTGCTCCTGACTCATGCGGGCAACGCCCTCGCCGGTCTCATGCGCCGGCCAGCCCCTCGCTGCTGTGGAGTGAGATGTTCACCACCTCGCGCGCGCGCTCGAGCTGCGTGTGCACGCTCGCGTCGACCTCGCCCTCGGAGGTGCGCACGATTGCGCTGCCGAGACCCACGCGCTCGTCGGATTGCAGATCGCACAGCTCGACGCCGCTGCCCTGCGCGGTGAGCTCGCCGAGCGCCGCTCGGACGACGTCGAGGTCCGCGGGGTTGACCATCACGGTGATCTTGCGCCGGTCGCTGATGCGTCGCAGCGCTCCCTGCACAACCTCGACGACCAGCTCCGGGCGCGCCTGCTGCGCGCCGGCGAGGATCTTGCTGGCGAGCCCCAGCGCCAGCTCGATGGCGTCCGCTTCGACCGCCTCGACGATCTCGGTGCGCAGTGCCTCGATCTCGCGGACGGCCTCGCCGAGCGCAGCGGCACCGGAGGAGATCTCGGCGGCCCCCTGCTGGTGCCCGGCGGAGCGGCCATCGTCGAAGCCTTCGGCGCGGGCGAGCTCGCGGATGCGCTCTGCCTCAGCGATGGCCTGCGCGAGCATCCGTGCGGGCGCGTCGCGGGGCGGCGGCTCGGATGGCTCGAGCTGCTCGAAGTCGTAGCTGGTAGCGAGGTCAGACAACGGCTTCGCTCTCATCCTCGCTGTCGCTGGCGATCACGATCGTGCCGGCCTCCTCGAGCTGGCGCACGACCGCCACGATGCGGCTCTGGGCCGCGTCGATGTCACGTTTGCGCTGAGGCGGCTGCAGCTCCATCTCTTCCTTGATCATCTCCGCGCCGCGCTCGGACATGTTCGTCAGCACGACCTCCTTGACGTTCTCCGGCGCACCGCGCAGCGCCAGCACGAGGTCCTTCTGGTCGGCCTCGCGCAAGACCTGCTGGACGGCGCGCTCTTCGAGCTTGACGATGTCCTCGAAGACGAACAGCATGCTGCGCACCTCCTCGGCAAGCTCGTTGTCGACTGACGCGAGCTTCTCGAGCACGTTGCGCTCGGTCGTGCGATCGGAGTGGTTGAGGATCTCAGCGAGCGTCTTGGTGCCGCCGGCGGCGGAGTACTCGCGCTCGACCACGGCGGTCAGCTTGTGGCGGATGACGTCCTCGACCTGCTGGACGACCTGCGCGCTCGTCTCGCCCATGCGCGCGATCCGCAGCGCGATGTCCGGCTGCTGGCGCTCGGGCAGGCGCGCGAGCACCTGCGAGGCGAGCGTCGTCTGCAGGCTGGCGAGGATCAGCGCGATCGTCTGCGGCGACTCGCTGCGCAAAAGCGCGGCGGTGCGCTCTGGTGGAATCCGCTGCAGGAACTCGAACGGGGGGGTCTCTGTGCTGGCCGACAGCCGGCTGAGCACGTCGGCGGCCCGCTCGGGTCCGAGCGCGCGCTCGATCACGCCGCGCGCGTAGTCCAACCCCCCGGCTGCACCCTGCTCGCCGCTGCTGTTCAGCGCGACCATCTCGTTGAAGACCGCTTCCGTCGTCTCAGCCCCCACTGAGCTGAGGGATGCCATCTCCATCGACAGGCTCTGGATCTCGTCTTCGCCCATCCGCTGCAGCAGCTTCGCGGCGCGCTCAGAGCCGAGCGCGGCCATCAGCACGGCCGCCTTGCGGATGCCGCCCACGGGCTGGATCGCGGCGGGCAGAACCTCGGTTGTGGCGGGCAGCAGCGCTGGGAGAGTGTCCGCTGAGGACTCGCTGGCCATCGCCTAGCTGGTCGATTCCACGGTCGTGTGCCTCGCCATCTAGCCCTCCTGCATCCAGCTGCGCAGCTGCTGAGCGACGCGATCGGGGTTGCTGTCGACGAGCTGCTCGACCTGCTCGCGGATGCTCGCCTCGCTGTCGCCGGCGCGACCGTTGGCACCGCCGCCGCTCGACGGCGCCACGGCGGCCATCGCGGGAGCAGCTCGCGGCGAGGTCTCGCGTTCGAGCTCGGAAAGTCGCATCGGCGCCTCGAGCTCGCGCAGCCAAACGGGCTCGTCGATCGTCTCCTTTTCGCGCTTGCGCAACGAGCGCGTGGTAAAGAACAGGAACAGGATCGCGCCGAGTCCCAGCAGCACGTACTTGGCCATGCTCAGCGGGCTGCTGGCGGCCGCTGCGGCGGTGTTGCTCTTGGCGAACGCGACCTGTCCGATCGAGATCGTGTCACCGCGCTTGGTCTGGATGCCGGCG
>Ga0070762_10000098_pt1 | contig 28636 bp, 28 predicted proteins | sample HubBroMetageREF2_FD_66726 | JGI IMG/M metagenome (GOLD analysis project Ga0070762, IMG submission 66726) | Reference soil microbial communities from the Hubbard Brook experimental Forest, New Hampshire, USA - Hubbard Brook CCASE Soil... | ecosystem: Environmental > Terrestrial > Soil >...
GGTTCGACCCCCACTCGCTTCCGCCATTTTGAGTAGCTTAGGGCTGTTCCGTCTAGGGGCAGGTGAGTTGGGCCGTGCCCTGGACGATGCTACATCCTCCCCCGCACGCCGTCACCACAGTACAGCTTGATCCGCTAGAAACGAGGTCGGACGCAAAGACTGTGTAATTGCCGACTGCGCCACTGCCACATTGGGCGAGGCCTGCCGAGGTGACGGATACGGCTTGCGTAGGCATGTTCTGGTAACACGTGCCCCACTCTGCAGACTGGGGTGTAACAGCGCCGGGAGACATGTTGTAGTGGCCAGTAGCAGTGAACTGCACTTGTCCATTGGAATAGTTCCGTGCGTCTGCACTTGCGGGACTCAGCGTGATGGATTGAAGTTGACGCGTGCCGCCACAGTACAGCGTAAACGATGCACACAGAATAAGAGTGAGGACGAAAAGCTTGGGCTGAAGTTTTTCCATGACGCACTCCTGCCAGGTCAGGCTAACCGCGAAAAGAATGCCGAGTGGGGCAGCAATCGAAATCTAAAAGTTCTTACATGCCGACGGTCCAAAGCTCCTGCTGCATCAAGCCTACCCCAAATCTCCCCGACGTTGCAGTATTATTCGTGAATGAACTCGACAGTGCGAGAACGAGGAGGACAAACACGAATCAACTTAGAACCTGCCTAGCAGTTTTAGCTGCCTTCGTTTTGGGGGCGTTGCTGTATCGACCTTTACCCGTGAAGGCTGCCAGTGGTATTGGCGTGCAAGCGCTGAAAGAGGGATACAACGGCATCCAGGGCGAGGAAATTGTGGGCTTCTCATGCACGCAAAATGCCTGCTACATCGCCACGAGGTAGATTCAGAGTAGACCCCGCAGTCGTCGCATATCCCTTTCTAGCCGCTGACTCAAGGTATTGCAAAATAGCGCGTCTCGTGACACCATCTAAACGTAGATAGCCGGTTATAATGGGCGCGGCGTGCTATGCGTGAGGGAACCCTGCGATGATTTTTACCCGCATGTATCGAATCACAACGTTTATTCCACCTGAGCATTTGGACGCGCTGCTGGAAGGAATCGGTCGCGAGGTGCCCTTGCGATACGGGCATTACGAGCAATCGGCTTGGTGGTCTGCCGTGGGGGTGGAGCAGTTCCGCCCGATTCCGGGCGCGAACCCAACGGTCGGTGAAATTGGCCGGACCGAGCGCGTGCCGACGGTGCGCATCGAGTTCGCGATCCCGCACGACCCTGATCTGCTCGAGCGATTCTTGACTCGCGGCCTCATTCCCAATCACCCATGGCAGGAGCCAGCAGTCTTCATCGACGAATCGAGCGTCACGCTATCGGAACATCGGAAGAGCGCGGGGTGAGGGTGCGGGGTGCTGAGGGTACGAACGACGGTTTGCGGTAAGACAGGAGAAGGGAACGATGATCATTCGCGTCTGGCGAGGGCGGACCAGTACTGCTGAGGCAGATAAGTACGAGCGCTTCCTGAAGGAAACGGCGTATCCGGACTACGGCGAGGTGCCGGGCAATCGCGGGTGGATACTGCTCCGGCGTAGTGTGTCGGACAGCGTCTCGGACACCGTCTCGAACAACGTCGAATTCATGTTCGTGTCATTCTGGGATTCGATGGACGCACTTGCAGCGTACACAGGCGGCGACCCGGAGCGGCCGAAATACTACCCTGAGGATCGAGCGGCGCTCCTGGAGTTGCCGGAAGGCGTGGATCACTATCAAGTAGTGGACCTTCAGGCGCGCTGGTGAGGCCGCTTCTCCACTCTAGCAACTCCTGTCTTGCCGGCTCCGGTCTCGCGGGCTTTTAGGCGGGCGCGGAGCGTAGCATGATCTGCATCAGCAACAGCCAGCGCCGCACATTAGTTGTCATGAGGAAATTTTCCTTCACGTGCTCGCGTCCGTTGCGACCCATCTGGGCTGCGAATTCGGGATGCGTCAGCAGGTAGCGGATCTGGTAGGCGCAGCCTTCGACGCTGTGCACGAGCATGCCGGTCAGCTTATCGATCACCTGGTTTGGAATCCCGCCGACGGCCCCGGCGATGGTCGGTTTGCCTTTCCAGAGCGCCTCGGTCACGGTGAGTCCGAAACCTTCCTTGATTGACTTCTGCACTACAACGGTCGAAGCCTGTTGCAGCGCGTTGATCTCCAGCGCGCACCAAGGCGGGAGGTCGAGGATGATGATGTCGGGATCGTTACCTGCCGCTTCTCTGACCTCTGCCAGGACAATCGCGCCCTCGGGATCATCGCTGGCGCCGCCGCCCGCCAACACCAGTTGGCAGTCGACATATTTTCTGGCGAGTTTGAAAGCCTGCACTACTCCTACTGGGTCCTTGAGGCGGTCAAAGCGTGAGACCTGGGTTACGATGGGCCGCGACCGGTCAACTCCAAACTCATCGCAGACTTTTTGAACGAAGCTATCGTCCAACGGCTTGTTCTTTTCCGACAGCGGGTCAATACACGGATAAAACAGATATTGAGGGATGGGCAACTGGCGGGCAAAGGACTGCGAAGAAACAATCGCCGCGTCGAATTGTTCGATAAACGGCCGCAGGAATCCCCAGACCTGGGGATGAGGGTTCGACAAGTCGATGTGGCATCGCCAGATCCAGCGTGCGGGGTGATCCTGACGGCCAAGGACTAGCGCCGCTGGCTGCGGGTCATGAATCACCACGACGTCCTCGTTGAATTGCATGCGCTGCCGGTTTTGCTCGTTGCAGGTGAGGAAAATCTCCTGGGCATGCCGCGTCAACTCGTACTCGGCGCCGTGCAGGGCGTTGTGAAATGCCTTGGTTACCTCGAAGAAATCGTTCCCGCCGGTGATGATGTCCCAGTGCGTGACCACCTCCAATTCTGCAAGCATTGGAACCAGGCGGTTGAGCATCTCGGCGACTCCTCCACCGACCGCAGTGGAGTTGACCATCTTCAGCGTCTTGCCCTTGAGATCGCGGGCGAGGAAGCGAAGTTCGTCAAGTTCCGCCGAACCCACGATGCTCTGGTAATCGTCCAGGTGAGGCGAGGGAACTGGTGCAGGCGGTGTTTCCCAGGTTCGAGGCGCGGTTCGTCGCTCGGTCTTAGAGGATAAAGCGTGATCAAAGGCTCTCTCAGACGGCGTCGTGCTGGCAACGGGTTCAGTCTTTACAGGTTCCATAGATGATGAACTCTAAGTCAACGATTTTTCCAGGATCCGCACAATCTGCTGGCGGACGTCCTCCAGAGAGGCTGTGTAAATGTCAATCCGGTTCAGGGAACGAGCGGTGTCGGTCAGGCCGGCGTCCTCGTGCAGCCACTGGGAGAAATCATTGGACATGAGCTTGATCCGGAGCCGGGCCTCGATGAAATGATGATGGATCGAGTGCAGGCTGACGCCCCTCATTCCCTCGGTGAACTCGTGCAGGCTGTGCGCCTGAAAACTGGTTGGCACCACAACCGTGTCGGAGGCGCAAAAGTAGAAAGTTTCATCCGCGACGCGCTCGCCGGATTCAGGGTTCTCGCGCAGGTATCTCTCGAGTATCTGGATGAATCTCTCGCGCAACTCCGCCACCGAAGTGAATTCGCGCACGTCAACGCTCGCCAGAGCTTCAGCGAGGCTGGGTTCCTTGCACGCCGCGAGCGCCCAGTGCGCGAAGTCGTTGGAAAAGCCAGCGCGAATAAAGTGATGCTCCTCCAGAGTCCGAAACGTATGTTGAAAGATCGAATCCTCGGGACAGTCACGCAGGGCGTCCAGCAACTCGGAAAGCGTGTTCGCCTTGTACTTAGTGACGCGCATCAGATGGGCCGAAGTGTTGAAGTAGAAGGGCTTCACCGGCGTCCGCTGCAGAGTTGTTTGGGCTGCGCTCATCAGTATCAGTTCCTCGATTAGTTCCTCAAGTATTAGTTCGTCATCCGTTCACTGCCGCGGCTGCTTTCGTGCCGACGGCGTAGTGCTCGCGTACAGCCTTCAGCCACTGGGTCAGGAAATCGAGCAACTCCCCTGGCGGTTTCAGCCACAACTCCGCGGCAGTCTGACGCCAGCGCGGCCTCACCAGCACGCTCAAGCTCCGGCCAGCGATTGCTTGAAAAGCACGCTCATCGGTTATATCGTCTCCGAGATAGGCGACGGGAGTGTCCGGTTCCATCTCGGCGAGCACGGTCCGAACCACGTCGCCTTTGTCTGCTTCGGGGACGCGAATCTCGATGCCGCCGTCGAAGTCAAGAAGCTGCATGCCAGAGTGTTTGGCGATCGGCTTCCAGCCGGCCAGCAGACGTGCTCGCAATTCCTCGGCTGCCAGGTCAGTCGATCCTCGCCAATGAACCGCAATGCTTCCGGTTTTAAACTCCGCTGCGTTCCACAGATACTGACACTCGAGCCATCGGCTGGCATCGGACAAGGCATCAAGATAGCGTTCCTCGATCTTCACCGTTTCGATCCTGCCGTCGGGCCTCCGGCGCTGCAGACCATGAAGCCCCCAAACTTCAGGAGGCGGCGCAAGGCCGAGAAGGGGAATTGTCTCATTGGCGTCGCGGCCAGAAATAATCACCACACGAGTGTGGCCGCTGCGCGCGATCTGCTGCAGCAGTTGCGTGCTGCCGGGATAAGGGAAGGCCTGGTCGCGCTCTTCACGAAATGGGGCCAGCGTGCCGTCGTAATCAAGCAGGAGCAGTGACTGCTGCGCCTGCGTTACCGTTTTCAGAAACCGTTCGATACGAAATTGTGTTTCTGGTTTCAGCACTTCCTCCTCTCTTAACCTTTGCTTTAATGCTCCAGACTTTAATGCCCCAGACTTTAATGCTTCAGTCACGCGCTCATGTGAAGTTTCTCGTGAGCCTCTTCCGGGACGTCCAGCCGGACCTCACAGAGTTCTGTGATTAGGTTGCCGGCCCAGCGGTAAATGTTGTGCTCTTTAATGGTTCGGCGCATACGATGAATCCGCAGTTGCTTATCTTCCGGTTCCATCTCCAGCGCAACCCGGATCGCTTCCGCCGACTGATCGATGTCATAGGGGTTTACCAGCAGGGCGTCGCGCAGTTCCCGTGCGGCACCGGTGAACTGGCTGAGGATCAGCACGCCGCGTTCGTCCCGGCGCGCCGCCAGGAATTCCTTCGCGACCAGGTTCATGCCGTCGTGCAGCGATGTCACCATGCAGAGATCTGCCACGCGGTAGTACGCCGCGATCTCGTCGTGGCTATGCCGCCGATTCAGGAACACGATGGGTTTCCATCTGTCTGATTGGAAGCGCCAGTTGATCCGGTCGGCTTCCGCCTCCACCTCGGCCAGCAGGTCGTGATAGCGCTTGATGTGCGTCCGGCTGGGCGCTCCAATCTGAATAAATGTGAACTTCCCCTGATAGGTGGAATATTTCTCCAGGAACCGCTCGATCGCCAGGAAGCGCTCGAGGATTCCCTTCGTGTAATCCACGCGATCCACGCCGACCCCGAGGAGGAGCGCCTCGACACCCAGACCATGCAGCAACGAGGAGCGTTCCTGATAGGTGAAACCGGTGCTGTCGCCTTCCGCTGGTTCGTCATCAGGGATATCTACGCTGATGGGGAAGGGGTGGACCAAGGTGCGGTGTTCCTGGCGCAGGACCGAAAAATGTTCCCAGTCCACGCGCGACTCCACCACGCGGTCAACTGTCTGCAGGAAGTTGTTGCAGTGAGCCTGCACGTGAAATCCGATGAGATCGGCCCCTAATAGACCATCCACCAACTGACGTTGCCAGGGACAGATGCCAAAGGCTTCGGGATTCGGCCACGGGATGTGCCAGAAGATTGCCACTCGCGCGTCCGGCCTCTTCTCTTTGATCATCCTCGGCAGCAACGCGAAGTGATAATCCTGAACCAGAACCACCGGACTGGGTATGTGTTCGATTTCTTGCAGCACGGCGTCGGTGAACTTGCGGTTGACCTCCTGATAGTGCTGCCAGTCGGAGGCGCGAAAGATGGGGCGAGTGTGCGCGATATGACAGAGTGGCCAGAGGCCCTCGTTGGCAAAACCGTAGTAATAGCCTTCTTCCTCCTGCTTGTTGAGCCAGACGCGTCGCAAGGTGTAGCGAGGATCATCGGGAGGAACACGGAGGCGATCGTGAGCATCCACGGTTTCCAGGTCAGCATCGCCGCTGCCATGCGCGATCCAGGTACCGTCGCAGGCGTTCAGCACAGGTTCGAGTGCCGTCACGAGGCCGCTGGGAGGGACCACGACATCGAGCGACTTTCCATTACGCTGGTGAATGTAAGGCTCGCGGTTGGAAACGACGAAGAGCCGGCTGCCTTCGAGGCGGGTTTGCAGATGCACGGAAAGCCGGTCGGCCGTCCATATCGATTCTCCAGCTTCCCGCAGACGGGCCTCGTTTTCGGCGGCGCTGCGCGCCAAATTGAGGCTCTCGGCCATGGTGGCAACCTCGCGCGCCAGAGGCCGGAACATGTCGAGGTCGGGCATCTTCTGGGATGAGGAAATTCTCCCTGTGCGCATAGCCCGCATCCATTGCGAGGCCCGCGCGATGGGCCCGCTGATGCTCCAACGCACGATCAGCACGGTGATGAAAACGATCAGAAAGACCTGTGCCAGAACACGGAAGAATGTTTCGCGCCACATGCGCAGGGTCTGCGCCTCGATGTAGCTCGCGTCATGCACTATCACGAGCCCGCCCGACAGCTGATCGTCACGGTGAAGGGGCAAGGCGAAAATCAGAATCCGGGTGCCTCCAGACTTAACGAATGCACTCTCATTATGATCGTCCCGGATGGCTTGCATCAGCGGTTGCGGGCTCGTGGTGAGAGTTGTCTTCAGCTCAGGAGTCATGGCGACGATCTGAGCCTGCCGGTCATAGACGGCAAGTCCGATGAGGTGCTCACGATTGCCGAAACGTTGCACGAGACGCTGCAGTGCCTGATTCGAACCGGTTCCCCAGGTTTTCTCGACGTTGCCGACCAGGCTCTCGCCGAGCACCTCGGCCCGCCGTTCCAGGTCGCCGCGGAGAGCGCGCCTCTCCGCAACCACCTGATAAGAAGAGAAAGCCAGCGACACCAGGGTTATGCCGAGAATCAGAGAGACAATAAGCCGAACACTCAGCAACCGCACGCATGAACCTCCTGCAGCAAGTTTTTGATGATGTTTCCGAGATCGACGAAGCCAGAAATCGAAGCCAGGAGCGCACGCGCTGGGCATCGCTATCGGAGGATTGATTCAGTAAAGAGAGGGGCAGAGGCGCGCGGACCGTCCCTCGCTGAAAAGAACGGTTAGACTGGCTCGCTCGCGCACACTTCTACGGCTACTATCCTGTACATAGCAGTCTCCTTGGGGAGGGCATTTATTTGTACAGAAAGATGATGCAACTACCCTTCCAATAGAGAGATGTCTTTCTAAAGCATGGAGTTGCCGCCTACTTATCGCGAAATGCGGGGGTTGGACAGTGCAAAGATGGCGGGTACCGAGAAAATTGTGCCGTACCAGTACCCAATTCCTGCCAGTTCTCTTCCCGGATACGGGGTCTGATACACTACGCGTTTTGTAGCCTTTCTTGGTGCCGTTGCAGAAGGGACAAACCCAAAGATGAAAATTGCCAACGATGTCACCGAATTGATCGGGCACACTCCGCTGGTGCGGCTGAACAAAGTCACGGGAGGCTGCGTAGCCGAGGTGGTAGCCAAACTGGAAAGCCAGAATCCCGTGGGCAGTGTTAAGGACCGCATCGGCGTGAGCATGATTAACGAGGCGGAGCGGGCGGGCAAAATTCGGCCGGGTAAAACAGTGCTGGTTGAGCCAACCAGCGGCAACACTGGAATCGGCCTGGCTTTCGTGGCGGCCGTCAAAGGATATCGACTGATCCTGACGATGCCGGAGACGATGAGTCTGGAGCGGCGCATACTGCTACTGGCCTTTGGCGCGGAGATTGTTCTTACGCCTGGTCCAAATGGCATGAAGGGCGCTATTGCCAAGGCGCAGGAGTTGCTGGCGAACACTCCCAACAGCTATATGCTGCAGCAGTTCGACAATGCCGCCAACCCAAAGATTCATTTCGAGACGACGGGTCCCGAAATATGGGACGATACCGACGGGCGCGTGGACTTCCTGATCTCCGGCGTGGGCACCGGCGGGACCATCACCGGCGTTTCGGAATACATTAAGCCCAGGAAGCCTTCTTTCAAGGCTGTCGCCGTGGAGCCGGCGGATAGTCCTGTGCTCTCTGGAGGCAAGCCTGCGCCGCACAAGATCCAGGGGATCGGCGCCGGTTTTGTTCCCAGCATCCTGCGCCGGGACTACATCGATGAGGTGATTACGGTCACGAATGATGACGCCATTCGCATGGCGCGGCGGCTTCCGCTGGAGGAAGGTCTTCTTGTGGGGATTTCCTCCGGAGCGGCTGTGGTCGCTGCGTTGCAAGTGGCACGGCGTTCGGAGAATGCGGGAAAGCTGATCGTGGTGGTTCTGCCGTCGTTCGGGGAACGCTACCTGAGCACCATCCTTTTTGACGAGCTTCGCACCCGGGCGCAGCAGATTCCTACCTCTCCCCTTCCGGCTTGATGGGCCGGCAGGGAGGCTGGGGGCACTTGACTGCGCTCTTGAGGTTGCGCCATCGGGGTGTTTCCGTATGTGGAAATTCTGTGGAAATCTGACTGAAAAGGCCCATTTTTCGGCCTTTTCCCAAGAGATGCAGGTGTATGATTCCTCAATCGTCTGTGAATGCTGCGGAACCTTGGCGGGTGCATCTCAGGTATACTTGCCGACTCTGAGCAAGAGATTTGTTACGGGTAGAACCGGCGGGTGCGCAGTGCGGGCGTCGCTGTCGGCACTTCAGTAATGGAGGTAAAGTTATCTTATGCCCACAAAAGACTCATTCAATGAAGGGCCGCGTCCTGCGGCAGTCGAGAAGAAAACTTACGAGAAACCTGGCTTTCGCTACGAACAAGTGTTTGTGACCTCGGCTCTGTCTTGCGGTAAGGTGTCGCAGACGCAGTTCACTTGCACCAGCAACCTCAGCGCGTCATGAATTCACGCCCCGCTGCAACTATGGGCGATGCTCACATCCTGAAATGTGAACTGGCGTCCGAGGTGCTGCGCTCATCGGGGAGATTAAGGTTGTGTGTCACGGGTTGGAGCATGCTTCCAACCGTCTGGCCCGGCGATACGCTGGTGGTCGAACCCGTCAGCCCGGATCAAGTCCGCATCGGAGATGTGGTGGTAGTAGCGCGCCACGGCAAGCTCTATGAGCATCGCGTGGTCTCCATCACGGACACGAATGATTCCAGGAATCGGCGATGGATTACCCGAGGAGACGCACTGCCCGTTCCTGACCGGCCCGTGCTTGAGAATGAGTTGTTGGGCCGAGCTGCTTACCTAATCCGCGCGGGAAGACTAATCGCAATACCCACGGAGTTGACCGTAGTCGAACAGTTGATCGCAAAAGTTGTTCGGAGCTCTGTTCCGGCGGCGCGCGCCCTCGTTTATCTGCACCGCAAGGCTTATGTCGCGGAGAACTCGGCCCCGGAGGAATCGGTCCCGTGCCAGGGCTAGCCACATCAGTCGAGCGTTATAGCGTGGTGATTGCGATCGGGGGGGTCCCGGTCAGAGTGAACACGATCGACGCGAATTTCCTCGAGATGTTGCAGGATCGCTATGCAGGCTTCGTCAGCGCGGAAGGGGATGCAGAATTCGATTTCGAGGTGGACCTGGCCGCGCCGGCGTTTCCTGATCCTAACGCCGATGTGAGTGTCACGCACCGCTCTGGGCGGTGGTTCATGCAGCGCGGGGATTTCCATGCCGAGTGGGAACCGGCGACGGGTACGGGCCGGATTCGCCAGAGCGCGAACCCTTACTCAATCGACGCCGTCCTGCGCATCGTGCATACGCTGGTGCTGGCCAAGCAAGGCGGATTCCTTTTGCATTCGGCCAGCGCGATTCGCAACGGGAAGGCTTTCCTGTTTGCGGGGGTGTCAGGAGCAGGGAAGACGACGATTTCCCGGCTTGCCCCCGCCGACGCTACGCTTCTGACCGATGAGATTTCCTATGTTCGCTATAAGAGCGAGGGCTATGTAGCGTTCGGCACGCCCTTCACTGGAGAACTGGCGAAGCTGGGTGAGAATACATCGGCGCCGGTGGCAGCGCTTTATTTGCTGGCCCAGGGTCCGGAGAATCGCATTGACCCCGTGGCTGCGCCTGATGCCGGGCGCGAGCTTCTGGCCAACATGCTTTTCTTCGCCGAGGATCAGGAAATGGTCCATTGGGCATTTCAGGCGGCGTGCGACTTCGTCCATCGCGTTCCGGTTTACCGGCTTACTTTTGTGCCGGATGCGCGCGTTTGGGAGATGATTGGCTAGTCAAGACATTGTTGATTGAAGATTGTTGATTGATGATTGACAATCAGTGCTCGGGTTTTAATCAACAATCGGCAGTCGGCAATTCGGGAAAACAAGATGAATAGGAAGCTCTATGTCGCGCGCAGTCCACGCATCGCAGCTCGCATGCTGGGTGAAGAAATGCTGGTGATGTCAGGTCAGGGTTCGACGCTGTTCACGCTTAACCCGACCGCGACCATTCTCTGGCAGGCTGCTGACGGGGCGACTCCCCTCGATGAAATCGTCGAGCGCCGCATCTGCGCCGAGTTCGAAGTGAAGCCCGAGGATGCGCTGCGGGATGCCGAGGCGCTGGCCGAGGATTTGGCCAAGCATGGCATCCTGGTCATCTCGGAGCAACCGATCGCGAGTACGCCAGTCGTGCCACAGGAGCAACAGCAACGATGAGCTCGATAATGCAGGAGATGAGCGACCGGGCGCTGCGGCTGGGTGTTCCCTTCAGTGTGCAGCTTGATCTTACCTACCGCTGCAACGAGCAGTGCGTTCACTGCTACCTCGATCACGACGACCACGGGGAGATGACCACCGTCGAAATCAAGCATCTGCTCAAGGAAATGGCTGAGGCCGGTGTTTTCATCCTGACCCTGAGCGGCGGCGAGATTTTCCTGCGCAAGGATTTTTTCGAGATTCTGGAGTACGCGCGCTCCCTTACCTTCTGCATCAAGCTCAAGACTAATGCTGTGCTGATTCGCGAAGCCCAGGCGGCGCGGCTCCGTGATCTGGGCGTGGAATCCATTCAGATCAGTATCTATTCGCACCAGCCGGACGTGCACGACGCGATCACCAAAGTTCCAGGCTCACTGCGGCGGTCAATCGATGCCGTCCGCTTTCTCAGGGCGCAGGGCTTGAAGGTGGTCGTCGCCAACGTGCTGATGACTGAGAATATGCAGGACTATCATGGCGTCCGGGCGCTGGCTGAGGAAATCGACGCCAAATACACGCTGGATCCGACCATCACGCCAAAAATGGATGGCGACCGCTCCATCCTGGACTTGAATGCAGGCGAATCCGCTCTTCAGCGCCTGTTCCGGGACGAAACTCTCGTCGGCAACGCCGATGAGTTCTGTGCGCCTCCGCCCGCGCCCGATGAAGGCAGCATGCGAGCTATACCTTGCAGCGCCGGACACACCGCCTGCTACGTTTCTCCCTACGGCGAGTTTTATCCTTGCGTGCAGTTTCCCTTGTCCTGCGGCAATGTTCGGCAGCAGCGCTTCATCGACATCTGGCGTAACTCGGAGCAATTGAAAGAAGTCCGTTCCATTCGGCTGCGGGATCTGTCGAGTTGCTCGCAGTGCGCGCATGGCTCGACCTGCACTCGCTGCCCAGGCCTGGCGTTCATGGAAGGGAATATGCGCGGCCCTTCCACTGCCGACTGCGAAAAATCCTTTGCCCGGACCGGCATTCCCTCCGTGAATCTGCTGGCGAAGAAGGGGAACGCCTCCACCGCCTCCCCTGCGCCGCTGGTGCAGATACAGATCGTACCGGCGATCACCGGCACCCGGCTCTCCGGCGCCGGCGCCTCTGCGAGCGCTGCAGCGTCATAGCGACAGCTCACTCCATCACTTAATTCTCAGTAGATCCCGCCTTGCTGGTCGCAGCGTTAAGGCGAAGTATGATTCATCCCGGTCGTACTCTTGGAACCAAGCTCTTGGAACCAAGTTGTGTCTGGATGCGTATATACTCCCGTTCGTCATTTGATTACGAGGGAACTTATGGGTTCATGCGCGAAATGGAATTGCTGGTTGGTCGTGCTCTGTTTGTGCCTGATGACCGGCAGCATGGTTGGTCAGCAGGCTCCCACACCCGGTGTTCAGCCACTCACCGCGATGCCGTCGGTGATTCAAGTTCCGCCAGAGGCCCAGCCATCGGCTAATTTCAACGCCGAAGCGGCCACGGACGCCTACCTGGCGCAGATTCCTGCCGATGCCAAGGCGCGTTCGGACGCCTACTTCGAAGGCGGCTATTGGATGATCCTGTGGGACTTTCTCTACTTAGCGGCCGTCCTTCTTCTGCTGCAGAATCTGGGCTGGTCGGCGGCTATGCGCGATCTTGCCGAGCGAGTCACTCGCTTCAAGCCTGTCCACACTATCGTCTACTGGGTGCAGTATCTGCTGGTCACGACGATCCTGGGTTTCCCGCTTACGGTTTACGAGGAGTACTTCCGCGAGCATAAATACGGACTGGCAACTCAGACTTTCGGCCCCTGGATGGGAGATCAGCTAAAGGGTCTTGGGGTAGGTCTTGTGCTCGGCGGGATATTGGTGGTCCTGCTGTTCGGCATTGTCCGCCGCCTGCAACGGACGTGGTGGATTTGGGCCGCGACTGTGACTGTGTGCTTCATGATGGTCGTGGTGCTCATCGCGCCGGTCTACATTATTCCCATCTTCAACAAGGTCACGCGACTGGACGATCCCAAGGTTACGCAGCCGATCTTAAGCATGGCCCGCGCCAATGGAATTCCGGCGAATGATGTTTTTGAGATCGATGCCTCGCGCCAGACCACGCGCATGAGCGCCAATGTAAGCGGGTTCGGAAGCACGATGCGTATAACGTTGAATGACAATCTGCTGCGCCGCGGTTCGCCGGAAGAGATTCAAGCGGTCATGGGGCACGAGATGGGCCACTACGTCCTTCATCACATTTACAAAGACACTCTTTTTTTCGGCGTTGTCATTGTGATCTTCTTCGCGTTACTGAAGTGGTCGCTGGACTGGTCCCTCAAGCGCTGGGGCGAGAAATGGAAGATCCGCGGCATTGGCGATACCGCCGTGCTGCCTCTCGTGGTTTTGCTGGTGTCTATCTTTGGTTTTTTCGCAACCCCGATCCTGAACACTCAAACCCGCACCACTGAGGGCGAGGCTGATATGTTTGGTTTGAACGCCAGCCGGCAGCCGGATGGTTTCGCTCAGGCGGCTATTCATCTCGGGGAATATCGGAAAATGAATCCGGGTCCGGTTGAGGAGTGGATCTTTTTTGATCACCCTAGCGGTCGCAACCGGATCTACGCTGCCATGCGCTGGAAGGCTGAAAACCTTAAGCTGATGCGATGGCAGGCGAGCCAGGGAGCCGATACTGGTACGCCGCCTTCAGACCGGAAGTAAGGGATCGCAGGGCTAAGGCCCGCTGAAAAATATCTTTTTCGGCTTCCTTGAAGCCGCTCAAGCGTGCGAAATTAGTTGTATGGCCCTGGTGGTTCGTCCCTCACGGATTCATGCAGCCGGTGTGTTCACAACCGCTCCCATTCGCAAAGGCGCTCGCGTCGTCGAGTATGCCGGCCCGCGCATCACTGTGCAGGAGGCCGACCGGCTTTACGATGGCGCGCCCCGCACTTACCTCTATGGCCTGGAGGATGGCAAGACGATCATCGATGGCGAAGGCCTGGGCGCTTACCTGAACCATTCCTGCGACCCCAACTGCGAGATCGACGAAATCAAGCGCCGGGCGTGGATCTTTGCTCTTCGCGACATCGCCCCGGGCGAAGAGTTGCTCTGGGACTACAACCTTTACGACGATGATGATCCGGCGCCCTGCCGATGTGGATCGCCCAAGTGCCGTGGCACCATGTATTCGCGGGAATGGATGGCCAAGATGCGGCGCAAGGCGCTCAGGCAGAAGTCAAAGCAGGGAGCAGGACGAGCATCGAAGAGTAATGGCGGCGGCTAAGCCTTTTCCGTCGCCTTCCCCAATCTTCAATCATCAATCTTTAATCTTCAATCGCAATCGTGAATCAGATCCGCGCTCGAACGAAAAGCGCCATCAATTAAAACGCCGCTCCTACGGGCTGGCGCAGAGTGATCTTTTCTTCTTCCTCGTCCCGGATCGCGGTATGAGTCTTAGCGACGAGCATGTAAATCGACGGCACAACAAATAGGGTGAAGATCGTGCCAATAATCATGCCGCTCACCAGCATGATGCCGATGCTGTTACGCGCGCCGGCTCCAGGACCCTTGGCGAGAACCAGTGGGAAATGACCGAAAACGGTGGCCGCGGTCGTCATCAAGATCGGACGCAGCCGGGTGCTGGCGGCCCCGATGATGGCTTCGAGCTTGCTCAATCCGGTTTCCTGCAAGTGGTTCCCGAATTCCACGATCAGAATTCCGTTCTTGGCGATCAGACCGACGAGAGTGATCAGGCCGACCTGACTATAGATGTTGAGCGTCGTGAAGCCTAGGAACGAGAACATCAGCGCGCCGGAGATAGCCAAAGGAACCGAGCCGGCCAGAATGATGAAAGGATCGCGGAAGCTCTCGAAGGTTGCCGCAAGCACGAGATAGATCAGGACCGCCGACAGCAGGAACATGCCGAGAAACTTGCTGCCCTCGACGCGTAGCTGACGCGATTCGCCGGCGTAATCCACGGTGAAGCCCTGCGGCAGGATTTGTTTGGCTTGATCCTCCAGGAACGTGAGCGCCTGATCGAGGGTAACATTCGGCGGAATCACGCCCTGAATGCGGACAGCATTCAACTGCTGAAATTTATTGAGGGAGCGGGGTTCCGTCGTGGTCTTCAGGGTGGCAAACGTAGAGAGCGGCACGAGTTTGTCGGCCGATCCCTTTACATAGATCTGCGAAAGCTGCTCGGGCGTCAGGCGCTCGGCACGCTGCACCTGCGGGATCACTTTGTAGCTGCGCCCTTGAATGCTGAAACGGTTGACGTAGTTTCCGCCCAGCATGGTCGAGAGATCCTCGCCCGCCTGGCTCAAATCCACGCCTTGTGACCGCAGCTTGTCGCGATCGAAAACCACTTCGGTCTGCGGTTGATCAAACTTCACGTCAGTATCGGCATAAATGAACATGCCGCTGGCCATGGCTTTCTGAACGATCTTTTCCGCGAGCTGGCTAACTTGCTGAGGCTCAGCTGCCGAAGCAATCACAAAATCGACGGGGAAGTTGCCGCCTCCAGGTAGCGGCGGGGGCGTCAGAGGAATCACTCGAATGCCTGCAATCTTCGACAGTTTTGCCGACGACTCGACGAGCAGTTGCTGTGTGGTTTTTTTGCGCTCGCTCCACGGTTTAACCACCATTCCTCCGAATCCGCCGCCCGGATTCGTGATCTGAAAGAGACTGTCACTTTCCGGGAACGAGTGGTAAACGTCGTACACTTCGTTGGCGAACAGGTTGGTCTGGTCAAGTGTGGCGTTGGCCGAGGCCTGAATCACGCCGAACACAACTCCTTGGTCCTCTTGTGGCGCGAGTTCGCGTTGCGAAAACATGTAGAACGGGATCGTGAGCAGGGCCACGATTATCCACACTGTCAGCACGACTGGGCGATAGTTCAAAGTGCCGGTCAGCAGCCTGGTGTAGGCGCCGCGGACCCACTCAAATCGGCGATTCACAATGCCGGAAAATCCACGATCGGTGTCGCCGGCGCGAAGCAATTTAGATCCCATCATCGGGGACAGGGTCAGTGCCACGATGCCGGAGACCGTGACCGCGCCAGCCAGCGTGAAAGCAAATTCGCGGAACAGCGATCCCGTCAGTCCGCCCTGGATGCCGATTGGCGCGTAGACCGCGGCCAGCGTAATAGTCATGGCGATAATCGGCCCGACCAGTTCGCGGGCGGCGTCTTGCGCGGCCCGGAACGGCGTCTTGCCCATCTGCAGATGGCGTTCGACGTTTTCCACCATCACGATGGCGTCGTCTACCACCAACCCTACGGAAAGCACGATGGCCAGCAGCGTCAGAAGATTGATGGTGAAACCCGCCACCAGCATCAGAAACACTGCGCCGATCAGCGAAACTGGAATTGCGACAATCGGAATCAGTACAGACCGGAACGATCCCAGGAACAGGAAGATCACAATGACAACAATCACCAGCGTTTCAGTCAACGTATGGAGAACTTCGTTGATTGCGTCCTGAATGTACGCCGTGGAGTCATAGGGAATGCCTGACGTCATTCCCGCCGGCAACTGCTGCTGAATGGCCGGAAGCTCTTTGCGCACGGCTTTGATGACGTCCAGCGAGTTTGCCGTGGGAAGAACCCAGATCCCCATGAAAGTGGCGGTTTCGCCGTTGAAGCGCACATCCTGGTCGTAGTTTTCCGCGCCCAGTTGAATGTCCGCAACTTCGCCGAGGCGAACCACTACGCCGTTTTCCTGCTTCACAACCATCTGTTTGAAATCATCGGAGGTGCGCAGGTCGGTGTTCGCAATCAGGTTTACAGAAACCATCGACCCTTTTGTGCTGCCGAGCGCCGACAAATAGTTGTTCTTCGACAACGCATCCCGGATGTCGGAGGGCGAGACGCCCCGGGCAGCCATTTGATCGGGCTTGAGCCAGATACGCATGGCGAAGGTGCGATTGCCGAGAATGTCGGCGCGCTGTACGCCGCTGATGGCGCTTAGCTTGGGCTGCACCACCCGGGTGAGATAGTCCGTGATCTGGTTTTCGTCGAGGTCCTTCGCCGCGAAACCTATGTACATCGCAGCGAACTCCTGGTCCGCCGTCTGCAGATCGATGACCGGCACCTGCGACTCAGGCGGCAAGTCGTTCTTCACCTGGTTGACTTTGGCCTGAACCTGCGTGAGGGCCGCGTTGGTGTCGTAGTTCAGCTTCAGGTGGACAATAATCGTGCTCAGGCCCTGGGCACTCGTGGATTCCATGTAGTCGATGCCGTCGGCGCTGGCGATCACGCGTTCCAGCGGCGTGGTGATGAATCCACGGACCAGGTCGGCGTTCGCGCCCACGTAAACCGTGGTGACCTGAATGAGAGAAATGTCGCTGCGGGGATATTGCCGCACGCTCAGCGAACGGACGGCCTGGAGACCCGCGATCAGAATGACCAGGTTTACCACCATGGCCAGAACCGGACGCTTGACAAATAAATCAGTGAACTTCATGCGCTCCTCACTCGGCTCCCGTTCAGTTCAAGTCTCTGCCTACTCTCTTCTGGGTGCGGTTTGGCGCTGTTCGAGGGTTGCACAGCGTTGTTAACATCGACCGGCGCAGCGTTACGGAGCCGGAAAACTCCGGCGCTGACGACTTCGTCGCCAGGATTCAGTCCGGAGGTGATCGCCACCTGATCGCCTCGGCTGCCCTCGATCTTGACGATCTGCTGGCGCACACCGCGATACGTCTTGCCCGACTTCGGATCCTTCATGTCGGTCACGACGTACACGGAATCACCATAGGGCGCATAGTTGATGGCTGATGCCGGCAAAGGAATAACGTCACGCGGCTCGCCCACCGGCAACTCGACCTGCACATACATGCCAGGACGTAGCTTCCCGCCGGGATTCTGCACTGTGGCCTGGATCTGGATGTTGCGGGTCTGCTCATTGATCACCGAATCAAGCGCCGTAATCTTCCCATTGAGCGCCATGCCCGGAGCGTCTGCGTTGGTGACATGCAGGCTACGGCCGATTCTCATTTTTGGCGTATCCTGCTGCGGCACGCCGAAATTCACATAAATAGGGTTCAGAGCCTGCAGCGACACGATTGCTTGTCCAGCAGCCAGGTATTGGCCCAGGCTGATCTGGCGGATTCCGAGAATTCCAGAGAACGGAGCATGAATCGTTTTGCGCGCGATGGCGGCCTTGATGTCGCCAACCTGCGCCTCCGTGGCCTTCTGCTGCGCGGCGGCATTATCGAACTCCGACTTTGAAATGACGCCCGCTTTGACCAGTTGCTCGGAGCGGCCATATTGAACGCGGGCCAGATCGCGCTGTGCCTCTATGTTGGCAAGCTGCGCTCTTTCCTGGCGCGTATCGAGTTCAACAAGAATGTCGCCCTCTTGCACCGACTGGCCGGATTCGAAATGAATCTTATCGACCGTCCCCGGCAGGTCCGCGCTCACCGTAACACCCTCGATTGCGGCGGCAGTCCCAATTACAGACAACGTCGAAGGCCACGTCTCGCGCTTGGCGACTACGGTGCTCACAGACGTGGGGGGCATCTGAAAGCTGGCGCCCGCCGCGATCGCAGATTCGACCTGACGGTACTTCAGAAAACCGAGACCGCCAACCAGCGCGGCCATGAGCACCAGCATGATCACCATTCGTTTCGCCATACATTCTCCGGATAGGTAACAGAATAACGGGTGCCCTTATGGTTTAGGAAGCGTGCGGCCCCATGCAAAATTATGAGATATGGATTTCCCGCCTTGACCAAAGGATTCAAAGCCATGGTGCTGTTTTTTCGATCTTGTTCAGGTGAGATTCTCAGCATAATCCCACCTGCAGCGTTTCCTCACTTTTTGCAAAGTTTGGTCCCCAACAGAGTAACGCTCTCTTTTCGATCCGGGTTACGCACCTTCATTTAAGTAGACGAGCGGAGACCTCTAAAATCGACAATCGCTCGACATTTGTTTTGTTATGGAGGCAAAGCTTCCCCCTTTTTGGGGACGGTTGCCCGGAACGTGAAACTGGCGAAAAATGTGATTCCAGGAGGTCTGCTAGATTATGCAATATGCCTCCGGTACCCACTGCGCCCGCTCGGGGCTTCGCCAGCGACAACAATGCCGGCGTGCATCCCGAGATTCTCGAAGCCATTGCCCGCGTCAACCACGGCCACGTAAAGGCCTACGGCTACGATGCTTACACCCATTCGGCGATCAAGAAGTTCCAGGAGCATTTCGGACCCGACATTGCAGTCTTTTTCACTTTCAACGGGACCGGCGCCAATGTTCTGAGTCTGCAAGCTCTGACCCACTCCTTTCAGTCGGTCCTGTGCAGCGACTATGCCCACATCTACACCGACGAATGCGGCGCGCCGGAGAAGCACACCGGCTGCAAGCTGCTTCCATTGCCCCATCAGGATGGCAAGATCACGCTGGACTCCGTCCGCCACGCCTACCACGGCATCGGCGACGAACACCACTCCCAGCCCCGCGTCATCTCGATCACCCAGTCCACCGAAATGGGCACAGTCTACCGGTCCGAAGAGATTCAAGCGCTCGCCCGCTTTGCTCATGAGCACGACATGTTCCTGCACGTAGACGGGGCGCGGATCGCCAACGCCGCCGCCTCGCTCGGCCAAACTCTTCGCCAGGCTTCTCGCGATTTAGGGGTTGACGTTCTCTCTTTTGGCGGCACCAAGAATGGAATGCTGGGAGGCGAAGCAGTGGTCTTCTTCCACTCCCAACTCGGCAAGGACATGCTCTACCTGCGCAAGCAGGGCATGCAACTGCCCTCGAAGATGCGCTTCGTCGCGGCGCAATTCGAAGCTCTGCTCACCGACGACCTCTGGCGGCGCGGCGCTGAGCACGCCAACCGCATGGCTCGCGTGCTGGAAAAGGAAATCGGCAGGATCCCAGGCGTCAAAGTCGTGTGGAAGGTTGAGGCCAACGGGGTCTTCGTACAGATTCCTCGCCACGCCATCGAAAAGATCAGGCAGGATTACTTCTTCTACACGTGGATCGAAGAGGAGTCGATCGTGCGCTGGATGTGTTCCTTCGATACCACCGAAGACGATATCCGCAAGTTTGCCGCTGTTGTCGCCGAGGCAGTGAAGGGGTGACCGACGATGCTCGACCTCGCGGTTAACGATTGCTTTTTGCCCCGTTTCTAGCTAAATTGACGAAGTTGCCGCGCTGCGCGAGCATCTAGCCCAGGCCGCTTATTCCCAGGAGTTGTTGATGAGCCGGAAGTGGTTCAGCATCCTCGCACTTATCGCCGCCGCGACCTTCTTGTTCAATCTGTCCAGTTGTGGATTCAATCAGCATCTGGTGTCGATTTCGATTGCGCCCTCGGGTGCAACTTTTGGAGGCGTTGACCCCAGCCTGTCCGTAAACTTCACGGCTACCGGAACCTACGAACACCCGCCGGCCACCAAGGACCTCACGACTCAGGTGACGTGGCAATCCGACACGCCGCAGGTAGCCTCCGTTAGCAGCGGGGGGGTGGTAAGCCCAAGTCAAGGCTGCGGAAATGCCAATGTTTTCGCCACGTTTTACGACAGCCCCAATCTCGTAACCAGCAACTCTGCGTTTATCACCGTGGATGGTCCCGCCAGCCTCGGCTGCCCGCAAAGCGGAGCCCTCAGCAACCTGTCGGTGACGATCACAACCGGAACCGGAACCATCACCAGCGCTCCCGCCGGTATTACATGCGGAGCGGTGTGCGCAGCGCAATTCACGACCGGAACGACCGTGGAGCTGACCGCTTTGCCTACCACCCCCTCAACGACAGTCACGTGGGGGGACTGCGATAGCAGCACGGGAACCGTGTGCACAGTATTACTCCAGGCAGACCGTGTCGTGACCGCTGCGTTCAACTAGTCCCAGGTCACTCGCCTTCGCCGAGCAACTTCCCCAGCGTGGGCTTGTGCTTGTCCTGCTTCTTGTTCTTGTGCGGAACTACCTTCTCGGCCGGAGGCGCTCCCATGCGCTCCCGTGCCAGCTCCTTCACAGCCTGCACTGCGCGAAACCGTTTCACCTTTTTCTTCGGTGCCATTTTCCTGCCTGTCCCGACCTTCATGTTGCCATAGCTTCGACCGCATCGAACATGCAATAATTGTCTTTCATGGAAGAACGCGATTTTTTCGACGAGAGCACGCAAAAGAAGATGGCAACCCTGAACTGTCCCCATTGCCATCAACCCGCCGAGTACGAAGTCACCTGGGTGGTGAGAACCAAGAAGCGCCAGCTTGCCGGACGCGCCGACGAGCGCGACCGCGCTCGCTTTGCCAAGGCCCGCTCCTACATGCTGCGCAAAGACGACCTGATGGCCTGCAAGAACATGCGGTGCCGCAAACGCTTTGAGATCTCGGGAGTGCAGTCGGTGGTCTTCACCGAGTAGTTTGGCCCCAACCCCTCCGCCCGCTAAAGTGCCAATTGCCACCCACTCATTTATACTGAGTGGTTTTCATGTCGCTCCCTGAAGCTACAGGGCAAGGAGTCGTGGTTTGAAAATCCTGGTTTGCATGAAGCAGGTGCCGCAAAAAGACGCACCGCTGAAACTCAACGAAACCGCGGCCTGGATCCGCGAAGACGTCTCCTATGAAGTAAACGAGCCCGACGCCTTCGCGCTCGAGGAATCGCTGCGCCAGAAAGAAAAGCACGGCGGAGAAGTGGTGGTCATCACTTCCGGCCCCGCGCGCTCACAGCAGGTGCTGCGCGAGGCTCTGGCCAAAGGCGCGGACCGCGCCATCCATCTCGAAGACAATGCTTTTGTAGCGCTCGACGCGTTCAACACCGCGAAGGCCTTCGCCGCCGCTATCAAGGATGAGAAGTTCGATCTGATTTTTACCGGCCTGCAATCCGACGATTACGGATACGCGCAAACCGGCGTCATTCTCGCTGAACTGCTGGGCTGGCCGCACGCCACCATCATCATGCAGATCGAAAAAACCGACGCCGGCATCAAAGTGAAGCGCGAACTCGAAGCCGGATTCTTCCAGTTCGTCGATATGCCTCTGCCCGCCGTGCTCACGATTCAGTCCGGCATTAACAAGCTGCGGTACGCCACGCTGATCGGCATCAAGCAGGCGAAAAACAAGCCCATCCGCAAGGTGACGCTCGCGGAGGTGCAATCCGCGATCGGCGGGAACCTGCAGAAGATCGAACGCCTCTACGTGCCTCAGAAAACGAAAAAGACCGAGCACATAGAAGGCACGCCATCCGAGATCGCAAAAAAGCTGGTAGACAAACTGCGCAACGAAATACGAGTGCTGTGAAAGTTTGCTGTGAAACTTTATGTGGGGACGGCCGCCCTCGGCCGTCCGCCGGGCAAAGCCCGGCAACGTTCTCGCCAGGAGCAAGCAGCTAGAAGCTGACTTTATGTCCGATACCATCCTAGTAGTCGTCGAGCAACGCGAAGGCAAGCTAAACCGTGTCTCCTGGGAGACCATCACCGCGGGTCAGACAATCGCTGCTGCCACCGGCTGGACTCTCGAAGCTGCCATCGTCGGAGCCAGCGTGTCCGCCCTGGCCGCCGAAGTCGCCGCCAAGAAGGTCGCGAAGGTTTATGCGATCGAATCGCCGAGGCTCGAGCCTTACACCCCCGACGCCTTCGCCGCCGCGCTCAAGCAGTTCCTCACAACGAAACGGCCGCAACTCGTGCTGATGCCCCACACTTATCAGGTACGCGACTTCGTCCCCAAACTCGCTACCGCCATGGGACGCACCGTGATCAGCGATTGCATCGGCTTCAAGCACGAACACGGAAAGCTCGTCTTCACCCGGCAGATGTTTCAGGGCAAGTTCGCTGCCGACGTCAGCTTCGCTTCCGATGCTCCCTGGTTCGTTACTTTCCAGAACGGAGCTTTTCGTGGAGATAAGGCGGAGGCCGGTGTGAACGCAGCGCCCGTCGAAACCGTCAGCATCGAGATCGCGGACGGCGTTATCCGCAACAAGCCGCAGGAAGTGTTCAAGGAAGCGAAGCAGGCTGTCGATCTTACGCAAGCTGAAATCATCGTCTCGGTCGGCCGCGGGATTAAGGAGCAGAAAAACATCGAGATGGCCAAGCAACTCGCCGAGGTTCTTGGAGCCGAACTTGCAGCGTCGCGTCCCATTTGCGATTCCGGCTGGCTTCCCATGGACCGCCAGATCGGCTCCTCCGGCCAAACGGTCGCACCCAAGCTTTATCTCGCGCTCGGCATCAGCGGAGCGATCCAGCACATCGTAGGCATGAAAGGCTCGCGGACCATCGTCGCTGTGAACAAGGACTCCGAAGCGCCGATCTTCGAAATCGCCGACTACGCCATCGTGGGAAATTTGTTCGACATCGTTCCGCCGCTGATTGAAGAAGTAAAGAGAGCCAAAGCAGGGAACTGAGGCAGGCCGCGTTTTGTTTATTGACCGTAAGATTGACTATGGTTAAAATAGTGGTCATGCGCGACGTTCCAATCTCAAAGTTCAAAGCCAAGTGCCTTGGGCTCATCGAACAGGTCCACAAGACACGGCAGCCGCTGCGCATTACGCGTCACGGCATTCCCGTGGCAGAAGTAATTCCCGCCGGGCCCGACCGCAAGCGAAAGTTCCTGGGAGACATGGTCGGAACCGGCGAAATTGTCGGCGATATAGTTTCGCCTGTCATCGACTTGGAAGATATCGAGGCCTACCGCGATTGAACCTGCTTCTCGATACGCATATCTGGATTTGGAGCAAACTCGATCCAACCCGGCTGGGAAAGCGGGCCGCCGCAGAGTTGTCGACGGGCAGCAATGAACTTTGGCTATCTCCAGTAAGCGTCTGGGAAGCTCTGACACTGATGCAAAAGGGTCGGATTCGCGTGGAAAATCCTTTCGCCTGGGTCGAGCGCGCTGCCGAACAATTGCGCGAAGCGCCACTAACGAATGAAATCGTGCGAATCGGTTTGGCGATGCCTTTGTCACATGCGGATCCAGCGGACAGGTTCTTGGCCGCAACCGCTAAAGTCCTCAAGTTAACTCTAGTCACTGCTGATCAACGGTTATTAGGTCTTGGCGAAATAGCCAGCCTTGCGAACCGCTAGACTTTTATGAGCTTGATCTTCCGCAAACCAATCGAAGGCATCGAACGCCCGCAAATGCCGGCCGACGTCGTGATCGTCGGCGGCGGGCCGGCAGGCATGGCCTGCGCGCTGCGCCTGACACAGCTCATCGATCAGCATAACGCCGCCCACCCCGACTCACAGCTCAGCAAAGAAAACATCTACGTCCTCGAGAAGGCCCGCGAGATCGGCCAACACTGCCTCTCCGGCGCGTTACTCGACCCGCGGTCCATGCGCGAATTGCTTCCCGGCTTCGAGAAGGAAGCTCCACTCGACGCCGAGGTCACCAAAGAAGCCGTCTACTTTCTCACCGAGAAAAGCAAATTCAAGCTCCCCATCACGCCTCCGCCACTGCGCGATCACGGCAACTACGTCATCTCGCTGAATCGCTTCGTGAAGTGGTTGGGAAGCAAGGTGGAAGAGACCGGCGTCACCATTTTCACAGGATTCGCCGGCTCCGAGCTCCTATTCAGCGATGATCCAAAGGAAGCCCGCGTCACCGGCGTGCGAACCGATGACAAGGGGATCGATAAAGAGGGCCACCAGAAGTCGAACTTCGAACCGGGCTATGACCTCAACGCGAAAATCGTCATCCTCGCCGAGGGCCCGCGCGGGTCTCTGACCAAGCAACTCGTCAACAAGTTTGACCTTGCCAAAAATGCCAACCCACAAACCTACGGCGTGGGTGTGAAAGAACTTTGGGAAGTTCCTGCCGGCCGCATCGCTCCCGGGGAAGTGATTTATACGATGGGCTGGCCCCTCACTACGAAAGAATACGGCGGAGCCTGGATTTACGGCTCGAAAGACAACGTCGTCTCCCTCGGTTTTGTCACGGGACTCGACTACCCCGACCCGCGCCTTGATCCGCAGCGTGTACTGCAGGAATTCAAAAAGCATCCATTCGTCGCCAAGCTGCTCGCCGGTGGAAAAATGATCCGCTACGGTGCGAAGTCGATGCCTTACGGCGGCTGGTGGGCGATTCCGCCGGTTGCTGGCAACGGCTGGATGATTCTCGGTGACTCGGCAGGCTTCGTGAACTCTGCGCGCCTCAAGGGAATTCATCTCGCCATCAAGAGCGGCATGCTCGCCGCCGAGACCGCCTTTGAAGCACTAAAGAAAGATGACTCGTCCGCCGCTATGCTTGGCGAGTTCCAGAAGAAAGTCGAATCCAGCTGGATCAAAGAGGAACTCTGGAAGGTTCGCAACATGCATCAGGGTTTCGAACACGGATTCTACGCTGGCATGTTCCACACCGCTCTGCAAATGGTTACCGGAGGCCGCGGTCTGCGCAATCGCTATCCCGGCACCGCTGGCCACCAGCACATGCGCAAATTGTCTGAGCTTCCCGCAAACGGAGGTGCCGAAGCTCACCTGCTTGGCCCCGCAAAGGGCGACGGCAAGCTTACTTTCGACAAGCTCACTGATCTTTATCACTCCGGCACGAAGCACGAAGAAGACCAGCCCTCGCACCTGGTCATCGACGACACCAACATCTGCAACACGCGCTGCGTGAAAGAATTCGGCAGCCCCTGCCAGAATTTCTGCCCCGCCAATGTTTACGAAATGGTCGACGATGCAAGCCAACCTAACGGCAAACGCATCAGCCTGAACCCGTCGAACTGCGTCCACTGCAAAACCTGTGACATCGCCGACCCCTATCAGATCATCACCTGGGTCCCGCCCGAAGGCGGAGGTGGCCCGAACTACGACGGCATGTAAGGAGGTGGCAAGGCTGGCTTGGGAAGGTTCATGTAGGAACGATTTATGTGGGAAGGGGTTATGTGGGAACGGGCGCCTTCGCCCGTTCAGCCGAGCGCAGCGAGGCGCAGGTTTCTGCGTGTGAGTGTCTCACAATCAAGCCCGTGGTAGCATCTCCGGCATGCGATGTCGACTGATGATTTGCACAGCCTTGATTCTGTGCGGAAGTGCATTTCCTCAAGACCCGGGCCACCCTGACCTGGATCAATACCGCGCATCGCGCATCGCCATCTACACCGACGATTTTGGAGAACTGAAACGCTACCGCGAAGCCGACGCCGCGGTCGCACCACCCATGCCCGCCGAGAATCGTGTTGTGTTCCTCGGCGACTCCATCACCGACTACTGGAAGCTGGAAGACTATTTTCCCGGCAAGCCTTACATTAACCGTGGCATCGACGGGCAGACGACATCCCAGATGCTGGTCCGCTTCCGCCAGGACGTGATCAACCTGCATCCCAAAGTTGTCGTGATGCTGGCCGGAACCAACGATATTGCCGGAGTCACCGGACCCGCCCGCAACGAGGATATCGAGGCCAACTACGCCTCCATGGCCGAGTCGGCGCGCTTGCACCACATTCGCGTGGTCTTTGCCTCGCTGCTCCCCGTGAACAACTACACTGAGGATGCGAGGGAATCCTTTTCCCTGCGTCCACGCGAGAGACTCGTGGCATTGAACACCTGGCTCAAGGATTACTGCACGAAAAACGGATTCGTCTATCTCGACTACTTCTCGGCCGCCGTCGATGAGAAGGGCATGCTGAGGCGCGATCTGTCTGCTGAGGGACTGCATCCGAATGCATCTGGATACAAAATTATGGCGACGCTCGCAGAGAAGGCGATCGCACGCGCCATCACCGGCAGACCGTGATGAGGCTTATCCGAAAGATTCTCCAGCGCGCCCAGAGACCTTTTCAGGGTTTCCCGTTACGTTAAGGACGACCATATGAAAGTATTTCTCCGCTTCCCCGCGCGAACGCTAGCTCTATTCCTCGCGGTTTCAGCCGTCGCCCAGCAGCCCGCCCCAACCCTCACTCGGGACCAAGCCCTGCAGAAATACCGGGACCGCAAGGCAGCCACGCTGCGTGATGATTTCGGCGAACTCGGCCGCTACCGCGCTGCCAGTCTCGCCCTCAAGCCGCCCGCACCCGGCGAGAATCGTGTTGTGTTCCTCGGTGACTCCATCACCGACTACTGGAAGCTGGAAGACTATTTTCTCGGTAAGCCCTACCTCAACCGCGGCATCGACGGCCAGACCACGCCCCAGATGCTGCTCCGCTTCCGCCAGGACGTGATCGATCTTCATCCCAAAGTGGTTGTCATTCTCGCCGGCACTAACGATATTGCCGGGAACACGGGCCCCATGCGCATTGAAGACATCGAGGCGAATTACGCGTCCATGGCCGAACTCGCGGGCGCCAACAGCATTCGTGTCGTGTTTTCGTCGGTGCTGCCGGTGCATAATTACACGCCGCAATCGCAGAATCTCTTCGCGGGACGCCCGCCGGAGAAAATCCTCGAGCTGAATCGCTGGCTGAAGACCTACGTAGCTGAGCACCCCGACTGCCTCTATCTCGATTACTTCACCGCCATGGTCGACGACAAAGGCCTGCTCAAACGCGACTTCGCCGACGACGGCCTGCACCCCAATGCTGCGGGATACAAGATCATGGTGCCGCTGGCCGAGGCGGCGATTGAGAAGGCGATCGAAACGCACTAGACGACACGCGCTGGAGCGAGCACCAGTCTCCGGCCAGCAGCCTATAATGCGAGCAGCGCTCGTGCCCCTCACCGACAAATTCGGCCGTTCCATCACTGACCTGCGGATCTCCATCACTGACCGCTGCAACTACAAATGTGTCTACTGCCGCACCGGTAACGAAGGCGCCCTCTACGGCGATCTGCCCTTCGCCGATTACCTGCGCATGGCGCGGGTGCTGGTGGGAATGGGCGTGACGAAAATTCGCCTGACTGGCGGCGAGCCGCTGCTGCGCAAAGGCGTGGTCGAGTTCGTCCGTGACCTCGCCCGACTCCGCACTGCGAACCAGAACGGCGGCGAACCACTGGACATCGCGCTCACCACCAACGGGCATCTTCTCGCCGATCTAGCGCAGCCGTTGAAAGCCGCCGGCCTGACCCGCGTCACCGTCTCCATGGACGCCGTCGATCCCGACCGTTTCACCCGCATCACCCGCGTGCCCAACGGATATGACCAAGTGCTCGCGGGCATCCGCACCGCCCGGCGCGCCGGGCTCTGGCCGCTGAAAGTGAACTGCGTGCTGATGCGCGGCTTCAACGAAGACCAGATCATACCCTTCGGCATGTTCGCGCGCGAAGAAGGTGTCACCGTGCGCTTCATCGAATTCATGCCGCTCGAAGAGGGGCGCACCTGGTCGCCAGACACGGTGGTCACGCTCGACGAAATTCTGGCGCGCATGGCCGAATATCGCCCGCTGGTCGAAATCCCGCACGCGCGCTCGGAAACCGCCCGCCGCTACCGTTTCGACGACGGCGTCGGCGAAATCGGCATCATCGCTCCCGTCTCGCATCCCTTCTGCGGACACTGCAGCCGCATCCGCGTCACCAGCGACGGAAAAATCCGCACCTGCCTGTTCTCGGTGTGGGACCACGACCTCCGAGCCCAAATGCAACGCGGCGCCAGCGATGAAGAGTTAGCAGACTTCATTCGCGGAGTGATCCAGAAAAAAGAAGAACGCCACCACATCGGCGAGCCAGATTTCGTGCCCGCCTCAAGGACAATGGTGCACATAGGCGGATAGCCACAAAAGTATCGTAGAGACGTAGCTTGCGACGTCTACTGCCGGGAGGAGCCGCTGCCGATGCAAAGCGAGCAAGGATCGGGAAGGGCACGAGATCCATTCGTGCCGATTAGACCGCTGGATGAGGTCGGCTTCAGCCGCTGAGGTCCGCTTCGTTTAAGATCAGGATCATGAAATTCCGGTGGCTCGCGACCATGGCATCAACTCTCGTCTGCGCGATGCTCTCGGCCCAGAATTCCACCTACCTAGGCTTCGACCGCAACACCTACCCCGGCGACGCCAACTTAAAAGCCCTGCACCAAACTTTCTCCTACACCGGCTACTGGCTCAACAACCCTCCCGGCGAGAGGACG
>Ga0070762_10000101_pt1 | contig 28279 bp, 23 predicted proteins | sample HubBroMetageREF2_FD_66726 | JGI IMG/M metagenome (GOLD analysis project Ga0070762, IMG submission 66726) | Reference soil microbial communities from the Hubbard Brook experimental Forest, New Hampshire, USA - Hubbard Brook CCASE Soil... | ecosystem: Environmental > Terrestrial > Soil >...
CCTGCCAGCGGTCGGACCGAGCTTTCGCGACGCTACCCGTGTCGCCGGTGCCAACAGCACCATATGGACCGATATCTACATGTCAAACCGCGACGCTCTGATCACCGGCATCGACGAGTTCGCCGCGCGTCTCTCAGACATCCGTGCGGCGCTGGAGCGCGGCGATGCGCCGGCTGTGACCGCCTGGAACGACCGTGCTCGCGCCGAGCACGACGCGCTGCTCGGCGCCGGGCTGGTCGGCGGCGCCGGTGGCGAGTCGGTTCTGGAGCTGCGCGTGTCCGTGCCCAACCGGCCGGGCGTGATCGCCGAGATCGCGCTGGCGCTCGGCCGGGCCGGCGTGAACATCCTCGACATGGTGCTCTCGCCCTCACAGGACAACCGGCAGGGCGTCGTCGCGCTGTGGATCGGCGGTGCAGGGCACGCCAAGCGCGCCAGAGAGCTGATCGCCGGACTGGGCTTTCCCGTCGTGCAAGCATGAGCGCCACACCATGAACATGCGCTTCGAGCCAGCGCGCGGACTCTCCGGAGAGCTGAGAGCACCCGCCGACAAGTCGATCTCCCACCGCGCCGCACTGCTCGGTGCAATGGCATCTGAGCCCGTTCGCATCGAGCGCTACCTGCACGCGGCCGACACCAACTCCACGCTCCAGGCTGTGCGCGCGCTCGGTGCGCTCGTCGAGGTTCACGGCGACGAACTCGTCGTGCGCGGTACCGGCCTGCGCGAGGCGCGCGAGCCCGACGAGCCGATCGACGTCGGTAACGCCGGCACACTCCTGCGGCTGGCGCCAGGCTGGCTCGCCGCGCAGGAGGGGCGCTCGTTCACGCTCGACGGCGACGAGTCCATTCGGCGGCGACCCGTCGATCGGATCGCCGAGCCGCTGCGACAGATGGGCGCCCAGCTCGATGTACGCGACGGACGCTTCGTGCCCATGACCGTACACGGCACGCGCCTGCGCGCCATCGCCTACGAGTTGGAGGTCGCAAGCGCGCAGGTCAAGTCCTGCGTGCTGCTCGCGGGGCTCGCCGCCGACGGCGCCACCACCGTCGGCGAGCCCACCCGCAGCCGCGACCACACCGAGCGCATGCTGCTGCGCGCCGGCGTCGCCATCCACCGCAACGGCCGCCACGTCACCGTCGTCAACACCGACGAGCTGCTGCTCGAACGCGTCAGGATCCCCGGCGATCCCAGTTCAGCGGCATTCCTCGTCGCCGCCGGCGTGCTCGTACCCGGCTCGCGCCTTTTGATCGGCGATGTCGGCGTCAACTGGACGCGGACCGGCTTCCTGCGCATCCTCCGGCGCATGAAGGGGATCGTCCTCGGCGACCTCGAGCCGGAGCTCGGCGAGCTCGTTCCAGAGGAGCCCGTCAGTGACCTCGACGTCGCCCACGGCGCGCTCGAGGGCACCGTCGTCGAGCCCGACGAGGTGCCGCTCGCGATCGACGAGCTCCCGCTCGTCGCGCTGCTCGGCTGCTTCGCCGAGGGGCAGACCCTCGTACGCGGCGCGCAGGAGCTGCGCGTCAAGGAGACCGACCGCATCGCTGGCGTCGTCGACGGCCTCAGCGGCCTCGGCGCCGACATCGAGGCCACCGACGATGGCTTTGCCGTCCGCGGCTCAGGCGGCCTGCGCGGCGGGCGGATCGACGCCCGTGGCGACCATCGCCTCGCGATGATGGGCGCCGTCGCCGGCCTCGCCTCTCAAGAGGGCGTCGACGTCATCGGCATGGACGCTGCCGCCGTGTCCTATCCCGGCTTCCTCGACGATCTCGCCAGCCTGTGCCCGTAGCGATCAACGGGCCCGCCGGAGTGGGCAAGCCTTGCTGGTAGCGATCGACAGGCCCGTGGGGGTGGGCAAGCCTTGCTGGTAGCGATCGACAGGCCCGTGGGAGTGGGCAAGCCTTGCTGGTAGCGATCGACGGCCCTGCCGGCGCCGGCAAGTCGACGGTGGCACGTGCGCTCGCTCGCGAGCTCGGCTTCACCTATCTCGATAGCGGCGCCCTGTATCGCTGCGTTGCGCTCGCCGCGCTCGAACGGGGCGGGGGGGAGCTGCCCGAGCGGGAAGGCACTCTCGGCGCGCTCGCACGCGCGCTGACGATTGAGTTTCGCGGGGTTGCCCCCGGGGCGGAGCAGGGGGCGTCCGGCGCGGTGTTGCTCGACGGGCGCGACGTCAGTGACGCGATCCGTGAGACCGAGGTCTCACGGGCAGCCTCCGTCGTCGCCGCCGACCCCGCCGTGCGCGAGGCGCTCGTCGCCAAGCAACGCGAGCTGATCGCCCGCGGCGACTGTGTTGCCGAGGGGCGCGACATCGGCACCGTCGTCGCGCCCGACGCCGAGCTGAAGGTGTTCCTCACCGCCGACCCGCACGAGCGTGCCCGCAGGCGTGCCTTTGAGCTCGGCGCCGACGTCGAGACCGTGCTCGCCGAGCAGACCATGCGCGACCAGCGCGACACCGCGCGAGCGCACAGCCCGCTGCTGGCCGCCCCCGATGCCGTGACGCTCGACACGAGTGGCTTGGGTGTCGAGGAGGTCGTGGGGCGCATCGCCGAGCTCGTGCGCGGCATACTGGCCCGATGAAGGTCGCCGTCGTCGGCTATCCAAACGTGGGGAAGTCCTCGCTGATCAACCGTCTCACAGGCACCCGCGAGGCGGTCGTGCACGAGCGTCCGGGGGTCACGCGCGACCGCAAGGAGCTCGACTGCGAATGGAATGGACGACGCTTTACGCTGATCGATACCGGCGGGGTGGACTTCGAGGACGAGGATCCGCTAGCCGGCTCGATTCGCGACCAGGCACGCGCAGGCCTCGCGGACGCGCAGGTGGCGGTGCTGGTCGTCGACGCACGCGCCGGTGTACGGCCGGGTGACGAAGAGATGGCAGACCTGCTGCGCCGCGGCGGGCTGCCGACGATCGTCGCTGCCAACAAGTGCGACAGCGTCACCGAGCTACCGCTCGCCGCCGATTTCCATCGCCTCGGCCTGGGCGAGCCGCTAGCCGTCTCCGCAGCCCAGGGACTGGGTTCCGGCGATCTGCTCGATGAGATCGTCTCGCTGCTACCGGAGGGCGATCTCGAGCCCGCCGACGACACCGTCCGACTGGCGGTGATCGGAAGACCCAACGTCGGCAAGTCCTCGCTGGTCAATCGCTTCCTTGGCGAGGAGCGGGTGATCGTCTCCGATCTTGCTGGCACCACCCGCGATGCGATCGACATGCCGCTGCTCGTCGATGAGCGCAAGCTGATCCTCGTCGATACCGCCGGTATGCGCCGGCAGTCGAAGGTCGCAGACTCCGTCGAGTACTACACGGCCCTGCGCTCGCAGCGCGCCGCCGAGCGCGCCGACGTGGCGCTCGTCGTCTGCGATGCAAGCGACGGAGTCACCGCGCAGGACCTGCGGGTAGCCGAGCTGGCGATGAAGGCCGGCTGCGCCACCGCGATCGTCTTGAACAAGTGGGACCTGCAGGAGCACGCCGACAGCGACACCGGGCGCCACCTCGACCTCGACCACGAGCGCGGGCGAGTCGCGTCCAAGCTGCGGCTGCGCCCGCGCGTACTCACCGTCAGCGCCAAGACCGGACGCCACGTCGCGCGACTGCTGAGCGAGGCGATCACGCTCGGCGACCGCATGTCCGGGCGTATTCCCACCCCCGAGCTCAATCGCTTCCTCGCCGAGGCCACGCAGGCTCGCCAACCGCCAGTCGGCACGCGCCGCGGCGCCGGTGGGCATCGCCTGAAGCTGATCTACATGGCTCAGATCGGCGAGCGCCCGCCGCGCTTCGCCATCCAGGTCAACTCCCGTGCTCGCGTGACGCGCGACTACGCGTACTTCATCGAGAACCGGCTGCGCGCCCGCTACGGCATGGACGGCGTGCCCCTGATCATCGACTTCGTCGAGCGCGGGCAGCGCGGAGGAGCCCGAGCCGCATAAACTCTGCGACTTTGCCGAGCTCGCCCGCAACCTACCCCTGAGCCCGTCGCACCGACCGTTACCCGTCCCCTGATCATCTGGAGCTATTCGCAAAGAAATGACTGAGCTAACCGAGAACGAGTTCCTATTCACCTCCGAGTCGGTCACCGAGGGTCACCCCGACAAGATCGCCGATCAGATCTCAGACGGGGTGCTCGACGCCGTCCTAGCCGACGAACCCTATGGCCGCGTTGCGTGTGAGACGCTCGTCAACACCGGCTTGGTCGTCGTCTCAGGGGAGATCTCCACCGAAACCTATGTCGACATCCAGGAGATCGCGCGCGAGACGATCCGTGGGATTGGCTACACCGACGCCGACCTCGGCTTCTCCGCGGACTCGTGCGCGGTGCTCAACGCGATCGACAAGCAGTCACCGGACATCGCGCAGGGCGTCGACAAGGCCTACGAGGCCCGCACCGACGCCAGCGACGAGGACGAGCTCGACGTCGCCGGTGCCGGCGATCAGGGGATGATGTTCGGCTACGCAACCGACGAGACAGACACGCTGATGCCGCTGCCGATCTCGCTCGCGCACCGGCTCGCCGAGCGTCTGTCCATGGTTCGCAAGGCCGGTACGCTCGACTACCTGCGCCCCGATGGCAAGACCCAGGTCAGCGTGCGCTACCAGGACGGCAAGCCCGTTGAGATCGAAAAGCTCTTGATCTCCACGCAGCACCGCGAAGGCGCCGAGGCGTTGATCCCCAACGACCTCTGGGAGCACGTCGTCGAGCCGATCCTGCCAAGCGAGCTTTACGACACGCAGAAGCTGCGCAGGAACTTCCTCGTCAACCCCACCGGGCGCTTCGTGATCGGTGGCCCCGTCGGCGATTGCGGGCTGACCGGGCGTAAGATCATCGTCGATACCTACGGTGGTATGGCCCGTCACGGCGGCGGCGCGTTCTCCGGCAAGGACCCCTCCAAGGTCGACCGTTCAGCCGCCTACGCCGCGCGCTGGGTCGCCAAGAACATCGTCGCCGCCGGCCTTGCCGCCCGCGCCGAAGTGCAGGTCGCTTATGCGATCGGGGTCGCGCACCCCGTGTCGGTGATGGTCGAGACGTTCGGCACTGAGCGGGAGGGTCTCACCCGCGGGCAGATCGCGCAGGCTGTCGACGCGGTCTTCGACCTGCGTCCCGGGTCCTTCCGCGAGGAGCTGAACCTGCACCGCCCGATCTACCAGAAGACCGCCGCCTACGGGCACTTCGGGCGCGACGACGCCGACTTCACCTGGGAGCGCACCGACAAGGGCGATGCGTTGCGCGCAGCCGCCGGGCTCTGACCGGGAGGCCCTCTAAGGTCGGGGCAATGTGCGCTATCGCTCAGGTCGAGCCGATGACAACGGCCCGGGCGTTGCGCGGGCCGTTCGACTACCTGGTGCCGGATGCGCTCAGAGATGACATAGACGTCGGATCGATGCTCGTGGTGCCGTTCGGGCGCCGCCACGTGCTCGGCGTCGTCGTCGGCTTGGCCGATAGCAGCGAGGTCGCTGAGGAGAAGCTGCTCCCACCGCTGCGCGCGCTGGAGCTTGGCGTGCCCGTCGAGCTCGTTCAGCTGGCCGAATGGATCGCCGCCGAGTACTGCTCCACGTTTGCCCGCGCGCTTGGCTTGGTGTTGCCGCCGGGGGCCGCGCGCAGGTTGAGCGGGCGCAAACGGCGAGCGGTGGCCCGCCCGCGACATCTGACTGTTGGCGCGCGCAGCCCGACCGCCCCCGAGTTGACCGACGATCAGCGCGCCGTGCTCGACCCACTGCTCGAGGCGCTGCGTGAGCGGCGAGGCGCGCAGCAACTGCTGCATGGCGTCACAGGCTCCGGCAAGACGGAGGTGTATCTACGCGCCGCCGCCGCCACGCTCGAGCAGGGAAGGGGAGCGATCGTGCTCGTCCCGGAGATCGCGCTCACTCCGCAGATCGTCGGGCGCTTCATCGAACGCTTCGGCGAGACCGTCGCCGTGCTGCACTCGCGGCTGACGCCCGGCCAGCGCTATGCGGAGTGGCGGCGGCTGCGCGAGGGAACGGCCAGGGTGTGCGTGGGCCCGCGCTCGGCCATCTTCGCACCCGTGGAGAGCCTCGGCCTGATCGTCGTCGACGAGGAGCACGATGCCTCCTACAAGCACGAGGGCGACCCGCGGTATGACGCGCGCGACGTCGCCGCCGAGCGCGCCGAGCGCTGCGGCGCGGTGCTGCTGCTGGGCAGCGCCACGCCGCGACCGGAGAGCGTGCAGCGCCTGCCCGCCGTGCGCCTCGCCCATCGTGTGGATGGCCGGCCGCTGCCAGCGGTACACGTGCTCGACATGCGCGAGCACGCCCCAGGGCTGCATCCGCTCACCGCTCAGGCGCTGGCTGAGGTGCGCGGCGCGCGTGGGAAGGCCATTGTGCTGCTCAACCGCCGCGGCTGGTCGAACTTTCTCTCCTGTCGCTCGTGTGGACGCGTGTGGAGCTGTCCGGACTGCGACGTCGCGCTCGTGCTTCACCGCGCCGGCGGATATGTCGCGTGCCATCACTGCGGTCATCGCGAGCGGGCGCCATCCCGCTGCTGCGATTGCCCCTCCACGTCCGTCGCGCGTCATGGCGCCGGGACCGAACGCCTGCAGCACGATCTCGCGCAGATCTTCGACGATGGGCGCTTCCCCGTGTTTCGCCTCGATGCCGACGTGGTCGCCGGCAGCGCCGGCAGCGCCGGCAGCGAGGACAGCGGCGTTGGCGCGGTCCTGCGCCGCTTCGAGGCGGCTGAGTGCGGAGTGCTGATCGGCACGCAGATGGTTGCCAAGGGTCACGACTTTCCCGACGTCAGCCTCGGGGTCGTGCTCGATGCCGATGCCACCTTGCGCTTCCCTGACTTCCGCGCCGAGGAGCGGACGTTCGCGCTGATCGCGCAGTTGGCTGGGCGCGCTGGGCGCGGCGGGCACGGACGCGTGCTCGTGCAGACGATCGCCCCCGACGCGCGCGCGATCGTCCACGCCGCCAACCATGACAGCGATGGTTTCCTCGCGGGCGAGCTGGAGCGCCGCCGTGCCTTGAGCTATCCACCGTTCTCGCACCTGATCCGGATCATCTGCTCCGCCGAGGAGTCACCGCCCGCGCGGGCAGCCGCGGGCGTGCTGCGCGAATCGCTCCTGGAGTGTCTGCACCGTGCGGAGCTTGGTCACGGCCCCAGTCCCACCGTGCTCGGTCCAGCCGCACTGTTTCGCTTGCGCGGGCGTGAGCGCCAGGTGCTGATGGTCAAGGCGTTCGAGCGTCGTCCCACGGTTTGGGCGGTCGGCGAGGCAGTGCGTCAGGTGGCAGCGGGTCGCGCGCACCCCAGGGTGAACTTCAGCGTCGATGTGGACCCGCAGTAGGCGGGTGGACGCGCGGCGATTGGCGAGCCAGGCGGAGATTGCCATTGCGTAGGTGCTCGCGCAAATGCTCGCCATCAGGTTCCGATATCTGGTACCTTGCCGGGCTCTTCGGGTGGCGACAGCAGGGAGGGTGACGTGGAGGGGACTATCGGAAGGTCTGCGGCATGGTGCGCACGCATCAATGTTCGCTGGTCCATAGCTCGGGCTATGTGCTTGCTCGCAGTCGGCGGCCTGTGCCTTGCGCTCGTACCACTGGCTGTCGCAAGCCCTCTCTCCTTTACCTGGGGTGGTCGCTCCCCTCTCCTTGAGGAAGAATGGTCTGTGCCGACGAACTGGGAAGGGGGGAGCGCCCCCACAACTGGAGAGGAAATCGGGACCCTCAAGTTTCCCAGGCTCACCAATGCGGCGTGCGAGCCCGAACAAGAAACCGAAGCTTGCTATTTCAGCTTCAACGATGTGAGCGGACTGTCCGCCGAATCGATGCAGATCGATGACGGCGACGGTTACTTCATCGGCGGCGAAACACTCGCGCTGGGTGCAGATGGGCTGACCGCTTCTCCTGGCAGCGGAGCGAGCGGCCCCGCAGGTGATCTCGTATTGATGCCGCTCCACCTACGCACTACGCAGATGTGGAGCGTCAGCGAGCGCGAAGCTGGTGAAATCGAGGAAAACGGCCTGCTTCTGGCCGGTGAAGTGACGGGTTCCGCGGCGAGCGCGCTGACGGTCGACTTGAGCAGCGGACCGGCGCTGATCCTTGATAACGATACGGAAACTGGACCGGTAACGATTGAAGGACCGAACGCCACGGGGGAGCACATCGACAATGGCTCAGTGCTTCTCGAGGGCGGGGAACTCAACGCTTCGGACCGGCAAGCGGTCAACCTGAGTCGTATCTTCTTCGCAGGCGCGGGTGCTGTCGGCTCGCTGACCACAAACGACGCGACGGTCGATGTAGGGGCGGATAAAGTACCAGCCGGAGTGCTTGAAGCCTCGAGCGTAAAACTCGACTCGGCCAGTGGTGTGCTCTTCGAAATCACCGGCAGTGGAACGACCGCGCGGAGCGACTATTCGCAACTACTGTCCGAAGGCCCTGTCGCTTTGGCGGGATCGATCGCTGTGGTGTCCAGCAAACCGACGGCAAGTGGCTCCTGCCCGGACCTCGTGGCGGGAGCGACCTACACATTTCTCTCCACGAGCGGAACGCTTTCGGGCACGTTCGCCAACGCACCCGAAGGCGGCCCGGAAATACCGATCAGTTTTGGCGAAGGCTGTAGCCAGTCCGCGCGGACAATGCGTATCAGCTACAACCGCAGTGGCACCACCAAGACAGTGACCGGGACAGTCGAAGCTGAAAGCGTCGAGAAGAAGCAAGAAGAAGCCTCACAGAAAACGGCGCACGAAGAAGAACTCAGGAAGCTCGCTGAAGAACACGCGAGGAAGGTCGGAGAAGAAGCGGCCGCCACGCAAGCAGCCATCAAAAAACACGAAGAAGAAGCAGCCGCCGCCACCAAACGAAACCAGGAAGAAGCCACACTGATCGCTGCCGCAAAGAAGCACCTGGAAGAAGAAGCAGCGAAAGGGGGAGTGCTGGCCAGCAAAGAACGCTCGCCCGACGCGATGCTTGCGGGCACCTCCCTGCAGGCGAGCGCAGCGGGTGCCGTGAACATCAAGATCAGCTGTCCGAGCGGGGAGCGCAGTTGCACGGGCACGATCGTCTTGCGGACACTCAATGCGCTCAGCGCCAGCTTCGCCGGCGCCGCGAAGACCAACGACAGCATCTTGACGCTCGCGAGCGGGCCGTTCAACATCCCCGGTGGTGAGGTGAAGACGGTTACGCTGCATCTTTCAGCACAGGCCCGCAAGCTGCTGGCACGCAGCCGCATGCTGCGCGTACGCGCGACGATCTTCGCCCATAATCCCACAGGTGGCATACACACCGGGCAGACGATTGCGACCCTGCGGGTTCACGAGACCAGGCGGGGCTGAGGCCTACACGTTGGGGAGGCTCGCACCGTCTCGATGGTGGACTCCATCGAGACGTGCATGCCGTGGTTGCCGCGGGGCGATCAGATCGCTCGTGTCTGTGGCTGTGGCCATGGCGATGGTTGCGGTCGCGGCCACGGCGAGCTTTCTCACTACCCCAGCGGCCTTGGCCAGCCCCCAAGTCGCACCCGCGAGAACGGACTACGCCAAGGTCGGACAGGTATGCCGGCCACCGATGCCAGGGCACTCGACATGCTTCGCGCTGGTACGTGTGCCCGCCGCCTCTGCCACGCCCACCGCCGCTGGCGCAGCGCCATACCGCGTCAATGATGGCGCCTCCTCCTCCGGGCCCGCCGGCGGGCTGACCCCGGCGCAACTGGCTAGCGCATACGGGTACGAACCGGCGGGCGCCGTCAACGGGCAGACCGTTGCGATCGTCGACGCCTACGATGACCCAAGCATCGAAAGCGATCTCGCGACATTCGACAGCGAGTACGGGCTCCCGGCCTGCACCAAGACGAACGGATGCTTCACGAAGGTCGGTCAGACCGGTAGCGAAGAATCGCTGCCGGAAGCCGACACGAGTGGTTGGTCGGTCGAGATCTCCCTGGACGCGGAGACCGTGCACGCGGTCTGCCAAAGCTGCAAGATCCTGCTGGTCGAGGCGAACGAAACGAGCGATAGCTCGCTCGCGGAAGCGGTGAACGAGGCCGTCAGCCTGGGCGCGACCGAGGTCTCGAACTCCTACGGTGGACCGGAGGAGGGAATCCAGGCGGAAGAACAGGCCGCGTACAACCATCCGGGCGTGGTAATCGCAGCAGCCGCCGGCGACGACGGTTACGACGACTGGGACTACATCGATGACAAAGGCCAGGCCGCCGAAATGCCAAACACGCCCGCATCGTTGCCGTCAGTGGTGGCGGTTGGCGGTACCTCGCTCGAGCTCAACGCGAACGGGACCCGTGCCAATGAGAAGGTGTGGAACAACGACGGCCCAGGTGATGAACTCGGGTTCCCGAAGGGGTTCGTGTCGGGTGGCGGCTGCAGCACGCTGTTTGCCGCCCCGCCGTGGCAGCTGAGCACGCTCGGCTATACGGCTACTGGATGCGGCAATCGACGCCTCGCTACGGACGTTGCGGCCGTCGCCGACCCGTATACGGGCTTTGACATCTATGACAGCTACGACTGCGGCTCAGAATGCGAGGCATACGGGATCGGGAAAGGCAAAGACTGGGTGACGATCGGTGGCACCTCGCTCGCGACGCCACTGATCACCTCGCTCTATGCGCTCGCCGGCGGTAGCGGCGGGGTGCCCTATCCGGCGCTCACGCTTTATGGCCATCTGTATCAAGGCTCCTCGCTCTACGACGTCACCGAAGGAGGCAATGGCTACTGCGACGCCGAGTCGCTCGCCACGTGTGGCAAGCCGAACTTGACATATGGACGCGTCGATTGCGAAGGCACCACGTCGTGTAACGCCGCCCCCGGCTACGACGGACCGTCAGGCGTTGGCACGCCAAACGGTCTCGGCGCGTTCACGCCTATGTTCCCCACCGCGGTGATCACGGCACCCAACCTGCCTACGGTGGGCAGCGGACAAAGCTTCAGCGCCAATCGGTCGAGCGACCCCTACCCTGGCGGGTCGATCGTGGGTTACTCATGGAATTGGGGTGACGGCACTGCTGACAGCAGCCTTCAGGCACCAACACACACCTACGCTTCGCCCGGCAGCTATACGGTGACGCTCACCGTCACCGATAGTTACGGTGTGGCCAGCGCTCCGACCACGCAGTCGGTCGACGTCAGTGCATCCTCACCAGCGGAAGAAGTCCTAAAGGGCGCACACGAAGAAGAAGCCACTGTACAAATAGCCGCTCAGAAGCAGCGGGAAGAAGAATCGGCAGCGGCCTTGGCCAAGCTGAGAAACATCCTCCAGGAAGTCTCGGGCTTTCACGTGGCTGTGCCCGCCGCTGTTCCCGACGCACGGCTCGCAGATACGGTTCTCGTGGTAAGCCGGTCCGGTAATGTCACCATCAAGATAAGTTGCCCGAAGGGGGAGAGCATCTGTCAAGGCAAGGTGACGCTCCGTACTCTCGGCGCTGTCGCTGAGCTGGGGACTGGCCACGCGCTGAGGAAGGGTGTGCTGACGCTCGCCGCGGGCTCGTTCGTCGTCGCTGGTGGCAAGCTGGTGACGGTTGTGTTGCACCTGTCGGGTTCGGCGCGCACCGTGCTTGCGCGCTTGCACGTCTTGCGCACACGGACGACGCTCATCGCTCACGACGACGCCGGCGCGACGCACACAACCGTGACGATCGCGACGCTGCGTGCGGCCAAGGGCAAGTAGGGCAAAGGCTGAGAGCTGCTGAGGCCGCGGTAGGGCTCGACTCGGCGGCGAAAGCTCGCCATGGCTCATAAACTCAGGCGAACGATGACCGCAGATGACCCCACAGGCGAGCACGACGAGTCGTTCGAGCTTCCCGCGCCGAGCTCTGAGGATGGCGATGTCGAGGTCGAACGCGAGCAGGACGCGCCCGAGCCTGCTGAGCTCGACGCAGAGACGCGTGCGCGCCGTGACGCGGCGCTGCGCTACGTACGCAAGTTCGGCGACCCCGTCCTGCGTGCCACCGCGCTACCGGTCGAGCGCTTCGACGATGACCTGAAGGCGGAGGTGCAGCGTATGGGTGAGCTGATGCACGACGCGCTGGGTGTCGGGCTCGCCGCTACGCAGTTGGGTGTACTGCATCGCGTGCTCGTCTACAAAGCCTACGTCGACGATCCCGTCATCGCGCTCGTGAACCCGGTGATCGAGTGGATGAGCGAGGAGCTCGAGCTCGGCGACGAGGGCTGCCTGAGCCTGCCCGGCGTGCACGTCGAGGTCGAGCGCCACGTCCAGCTGCGGGTCCGGGGACGGGATGACGCCGGAGGCGAGCTCGAGATCGAGGCCGAGGGGTTGGAGGCCCGCGTGATCCAGCACGAGGTCGACCATCTCAACGGTGTGCTCATCCTCGATCGCATCTCGCGCGAGGCGCGCAAGGAAGCGATGCGCGCGATGCGCGAGGCACATCCCGAAGGGCGCAGGCAGGAGCCGGCCGAGGATCGCCCGGCGGACGCCGCGTAGCGCAGGCGAGAAGGCTCAGCGCATTGAGCACGGTCTTCATCGGCACCTCCGAGTTCGCCGCCGCGGTGCTCGAGCACCTCGCGTGCAGCGATGCCCATCGTCCCGCGCTCGTCATCACACGTCCCGACCGTCCGAGCGGCCGCGGCAGACGCCTGCGATCGCCGCCGGTAGCCGATAGCGCCCGTATGCTCGGGATCGCGCTGGAGCAGCCGCAGAACGTCAACGACGAGCAGGCCAGGGAGCTGATCGCGCGCGTCTCCCCAAATGCGGTCGTCGTGTGCGCGTTCGGAGCGCTGATCAAGGAGCCGCTGCTCTCCGAGCACGAGCTGCTGAACGTCCACCCCTCGCTGTTGCCACGCTGGCGCGGAGCGGCGCCCGTCGAGCGGGCGATCATGGCCGGCGATGCGCAGACTGGCGTGTCCATCATGCGCCTGACAGCGGGTCTCGACAGCGGCCCCGTGTGCCTCGCCGGGCCCGAGCCGATTCGCGCGGATGACAGCTACGGCTCGCTCGCCGCCCGGCTACAAGCGCTCGGCGGCGAGCTGCTCGTACGCGCGCTCGCAGAGTCTCCGCCGTTCGTCGAGCAGCCGCAGGACGGCATCACCTACGCCGAGAAGCTCGGCCCAGATGATCGTCTGCTCGATCCCTCGAGACCGGCCGTCGAGCTCGAGCGCGTCGTGCGGGCGCTGCACCCACACATCGGCGCGCGCGTCGCGCTCGACGACGGGAGCCTGCTCGGGGTCCACCGCGCGGCACTCCTGCAGGATGACGAGGCGGCGCTGCTCGGTGAGCACCTGCCGCCGGCTGCGGTGCTCGGTGCGGGCGTGCACGAGGACCGTCTGTTGCTCGGCTGTGTCTCCGGCGTGCTCGAGCTGCTCGTCGTGCAGCCACCAGGGGGACGCGCGATGGATGCCTCCGCGTACCTACGCGGTCATGGACTACCGGGGCGCCGATAGGCGGTCGCGTAGAGCGGGGGCGCGATGCCCGCGCGCAGGCGCGGGTCGGGCTCGGGCGAGCGGGCGGTGTTGGCCAGCGGGATCACGCCCGCCCACGCCGGTAGCGCATGGTCCTGCTCGTCGTCCAGCGGTCCGCCGCTACGGATCTTGGCGGACGCCTCGTCGATCGGCAGGGCCAGCACCGACGTCGCCTTCAGCTCGTTCTCTGTAGGTGCGCGAACGTCGTCCCAGCGGCCCGGCACGATGTGTTCGACGACCGCGCGTAGCGCCGCGCGCTTCTCGGCCGGGTCCTCAACGATCGTTGCCTGCCCGATCAGCATCGCCGAGCGGTAGTTGGCTGAGTGGTGCATTGCCGCGCGCGCCAGCACCAGCCCATCGAGGAGCGACACCGTCAAGCACGCCGGCGCGCCCGCCGCGAGCGCGCGCAGCGTGCGGCTGGCGGTCGAACCGTGGCAGTAGACCACATCGCCACGGCGGGCATGCAGCGTGGGGATCACGAACGGCTGGCCCGTCTCGTCGACGATGCCGAGATGCGCGATCAACGCCTCGTCGAGGATCGCGTCGATCACGCCGCGGTCATAGCTCGCGCGTTCGCGCTTGCGCCGCACCCTCACGCGCTCGGACGGGGACGGGGAAGCTGTCACTCGGTCGGGTTGCGGTAGGGGCACCTCGCCATCCTCTCCCATAAAGTAGGATCTGTAATAGTACAGAATTATGACTGAGCTAAAACAGTATCGAATAAAAGCGCGTAGCGCAGCGGATCTCGTACGCGAGATCGAGGCGGCTGTCGCCAGCGGCGCGCTCCATCACGGGCAACCGCTGCCCTCCGTGCGACGCCTCGCGGCGCAGGTGGGGCTCAGTCCCGTCACCGTCGCTGCCGGGCTCGCCGAGCTGCGCCGGCGCGGGGTGGTGTTGAGCGAGCCGCGCCGCGGCACGCGCATCGGCGAGGGCCCGCCGATCGGCTCCCAGCGCGCGCCGTTGCCCGTGCCACCCGGCGCGCGCGAGCTCTCGCGTGGCAACCCCGATCCCGCGCTGCTCCCCGACCTCGCCGACGCCATGGCGCGCTGTGAGTTGCCTGTGCGCCTCTACGGTGAGCCACAGGCGTTGCCCGAGCTAGAGCGGCTCGCACGTGAGCAACTGCACGCCGACGGCGTTCCCGGTCAGGATCTGTGCATCCTCAGCGGCGCCATGGACGCGATCGAGCGCGTGCTCGAGGCACACCTACGCCCGGGTGACCGCGTCGCGGTCGAGAACCCCGGCTATGCCGCTCTCTACGACCTGTTGCGCGCCCAGGGGCTCGCGCTGGCGCCAGTCGCGCTAGACGCGCACGGCATGCTCGCCGCCGATCTGCACGATGCGCTCAGCCACGGCGCCGTCGCTGTCGTGCTCACCCCGCGCGGCCAAAATCCCACAGGTGCGACGTTCGATTCCGCGCGCGCCCAAGAGCTGCACGCTGTCCTGGCCGAGTTCCCCGACACACTGCTGATCGAAGACGATCACCTCGGACCCGTCGCCGGCAGCGAGCTGCACACGCTCCTGGCCGCCGGTGCCCCACCCAAGCACTGGGCTGCCACACGCTCGGTCGCAAAGGCGCTCGGCCCCGACCTGCGCCTCGCCGTGCTCGCCGGGGACGCCCACACGATCGCCCGCGTGCAAGGACGTCAGCAGTGCGGGCCGGGCTGGGTGAGCCACATCCTGCAGCGCCTCGTGCTCAGCCTGTGGAGCGACCCCTCTGTGCACGGGCTCGTAGCTCGCGCGAGTGCTACCTACGCACAGCGGCGCGAGCAGCTGTTGGCTCGTCTCGCCCAGGAAGGCGTCAAGGCCAGCGGCGCATCCGGGCTGAACGTATGGATCCCGCTGCATGAGGAAGCAAGCACCGTAGGAGCGCTGATGCAGCGGGGCTGGGTGGTGGCCCCGGGAGCGGCCTATCGCCTGCCCGGCGCAACGCCGGGTATCCGTATCACCACTGCCACCCTGATGGCCGACGAGGCAGCGCGCCTGGCCAGCGATCTAGCCGAGGTTCTCACCCCGGCGCTCGTCTCTCGCAGCGGATAGCCGATCATGCCCCGTGTGCCCAGCTCCTCAGCCGCCACGATCGCGCCCGCGCGCCGTTGTGCCTACACGGTCCTACGACGCGTCTTCGAGCAGGGCGCATACGCCGATCGCGCGCTCACCGCCGAGGCCGCCGCGCTCGAGCCGCGCGACCGGGCGCTCGCGATGCGCCTGGCCTACGGCGCCGTCCAGCGCAGGGGCACACTCGATCACCTGATCGAGCAGCTCGCCGAGCGCCCCGTCGTCGCGCTCGACCCGCCGCTCCTGGCCGCGCTGAGGCTCGGCCTATACGAGTTGCTCTACCTGAGTGGTGCTCCCGACTACGCCGTCGTCGCCGACGCGGTCGAGCTCGCAAAGGCGGATGGGCGAGCTGGCCACGGTCTCGTCAACGCCGTGCTGCGCCGCGCCGCGCGCGAAGGAGCGGAGTCGCTGTTGGCGACACTCAGCGACGCTACGCCCGAGCAGGCCGCCGTCAAGCACTCGCACCCACGGTGGATCGCCCAGCTGTGGTGGGAGGCGCTCGGCGCCGAGCAGGCACGCTTGCTGATGGCCGCAGACAACGAGCCGCTGGAGGTGGCGCTGCGCGCCAACACGCTCGTCACCGACGCCGACACGCTCGCGCGCGAGCTGCCTGTGCGCACACACCGCGACCCGGCCATCCCCGAGGCGCTCGTTCTGGAGGAGCCGTTCGACGTGCACGGCTCCACGCTTTGGCAGGCGGGCGCCTTTCACGCGCAGTCGCGCGCAGCGATGCTCGTCGCGCACACGCTCGACCCAGCTCCCGAGGGGCGGGTACTCGACCTGTGTGCGGCTCCCGGTGGCAAGAGCACGCACCTAGCCGCACTCATGCAGGCGCGCGGCGAAGTGCTCGCGGTCGAGCGCAATCCGCGCCGCGCCGGCAGCCTCGTGCGTACCGCACAGCGGTTACGCGCGGTCAACGTCGTCGTCGAGGTGGCCGACGCCGAGCTCAAGCGCCCCGAGGGCCCGGTGTTCGATCGCGTACTCGTCGATCCACCATGCTCGGGGCTCGGCACGCTGCAGGCTCGCGCGGACCTGCGTTGGCGCGTGACCCCCGACGCGATCGGTCAGATGGTGCCGGTACAAAGCAAGATCCTAGCCGCCGGAGCCGACGCCCTCCGTCCGGGCGGCATGCTTGTCTACTCTACGTGCACGATCTCTCCAACTGAGAATGAGCGCGTGATCGCCGCCTTCCTGGACTCCCATGCCGAATTCAGCGTCGACGACGTGCTCGTGACGCTCCCGCACCGCGACCGCACCGCTGGTTTCTTCATCGCCCGTCTGCGGAAGATCTGAGCTATGGGCGAGGAGCCGCAGACCCCGGCCAAGGCCCCGATCGACCTGGGGCCGCAATGCCCCAACTGCGGTGAGCCGTGGCTGCGCCCCACAAACCTCCCCGGGCGCTATCGCTGCGTGTACTGCCTGCACCGCTTCGAGCTAACCTCCGTCTGCCCCAACTGTGGCGAGCACTCTACGATCGTCAGGATGTCCTCCACCGCGATCATGAAGTGCAATAACTGCGGTGACTCGATGTTGCAGGCCGTATGAGCGACATGGCGCGTGAGCTGCTGCGCGACGTGCGCGTGGCGCCTTCGATCCTGGCGGCCGACTTCGGGCGGCTGCGTGAGCAGGTGGTAGAAGTGCTGCAGGCTGGTGCGCGCGTTATCCACGTGGACGTGATGGACGGGCATTTCGTGCCGCCGATCACGCTTGGGCCGCCGATCGTGGGAGCGCTGTCGGAGACCGTTCACGAGGCTGGCGGGATACTTGACGTGCATCTGATGATCGAGCGACCGGAGCGGCAGGTGAGCGAGTTCGTCAGGGCCGGTGCCGACTCGATCACGTTTCACGCGGAGGCCACCCCGCACGTCGCCTACGCGGCGAACCTGATCCGCGAGTCCGGTGCGTGCGTGGGCCTCGCATTCAACCCCGGTACCGCCGTGGGCGCGCTCGCCGAGGTGACCGAGCTGCTCGACATGGCGCTCTGCATGACCGTCAACCCAGGCTGGGGCGGGCAGGCGTTCATCGCGCACTCGCTCGAGAAGCTCCCGCGGGTGCGCGCGCTCGTAGGCTCCGACGTAGCGGTCGAGGTCGACGGCGGCATCGAGTCGCTGACCGCGCCCCCGTGCCTGGAGGCAGGCGCGAATGTGTTCGTCGCCGGCTCGGCGATCTTCTCCGCGCCAGACCCCGCCGAGACCTACCGGGCGATCGCCGCGTCTGTCGATGCCGCCTGAGTCCGAATCGAGCCCGACCCGCCCGCACGTGTGCCGCTGCGGTAGAGCGCCGCGAGCAGCAGCGCCAGTAGTGCGGTAGCCCCCGCGTAGCCGATCTCCGCTCGCAACAGCTGTTCGCTGACCGGCGAGCTCAGCATCCACACCAGGAACACGACCGCCGCGCACACCCAGCAGCCTGCCGCCGCCCGTGCCCGGTCGCGTGCTAGCGCCGCCTGGTTGAGTGCGCCAGAGGTCAGGTGCAGGCCCATGCCAACGCCGATCAAAGCCAGGCCGAAGCGGTTATAGCTCCATACCTGCCCGAAGAACACGTGCCGAAGCGCGAACGGACCGAGCACCAGCAGCCCGAGCGCCACCGCCGCCGCGAAGCCCGCGATCGCGAGGATCGTCACGCGGATCGCGTGCGCGAACGCTTCGTGCCCGTCTGTCGCCTCCAGCCCCGTCAGATGCGGCAACAGCGATGTCTGGATCGCCTGGAACAGCTGTAGCGGCGCGCGCGCGATCAACAGCACGTTGAACACGATGCCCGCCAGCACGCCGTTGTGGGAGGTCGCATCGACGGTCAGCACCGCCGCGTTCAGCAGCGTTTGCTCGGAGAGCATGATGCTCGACACCCACACCGCGAAGCCGCCGCCGCGGCGCAGCGACAGATCCTCGTGTGCTGCCGCCTCCTGCACGCTCTCGGTCCCCGGCCCCGCCAGTGCGGCCTCAGCCTCGTCCACCGTGATCAGCGTGCCGCCCGCCGGCGCCTTCGTTTCTGCCAGCGCCGCCTCGAGCGTTCCGCCGGTGCCCTCGCTCGCCTCGCCGCCGCGCGTCGATCGCTCGCGGCGGCTGTGTGCGAACGCCACCGGCACCACCACCAGCGACACAAATGGCGCGGCCGCGATGCCCAGCGCCACCGCCGTCTGTCCGCTCGCGATCCCCAGCGCCACCGCGATCGCGAAGCTGACGCGCGAGGTCGACTCCATCAGCACCAGCCCCCCGAACAGGCCGAAGCGCTGATGCCCCGCCAGCCAGCCGCGCGCGAAGTAACTCGCGGCGTAGGCCAGCGTGCCGACCACCAGCACGTCATACAGCGCGCCCTGATGTTCGAAGACGTGGTTGACCAGCTCGCGGTGCAGCGCCAGCGCCACCACCAGGAAGATCAGCGCGAAGCCCGCCTGAATCAACATCGGCACGCGCAGCGTGTGCTCTGCGTGACCGCGCGCGCGGCGTTCGGCGATCGTGCGCGATAGCAGCTGTTCGATCGGCCGATAGATGACCGAGATGATCACGAACATCACCGACCACAGGACGTCGAGCAGCTTCGCCGATTCTTCGCCCAGCACGTGGCTTGCGATCGAGAAGTACGCGAACGTCAAAACGCCCGTCGAGGCGATCCCAACGGAGAGGATCCGCGCGCCCGCGCCGTAGGAGCGCGTCGGCTTCTCGCCGGCGGCGCGAGGCGTGCTCCCGTCGGGTTTCCCCGCGCTCACGCCGGCCTGACCAGCGCTAGAGGCGGACAAGCAACATCGTCCAGGGGAACGGCGAGCGGACCTCGACGACCTCGCCGTGGCGCGCGAGCAGCCTCGTGAAAGATCGTCTGGACCAGTGATTGAGATGACCCGGGGTGTTGCCCAGCGCCGACCAGTAGGCGCCGCGTGCCATGTTCAGCATGCGCCACAGCGGCTCGCGGGGGACAGACACGAGCAGGTGACGCTCTGCGCAGCGAGCCATCTCGCTGAGCGTATGCTCAGGATCGGGCACGTGCTCGAGCACCTCGATCGCGCTCGCGAGGCCGAACTCGTTCTCCGCAAACGGCAGGTTCGCGGCATCCATCACGCGGTACTCCAGGTTCGCCGCCTGGCGCTCGGCCCAGCCGGCCTGGATCGACTCCTCCTCGAGGTCGATGCCCACCACGCGGCGCTCGCCCAGCCGCTGCGCCCACTGGTGCACGAGCACTCCCTCGCCGCAGCCGACGTCCAGCACCGAGTTGGGTGCCGCCAGCTCGAACAGCTCATCCAGCTCGCGCTCGAAGCTCGCCATCAGACGCCGCACCACCGGGTTGGTCGAGCCGTACTTGTCGTAGGTATTGCCCGTGACGACGCCGTCCTCGGAGACCGTCACGCCACTCATAGCGGCACCGTCTCCCTTGGCTGCTCGCCCGGTTCGTAGTGCGAGGGCTCGACGCCCAACTGCAGCTCGATTCGTCGCACGCGCTCGAAGGTCTTCTGCGTCATCACCCGCTGGGCCGCCAGCAGGTCTCCGATGACTCCCAAAGCCCAAAGCACGACGGCCGCCATGAACAGCACCGCTCCGAGGATCAGCGACTGCACATGACCCTTTCCGTCGCCGTCCGCGTAGGCGACGACGAAGCGGATCCACACGCCGATCGAGACCAAGCCCATCAGTAGGGCGAGGCTCCAGAACACCCGCAGCGGCTCGTACTGAGCGTAGATGCGGAAGATCGAGACGGCGTTGCGCCGCACATAGGCGCCCATCGACGGGAATAGTCGCGACTCGCGCGTCTTCGGGTTGGTCCGCACGGGGACGTGGTCGATCGCCACCAAAAGCTTTCCAGCCTGGATGATCGTCTCGAGCGTGTAGGTGAACTTCGACACCACCATCATCTGGATAGCGGCCTCGCGGTTGTAGGCGCGAAAACCGGAGGTCGTGTCTGGAACCGAGGTCGAGGATGCCTGGCGCACTACCCACGAGCCCAGCCGTTGCAGCACCTTCTTGACTGGGGAGAAGTGCTCGATGCCGCCCACCTCGCGATCCCCCACGACCATGTCCGCCCGCCCCGCGACGATCGGCGCTACCAGCCTGGCCACATCGGGGCCGTAGTACTGGTTGTCGGCATCGGTGTTCACGATCACATCCGCGCCGAGCTTCAGCGCCGTGTCGATGCCAGCCTGGAATCCTGCCGCCAGGCCCTTGTTGTTGGTCAATCGCACCAGATGGTCGACGCCGTGGGCGCGCGCCACCGCGACGGTCTCGTCGGTCGAGCCGTCGTCGATCACCAGCCACTCGACCTGCTCGAAGCCATCTACGGCGCGTGGCAGGTCCGCGAGCGTCTGCGGCAGTTGCTCTGCCTCGTTGAAGCAGGGGATCTGGATGATGAGCTTCATGGGCGTCGATTGCCTAGACTTGGCACCCCGCAGTATCCCAAAGCGCAGGTCATGGTCTTGGCGCCAGATGTAGAGCCCACCCAGCCCAGTGCCGGTGACGGGTGGGCGGGGCTAGATACTCCAAGGCTAGATGGAAAGCGCGACGCTCACCCGGCAACGACCGGGCTCGATCCGGGTGGCGCGGCTGCGTGCCGTCCGACCTTCCAGCTGGGCGGTGCTCGCTTTTGCGGTTATGTGCGTGGCGGCGCTGGTCGGCTACTTCGCCTTCCCGACCTACCCCACCTACGATTCCTTCTATGCGCTCTTGTGGGGGCGCGATCTGCTGCACCTGCACCTGCCCGACTTCCGCGTGTATCGCGGCCCGACCGAGCATCCGCTGGCGATTGCGTTCGGGATCCTGTGCTCGATCTTCGGTCAGGGTGGCGCGCGGTTGATGGTGCTCGGCTCGATCGCCTCGTTCGTGGCGGCCGTCGCCGGGATGTACAGGCTCGGACGTCTGTGCTTCGGGCCCGTCGTCGGGGTGGTCGCGGCGCTGCTGCTGTTGAGCCGCTTCTTCATCGAGAACCTCGCCGCCGAGGGCTACCTCGACATCTCTTACGTCGCGCTGATCGTGTGGGCGGTCGTATTCGAGCTCGAACGTCCCCGCCGGGGCGCGCCGGTCTTCCTGACGCTCGCCGCAGCCGGTCTGTTGCGCCCCGACGCCTGGGTGCTCAGTGGCGTGTACTGGCTGTGGTGCTCGTGGCGCGCGGACAACGCGACGCGCGCCAGGTACCTGGCGCTGGCCGCGATCGCGCCGCTCGTATGGGTTGCGCTCGACTGGATCGTGACCGGCAATCCCCTGTACTCGTTGAGCTCCACCGCCGGGCTCGCGGCCGAACTCGAACGCACGCAGGGTTTCGGCAGCGTGCTCGGCTCGGTATGGACCTACGGGGTGCGGATCGACAAGCTGCCAGTCCTACTCGGAGGGCTCCTCGGTATCGCGCTGGCGGTGGGGATGGCGCCGCGGCGCGCGCTCGTGCCGCTGGCCACGTTTGTGGTGTTGCTCGGCGTGTATGTCGCCGAGGGCGCCGTCGGGGCATCCGTGGTCGACCGCTACCTGATCGGCGCCGCCACCGCGCTGCTCCCGTTCTGCGCGCTCACCGTCGGCGGCTGGGCGATGCTCGAACCAGGCTCGCGCTTGCGGCGCGTCTGGATCGTGGCGGCGATCGCGCTCGTCGCCTACGGTGGCGCCTCAGCCGCGAGCACGCTGAGCCTCTCCAGCCTGCGCACCACGCTTGCCGAGCACGAGGACTTCCACAAGGGACTCGCGCTCGCCCTTCGCAGTCCCGCGGTGAAAGCCGAGCTGCGGCGCTGCCCGCTGGTCAGCCTGCCGGACAACAAGCTGATCCCCGACGCCCGCTGGATCCTCGACAGCGTCAGCCAACGAAGCATCATCGCCCGTAGCCAGGCACGCGCCGATGCCGAACAGGGCGACCCCACGCTCGAGCAGCGCCTTCACAGGGGCAGCATCGCCGTCTACCCGCTGGGCAGCGCCGTGTTCGTAGACGCGATCGTCGACGTTGGTGACCAGCCGAGCGACCAGATTCCCCCCACCGGCTTCAAGCGCATCTACACCAGCAGCCTGTACGCCGTTTATGGCAACTGCTGAGCGAACACACGAGCCCCAGCGTTCGGTGCCGGCGCCGAATATGCCACGTCGCTGGGCATGGTCAGGTCTTGCTGTGGTGCTGCTCGGCGGCCTCGGTCTGCGCCTGTGGGGAGTCAAGCAGGGTCTGCCCTATGCATATAACGCCGATGAGGCCGACCATTTCGTGCCGCACGCGATCGAAATGTTCGCGCGAGGCACGCTCAACCCTCGCTACTTCGCCAACCCGCCGGGCTTCACGTATGTGCTGCACGGACTTTTTGCGCTCTGGTATGGCGGGGCAAGCGGCGCGGTGCGCGCGTACGCGCTGCACCCCGAAGCGCTCTACACGCTGGCCCGTGTCGCCGCGGCGGTACTCGGAACGATCGCGCTATGGCTGCTCTACCTAGCCGGCGCCCGACTGTGGGGCCGGGCAGTAGGGCTGCTGGCGGCCGCGATCGAGGCGGTGGCGTTCCTGCCCGTGTTCTACGCGCACCTAGCGCTCAACGATGCGCCTACATTGGCGCCTGCCACGTTGTCGCTGCTCGGCACCGCCGGAATTCTCAGAAAAGGACGTGCGCGCGACTACCTGCTGGCTGGCATCGGGCTGGGCATTGCCTGTGCCACCAAGTACACCGCCGGCATCGTGCTCGTGCCGCTGCTCGTCGCTGCTCTCGCCCGCTACCTGGACGGCGGGTCAGCGGCCGCGAGGCGCGCATGCGGTGGCTTGGTGCTCGCGGGCTTCTGTGCGCTGCTGGCGTTCTTCATCGCAAATCCCTACTCGCTGCTCGACTACAGCGCCTTCCACCGAGAACTCGTCCACCAGTCGACGCTCTCCGGCGAATCGCAGGGCAAGCTCGGCGCCCCCAAACAAGGTGGCCTCGTGTACTACCTGTGGTCGCTCACCTGGGGGCTCGGCTGGGGCCCCTCGTTGGCGGCGCTCGGCGGCGCCCTCACGGTCTGGCGCTCCGAGCGACGCCTCGGCTGGCTGCTCGTTCCGGCGACGCTCGCGTTCCTCGCGTTCATGGGGCTGCAGGGACGCTACTTCGGGCGCTGGCTGATGCCGATCCTCCCGGTCGTCTGCCTACTGGCGGCGTTCTTCGTCGTGGAGCTGATCAGCTGGTGCGGGCGCGTACTCAGTGGGCGGCCGTCGCGCGTGGTGCTGGCGGCGTTGTTCGTGGTCGCGCTGCTGATCCAGGGGTTCGTCTACAGCGTGCACTCGGGCATCGTGCTCTCCCGCGCCGATACCCGCAACCTGACGCGCAAGTGGATGCTCGCGCACATACCAGCGGGCGCCAAGATCGTCGCCGAGCCGGTCGAGCCCGAGGAATGGGCACGTGAAGTCACGCCTGGCAGCTCGACTGCCCACAACCCGTTCAGGTGGCAGCTGTATCCAGCGCTGTTCCGGCGTATCACTTCAGGCGGCTCGATCGCCCCCGCCTTCATTCGCCCTGAAGTTGGCCTCGAGAACTACGAGACGACCTTGCACCCCGCTCTGATCGACTTCTATGAGCGCGAAGGCTACTGCTGGGTGATCACCGGGTCGACCGAGTCCGGACGAGCGTTCGTCGACCCCAAGGCGGTGCCTGGCGCGATCGCGTACTACCGCAAGCTGGCCCGCGACGGCGAAGTCGTCTACCGCGCCTCCCCCTACGAACATGGCCAGGGGGGTGGGCGGGACTCCGTAGCTTTCGACTTCGACTGGAGCTTTGACTATTACCCGATGGCCTACCTGCGGCCGGGTCCGCAGATGACGGTCTACCGACTGCATGGGGGTCGCTGTGGTGGCTGAGCCCGGCCGTGGCGCGGCGGGGTTATCCTGAAAGGGGAGATGCCCACATCAATCGAGACCGACGAGGTATGCCTGGCGCGGGCGATCGAGCTCGCTCGCAGAGGCTCCGGGGCGGTCAAGCCGAATCCTGTCGTCGGCGCTGTGGTCGCGCGTGACGGCGAGATCTTGGGTGAGGGCTGGCACCAGGAATACGGTGCGGCACACGCCGAGGTCAACGCGATCGAGGCGTGCGGTCTTGCGGACCTCACCAGCGCGACGCTGTATGTATCGCTCGAGCCGTGCTGCCACGAGGGCAAGACGCCGCCATGTACGGAGGCGATCCTGCAGGCAGGAATCAAACGCGTGGTCGTGGGTTCGGACGACCCCACCGAGAAGGCGTCCGGTCGCGGGCTCGGGATCCTGCGTGACGAGGGCGTGGAGGTGCTGCTCGCCAGCGGCGAGCTCGCCGCCAGCGCAAGGCTGCTCAACCAGGCGTTTCGCAAGCACGCACGTGTCGGGCGCCCGTGGGTGCTTTTCAAGTCCGCGATGACGCTCGACGGCAAGGTCGCAACCCGCACGGGTGACTCAAAGTGGATCAGCGGCGAGCAGAGTCGCGAGCTCGCCCATCGCTGGCGTGCCTCCGTCGACGCGGTCGTCGTGGGCATCGGCACCGCGCTCGCCGATGACCCCCAGCTCACCGCCCGCCCGGACGGCCTGCCCGCCGAGCCACTCGCGCAGCCGCGACGCGTCGTCTTCGACTCGCTGGCGCGTCTGCCACCCACCTCGCAGCTGGTCGCCGCCGCCGCCGAGATCCCGCTGACGATCGTCGTCTCACGGGCGGCCGCGCGTGCGGACACCGACGCGCTCGAGGCCGCTGGGGTCCAGGTGATCGTGGCAACCGGCGAAAACGAGCCCGCGCGCGTGCGCTCGGCGCTCGACCAGCTCGGGACGATGGGCGTGGCATCGGTGCTGCTCGAGGGTGGGCCACATCTCGCCGGTGCGTTCCTCGATGCCCAAGAGATCGACGAAATCCGATTGTTCCTGGCGCCGCTACTACTCGGCGGCAGCGCGGCGCGCGACCCGCTCGAGGGAGAAGGGGTGGAGCGCATCTCCGAGGCGCTGCGCGCGCTCTCCTTCGACTGTGAAAGCGTCGGCGAGGACCTTCTGATCTCCGCGCGCCTGCGCGAGTGGTGAGCACAAGTGAGACGAGCGAGGCGCAACGGATGTTCACGGGCCTGATCGCGGCGCTAGGCAGCGTTACGGGGCTAGAGCTGGGCGGGGCAGGTGCGACCATCCAGATCTCGAGCAGCCTCGCTACAAAGCTGCACGAGGGCGACTCGATCGCCGTCAACGGCGTTTGCCTGACCGCCACGCAGATAGGCGGCGAGAACTTCTGCGCGCAGGCGATGGTAGAGACGCTCGAACGCTCCTCGCTGAGCCGTCTGCACGTCGGCTCAGCCGTGAACCTCGAGCTGCCACTACGCGCGCAGGATCGCTTGGGCGGACACGTGGTGCAAGGTCACGTCGATGGAACGGGCACGGTCAGCGCCGTGCGCGAGCAGGGGTTTGCGCGTGTGCTCGAGATCGACATCGATCGGCGACTTGCGCGGTATCTCGTCGAGAAGGGTTCCGTGGCGCTCAACGGCGTGAGCCTGACGATCAACGCGCTCAGCCCAAACGGATTTGCAGTCGCGTTGATTCCCGAGACGCAGCAGCGCACGAACCTCGGTGCGATCGAGGTAGGCGGGGTCGTGAACATCGAGGTGGACATCCTCGCCAAGCATGTCGAGCGACTGATGGAGGCAAACGTATGAGCGACTCTCAGACCACCACGCCGTTCGCGACGATCGAGCAGGCGATCGAGGACATCCGCGAGGGCAAGATGGTCGTCGTCTGCGACGACGAGGACCGCGAGAACGAGGGCGATCTGACGATGGCGGCGCAGTTCGCCACCCCCGACGCGATCAACTTCATGGCCAAGGAGGGTCGCGGGCTCATCTGCCTGTCGCTTACCGCCGAACGCTGCGACGAGCTCAAGCTCGATCTGATGTCCGCCAAGAACGAGTCGCCCTTCGAAACCCCGTTCACAGTCTCAGTCGAGGCGCGTGAAGGCGTCACCACCGGCATCTCCGCGCACGATCGCGCCCATACCGTCCAGGTGGCGATAGACCCCGAGAGTCGCCCCTCGGACCTCGTGCAGCCCGGTCACGTGTTCCCGCTCAAGAGCCGCGCCGGCGGTGTGCTCGAGCGCGCCGGCCAGACAGAGGCGGCAGTCGACCTGGCGCGGCTGGCCGGTCTGAACCCCGCGGGAGTGATCTGCGAGGTGATGAACGACGACGGCACGATGGCGCGGGTCCCAGAACTGGCCGAGTACTGCGCAGGCCATGGCCTCAGCATGATCACCGTCGCGGATCTGATCGCTTACCGCCGCCGTCACGACAAGCTCGTCGAACGGGTCGTCGCGACGCGCCTGCCGACGGCCTTCGGCGATTTCGAGGCCGTCGGGTATCGCTCGCTCATCGACGACAAGCATCACGTTGCGCTGGTCAAGGGCGATGTGACCGGGCAGCGGGACGTGCTCGTGCGCGTGCACTCGGAGTGCCTCACCGGGGACGTGTTCCATTCGCTGCGTTGCGACTGTGGTGAGCAGCTCGAATCGGCGCTATCGATGATCGAGCGCGAAGGCCGGGGGGTGCTCCTATACCTATCGCAGGAGGGCCGCGGGATCGGCCTGTTGAACAAGCTGCGCGCGTACCGGCTGCAGGAGGACGGCCTTGACACCGTCGAAGCCAATGAGCGCCTCGGGCTCCCAGCGGACCTGCGCGACTACGGCATCGGCGCCCAGATCCTGGTCGATCTCGGCCTCGGCTCGATTCGCATCCTGACCAACAACCCCAAGAAGATCAGGGGATTGGAGGGCTATGGCTTGTCCGTCAGCGCACAGATCCCAATCGAGCACGCGCCGAACGAGCACAACGCGGCATACCTGCGCACCAAGGCCCAGCGCATGGGCCACACCTTGCATCATCAGGGCCTGAACCTCGATGAGGAGCTGCTGCACGGCGAGCGACGCAAGACCGAGCGTCGCAAGTCATGAGCGCGGGCGCCGGGCCGTTCGCGATCGTCGTCGCACGCTTCTACGAGGATCTAGCCGAGCGGCTGGTGCTCGGTGCGCGTGGCGCATTCGCGCAGGCCGGCGATCCCACGGTGGAGGTCTTCGATGTCCCTGGGGCATTCGAGCTTCCGCTCGCCGCCAGCTATGCAGCCGCGAGCGGTCGCTTCGCGGGCGTGGCGTGCCTTGGCGCTGTGATTCGCGGTGAGACCGACCACTATGACTTCGTTTGCACCGAGGCGGCACGGGGCGTGATGCACGTGCAGCTGGACACGGGCGTGCCGTGCGCCTTCGGTGTGCTCACGTGCGCAACCATGGAGCAGGCGCTGGCACGAGCTGGGGGCGACAAGCGCGATCAGGGCCGCCACGCCGCCGAGGCGGTCATCAGGATGGCCGCGCTGCGCGCTGCGCTGCTCGGCAGCTGAGCGCCCACCGGCCGGCCCCGCTCGGGGTCTCATCGAAAAACCATCTAGACTGCCGTGCGCAATGGCAAAGATATGTCACAGCTGCGGGAAGGGACCGGCTTTTGGTCAAAGCCGCAGCCACTCGATGGTCGCCACCAAGCGCCGCTTCGATCCGAACCTGCAAAAGGTGAGGATCCTCGTTGGCAAGGCTCCCAGGCGGGTATATGTCTGCACCCGCTGTCTCAAAGCGGGCAAGGTAACGAAGGCTCTTTAGCTCCGATCGCCGTCCACTGCCTGGCGAGGGACCTGGCGAAGCTGATAGACCTGTCGCCGTGACGGATACCAATCTGGTTCGCTTTCGCGTCGCTGTGGCGGGCGCGCTTGCTCATCTGGAATCGCGCCGTCAGGAGGTCAACGACCTGAACGTGTTTCCCGTCGCCGATGGCGACACGGGCGACAACATGGCGCTCACACTGCGCGCGGTACTGGCCGAGCTCGACCGTCTCCAGGGCGCGGACGAGCACCGCACGATCGACGAAATTGGACGCGAGGAGATCGTCCAGTCAGTGGCGCGCGCGGCGCTGCTGGGGGCGCGCGGCAACTCCGGCGT
>Ga0070762_10000102_pt1 | contig 28278 bp, 28 predicted proteins | sample HubBroMetageREF2_FD_66726 | JGI IMG/M metagenome (GOLD analysis project Ga0070762, IMG submission 66726) | Reference soil microbial communities from the Hubbard Brook experimental Forest, New Hampshire, USA - Hubbard Brook CCASE Soil... | ecosystem: Environmental > Terrestrial > Soil >...
GCAAAGCGCGGGCCTTCGGGCAGGTAATGCCTCGAAGCGATACGATGAGCCAGGCTGGGATCACGACCCTGCAGAAATCGAATGGCCGGTGTGATTGTGGTGCGGTAGGACTCGAAATGCTCAGCGAAAAAGGTCGTGCTCAGCGTGCGTAGTTTTTTTGGCAGCGTGCTCACTTGGGCGTGAATCGCCTCCACGCCCGGCACCGACAGCAACTTGAGCGCCAGAGCGATGGAGAGATCAGCCTGTTCAGCTTTGAACCCGCGCGCACGCAGGAACCCAGTGAGATATGCCGTAGACGGATACGGCGTGTTGAGCTGCGTCATCGGCGGAATGATCGACAGAATGCGCACTTCGGTCATGTCCGAAAGTATATCGTGCCGGGCCGCCCTGGGATTAAGACTGGGATCTACTTGGCAGTGAATGTTGGAAGGCCACGGCCCCTTCATCGCTTCGCGAAACAAGCGGCCTTGTCCATTCCAGGATCGGCGACCTCGAGAGCTCGGTGGTAGAGTTCATCATCGATGGTGACGGTGGTTCTCACATATTTCTGTGGCGGGAGGCGAAGGTGCAAAGAATTCCCATGTTGAGAGAGGACGCCGGCAAGAGTGGCGGCCGGCGCGACGAACCCAAGAATGTGCTCGGCGATCGGCTCGAAGTCTGCTCCTTGAGCCCGATGACGGGATTCTTTCGCGACGGCTGCTGCGACACGAGCCGCCAGGACACGGGCAGCCACACCGTGTGTGCCGTCATGACCGTGGGTTTTCTCGAGTTCTCGAAGTCCCGCGGCAATGACCTCTCGACGCCGGCGCTGGAATTCGGCTTTCCGGGACTGAAGCCCGGTGATCGCTGGTGTCTGTGCGCACCGCGCTGGCAGGAAGCGCTGCAAGCGCAGAGTGCGCCGCGCGTGGTTCTACGCGCGACGCATGAAGGGGCGCTGAGCCACTGCTCGCTCGCGGACCTCAAGCGCTTCGCCATCGACCTGGATTGACTTGGCACGCCCGCCGCCAGGGCTCCGCGCCGGGAACAATCGACTGGGATTACGCAATATCCGCCGATGACTTGATGAAATCGATAAAGGCGCGCAACGGTGCGGGCACGAGGCGCCGACCGGGATAATAGAGAAACGGTCCCGAGAAGCGCTGCCACCAGGGCTCCAGGACCGCCTTGAGCGCCCCGCTGTTCAGGTGGGGCCCTAGCCAGTCCTCGAACAGGTAGATGATGCCGCTACCCGCGAGCGCTGCGTCGACCGCGAGATCCGTAGCCGCGCCGGCCTGCACGAGCAGCGGACCGGAGGGATCCACCTTCACCACCTCACCGTCGCGCTCGAACTCCCAGGGCATCATGGCGCCGCTCGTGAAACGGCCGCGCAGACAGGCATGCTTGAGCAACTCACGCGGATGCCGGGGACGGCCGCAGCGATCCAAGTACTCGCGAGAGGCGGCTGTCGCGAAGCGCTGGACGCGTGGCCCGATCGGTACCGCGATCATGTCTTTCTCGAGCCGCTCGTCGTAGCGGATTCCGGCATCGCATCCCGACGCCAGCACATCGACGAAGTTATCCTCCGCGATTATCTCCAGTCGGATCTCCGGATACGCCGCGAGGAAGCGTGGAACGATTGCGGGCAATACCAGGCGCGCGGCGCTCACGGGGACATTGAGGCGCAAGGTTCCCGCCGGACGGATACGAAAGTTATTTACCACGTCGAGAGCTGCCTGAACTTCGTTCAACGCGGGTCCGAGCCGCTCCAGCAAACGCTGCCCCGCCTCGGTGGGCACGACGCTGCGCGTGGTGCGATGGAGCAGTCTCACACCCAGCTTCGTTTCGAGCCGACGCACGGCCTCGCTCAGTCCGGAGGCGCTCCCGCCGCTCGCCCGCGCCCCGTCGCGAAAGCCGCGTGCCCGGGCCACCGCGAGGAAGGCGTTCAAGTCACCGAGGTCCATGTCCATTGTTCGTATTACCGCACAGCCCGTACGAATTATAGCGGATTGTCGAACGAGACTTCGAGGCCTAGTGTGGCGTGACGCAAATCCAAAGGAATTTCAGTTATGTCCAGCACCGACAAATCCGGCACTTTCCAGCTCGGCAGCTTTCACGTGAGTCGCCTCGGCTATGGCGCGATGCAGCTCGCGGGGCCTGGCGTATTTGGTCCACCGAAGGACCCGGGCGCGGCACGCGCCGTGCTGCGCCAGGCGGTTGCCGGCGGCGTGAATCACCTCGACACCGCCGACTTCTACGGTCCGCACATCACCAATCAGATCATCCGCGAGGCGCTTCATCCTTACCCGAAGGGCTTGGTGATCGTCACCAAGATCGGCGCCCGGCGCGGCGCGGATGGCTCATGGGCACCAGCCTTCTCACGTGAAGAACTGACTCAGGCGGTCCACGACAATCTGCGCAATCTGGGCGTGGATGTGCTCGAGGTCGTCAATCTGCGGGCCATGTTCGACGTGCATCACCCCGCCGAGGGCTCACTCGAGGCGCCGCTGACCGTGCTTGCTGACCTGCAGAGAAAGGGATTGGTGCGTCATGTCGGGCTGAGCAACGTCACGCCCCGGCAAATTTCAGACGGGCGACGGATCTGCGAGATCGTCTGCGTGCAGAACTACTACAATTTGGCGCATCGGACCGACGATGCCCTGATCGACGAGTTGGCGGGGCAGGGAATCGCATACGTACCGTTCTTCCCGCTCGGGGGATTTACGCCGTTGCAGTCGTCCGTACTGTCGCAGGCCGCCGCACGGCTCGACGCCACGCCGATGCAAGTAGCGCTCGCCTGGCTGATGCAACGCGCGCCGAACATTTTGCTCATTCCCGGAACCTCGAGCCTTGCGCATTTGCGCGAGAATATGGCCGCCCCGCAACTTGCGCTGACACCGCAAATCTTGGGCGAGTTGAACGGGATTGGCGCGGCTCTCGAGCCTGAACAATTGGCGCTTTAACTACAGGAGTATCGCAAATGCCCGCTTCATCAAAGCGAATCGCACTCATCACGGGTGGTAGCCGGGGTCTGGGCCGCAACACGGTGCTGAGCCTCGCCCAGCGCGGCATCGATTCAATCTTCAGCTACAACTCCAATCAGGCAGAGGCTGAGAAAGTCGTCAGGCTGGTAGCGGAGGCGGGGCGACGAGCCGTCGCCTTGCAGCTCGATACCGGTAAAGTCAGCACCTTCGATCCTTTCATAAAGTCTGTGCGCAAGGCCCTCGCGGATCTGGGCGCGCAACGCTTCGACTATCTGGTCAACAACGCCGGCAACTCGCACCACGCCGCCTTCGACAAGACCACCGAGGCGGAATTGGACAGTCTCTACAACGTCCACTTCAAGGGTGTGTTTTTTCTGACGCAGAAACTGCTGCCGCTCATTAACGACGGTGGCCGGATCGTCATGCTCTCCTCGGGCCTTACGCGCATCATCCTACCGGGAAGCGCCTCCTATGCTTCCATGAAGGCCGCCATCGAGCTTCTCACCCGCTACTTGGCGAAAGAGCTGGCGCCGCGCCGGATAGCCGTCAACACCGTGGCGCCGGGTGCCATTGCCACCGATTTCAGCGGCGGCATGGTCCGCGACAATGCGGAAATCAATAAGCGTGTGGCGGACATGACGGCACTCGGCCGCGTCGGCCTGCCCGACGACATCGGGCCGATGATCGCGTCGCTCCTTTCCGAAGACAATCGCTGGGTCAACGCCCAGCGCATCGAGGTCTCCGGCGGCATGTCCATCTGAGGCGCCGCTAAGGGCACGTACGCACATTGAGAGCCGTTGTCAGTCGATCTCGCGTACGGGGCGATGCCAGGCCGCGAAAAACGTAACCATGAGAACCAAAGCCCCGGCTACGGCGAACATGCCGCGCAGGCTCCATTGGACTGAGACTCCTGCCGCCGCCAGCGACAGCGGCATGAGCCCGATGCTGGCGAACATGAGAACGCTCATGACCCGGCCGAGCACCGCGCGGTCGACGCGTTGCTGGAACCACGCCAATAGGTGCACGTTCAAGAAACCGGCGCTGGCACTCATGACAAAGAGGACCGGCATCAAGGACCACAATTGGCTGAGCAACCCTATCGAAGCCGTACAGATTCCGATGACCACGCTAAGTACCAGCAGTAGCCGCCCGCGTTTATGCTGTTTGCGCGCCCCCGCCAGCAACAGGCCGGCCAGAGAGCCTGCTGCGACCGAAGACACCAGAAGACCAAAGGCCGCTGGCGAGCCGAGTTCATTTTTTGCCAAGAATGCCACGCCCACACTCAATGGACCGGTGATGCAGAAATTCAACACCGAAGCCATGAGCAAAAAGGAACGCAACGCGATGTCGTTCTTCACGTAGCGCAGACCTTCCAGAATGGAGTGGACTATGTGGGGGCGGGGTGCGGCCGATTCGATTTTGGGCGGATCGCGCAGCTTGAGAAGCGCGGCAATGATGAAAAGAAAGCTGACCGCATCGATCGAGAACGCCGCTGCGACGCCAAACGCCGCGATGATGATTCCCGCCGGTGCAGGCACCACCAGCATTGCGAGTTGCTGCGTACCTTGAGACAGCGCATTCGCGGCGGGCAGCTGCGCGGCAGCCACGAGCGAAGGCAGCAAGCTCTGCGCGGCCGGCGCCGCAAACGCGTCTGCGACGCCGAAGAGGAAGCTCAGCACGTAGATCTGCCAGACTTCCACATGATGCGTCCAAATGAATGCCGCCAAGGCCGCCACCAGGAGAGTTCGTGCAGTGGCCGTAAGAATCATGACTTTGCGGGGTGAGACCCGATCCGTGACCGCGCCGCCGATGAGCATCAACGCAGCCCTGGGAATGGCTTCCACCATCATGATTCCGCCAAGCACCGCGCCGGATCCGGTGAGTTGCAGGATGAGCCAGGGAAGGGCCACGAGGAAGAATTGGTCGCCGCACCCGGAAACCGTGTTGCCTATCCAAAGGAAACGGAAGTCGCGATTGAACAGGGGGTGGCGAGCGTCTGAGCTGCTCATCGGGTCTCTGGTTTTCATGTATGTAAATGCGAATTTACATTTACATACAAGTGAATGTCAATTAAGATTCGGCAGTGCGTAAACCGGAACAGACGTTGGCGCCGCAACAAGCGCGCAGTCGGGAGTCCTTAAAGAGGCTATTGAAGGCCACCGTAGAAGTGTTGGGACAGCAGGGTGTCGCGGGAACTACCATCCCGCGCATTGCTGCGCACGCCGGCCTGACGCCGGGCGCGGTGTACCGGCGCTTTCGCAACAAGGATGTTCTCCTGGAAACAGCGATTCTTCGCGTATTGGAAGATCAAACCAAAGTCTTGCTTCTCCTGCTTAGCGTCGAGGCTGCCGCCGAGATTCCCATTGCGACTTTGGCGGAGCAAGTTATCAACAGTTTGGTCGTCAGCTACCGTGCCAATGCCAGTTTGTTGCGCGCGATACGGCAGTTCTTGCAGGAGAAAGAGGGCAGCCTTTTTTGGAAAAAGGCCTCGAAGCTCGAGCTGCGCACGTTTGAATATCTAGTCGCCATTTTCGTGACAAGTGGGCGCGAGATTCAGCACGCAGATCCCCGCGCCGCCGTGGCTCTCGGGCTCATGATGGTCGTCGGCACGCTGTGGGAAGTCGTTGTGAATCCCGGGGATATCAAGGTATGGAAAGGTCTCCTGCCGAAAGATGACCGAACACTCAAGGTTGAACTGACGCGATCTTTTTTACGCTACCTCGGCGCGGAGCGGCCAGCATCCAGTGCCGACCGTCGCGCAACATCTTAGGACTTTGCTTTCTTCGAAGGTGGCCGCCGAACGACCCTGATCTTGGCGCTCCTTCCGCCCCCGCAAAAGAACTCGTCACGGCCGTTGGACTCGAGTCCCGAAACATACATTCCGGACGGCATCTCAAGGCTCTCCAGAACCGCTCCGGATCGGGGATCGACGCGTCTCAAGTCGCTTTGATCGCCCTCCCAGGTGCCGTGCCAGAGATCTCCGTCGACCCAGGTGACTCCGGTGACGAAGCGGTTGGATTCGATAGTGCGCAGGATCGCGCCGGTTCGCGGGTCGATCTGGTGGATCTTGCGATCGCGATACTGTCCAACCCAGAGCGTGCCTTCCGCCCAGGTGAGCCCCGAATCGCCGCCGCCGCCGGGCGCCGGTATCGTAGCGATCACGCGACCCGTTTTCGGATCGATCTTCTGGATGCGATCCTCGGCGAGTTGAAACAGATGCTCACCATCGAAGGCTGTGCCGGCATGCGCTGCGACATCGACCGAGCGCAGAGTCTGGCCGCTGCCGGGATCGAAGGCCGTCAGCTTGTCACCGGCAGCAAACCAGACATCTCGGCCGTCATAGGTCACGCCATGTACGTTCTCGACACCGGAAAAGGGCCCGTACTCACGCACAATTTCTGCGGTTGATCGACGCATGTCCGTATCTTAGTCAATCGGCACGGGAGCGGGGAGTAACAAAGTCGTCGCGAATCCCGGCACCGGCGCCGTCATCCAACGCCGGGTCCTACCGCGCCCGAAGGACCGCACCTTGCCCGCTGCGGCAAGCGAGTCCAGTGCCCGCTGCACGGTACGCTGGCTTGCCGCGAGCGCCAGCGCCAGAGCCGAGCTTGACCAAGATTCACCATCGGCGAGGAGAGCGAGCACGACCGCATGCTTCTCTTCGACGAGACGTGCCAGCACGACGACTTGGCGCGCACCGCGCGGCACGAGCGCAAAACCCTGTTTCGTCGCGCGCACGTCGGCCAGCGTCCCAAGGAGCCGGCGAAGCCGCGCCACTTCGACTCGCAGCCGCACACGATGTGATTCGTCGGCGAGTTTCAAGCGAAATGCACGCGCCACAAGTGCGTCCCTCGGCACGTCAGCGGGCCAAGCCTCGCCCAGCGCACGTATGAGCACGAACAACACCGGGCGTCTCGCGAGGGAGACCAGCTTGCCTTTCTGATGCACGACATGACGAGAAGCGTCCACGACAAGGGTATTCGATGCCAAGAGCGCTTCCACCTCCTCGAGCAATAACAGCCGCGGCTCGCCCGGTGAAACCCATCGCGCCGCGGGTGTGGCGAGGACGCGGGACGCGTTTTCCACCTCCGCCGTGAGCGCAGGGATGGCCGCGTGGAGCGCGGCGCTCTTTGCCCGCGAGAGCGCGGCGCGCGCGACCTGCGTTCGCAGGCGGCGCACTGCGATCCCTGCGAGCATGAGTTCGTGTATGGTTCTCGAAGCGGGCGGCATGGGCGGGTCGCAGAGTTCGGCGAGCTTTCGCTCGGCTTCGTCGAGATGCCCGATCAGGAGGAGGCGGCGCACAAGAAGATATCCAGCATGCGCGGCATTGACCCGGTCGCCGTGAGCCTCGAGCGTGGCACGTGCTGCCTCGAGCGCCTTTGAGCCCCGGCCCAGATCGCGAGAGACGAGCGCAATCTCCGCCTCGGCGACCACGCACCTTGCGCGGGCGACGGCTTCTTTTGAACCGAAGGCGCGCGCGGCTCTTCGCAGCAGTGATTTCGCACGAGAAAACTCGCCCAACTGCGCCATCGCGATGCCGCGAAGGGCGAGTGCGGGTGCGTCCTCGCGTAGGGCGACGCGCTTCAACGCTCCGAGAGGATCGCCCGAAGCGAGCGCGCGTGCCGCTGCGGTTATCAGCGAGTCCATCGCAATCCCGTCACACTTGTAACTCCCACGATTTGGAGGCCTGGCGCTATAACTATCTCATGATCAAACGAGCGAGGTTGCAATGACCATGAATACACCACCGATTGTATCGATCCAGGAATGGGAGGCCGCGCGAGAGCGGCTACTCGTGAAGGAGAAGGCGCTGACGCGCGCGCGTGATGCGCTTGCCGCGGAGCGTCGGCGGATGCCGTGGCTGGCCGTGGACAGGGAGTACGAGTTCGACGGGACCCAGGGCCGCGTGAGCCTGCTGGACTTATTCGGCGGCCGGCGTCAGTTAATCGTCTACCGTGCTTTTTTCGAGCCCGGCGTGTTCGGCTGGCCACAGCATGCCTGCCGCGGTTGTTCCATGGTGGCAGACCAAGTCGCCCACATCGCTCATCTGAACGCCCGAAACACCCACCTCGCGTTCATATCGCGCGCACCGCAGAGCGATATCACGCGTCTGAAAGCGCGCATGGGATGGACGATCCCCTGGTACACGCTCACGGATTCCTTCGATACGGACTTCGGCGTAAATCTCTGGCATGGCACGAACGTGTTTTTTCGCGACGGCGATAGGGTGTTTCGTACTTACTTCGTCAACAACCGCGGCGATGAAGCGATGGGAGGTACCTGGAGCTACCTCGACATGACTGCGCTGGGGCGCCAGGAGAGCTGGGAGGACTCGCCCGTCGACAACGCGGTAGGCACCCAACAAGAGTCCGCCGAGTCGCTGCGGTAAGTGCATGGTTTCCGAGCGAGCTTCACGGCGAACTTTCGTTGGCGTGTCGGCAATCTTCTTCGCCGTCAGCGCGGCGGTGACGGTCCTCTGGTGCGCGTCCATGTCGACAATGGGCGAAATGAGGATGCCCGGCGGTTGGACGATGTCGATGCTCTGGATGCGTATGCCTGAACAGAGCTGGCCCGGCGCCGCCGCCTCGTTCCTCGGCATGTGGGTCGCGATGATGGTGTCGATGATGCTGCCATCGTTGGCGCCCATGTTGTGGCGCTACCGTCAGGGGGTCGCCATGACAGGCGAAACACGCCTCGCTCGGCTCACGGCGCTGTTAAGCCTCGGCTACTTCCTTGTCTGGGCGGTGTTAGGAATGGCAGTCTTTATACTGGGCGTGGTACTGGCGGTGCTCGAGGTGAAACTGCCGGTGCTGGCGCGCGCCGTTCCGGCGGCGGCCGGTGGGGTAGTGATGGTCGCCGGCGCGCTACAGTTCACCAAGTGGAAGGCGCATCAGCTGGCCTGCTGCCGGATGGCCCCCACGTGCAGCAGCGCCTTCGCACCAGTCCTCGGCGTGGCGTGGCGGCAGGGCCTAGGTCTCGGCTTACGCTGCAGCGGCTGCTGTGCGGGCCTGACAGCGGCGCTTCTCGCGGTCGGGGTCATGAACCTGCCTGCAATGGCCGTCGTGACGGTGGCCATCACCGTCGAACGTCTTGCGCCCGCCGCAGTGCAAGTCACGCGAGCGGTCGGAGTGATTGCATTTGGCGCCGGACTGCTCCTGATCGTGCGCGCCGCCCGATTGGGATGAGAAACGCCGATCGCCGGCAACCCGTGGAGGTTGCCGAGACGCCCCGGCCATGCCGCCAGGTGCGGCAACTCAGCGTATAGTTAGCTGCTCGGTTTTGAACAATGGCACAGATAGTCGCTGACTTTTTAACCCCTTTTTAGATAGAGAGGATCTGTATGTCGCTTCGAATCAATGACACGGCGCCGAACTTCAAGGCGCAAACCACACAAGGCCCCATCGACTTTCACCAATGGATCGGCGACAAGTGGGCGATATTGTTTTCTCATCCCAAAGACTTCACCCCTGTGTGCACGACTGAGTTGGGCTACATGGCCAAGATCGAACCGGAGTTTACCAAGCGCAATGCCAAGCTCATCGGCCTGTCCATCGATCCGGTAGAGAGTCATCAGGGCTGGGTTAAGGACATTGAAGAAACCCAAGGCGCCACCGTTAAGTATCCGATGATCGCCGATACCGATCTGGCCGTCGCCAAGCTCTACAACATGCTGCCGGCGGAGGAGTCGGGCGGCGCGGCGGGCCGCACGGCCGCGACCAACGCCACGGTGCGTTCCGTCTTCATCATCGGCCCCGACAAGAAAATCAAGTTGATGCTGACCTATCCGATGACGACCGGACGCAATTTCGATGAGATCCTGCGCGCACTCGATTCGATTCAATTGACTGCCAAGCACAAGGTTGCGACGCCGGCGAACTGGAAGCAGGGCGAGGATGTGATCATCTCCGGCTCTGTTACGGATGAGGAGGCCAAGAAGATCTATCCAGCCGGCTGGAAAGCGCCGAAGCCGTATTTGCGCATCGTCAAGCAGCCGCACTGACCATCTGAGGTGTTATGGAAGAGAAGAACAGCAACGGAGTGCCGCAGTTCGCGACCGCGGAATATTCCGGCCAACCCGGCGCGGCGATCTGCAAGTCGTGCGGGAAACCAATAACCGCAGCCTCCTACCGTGTAAACGGTGTGCCCGTCTGCGCGAACTGCGTCCAACGCATCAAAGCTCAGATGCCCGTTGATTCGCACGCAGCGTTCGTGCGCGCGATCTGCTTTGGGGTCGGCGGGGCGATCCTGGGCCTCGCCCTGTATGTCGGCTTCGCTCTCGCCACGGGTTGGATCGTCGGCTTTGTCTCACTCGCCGTCGGCTATATCGTCGGTAAAGCAATCGTGTTTGGTTCAGGCGGACGCGGCGGGCGGCGCTATCAAGTGGCCGCGGTCGTACTGACATACATGGCCGTTTCCATGGCTGCGGTTCCTATTGCGATATCCCAGCAAATGAAACAGAAAAGCGCACAACAGCAGGTGCGCGCGAGCGAGACCACACCCGCTGGTGAACCGAAGATGGCCCCTCTTAAAGCACTCGGTGTTTTGACAGTTATCGGATTGGCGTCGCCCTTCCTCGAGCTTGCCAATCCCGCGCATGGTGTCATTGGTCTGATCATTTTGTTCGTTGGCATCCGGATCGCTTGGAGGCTCACGGCCGGCAAGACCGTAACCATTACGGGTCCCGTTAACGAGCCCGCTCCTGCGGTCCCCGGGTGAAGCGCACGGCGAGTGCATTCGAAGGTTATGGTCTCCGTCCTTCCTGAATTGCAGGAGTGTCCTCGATGCAAGAGTGCCTTGGTCCCTGCTGCGTTGGTATGCGGGAGTTGCCACGCATTGCTCCACGCGACGACACTGGAGCAACTCTCGTCGAGTGCGCGCCTGCATGAGGAAAGGCACGAGTATGCCGAGGCCCGCGGCGATTGGTTGAAAGCGCTCGAATTGCTGCCGCCGGATTCCTCGCAGGCAGAATGGATCAACGGCAATCTCAAACGATTGGAAACGCTCGCCGGTGCGGCATCGGCTGTTGATCGGCACGCGTGGGCCAAAAAATTCGGGCCGTTCGCACCCCTGATCGTTCTGCTGGCCAACAGCAAATTTCTGTTGGCGCTGTTCAAGTTGAAATTCCTTCTCAGCCTCGGTGCGTTCGTGGCTTTCTATTGGGCGCTCTATGGTGTGCGCTTTGGCATAGGCTTTGCGATTTTGATTTTACTGCACGAGATGGGGCACTTCATCGAGATCAAGCGGCGCGGCTTGCCGGCGGAGATGCCGGTCTTTCTTCCAGGGCTCGGTGCCTATGTCCGCTGGACGGCACTTGGCGTGTCCAAGCAGACACGCGCCTACGTGAGCCTCGCCGGTCCCATGGCAGGATGCCTTGGCGCGGTGGCATGCGCTCTGATATGGCTAAAGACAGGCGATGCGCTTTGGCTCGGACTGGCCTCTCTGTCGGCAATGCTCAATGTGCTGAATCTCATACCCATTTGGGTACTGGACGGATCGCAAGCCATTATCGCGCTCAACAGGAACGAACGAATCGTGCTGTCGGCGGCGGCCGTTCTAATGGCGGCCTATTTTTCCCAGCCGCTGTTTTTGTTGGTCGCAGCCGGTGCCGCCTATCGGCTTTTCACAAAGGATATTCCGCAAGCGCCCAGCCATGCCGCGACCGCGTACTACCTCATCGTGCTGGCTGCGCTCGGGTATCTCATCGCGCTTGCACCGTTGCCCGCCCCCACTTAGCCGCCCGAGGCGCGGCTTTGGGCGCGGCACGAGATGCCCTGGCGCGTACGATCGACTGCAGCACGAGGGCGTGATTGACGTTCGGGTCGTGAGCGCCGTAAAGCAACGTGACACGATTGCGGCGTGCGAGTTTGCGAAGCTCGTCAACCTCGGGATTGCGGGTCAACTCACGCTTATAGCGTCGGCCGAATTCCGCGAATCGCTCCGGCCTGTGGTCGAACCAGAGGCGCAGTTTTGGACTTGGTGCGATGTCCTTCATCCAAAGCGCGAGCTTGGCGCGCGCCTTGCTGACGCCTCTGGGCCACAGGCGATCCACCAGGATCCGGGTGCCGTCCGCAGGTACCGCGGGTTCGTAAATTCGCTTGATTCTAACGGCCATGCCGACCACCCAGCACCTGTACAGCAACGGCAACAGCTTACGCTAGTTGAACTACTCGGCTAGATTGGTTCCGGAACCGCCCATTTCCTTGGGCATGTCCTTGAATTTCGGCTTACCATCCCGGATGGGCAACACCGTTTCCTGGTAGTTCACATGCACGCCCGGCTCAAATTTCAACTGAGGCAGCATCGCCGCATAAATGTCGACGAGTCCCATAGTCGGGTGGTCGGTAAACAAATGGCCACCGCATTTCGTACACCACTTACGGAAGCTGATGGGGGTCTTGTTATACGTCCCAATGCTGCCCGCGCCGTGGGTCACTTTCAACGATTGCGGGTTCCATAGAGAAAAGGCATTCACCGGGCCCGCCGACCAGTGGCGGCACGACTCACAATGGCAATAACCCATTCCGGCAGGTTCGCCGGAAACTTCAAACTGTACCTCGCCGCAAAAACAGCTGCCCTTATGGATCTTTTCGCTAGCCATGTTTCATCTCCCTGTAGTATCAAAACAAGTCTCGATGGGCGGCATTCTACCGATCGGCCGAGGGATTAGGCCGCATAAGCCCAGCGTTGCTGTCAGGTCTTGGCTTCGACTCCAAAGCGTGCCATTCGGCTGACCAATTCCGGTGGAATCTCCGTCGCGCGCCCGGTTTCGGCCGAAATAAAGACCAAAACCTGCTTTACGCTCATGCGCAATTCACCATGATGGGAAGCCTCGATGCGAACTTCGCAGGAGGTGCGGCCGGTCTTCACAGTCCACAAATTGAAGGTCAGCCGATCCCCAAAGCGCGTCGGCTTGGGAAAATCGACGGTGAAATGCACCGACGGAGTCAAAATTTGTTTGTGATGGAATAATCCGGGCGCACTGGCGGCGAGCCCGTCTTCGAACCAGTCTTCGACGAAATCGCTGATCATTTCGAAATAGCGCGGATAAAAGACCCAGCCGGCGGCGTCGCAGTGCCCGAAGCGTACGAGAATTTCACGCTGAAACGCCGACATAGCTCATCCCCGAAACCGGCTGCCAATGCCCCAGTATAGATTATGGTCGACGCGCCGACGTGAGGGGATGCGCCCTTGGAAGAAAATCTGTAGTCGACCGGCCGGCCGGCCCGGGCTTTTGTCGAAATATCGCTAAATTCGCCGCCGCCGGCCCGCCCGCGGTGCTCCGCAGGCGGGCCATCCATCCATTTGCTAGTGCACCGAATCGATCAGGGTATCCGCTTCAATGATCAAGCGCTCCGCTTGGACTTTATCGATTGAACTGTTGTTGAAGGCCACGCCCTCCAGCATATCAATCATTTTTTGCGCGATGCCATTGCGCGCATTGGTGAGTTGTGAGAGCCCGGCCTCCAGCCGAGTGTAGGTCGCATCATCACCATTCAGCGCCGCCGTGGAAATCGCAAACGTTTTGCGTCCCAGTCGGCCGACGGGCGCATTGATGTCCTTATAAGCTTGTGCCAAACGCATGATCACATCCTTGTCGCCTTGCTTGCCGTGCAGCACAGCGTTGTCATTCAAGACCTCGAACAACACCCGGCCGTCGTGCGCATAGTCGTCCTTGAGTCCCACCAAACCCATAATGGTGGGTCGGGTATCGGTGTGATCGCTGAAGATCGCGTCGGTCGGACCAACGTGTTGGACGCCCGGCCCCACCAAGCCCAGCCAGGTCTTGGTGATCTGTTCCTGGAAGTCACCGTGGTTCCACGCGAATCCGCCGTGTCCCTCAAGCGTGACGCAGGCGGGTGCTTCATCGCAGGTCTCCGTGCCGCTCGCAAAGCTGAAATAGTTGTCGTTGCCGAATACCACGAAATTCGGCGTGCGATTAGGATCCGAGGTCACCATGTGCAGAAACCGCTGTTCGGTCTGATCGGCCATGGCCTGCGCGATTTTGTCGGTATTTCCCGTGATGGGGTTGATGGCCGTCAAGGCGCCCACATCGCGTTCAAGCTGCCGCGTGATCGGATCGGTCTGACCCGGGTTGCCGTTGATGTAGAAGGTGGGCGCGGAGTCCGAGTGGACTGAGAAGGGCGTGGTGTTGTTGGCCTGAGTCGCGAGCAAGCGGCTCAAGTTCGCATCGATTTCACCGATTTGCTGATACGTGCACGCAACGTGGACCCCGTCGCAATTGGCCGGCGAGGCGGCGCCCCCCACGAAGTGGTCATTTTCGTCTGCGGTGACGATGAACAAGGTGTTGTCCTTGGTAATGCCATCCTGGGCTAGACGTGCGAAGAACTTGCCGAATGCTTCATTGGCAGCCGCCAGCTGCGTGACATAGCCGGCCTCTCCGGGACCAAAGGTGCCGCCGCTCGTGTGGTTGTCGTGCATGTCTTCGATGTAACCGTAAACCACCGGTATGCCGGCCTCGAGCATGGTTGCCAATAGCCCAAGGTTTGGGCAGCAGACGGATCGAAGGAATTCGGGAAGCCGGGATTGCCACTGGCATCCGCAATCACGTTACCGTCGATATCCTTGACCGGCCCCTGTGGCGACACCGCCGGCTGAACATTGACGCCGCCGAACAGCGCATTGAATCCTTGATAGCCGCCAGGCTCGTCGGTTAGTACATCGGGCTTGCCTTTGGCGCAAATCGGGCTGTTCTGTGCGCAGTGCACGGCAATCCCCAAAAAGTCGGCCTTGGCCTTCGTCGGATTGCTTGTTGCCTCAGCGGCTTCGGGAGATCCCGTGCCAAAGACGTTCGTCACATCCGTCGTAATGTTTTCGAATTCGATATTGGCAACCGAGAAGGCGCCGACATCGCATCCGGCCCGGGTGAACGGCACCCAGGGCGCCGGGTGAATCTTGCCTTGCAGATCAACCATCACCGGAATGGGTACGGGTGTCGTTTCCAGCGGATCGGTCCAGTATTCAAAGGTGCTGGGAAACGAGGCGGTGCCTTTGGCCGTGAAGAAGGGAAGGCTATTGCCGATGGGTGCGCCCATCTTTTCGCCATACACGCCGCTGAGCGTGGTCAAAATGTCGACAGAAGTGTGAGAGATCAACGGGGTGTGGTGATCGGTCAGCACCGTGCCATTGTCGACCAGAAAGTTGCGCAAATTCGACATCTGCTCGAGATCGCTCGGCACATTCGGCACATCCTTGCGAAAGTGCACGTTATCGAACTGTATATAGACGACGTGCTGAATGCGATTGTTATCAGAGTGCAGCGCGCAGCGGCCATTGCCGCTGTTTCCGCGTCCGCCGTTGGTGCCCAAGTCGCTGCTGGGCTGTGCGATCGCGCTGCTGCCCGCGAATGCGATAACGGCGAGCAAGCCCGCAAGAGACAATTTACTTCCTTTCATTGCTCTCCCTCATGAGATGGTGTGGCTGAAGGTCGGGAATTGTTAATGCGAGTGTTTACGCCCAGAAGGCACCTCGATTACATCGCGGTAACACGGCTGCTGATTTGCCGAGTAAGATTGGCGAATCGCGAATCCGCCCGCAGAGCGGATGTAGCCCACACTCAAGGTGACCTGTGCAAGGATTTCAATTCGAAGGTTCTGCGGCGGCGATTACTGGCGCCGCCAGCGGCATCGGGCGCGCCCTGGCGCTGGAACTTGCTACCCGGGGCTGCGATGTCGCGCTCGCCGACCTAGACTTGGCCGGTCTCGAGTCGGTGGCGAAGGAGATTACCGCGGTGCATGCGCGCCGGGTCACGATCCGTACCGTGGATGTCGCAGATCCTAAGCAGATTCAAGATTTCGCGGCCGCGGCGATCGCAGATTTTCCTTCACTCAACCTGCTCTTCAACAACGCGGGTGTCGCCTTGCTCGGTCAATTCGACGAATTTGACCAGACGCAGATGGCATGGCTGATGGATATCAATTTCTGGGGCGTCGTGCGTGGCACGCGCGCCTTTCTGAAGCATCTTCAGAGCCGGCCTCAAGCGCACATCGTCAATATTTCGAGCATCTTTGGAATCATCGCACCGGCCGGGCAGTCCGCCTACGCCGCATCGAAGTTCGCGGTGCGCGGATTCTCCGAGGCATTGCGGCACGAGCTCGCGGCGAACAAGAGCACGGTGAGGCTTTCGGTCGTGCACCCCGGCGGCGTGAAGACGAACATCGCGCGCAAGGCGCGGACCGGGACGCAAATGCGCGATAGCGTGAGCATGAGCGAAGTCGGGGATCGCTTCGAGCGGCTGGCGCGCACAACGCCGGCGGCGGCTGCGCAACGCATCATTCGAGGTATTGAACGCAATGAACCGCGTATTCTCATCGGCAACGATGCGAAATACTTGGACATCATTCAACGACTCAAGCCCGCCACCTATTGGGCACTGTTGTCGCGCATTTTTGATCGGATGACGATTTAGAGCCGCGGCCGCCGTTTAATTCAGCTGCAATTCCGTCAGCAGTTCCCTGGCGCCATAAACCTTGTCGAGCGCCTCACGAATGATGGCCGGGTGTAGAGCGACGGCGCGGTTATTGTCCGCATTGAACCAATAGCGGCCGGCGATCGAGTAGATGTTGCCGTCGAACATCAGGCCGACGATTTTCCCGTCGACATCGATGAGGGGGCTTCCCGAGTTTCCGCCGACGATGTCGTTGCTGGTAGAGATGCAAAATGGCGTGCTCATGTCCAGTTGTGCTTTCACGCGCAACCAGCTGTCGGGTATCTTGAACGGCGCAGCGCCGGTGGCGCGTTCGAACGCGCGCTCAAGCTGGGTAAACGGGGGTACGCTTGCGCCATTTTCCACCCATCCTTGCACGGTGCCGTAATTCAGGCGCGGGGTGAAAGTTGCGTCCGGATACGTGTTGGTGCCATAGGCTCGGAAGCGGGCGGCCGCAATTTTCTCCGCCGCACTGGCGACGGGCGCTTCCACTTCGTCTTCGTATTGGCGGCGGATGGCGCGGGCCTCTGCATCGATGGAGCGCGCCAATGCAATCATGGGGTCTCGAGAGGCGTCAACCGCGGCTTTGCCGCCTTGCCAGAGGCGTTTGCGAAAATTGGCGTCATTCAATTGGGTTTCGGCAATGAGCCGCGTCGCCAGGGCGTCCGGCGACTCCTTGCTCATGAGTCGCCGAACCACCGGGTGATCAGGCCCCAACCACTCGCGCATGCGTTCGAGCGAAAACGAGAGCGTCATTTGCTCAAACTCAGGATACACCGGAACCTGTGCATAGAGATCCCGCTGCACGCGCAGCAGTTCGGCATCGGTGAATTCTCGAAGTCGATCCTTGTTGGGTTTTAGGCGCTCATCGGCGGCCCTGAGCAGCACTCGTGCATCACGAAATAATGCGCTGCTGAATCCGACCGCATTTTCGATAAAGATGTAGGGCAGGTAGAGCACCCGTTCGCGACTCGATGCCGCGGCGATCTCCTGCCAAGGGTCCGGCCCGCTAATGCCGCCAAGGGTGCGCAGTGCTTGTTCCGCCTTGGACTTTTCTTCCAAGAACGCATCGTCATTGAGTGCATCAAGCTCCTTGCGGCGCACCTTGATGCCATTCTGCAGGCTATTTAGCGGCGCCCGCGTTATCCGTTCGTTTCCAAGACTGTTCTTGCCGAATTGTATATAGCGGCCACGCAACTCAGACGCACGCAGCAAACTGCTCGGCAAGGACACATCGCGGTCGAATTCCAGTTGCGAGCGCGTTTGCAATCGTGCTGTCGCGCCGGGATCGCCCGACACAAAGACCAACTGGTTGGGCTGGGGGCCGGCGAAGTCGATCAGCAAAAAATTAGGCGTCTGCGCGGGCTTGTTGTTCTCGTAGGCTCGAAGGACGGAGAAATCCAATGACCAGCGCGGAAATTGGAAGTTGTCCGGGTCACCGCCAAAGGAGGCGATGTCTGCTTCGGGCGCGAACACCAGGCGAAGATCCGAATAGCGCTTGTATTTGTAGAGAAAATACTGGCCGCCTTGGTAGAGCCGCACGGATTGGCACTCGAGCTTGCCGGACTTTGCCCGCGCGCTTGCTTGCTCGCAGGCCTGTTCAAGCGTGGTCAAGAGCTTCTTTCGGGCCGCGTTGGCCGCCGCGTCGCTCAACCCGGAATCGGCCTTCAATACCGCGTCAGTGATGTTTTCCGTGCCGACCAGCACGTCCGCATGCTGCGCAGGGCAGCGCTGTTCTTCTTTGCGCGCCGAGGCGCGAAAGCCGAGTTCCAGCAGGCTCTTTTCCTTGGAGGACAATTCGGCCAAACAGGATTCAATGCAATGGTGATTGGTGAGGATCAGCCCTTCCCGTGAGACAAAGGACGCCGTGCAATTGGTCAATCGCAGCGTCGATAACCTCACGTGATCCAGCCACCCGGGCGTGATGTCGGCTCCGAAGCTTTGTCTAACCGCGCTCGCCGGAAAATTATCGAACGTCCACATTCCCTCATTGGCCGTTGCGGGCAGGGAGGCTGCGCATGCCGCAAGCAACAGAAGTCCACGCATGGAATCCTCGTGTTATCGTTGTCCGTCAAAGCCAACGCGATATTCTACTAAATTGGAACCGCAAATCGACGCCTCGCCACAGCCTGCGCCTCCGCGGACCGCGTTTACCGCCCTCGCAAATCGAGATTTTCGGATCTATTTTTTCGCCGGCAGCGCGGCGATGATGGCCGACAACATCGAGCATGTGATTTCTTATTGGGTGATTTTCCAAAAATTTCACTCCCCTGCGCTCGGGGCCTTTGCCGTCATCTCGCACTGGGCCCCCTTCTTGCTTTTCGCCGCCTACACGGGTGCCTTGGCTGATCGGTTCGATATCCGTCGCCTGATTCAGATCGGCATGCTGCTGTTTATGGGCGTCTCGATCGGATGGGGTGTGATGTTCGCGACCGACTCGACGCAGCAATGGAAGGCGGAGGCGCTGTTGGTCGTTCACGGCTTGGCCGGCGTTATCTGGATTCCGGCCGCGCAAGTGTTGATCCACCGCATAGTAGGGACGCAGCAGGTGTCGAGCGCAGTGCGGCTCAACGCGACGGGGCGTTACCTGGCTTTTTTGGTCGGCCCGGCGGTCGGCGGCGCTCTGTTGTTGGCCTTCGGACCCGTGAAGGGAATATTCCTCAATGCGCTCATTTATGCCCCGATGTTCGTGTGGCTGATCAAGGCACCCTACGGACCCGATGCCGCCGGTGCGCCGCGACCACCGGGAATCCGGGGATTCAGGGATATCTGGTCGACCATGAATGTGGTGCGACAGAATCCCGTGCTGTTGTCGATGACCGTGCTCGTTGGGGCTTCGGCATTCTTTGTCGGCAATGCTTACCAAGCGCAAATGCCGGGATTCGCGCTTGATTTGGGACGCGCTCGTGCAGCGGATTTCTCCTACAGCATGCTTCTGGCGGCGGACGCGGCGGGCGGCCTCACGGCTGGACTGATTCTGGAAAGCCGGGGTTTACTTCCTCCGAAAGTTAAAACGGCCTATATCCTGGCAATGCTTTGGTGCTGCGCGCTCGCCGGATTTGCACAATCGCATAGCTATCTCATCGCCATAACCTTATTGTTCATCGCCGGATTCGTCGAACTCGGATTCAATTCAATGGCGCAATCTTTGGTGCAGTTGAACGCCCCTGCTGAGATTCGCGGACGCGTCATCGGGGTATTCGCCATGTCCGCAAACGGAATGCGGACCTTCAGCGGCATTTGCGTCGGACTTCTCGGTGCCAGTATCGGCATCCACAATTCTCTGAGTTACAGTGCGGGTGCGCTTCTTTTGTTATACATCGGCATCTTCGTTGCTCGCTTCGTCGCTCGACGGCTGCCGGCGAGGGCGCCACCATGAGGGGGGGCAGCGACAGCGAATTCATGCGGCGCGCGCTCCTGCTCGCACAGAGGGCGGCAGAAGAGGGCGAAGTACCGGTCGGTGCGTTGTTGGTGTTGAACGACGAAATCATCGGCGAAGGTTGGAATCGGCCCGTCGCCAGCCATGACCCGACCGCTCATGCGGAGATTGTTGCTCTGCGCGCGGGTGCATTGGCGCTCGGTAATTATCGACTCGGCTCAGCCACCCTGTATGCGACGCTGGAACCCTGTGTAATGTGCATGGGGGCGGTGCTCAATGCGCGCATCGCGCGGCTCGTATTCGGTGCATGGGACGCCAAGGCCGGGGCCTGCGGCAGCGTCATCGATCTACCGCGGGTACCGCGGCTGGCGAATGCCTTGGACGTATTCGGTGGGGTGCGCAGCGAAGAAGCTGCGGGTCTGCTGCGGCAATTCTTCGAGAGCCGCCGCTAGTTCAAGACGGGCGCGCGAGGACCATCTCCCCAAGCCCATTCCAACAGATCTCGGTAGCTCCGAACGTTGTCGACGTAGCGCACGGGCTCCCATCCTCGCGCATACCCGTTTTCGGTTTGCGTATACCAACGCTCCTGTTCGAGCAGCGGCAGAAAGGACCGTACATCGCGCCAGGAGTCCGGATCGCGGCCGGCCTTTTGCGCCAACACGCGCGCATCCTCGACGTGCCCGTAACCAATGTTATAGGCGGCGAGCGCAAACCAGGTGCGGTCCGGTTCGGGAACGTGGGCAGGAATCTTCTCGTACACCTGACGGAAGTAACGGGCGCCGCCAAAGATGCTTTGCCGAGCGTCCGACAGGTCCGTCACTTTCGTTTCGTTGGCTGTCTCCGCGGTCAACTGCATCAGCCCTCGGGCCCCAGCCGATGAGGCAGCGCTGGGATTCCATTTCGACTCTTGGTACCCGATTGCGGCCAGCAAGCGCCAGTCCTGGCTGCTTTGTTCCGCGGCCTCCACGAACCATTGCTTATAAAGCGGCAAGCGGCTCTGCAAATGCTGCATAAAGCCAGGATCTCCGGCGAATTCCGCATCCTCGGAGCGCCCGTAGTAGCGATTCACGATCGTCGCGAGTTCGCCATCGAGTTTCAGGCGAGCGAAATATTCCAGCATGTCGCGCGCAAAGCCCGGATCGCGGTCGCTGCTGGCCCATGCGAGCGGCCGGTCTCCCGGGAAATCAAAGGCAATGCGCAAGTCCGGGTGGACATCGTGCGCCAAAGCGAACTCGGTCGAATCGGCAATCGTGTAGTCGATCGTTCCATCGGCCACGCCGTCCAGCAATGCTTGGGAACTGGTGCTGGCATTTTCAACCCAGACCAGCTCCGGATAGGCATTGCGCGCATCCTCCAGGGTTTTCGCGTGCGAACTGCCCGCCGCAATCTCAAGATCGGAATTCCCGATTTCGAACAGAGAACCAGGTCTTGGCGCGCCACGACGATAGATCAGGTGCTCGCGTACGTGCTGATAGGCAGGTCCGAACTGCACGCCGGGAACCTCTTGCATGGGTACCTTTAAACCCGCTGCCGCCAGGTGTGCCTGCCCGGATGTGAGCGCCGCATAAATTTCGGCATAAGTTCGCATCGGCGTGATCTTGAGTTTTACGCCCAGCTCGTCGGCGAAGCGCCGCGCGAGATCAAATTCTGGACCCTCCGCAGTACCGTCCGGTCCGCGATAAAAGGCGAGCGGTCCCGTGCGCGTAACGACCCGCAGCTCGCCCAGCGACTTGATCTGGTGGATCAAGCCGGGAACTGGCGTATAGCTGCTCAGCAGCACCATCGCAGAAGCGGCGATCGTGAGCTTTGTCCAGCGTTGCCAATTAGTTTGTATGGTCAATCTACGCACGGTTTAATGGTCCATTTGAGTGCCGTGGTGCAGGGCAAGTTCCCATTCGAGAGGCGAGCCCTTTTCCGATGCGCTAGAATAAACGATTATTTCTTTCCGCGAACCCTTGACAAAAGCGTTTCTAGCCCGGTTGTCGAGTGCGTCAGAACTTAATCTTGTTTAAGTTAATGCGGAAAAACTTAAGTAAACGACGAGAATTTTAAGTTAACTGGAGAGGTACCGAAGTGGTCACAACGGCGCCGACTCGAAATCGGATGGTCGGGTAATTCCGGCACGTGGGTTCGAATCCCACCCTCTCCGCCAACAAAAAAGGGCCTGTTTTTCAGGCCCTTTTTTATTGGCGGTGTGCGGTGTGTGGACGAACCCGCCGGTTCGACAAATTCGCCTGGAGCGAATTTGGACGACGCAAAGCGTCGGCCCGAAGGGCTGCGGCCCGGATGGCCGCAGCAATCCCACCCTCTCCGCCACTTAATTTTCGAAGCGTTTCTGAGACTTGAGTCACTCAGGTCTTTCCCTACTGCCAAACCACTGCAAAACCGGGGATTTCAGGGGACGAACCACGCTCTGGATCGCTAAGACTGGGTCTCCGGCACGACTTTGTTTGCCAGCAGGTCATGGAATTTCTCCATCTCCTCCCACTGCGGGAAATGAGCCGAGTCCTCGAACCAGATCCACTCTTTTTTAGGTGCTACCAGCGTCGAGAAGTAAGCCTGCGAAACTTCGCTTGGCGCCATGTGGTCATATCGACCCACCGCGAAGTAGACCGGAACCTCCACCTTGGGCACGGTGCGATCCAAGTCAACTGCGGCCAGCTGCGGCAGAAGAAGATTAAAGGACTTCTTGGCGGCGCTTGTGTAGCGAAGCTTTTCAGGCCATGCGTATTCGACTGAAGAAGTCATCCAGCCAACGCGATCGAATTTTTCGGAGCTATGCCACAGGCCACCAAAGGCTCCCAGCCATTTTCCATACGTTTCTCTTTTTGCATTGCCTTCAGCCCCGAGGTAAGGAGGCGGCCCAATATTCGTCAGCTCATTGAGCGCCTTTATGTCGTTGCGCTTCTTGGCTTCGACCATGAGAAAACGGTATCCGACATTCATGCCTTCAGTAAAATTCGCTATCTGCCCGGTGCTCACGAAGGCGCGATACAAGTCAGGATATTTCTTGACCGTCTCGATGCCGATGACGCTGCCCCAGGAGCTGCCGACAAGGATGAGACTTTTCTGGTGAAATCGTTTGAGCAAAAGTTCGGTCAAATCGTGCGTATCTTCGACTAACTGCGCAATGTTCATTGCGCCCTGTGGATCAATCGCCTGGGCTGATTTTCCCGCGCCGCGCTGATCCCACTCCACGACGATAAAATCTTTCTCCAATAAGCGATTGAATCGCACAGTGGCCATCTCGGCTTGGCCGGGACCCCCATGAAGTTTCAGAAGCAGCGGCTTCTCGACACTGTTGCCGCGAATCAGAATCCACTGAGAGACTCCGCCAAGATTGATCTGCTCCAAAGTCGCCACGCTACCCGTTATGCCCTGTCCCTTCTCATCGAGGATGGGCTGCGTTGTTTTAGACGTGCAACTGATCTGGCAGGCAACAACCAAAAGCAATGCCAAGAGCTTTGTGGCCTGCGATGACATCGATTGGACCTTCGTGATTGCGATCGAAATGAGCTTCATATGATTCTACGGGGCGCCCTCGTATCGTCCCTATCGACCAGCGGAATGGATTTCCGCGATAAAGCCGCCTGGGAACTGCACGATGGCCGTGCGCCGATCGGTGAGTTCAACCGGTTCAACCAAGACGGTTGCGCCATGAGCCCTTGCTTTGGCCAGCGTCTCGTTGAGATCGCCGACCTCATAGCCGCTGATGTCATGTCCGAACGGGAAGGGTAAATGCCCGTCTGTCGCCATGATCTGCATTTTCCCGAACTTCGATTCGATGCGTATGCGGCGATAAGCCTGTCCTGGCTTGCCGAGTTCTGCGCCGTCGGCGTGCCAGTCATCCGAAAGCACCTTGCCGCGGGAAAAACGTATGAAGGCATTCGCGAAATGATCGATGCGATCTGGCGACAGGTAAACGCGATTTTCAGGCACAGAGGCCAGCGGTTCGTAAGATGGCGGCACAAAATGCGAGTACAGCTGCATTTTCACACCGCCCGGCCATTCAACGATCGCATCCATTCCAATCGGATCTTTGAAAGGCTCGACCAGGATGCTGGCGCCCGCTGCGCGCGCCGCCGCGATCGCTTGATTCATGTCGGTAACGAGGTATCCGGTCCTCTCGAGGCCAAATGGATAGGGGATTGGGGTGGTGTAGGCGAACGTCGAGAGAGCTCCGACGGGCGTCTTGATCGATTGAAACTGCGTGCTGCTTGGAGTGGGTGTCACGGTCGTGACGACCGGTTTGCCGGCGCGGCCGTCGAAAGTGGCGGTAAAGCTCGCGACGAAGGCCTCCAGATCGGCCGGCGCGACGTACACGTGGGTGGAATCGTATTGCGCACCCACGGCAATGATCGCCGTCGGTTGTGGGCCGGCCTTTGCGGCACTCGCCGTGCCCCATACGAAAACGCCAGCCATTAGGCTGAGCGGTGCGATCACTGCCCGGGCGAATCCAAACACAAACATGGGAACGGAAGCCTAGCACGGCCTCATTGTCCGAGGGATCTAAGGTGCCGCGGGTACCAGGCGAATCCGCGTAATCTCCGATGGGACTCCGAAGCGATTCGGCGGTCCCCAGTAGCCGGTGCCGCGGCTGACGTAGATCCACAAATTCTTCAAGCGATGCAGACCGCTGGAAAACGGCTGGAAAAAATGTATGAACAGATTCCAGGGCCAGAACTGGCCGCCATGCGTATGCCCCGAGATTTGCACATCAAAGCCTGCATTGGCAGCCGCCATTGCTGAACTCGGCTGGTGGGCCAACAAAACTTTTGCGCCGGCATCGATGGGCGCGCCGCGCAAGGCTGCCTCAGGATCGCTGCGCTGCGCGGGGTCAAAATGATGTGCGCTGTAGTCTGTCACGCCGGCGAGGATCAGCGATGCGCCATCGTGCTTCAAGACCACATGCTCATTTTTGAGCACTCGCAGGCCGAGTCGGCGGATTTCTTCCGTCCAAGCGCGCTCGCCGGAGTAGTACTCGTGATTGCCAGTGACAAAGAAGGCGCCGTGCCTCGCGGTCAACCCGGCCAAGGGTGCCGTGTGCGCCGATAGTTGCAGCACGGAGCCATCGACCAAATCACCTGTCACGGCGATCATATCGGCCTTCAATTCATTGACTCGCCGGACGATGCCTTCTACAAATCCGCGCTTGATCGTGGGGCCCACGTGCACGTCGCTGATCTGAGCGATCGAGAATCCATGCAGAGCCAGCGGCAGATCAACCACCGGTATTTTTATTTCAACAATACCCGGCCGACGCCGCGCGATGATCAATCCGGCCAAAGTGACAAACAGCGAGAGATATAGCGTCGCCTGTGCGCTGCGCTCGACCCAGAATTGCACCTGGGGCCCGGACAGCAATAGATGTGCACCGAGCAGCACCAGCTCGCGCAGCACGGTCAAAACAAATAGCGAGGAAAAAAAGCCCATCGCCGTCAGCCCTACCCACGCGAGCCGGTCCGCCAGCATTCGATTTTGCAGGGCCCGCGTTCGCATCGAGGCCGGCAAGAGCAGGCAGCAACCGATCAGAATCACAATGCCCACGGCTATCCCGACAGGGGCCATGCCCAAGCCCGATAGCAGGCGCCAGCCGATATATCCCGGCAGCAACAGAAACAGCCAAAGGGGATGCAGAAACAGGCGGCGGACGGTCATAGTTAGGTGTGCGCTCCGAAGCCTTAGGCTGGGGGCGGTAGAATGCAAGTTCAAGGGCCCTCGGGACCCAAGAATTTAGGCGTCGCCGCCGGCGGCGGCGGCGAGGCGCCGCTGCTCGACGACAAAACTTCTCGAAGTGAACCGCCTGATTTTGGCCTATCGCTTTCGCGGCTCTCAGTGCGGCTTTTGGAACTTGATGACGAAATTGTCGCCTTCGCCAATCGCGATGTATTTGTCGCGGTCTTTTTCGCCCATGGCCAAAGTGGGCGGCAGTGTCCAAACTCCTTTCGGCCAGTCCTTTGTGTCGCGCGGATTGGCGTTGATCTCCGACGATCCTACCAGCACGAATCCGGCCTTCTTGGCCAGGGCAATCGCATAATCCTGGCGAACGTAACCGCTCTCGGCCTTCGGATCCTGGGGCACATCGTTTCGCCCGCGATGCTCTTCAATTCCGAGGATTCCGCCCGGTTTCAGCGCCGTAAAACATGCAGCCAGCGCCTGCTCCGCATAGCCGTCACCCATCCAATTGTGAAGATTTCGAAACGTCAGCACCAAGTCAGCGGAGCCCGGTGGTGCGATATCAAAATGCCCCGGTCCCAAGGTCGATTCGTGAATGGTGCCGAGCCGATCCTTCTCCGCGGCGATGCGCGCACGGAAGCGGGCCGCGCTGGAACCTTCCTCGCCGCCGGAGGGCGGCAACGCAACGGTGTAGTGGCCGCCGGCCGCAAGATAAGGACCTAGTATGTCGGTCCAGTAGCCGCCTCCCGGCCACAATTCCACGACGTTCATTTTAGGACTGACTCCAAAAAAGGTCAGCTCCTCGATCGGATGGCGCGACTTGTCGCGCGCGACGGCAGCGGCGGGTCGGGCGGGACTTGCGACCGCGGCGGTCAGAGCGGCATCAGCCGCTGCGGCGGCGCTCGCATATCCCATCGCGGTGATGGCAGCGAGCGCAATCAACGAACAAACGCGCGAACTTTTCATGTTGAGAGCTTCCTGATTTCAATTAGGTGGAGTGTCGCCAGTGAAGCTGATCGGCGAGGCGCCTGTCACGGTGCCAATCGTAGCCTTGTCGCTGACATAGAGTTTGACTTTGCGCTCGAATCTCAGGTCACCCTGAACGACCGCGCCCGGTCCGATGACAATCACCGGATCTTCGCTGTTAAACAGCATGCTGTTGGGTTTTTCGACCAAGATGCCGCCTTCGACGTGAGAGGTGCCCATGATACTGACGTTGCCGTTGACAGTCTTGATGCCGCCCGCCACGTGGGCCGAATTCAGGTCGACCTTGCCGTTGACGTTGCCCAGGGAGCCGGAAACTTCGGCGCCGCTTGCCAGAGTAAGATCGCCATTGATCGAGCCGGCGTTGCCGGATACATGCGCGCCGTCGCCCAGCGTGATGGCACCGTTGACCGTTTTGGCGGAGCCCGCTGTCGCGTGCGCGCCCAATCGGACGCTGCCATTGACGGTCACGGCCGAGGTGACCGCGGCATTGTCGTCGATGTGGATCGATCCGTTGACAGTTCTCGCTTCATCGGCAGCTTTGCCGGCAGGAATATGAACGGATCCATTGACTCTCGTTGAGCCATCTCCGTCAACCGAAATGTCACAGGCTGACAAAGCCAAAACCACTGCCGCCGCGGCAACAATTCGATAGACGTTCGCCGTGCTCATAAAGGCTCCCCCATTGGCTGACGCGACCACTACTCTACCAGCACCGCCGCGGACCCGAAACATCGCACCTTGAGCAGGCTGTGATTCGAGCAACGCTTTTAAATCGCGGCGGCACTAGCTTCTAGTGACTAAAACACACTCTAGGGAGAAACGATGACGCGACGGGGACGATCGTGTGTCCGGGAGGGACGAATTCGACTAGAACGGCGGGGAAGGGTTCGTTTACTTTCTTCGGGCGGTTCGAGTTATGAAGGGCATCGTGAATGGCTTCGATGTCGCATGGATCTTTTTGTACAGTTCGCGAATTTCCCGCATCGCTCTGTGATCAGCATCTTTAACCGTTCGCCAGGATAGGCACTCAGCGATGATATAAAAACAAGTCAGGGCGACGCCAATAAACAGAACGCCAAGTAACACGTCTGCGGTTCTCATCCAAACATCGTAGCCCCATTTATGCGGCGACAGTGCGCTATCTACACATTTAATCGTACTGCAATGCGGTAAAGCGCTCTCGTTTGGCGCTGCCAAATGAAAAAGGTCCGCGGCGTGGAGGGGAGAGGCCGGCCGCGTTACGCAATCTATTGCCACAACCATTGAAGCGCATCAGCACAGGCAGCAAGCAGCGTCTCATTTCGGTCGGAAAATGCGTTGACCCTTTCGCTCTCAACGTCCGCATCGATTGAATGGCATTGACTTTTAATCCATCATACTAGAAACTTTTCCATTATGATAGAAGCAGCGGCTGTCCCCCTCTCTGAAGACATTGACACCCGCATTGCGAACCGAGTGCGGACGCTGCGCACAGAGCGCCAGATGACCCTCGAGACGCTCGCAGCAAGGTCCGGTGTCAGCCGCTCGATGATCTCGCTCATCGAGCGCGGGGAGAGCAGTGCGACGGCGGTCGTTTTGGAGAAGATCGCGACAGGTTTAAACGTGTCGCTCGCGACGCTATTCGAAGATTCGAGCAGGCCCGCGAATCCGGTGTCCCGGCACGCTGACAGGGTCTCGTGGCGTGATCCGCAGTCCGGCTATGTCCGCCGCAATATATCGCCTGCCAACTTTCCCTCGCTAATTCAGATCGTCGAAGTCGATCTGCCGGCCGGTGCGAGCGTGGCTTATGAAACCGGCGCTCGTGAGGTAAGTATCCATCAGCAGATCTGGGT
>Ga0070762_10000104_pt1 | contig 28113 bp, 22 predicted proteins | sample HubBroMetageREF2_FD_66726 | JGI IMG/M metagenome (GOLD analysis project Ga0070762, IMG submission 66726) | Reference soil microbial communities from the Hubbard Brook experimental Forest, New Hampshire, USA - Hubbard Brook CCASE Soil... | ecosystem: Environmental > Terrestrial > Soil >...
CTGCCCATTCCACATTTTCGACTGCCACATCAGAAACCATTCGCCCCCGACATCGAGGAATGCCACCAACCACATCAGCAGGCTCGTCGTCAGCGCAATCACGGCGACGTTCAGTGCAGCCGCGAATTGCGCCCTGTCCGCACGATACGATTTCAGCAACCGAACACTACCCCACCAGCATAGAAGCATAGTGACTGATTCCCAGGCGATGATGCCGATGTAGAAGACCGTATGTACTAGCGGCGAATTGACGGCGCGCCACATGAGGTGGTTCCCCGGAAGGGTTGAGTCCATCATCAGGACGTGGCGGACAAACTCGTAGTTGGAGCCGTAATCCGTGATGTTGTTTAGGACCAGAATCGTGTAGAAAAGTGCGATTGCAAAAACGAGAACCGCTTTGGAAACGCGAAGCGCCATTACATGCCGCATAGGTTGTCGCACGCGGGAATTATATCTTCTCGGTGACTTACCGCGAACTTTTTTGGAGTGCTGCACAAGCCTTGATAGAACGCGGTTACCTTCCATGTGGTATCTATACGGAACTTTTCCGATTACGACTCTCCAGAAACTTCTTGATCACGGATGGGCCGGTGCAAGCTGTAAGCCGAGTCGAGCCGCCTTCTTTCTAAGAAACTCGATTTGTTGCTGGCGGTTTCTTTGTTCGTAGTATTCCGCACCTTTGTCTACGTAATGCTGACCATACTTCAACATTCGATAGACGACCTTACTCAACCAGTTGCAGCGGAAGATTCCTGTCCGAAGCGCAGACTCGCGCTGCTCAGCTTCATTTCTTGAAAGAATAGGTCCAACTCAAACTGAAGTAGGATTTCAACGGAACACCGACCACGCACTCGACCGAGCACGGGCCCGGTCGTGACGAAATTGTTTCGGTCGTTTGGCCCGTGTATCCGCTGGCGATGAGAAAGTTCGCCCCGAGTGACATCCGGTTGTCAAAGAACGGCCGAAGTAAAGCCCCGCGCACTTCATAAACGGCCACACCATCAAGTCCATTACCCAGTGGTTTTGCTTTGACGAACTCAAACTCCCCGCGCAGTTGCAAACGAAAGGGAAGGTGGTTCTCCGAGGCGACGGCGTCCCAAATCATTCGTGGGGCCTCGGGAACGGGATTTCCTGTCTGTAAGTCTCGTGCGTCCGCCTGTGCATACGACACATAGAAAGCGCCGTGCGAAAAATTCCTCTGCAGCGAAACTGAAACAAAGCGATTGCGCGACGGGCCAGTGTCCTCCTGCAGACCGGTGTCAGGATCGATCTTCGCCAGTTCCTGTGAGTTCGAGGTCTGCCGCAGCGTGAGATATAGCTGGGTTTGTTTGATCACCTTCGAGAGCACCCACTGGTAAGAACGTGCCGTTGCTAGTAGCGTGGGCCGTGTCGATCCAGTCCCGATTCGCGGGTCTTCCGTGTGGAACCCTTCGCCATAACTAAATGCCACTGCAGGCAAGTACGGACGATTCGGCGGCAGGAAAGTGACTGTTGCTTTCGGGAGGGTTATGAAGGCCAGCTTGTTAAACGAATTTTCTGGAGCGAGGATATCTTGATTGTCCATCCACACTTCTTCCTGTCGAAATCCCACGTTGTAATGAAAGTACTTGCCGAGCGTCCCATCGAGGGAAAGAAAAGGCTCGACATAGGAAATCGTCAGATTATTGCTTGTCACAGGCTGAAAAATCCCGTTCTCGTCCAAGTGTTCCAGATTCAGGTTGCGCGGTGCATCGCGCCGTAGGTCTATTCCCCCCAATAGCGCCACCCACGAACGGACGCTTTGAACGTAGGTGAGGTTTCCTCCAAAAACATTCCGGTTTTCACTCTGTTGAATCAACCCATCGCCAAAATTTGACCGCAGTTGCAGCGCATAGTTGCGGTAGAACCCGGAAAAGGACAATTGTCTTTGTTGGCTCAATGTCCAGTTGTCCGTAGCAATCAGAACGATATTGTGTGTGGTGTCCGATTGCCCATCATCAATCGTGTCGCCTGGAACAGATTCATGAACGGGAATTAGTCCCGGGATGTCGGAGAATCCGTAGTAGCCGATGCCATAAAACGTCAGCTCATGGTGACCGAAGTCAAACTGGCGCAATGCATTGAGTTTGTATTGTTGCCGGTGCTCCAGACGATCCAGAAATCCATTACCGAAAGCCACTTCCCCAGCCACCCAGGCATTCGTCGCTTGCTTTTGGGGCCCCCACGCCGCCATCACATCTGCGTCGCGGTAATCCCCGGTGAATTGCACAAAATCGGAAAGGTGAGGTGACGGTACGTACGACGCTGCCAGGTCCACCGCATTATTGCCTTGCCGAACGTTGAATGTGCCGCCGTTCACGGTGACAACTCCAATTGTCGGGGGAATCAGGGAGTTTGGATCGGCGTACCCGTTTCCGTGGGCATTCGCGGGAAGGTTGTTGGGAAAAAGGAAATTGCCAATCTGAAAGTATTGTGCGATCGGTTCTCCGTGATCCCCGGCCACCCCGGGCGCAAAATATTGAGGCGCTTTAATTCCTCCCGATGCGGTTTCGATGGGAAGCCCTGGAAGGGAGATTGGTGCTCCCGGGCGGCCCGGATTGGCATCCAGCACTTGATCGTGAACAATGATGCTCTGAGCGGGGTCGGGTGTTAGTGAAGATGGGGCGGACGCCACAACCGTAATGGCTTGGACAATCGAGACGAGCTGTCGGAATCGCAGGTTGATCTGTTTTTGCTGGCCTGTCGCAAGGGATACATCCAGGACCACCGACACAAATGCATCAGATTCCGCGGTCAGCTGATATTCGCCGGTCCCGATACTTTCCAGAGTAAAGTTTCCCTGTGCATCACCGGTCGATTTTCGGACCAAACTGCCCACAGAGTCATGGAGTTTCACGCGAGCCCCAGCCACAGGAGTACCCTGCGGATCAAGAATCCTACCTGAGATTCGTCCTGTCTCTGCGGCAGACAGACTCAGGGCACAAACAAAAAGAAGATAGAGTACAGAGAGCGACATGTACTCGAAAATTCGGGGGAGCATTTGAGGTGAAATGGAAACCTTCCGCAACGATCCTCTGTCGAAGCGTCCGGTAGATTACCAGAATGCTGTGAAACTGTAGATAAGGCTGGGCCCTGTCTTGGTAGATCGATCCGCACAAGGCGCTTGAAGCCAATTGGAGACTCCCAGTACCTGGTTAGTCGGGCAACCGGATCTCCTAGTGTGGTGTCCCGTAAATACCCACCAGGTGCCGCAGGCGTGATTGCACTGACGCTGCACGACTTCGGGCTCAGAAGTTATCAAACAAATTTCTGGGACATCACACTAGTACGAGCGGCAGCCTGAGGCAGTCTCGTGAATACCCGTTGGGAGGCGGTGTCCATGAGAAAGAAACTGAAGCGGCGTAAAGCAAACCGACCGAAGTCGAAGCTCGGTCTTCCTGACCTGGAGCACGCGAAATCCGCCGTACTCGTGAGTCTCCGGTCGGCTGAATCGCAGCGCAGCTATCGCCGTTCTATCGACGATTTTGTTTACTGGTACTGTTCGGAGCCTCGGCTGTCATTCAACAAAACAGTGGTGACGCGCTACAGGATTCATCTTGAGGAGAAGCAGCTGGCACCCGGCACTATCAACGTGAGGCTTGCGGCAGTTCGACGACTGGCCTACGAGGCAGCAGATACCGGATTGCTCAGTCCCGATTTGGCTGCTGGTATTCGTCGCGTGAAGGGGGCAAAGAAACTTGGCATGAGGCTTGGCAATTCTTCGGCGATGCTCTCACATCTGCTGCCTTTTGTTGTTATGGGCATCGTGCAGCTACCACTTTCCGTGAGCAGAGCAAAGTGTGGTTCACCCACGCCTTATTAAATGGAATTCAAATACGCTCTGACGGAAAAGCGGTCTCAGTGCTTCTTCCTTGCTTTGGCCCACCGAGCTTTTGCTGCTTTTCTCGCAATCTGGCTCCGCTGCTCAGGGGTGAGAGCTTCCGCACGCATTTTCGCCCCCTTTTTTCCACCCTTTTTGCCGCCCCTGCGGCCCATCGCCTGCATGACTTTGGAAATCAGGTTGGGATCCATGAATAGGATTCTACTGAGTTGCGTCCAATCCCGCCAATAAACGGCTCTTGACAATTTTACTTTAAGCGGGTTAGTCTTATGCTTGATGCGCTTCAAGCATGAGAAGGATTTCGAAGCGTATCGCAAGCGGGACGCGCAGGTGTTATCAGCACCAACGCGCCCCTGACCACCATCACCTGATTGGAGGCAACGATGGCTAGCAATGAAGGTATCGGTTCTCCGTTTCTCAAGCAACCCTCCGCACGTTCCCCGAAGCTACGTATTTATGAAAGTCTTTTCCTGATGAATGAGGGAATCGACCGCGTAGTCGCGCTCCTGCGAGACATGGGGAAATTCCCGTTTGCCGACACGGATTCGATGCAGTGCGCTATCGTCGAGATCGAGGAAGTCCGCTGCGATATGAACGCGGATTTCACCGAGCACATGGCCGACAGTGAACGCTTCGACGAAGGACACTTCTGGAAGCAGCGTCGAGCGTTTGAGAAGAAGTGGCGAGACCCCGACGATGTGTACATCGACGTCGAGCGTCGCGAGGAAGAACGCAAAAGGCTAGGATTGCCGTCCCGCGTCATTGGCAGTATTCTCCCGCACTCTGCAGTGGCCCAGGCGGAAGAACGTTGGGAAGCAGAGCAGGAGCGGAAGAAGAAACACCCCAGAAAGCATCGGAAGTAACGGTGGGCAACCATGGCACCAATAACTCCGAAGGATCGCCGAGAAATGGAAAGACGCGGTAAGCAGCGGGAGGGGCGGCTACGTGGGAAATATCCTGAAGTCCATGGCAAGGCTTCATCACCCACAGCATCGACGACGGCATGCTGTACTTCACCGTCCGTTTCACGGACCAGACGAGCTTTTGTGTCCGTTATGCCTGCGACATGTTCGCCGTAGGAACTGAACTCAGTGATTGGCAAAGTGGAGACTTCCACATCATCCGCGAGTACATGAAGCCTATCCCGAGGTAGGCCAGCTTTCGGTTCTGGCTTTTAACTGAGGATGGACGCAGTCTCAGATTCGTTTTGCCGGATTTGGGTAAACTGACGGATTTTCACGTTGCCATTCGGCATCTTAGCAACGATTTGCAGCTCGCCGCCCATGGCTTCAATGATTTTGCTGAGCGTGCTGATATACATATCCGAGCGCCGTTCCATCTTGGAGATCGACGCCTGTTTGACATGCAGTGCATTCGCGAGCGATTCCTGCGTCATGTCCATAGCGGCGCGAAGTTCCGCCAGACCCATTTCCGAAATCATCTTCGCGGCAGATGCTTCGCTGCGGAGACGCGCTTCGCGCGGCATCTTCTCTTGAAGTTCTTTGAAGTTTTTGGCCATGGTCACTTTTTCTCCTGTTCCTTCTTCAGTGCCTCAAGATGCCGGTCGTAGAGTCCGTCGGCGACCGGAACGAATTCTTCATACCAGCGATCATTGCCCGTCTTGTCGCCCCCAATCAGCAGAATGGCGCAACGGCGCGGGTCGAACGCAAAGAGCACGCGATAGGGCCTGCCAGAATGCTGAATCCGAAGTTCCTTCATGTTCGCGTGCCGCGAAGAATGAATCAGATCAGCGTGCGGCCGCGGAAGGCTTGGTCCGAGTTTCTGCAGTAGGATCACTTTCGCGTTCACATCGGCTTGTTCATCTTCGGAGAGGCTGGTCCACCAATCTTCGAACTCGCTGGTGAAAACGACCTCCCATTCCATAGAAGGAATATAGCTCATAGGCTATATCTAGTCAAGAGCGCCTTATGAGACAGAGAGCCTGCTATAGTTGACATAGTGTTCTGTATAGCGTGCATTCATTGACCGGAGTCTGCTATGTCCTTCCTTGATTCCAGTCGATCCGATCATCGCCGACATTGGGCAGCCACTGGGCGAAGATTTCTAAATGATTGGCTTGACTTCCTACTTTGGTTTTTGACCGAGCCATGCTGCCAGTAGTCCCAGAATCATCAGGATGGAGCCCCAGATGAGGTTGAGGTTGACGCCCATCGATTTTGCGTAGATGTCGGAACCCTTGGTTGCTAGACCAAAACACGCTAGTAGCATGCCGATAGCGAGGAACAGCAAGCCAAGCGGCAGGCGAACGTCTAGTCCCATTCCTGATCTCCTCTTTCGCGGTAACTTTCTGCAGCGGACTTGGACGAGTTTCTTATCTGAACAAGAAGTTAAGCAGCAACGCCATGGCGGCAACGCCGGAGGCGATCCAAATCGGCCGTTTATACCACGATAAGCTGCTGTCTATGTGCCTCGGGGTCAGTGAATACACTAATCCAACGAGCTCACCTTCCGGCCGAGGCTTGGTGAGCAGGCTGACGACCGTCGTGACCACCAGGTTCACCGTGAAGCTGAAGATAGCCGTCCAAAAATTCTGAGCCATATCACTTGGGTAGATATGCAGGGTAGTGATCCAGCCTCCGTGTAAGCCGGGCACCGCGCCTTGAGGAATGGTTAGTCCATGATGAAGAAGAGCCGCAGTGGAACCGCATAACAGGCCGGCGAAAGCAGCGTGCCCGGTGGTGCGTTTCCAGAACATACCGAGAAGAAAGGTGGCGAAGAGCGGAGCATTCACCAGGGAAAAAATGAGCTGCAGAGCGTCGTAGATGTTGTTGAAACTGGTGACCGCGTAGGCTGCGCCAATCGAAAGCAAGATGCCGCCGACCGTGGTGGCCCGTCCCATCCAGAGGTAGTGCGAGTCACTAGCGTTTTTTCGGATGTAGCTCTGATAGATGTCGTAGGTCCAAACGGTGTTGAAGGCGGTCACGTTACCGGCCATGCCGGACATGAAACTCGCGAGGAGTGCGGTGATGCCGAGGCCTAACATCCCCGCGGGGAAAAAATGAATCAGGAGCAGCGGAGTAGCCAAGTCGTAGTTGTAAACGGGGGCACCGTTGGAGTCGAGGACCGCCTCGCCAGTGATGGGATCGAGTTTCTGGGGAATTATTCCGTGAGGGTGAAGTTCCTTGATTTGTGGGCTTTCGGCACTGCTTGTAGCGGCGGCAGAAACTCCGGCCACGAGCGCCGCAGGCGCCGAAACAGTTGTGGAAGTCACAGCGTGAGATGTGACACACACGGCAATTAGGCCCGGTAAAATCACGACGAACGGGAAAAACATTTTTGGAATCGCGGCTATAACCGGGACGAGGCGCGCCGAGTCCTGGGAGTCAGCGGCCATTGCGCGCTGAATCACCAGAAAATCCGTACACCAATACCCGAAGCTGAGCACGAAACCGAGCCCCATCACTAGGCCGATCAGGCCCACACCCAGTGAATTGGTGGAAGGGTGTTCCATGCCGCGCCAGGAATGGGTCATGGCTGCGGGAAGACGCTGTTGAATGGCGGCCCAGCCGCCGACGTTACGGAGACCGATCCATACCAACGGGAGAAAGCCGGCAACAATCAGAAAGAATTGGAGGACTTCATTGTAAATCGCGCTGGAGAGACCGCCGAGAAAAATGTAACCGAGGACGATGGCGGCGCTCAGGAAAATACTGAAATGAAATACCCAGGCATGGGGAATCAGGCCGTCGAGCAGACCCAGGGTTTGAATCAGCAGAGCCATGGCATACAGGCTGATGCCCGAGCTGAAGATGGTCATGATCGCAAAGGAAAAGGCGTTGAGCGCGCGAGTCTTTTCGTCGTAGCGCATGCGCAGGTATTCCGGGACCGAGCGCGCTTTGGATCCGTAGTAAAACGGCATCATGAAGTAGCCAACGAACAACATGGCCGGAATAGCGCCGATCCAGTAGAAATGGCTCATCACGATGCCGTACTTCGCGCCGGAGGCGCCCATGCCAAGGACTTCTTGAGCGCCGACGTTCGCGGAAATAAATGCCAGACCGCAAACCCAGGCCGGAATGGAGCGTCCGGCGAGAAAGAAGTCGCTGGAGCTGCGAATGTAGCGCTTCAGTGCGAAGCCGATGCCGAGCACAAAGGCGAAATAGACGAGCATGACCAGCCAGTCGATGGACGCCAGATGCACGTGCGCTCCTTTGGTCTGCGAGTGGCCGCGCTGCCGATGCAAAAATAGTTAGAGAACAATCGGAGTCGGAAAAGGCGGTTGTCTGTCGGCTTGCAGCTAGCCTGCTGCGGACACGGCAGTGCCCGGCCATTGCGCTGCTTTGGGTTCGGACGCATCGATGCCGAGTTGAGAGCATCCCAGTGGAGTGAGGTCGTCCACGGTGGCGCGACCTTTGAAGTCGATCTCGAAGTTATCGGGTGCAAAATCCGGCGGAGTCTCCCCGGACAAAAAGGAGGGAGCCTGTCGTTGGGTGTAGGCGGCGTTCTTCGGGCAGGCCGGTATGGAAGCAATGTACATTACATTGCTGTAGCCGGTACCGCGGTGTTCGTTTTCGACGGCATGAACCACGTCGGTGTGCCAAAAGACGGTGTCTCCCGGCTGCATGATTGGAATCGAAGACAAAGCGTCCAGAAGGACGCTGTGGTATTGGGGATTGACAGAGAGTGTCCGTCCAGGTTTTGCGCCGCAGAGATCTTCTTCGGGTACGTCGCTTTGCAAGGCGCGCAATAGCACATACACCATGGAGTTCGCGATGGGGATGAGTTGAAGCGTGCCGTCTCCTTTGCCCTGGCGGGTGAGTGCCGTCCATCCCTGGAAGGTTCGGAACATGGAGCAGACCGCGGGGGAAGAAACTTCTCTGACCTCGGGTCTGAAGGCGGCATCAAAAGCATCGTACTGACGCCAGCTGCCGGAAAAAACGTGGCGATAAACATTACGAAAGTTCACATCGAGCCAACGCTCCACGGAGCCGCCGTCCACATGCGGGGATAGTCCCAAAGATGCCGACCCGGGCGGTCGGCGCCGAATACGGTCGGCGTAGGCAGGAGTTTCATCCGGATTGAAATGTTGCCGGCCCTCACTCTCGGACTTCCAGAGCTTGTTCAAAAAGATGCGCACGCGGGTCAGCGATTCCGACTGGCGCGCCTGGACCTGCGGACGCGACCAATAGATGCCGTAGATCTGGGGCTTAGCGGAAGCGAGGTCGCCGAAATAATTATCGACCGCCGCGTTGGCCAGTTTTGCGGTCAGGCCGTTTTCGTCGACATACTTTCCAATTTCGTCGTCCCACGCGGAGGCTTGAGCGACGGGAAAGGTTTGCCGCACAACACAGGCGCCGCGGTCTTTTATCTTCGCGATCAACTCGGGAGAGACGGTGCCAGCTTCTACATCGGCATATTGCACAGTGGGGATCACGTCATGTCCGGCGTCGCGCTCTTTCACGATCAGGTCGACCTTGCGGCGCATTTCCGCTTCGACGTCCTGAAATATTTCCGCGTGGTTGGGGAGTCCTTCGCGAAGTGTTTTTTTCACGCTGCGAATGGATCCCGGAAGGTCGGTAATTTCGAAGGCCATGGTGCGGTTCTCCAATCCTCTTGAAATAATGAATATCCACAATTTCTGGACGTGAGCCAACTTGCGGGCCATTCCCAACAATCAGCGAAGCGATTGTAGGCAAATCCTGCCGGGAGCGGTGATGCGGACAGGCCAAACTTTGATACTATTCGGACACCGAGCCCGTGGCGCCTGTCCGAAAGGTCCCTCGTGAAACCCCAGTTCGAGCGAGTTACGTTTTCAAGAGGCTGTTCGCTGCGGGTGTACCATCGCCAAGTCGCCGAAATCCCCTTCGAATGGCACCATCATCCCGAGTACGAGCTAACGCTGACGTTAAACAGCAAGGGCTGGCGATTCATCGGGGATCACGTTGGTCAATATCACGCGCCCGATCTGGTGCTGGTGCCTCCCGACATGCCGCATACCTGGGCATCGACAGCAAACCTGCGACGCGATGAGCCGCACACCGCGATCGTAGTGTGGTTCTCAGGCCCCTGGTTAACTCGATTCGTCGACCTATGTCCTGAATATTCGGGTATCCGCGCACTGTTGCGGCGATCATTCACGGGCCTGGCATTCGAGGCAAGCGCGGCAGAGCGCATAGCGAAACGTGCGGGAGGGTTGCTGGCCAATCAACCTCGCACACGTCTGCACAGGACTCTTGACCTGTTGTTAGAACTCGGGGATGCGCCGGCCGCCCCTCTTTCGACGAACATTGGGAATGTCCGGCCGACAGCTGAAGGAGAGCCCGCGCAATTGACCCGCGTATTGGACCATCTGCACAAGGGGTTTCATGAACCAATTCGTATCGCAGCGCTGTGTGAAATTGGCAATTTGTCACCGCGCTCTTTACATCGCCTGTTCGTGAAGCATGTGGGCGAGAGCGTGAGCGATTATCTTTGCAGGCTAAGGATCGGGCGGGCTTGCATGCGCCTGGTGGAGAGCGACGCTTCCGTAAGAATGATCGCGTATGAGGTGGGACTCACCAATCTGGCTAACTTCAACCGTCATTTCCGACGTGTTAGAAATATGACGCCGACAGCTTACCGAGAATCTGTAAAGCAGCTTGGAAGAGGCCCTGACTATCCCGGCGCTGATCTCCAGAGCCTTTCTCAAAGGCCGAAGTCGCTCGACGGACGACGCAGACGCCGTCCCTTTAAAGCCCCCACCGATAGAAGCGATGGCCACCTGCTTAATTAACCCCCAAATCGGACATCATGTGGATTTCGCGCTTTTTCGACCACATCGGCATTTGGCTGATTCAACCGAGAATAAATCAACTTTACGACCGGAGCAGCGCAGTCCCTGATTAACGCCGTACTCGTCAATGTGAATCGGGCGAAACGAGCCAGATGTCCGGATCCGGGAAGTTGCTGTAATGTCGCTTTCAGGCGATTCCGGGCCGATCACGGGTAACGCTTCCCATATGGATTGTGGGAGAGTTGCAGTTAAGACGACGCGAACCCACCGTGTCGCGAAGCTGTGTCTGAGACTCAACACCACCAATCAAGATTGAGAGGACATGTTTGTTAAACACAACGGGGCAGCAGGCCAACGTGTACCAGGCTCATCAGCACGGCAAGTGGAATCCACGATCGTCGGCGTACGGCCGCTTTTGGATTGACGTCCGCGGGGGGAAAAGGAAGCGTATAACGATTGCGCTCGGCCTGTGTGCGACCCAATGGGTAGCGCGCCTGCGATTGCGTGAATACATCGAGCGAGCAGGTGTCCGTTCCAAGCACAGGTTTCACCAGATCCCAGTTCCCGGTACCACATTTCGGCAGCAGGCCGAATGGTGGATGGAGTCTCTCTCTACGCGTAGACGGAGGCCGCTGAAACCCGCCACGATCTATGGATGGCAGCATTGCCTGAATCGATGGATTCTCCCGAACCTTGGCAACAAGCTAGTGTCGGAAGTGGGGAACGGTGCCCTGCGCCAATTCGTTGAGATCCTGACAGCAGCAAGGCTCGCACCGAAAACAATCGTCAACGTGGTTACTGTAGTGAAGTTCATCGTCGGTTCAGCGGTCGACGAGGAAGGCGATCAAATCCATCCGCGAGTTTGGAACTACGAATTCATGCAACTGCCCTTGGTCGTCAAGGAGAAGCAGAATCGTCCCACGATCACGGAAGCAGAAATATCCGCCATGCTAACCACCCTGAAGGGACGCGATGCCGTCTTGGTAGCGCTGGTGGCCGGAACAGGTCTACGAATTGGTGAGGCTCTGGCCATCCGCACCGATGATTTTGATCCGCTGTGCCGCTTGCTACAGGTGCGGAGAAGCGTGTGGCGGAGAGGCGAGCAAGCACCGAAAACCTTAAACGCGATTCGCCCAGTGGATATTCCGGAGTCATTGGCACAAGTTCTATGCCGCTACATAAAAGGAAGAAAGGGGCACCTATTCACGACGAGAGCGGGGCGTCTTCTGGACTCGCGCAATGTCCTAGATGTGTTGCAGCAAGCGGGGAGACAAGGCGGATACCACGCGTTCCGCCGCTTTCGTTTTGCGGTACTCCGCAAGGCGGGGGTGCCGGACGAACCTCATCAAACTGTGGCTAGGCCATTCGCAAAACTTAATCGACCTCTACGCAGCGCAATTACGGTATGACGAGACTTATCGTAGGGAATGGTGCGAGAAAGCTGGGCTGGGATTTGAATTGGGCGAATTGGGCTATAAATCGGAAGCACCAATTCGCCCGGCACTCGTGGCGTAAACCTATTCTGATACAGGCTTTAGAAATGGTTGCGGGGGCCTGCAACGCCCCGAAACCGCCACTCCTTGATTCTCCCCTATTGCTTTGAATTAGTCCGAAAGGCGGCGTAAAGCCCGGCCGTTTCTAGCCTAAGAATCCGACTTGAGGTTCAGTTTCGCCCTTTTTCTTTTGACGTCCAAACCTTCCGACAAGGTCGGCCCGTTGAACCAGCTCTGGCCCTTTCGCAACTTTGTCATCACCCCCAAGTCCTGCTATTGAAATAGAACTTTCCCATCGCAATCGTGAAGGAGATCATCGGTGAGCAGTTCGATGTTCATCGATGCCATCAAAATCGGCGACAACGTTCACTTTCTAACCAAAACTGCACTGCGAGCGGACAGTGAAAACGCACTGAATTTCCCCGTCGCAAGCAAGAGTCCGATTGCGACCAAGCTAAAGACAAGTGCGAGGGATGAGGACATGGGCCACACCATCCAGTTGTTCAGCCGAGTAGGCCACACACTCCTGTCTAGCGTGTTCATTGTGAAGACGTATGCGGCGGCTGCAACTAATCCAGTTCTTGCCAAAACCCAGGTCGACGAACCACCGATGACTGAATCGATCGGCAACGCCGAACGAATGGAACCGCGGGTGCTGGGAACTACGAACATACATAGGAAGAAAAGCGCGGCCCCCAAGGATTTGCGCCTGGTCACAACCACTAGAACGACGTATATCACGGCGTATTGGACCACCGTCCTTGGAATGCTGCAAATCCTCCACATAACCGCGTAAATGGTAGCCCGGCCACCCGTCAAAAATAAGACCGGAGCAACGTTGAGGGATGCGCCAGACCAGTGGAGCCACGTGCTGGCATGAATCAATTGAAATAAGAATGAATTTATGGCGCCAAGGACTATACCTGCCAAGATTTCCTTGCCAATCAAGGGCGAACGCCATCGAGCTTGCAATAACTGAGACGACGTCACCAATAGACTTGGGATTCGTCTTCGGGCAAACGGTTCGATCGCCACATAAGCTAACCAGATACCTGCACCGATCGACAGCGCAGAGGCAATCTCTAGATAAGTCCAATGAACCCTGTCGATGAATGTTCCACCTACAGGCCGCCACGCGCAAACCGCGGCCGCAACATAAAGTGAAGTGCATAGTCCCGCGAGGCGAAGAGCGGATCGCATGTCTCCTTGGTTCAGCCGAAGGTTGCGGCGGGCCACAAAAATTGCAAAAAGCAGTGAGAGCAATATTATCGCCGGTATTCCAGACTTCGCGAGTCCCGGCATTCCAGCGTTCTTATCCGGGCTATTCCAGGGTGCCCGGACTTCGACCCAGTTTAAACGACTACCCCAATACGCAACTTCCAGTCTTACTGGTGTGGATGATTGCCCATAATAATTGCCGACGAAGCTTCGACGCTCAGTGAACGGGAAGGGCGGGAGAGGCTGTTGGATTCCATCCGTTGTTGTTTCGTTCAACGAGTTCGGATTTATTCCAGTGGCGGTTATAACGTTACTCAAATCCCCCTGATCTTCGGAGCTGTTTCGTCCCTCTACAAGGAGTGCTGACGATAAACCACTTGGATTCGCGAGGAGTCGGGCCGGAAGCATCGCGAGAGTACGGGCGAGGCTGACGAGAAGAAGGCCCGCTACGTCCTGAGAAAGCGCCTGAAGGAAGTGCACGCGAGCGAAGTGACGGGCCTCGTGTTTGAGTCTGTGCGTATGCGGAAGGTCACCGTTTCCGATCTCTGCGACGCACTCGAGAGCGATCTCACGCTTCGGGGAAAGTGGAGTGCCCAGAACCGCTCGCACCTGAAGCGAGTGAGAGATGATTTTGGCGACTTGCTCGCCGCTGCGGTAACGCCGGACCAAATCGACAAGTACATCGCGAGGCGGCTCGCCAGCAATAACGGCGCAAAGAGCGAACTGATTCCCGACGACCGACCGGCCTCGATCAACCGTTCCCTGCAATTGCTCGGTCAGTGTTTCAACCTGGCCGTGAAACGCGGCAAGCTCTCGCGAGCGCCCTACATCCGCAAACTATCCGAAGCGGACAATGTGCGTCAGGGATTTTTCAGCGAGGAGGAAATCACCAACCTCCTCGCCAATTTGCCCGATGACGGGCTGCGCGATTTTGTTGATTGGGCCGCTTGCACGGGTCAGCGAAAGGGTGAGATCGCTTCACTCACGTGGGACATGGTCGACGGCGAAGAACTCCGCATCCCTGGCGAGATCTGCAAGAATCGGAGACCTCGAGTAATTCCACTCGGTCCTGAACTCGCCGAGATCATCGCGCGACGGAAGAAAGCACGGCGTCTGGTTGCGATTGATGGAGTCACCACATTGGCTGAACCGATCTTCCATCGAGGCGACGGCTTGCCCGTTGGGGAATTTAAGAAGTCATGGGCGACGGCCACAAAAAAAGCGAAGTGCCCTGGGCGGCTCTTTCACGATTTCCGCAGAACGTGCGCGCGGCGACTTCTCGCCGCTGGCGTCCCACAAGTGGTCGCCCGCGAACTCCCTGGCCACCGAACGTCGGCGATGTTCGACCGCTACGCGATTGTGTCGAGCACCGACGTCCTCGCGGCGCAGAAGAAAGTCGCGCTGTTTAGAAAACAGGCATAATTTAGGCATAGTCCGCGGCAGAAAGAAAAAAGGCTTCCGGTTGGAGCGCCGGAAGCCTTTTGTTTTCTTCATCGAATGGTTGCGGGGGCCCGCAACGCCCCGAAAACGCCATTCCTTGATCCTCCCCTTTCGATTTGAACTGATCCGATCCGTGGCGGCATGAGCCGATTAAACGAACGCCACTAGCGCCACTCCGGTTTCATTTCTGTGCGGCTTGGCTCACTAAATGGTCGATAGTATCCGGCACGAATCGTTCTGCGAATCCGGCAATGAAGGCCCACACCAGCAAGATCGCGAAATGCACTCCAGACACAGGCCCGGTCCTCTTGAGAAAATCGCTGAAATCTAGTGTCGCGAGGCACTTCTTCTTGTCGTCAGTTGAGCCAGGGCTCGAAGGATTCGTGCCCTCCTCGTGTGTAACACCAGAATCATTCTGAGGGGAACCTGTCGCCTGGTCTGCGGAAATTCCGACCGAGCGCGATTTGATTGTCTCTACCATTTCACACTTTCCCTCGGGACTCGCGATCTTAGGAAATAGTGGACCTGTAAGTAGGCCACCAATGAAGATGATGTAGAGGAGGACCGAAAAAACTGCTCCACTAATCGGCGCGAGATAGACACTGAACTGACTATTCGTGAGCTCCGCGATGTTTACAATGGGATCGCCAGTGGAAGGAGCGTTCTGAATCCTTCGCTGGAGGCTGATATATCCCCCGATCATTCCCATTGCAATTACCATGGGCAGCACGGGAATCGCAACTCGCTTCGCACCACCACTCGCATGATCGTCGAATACGAAATAGGCGTATGCTGCAATGCCAAGGACGACTGCGACGCATACAGTTGTGATTGTGAAAACGAGCTTCGTGAGACGGCTGCGCAGCTTTTCTCGTAGCGGTGCGAAAGCATAAATCCAGTGGAATTCTCCAAGAATTCGTAATGTGTCCGATCGCAACTCATCCGCATTGCCGGTTTTCGGATCTGGCGGATTTGAGGCTTGATATGCATCGTAGGCCTTGTCCCCAGCAAGGTCCCGGTACTTCGCCCGAATTGACCACGCCCCTCTGCGAAGATTCGTCTCGCTTTCGAGCTTAACCACAGATATTTCAAGCCCAAATAAATCTCCCCATGTTCGGGATCCGGGAGGCTTAGCAACGATTGCGTCCGCAATCTTGCGAACATCCGTTTCCTCCAGCGAGGGGTTCTGGGTCGGGGTCTGCAGTTGGTACTCTGTGAGAATCTGATTGAAATATGTTTGCCCTTCCTCCGTCAGGATCTGAAACTGTGCTGCGTGCTCAGCCGCCGTGGGTATTCGTAAAAATTCGGGCCATTTCATAGTGTTGAGTCCTTTCCTATCGCTCCCCAAAGCTCACGGCTAAGCCGTGATTACTGTGCCGGTTCAGATGGCCGTTCTGTATTGCGTCGATCCGACATTTGTTCCACCAATAAGCTCGAGTTCTTTTTTCGACCGGCCAGAATTGTCTTCGCACTCTGGCGCCTAAGAAACTCCTCGCCAAGAGCGCGTTCGACTGTGGAGCGCCGATAGGCGTGACCGCTGCGAAGTCTGGTTCCAACATTCACGAGGGAGAAGAAAAGATCCGCTGATCCTTTCCTTCGCAACCAAAGTGCACTGAAATACAAAGGTGGCAGTTGTAGTATCCGCAACGAGTAAGATTGAGATCGCCGCCGCTTCGCTACTTGGATTCGTCCAGCAGCTTTGTAAGCGTTCCCGACTGCCTCACCGAATTGAAATCGATGATATCGGCCACGCTTTTCTCGGGCGTCGATTTCGGTCGCGGCCACAACGTTCTTAGCCTCAGTTCCGATAAACAATCGCCAGGCGATCTGTTGGACCTTTGCAATGCTGACCCTTGGCTTGGTCCTCGCGCCGGTGCGGTCTAGACTGACAGCCTCAGCGGTGTACACGGGCAATCGTAGTAGTGCTTTTTCCCCAGGAATGCTCAGGCCCGTTTGCGGATGTGATTCGCAAAAACGCGTCTGGGAACGCAGAATATCGTTAAACAGCCTTTCGATTCGATTTGGAAGTTTGTAGGCTTTGGATGACATCTGGCTCTCTCTCTAAGGTTGCGTTGGAACGCTCAGATAACTTTGAGTCCATTGTCCGCCAGCATGTCTGTAGTCGTTTAACAACTCGTTATAGTCGACAAGGGAATTTCCGAGTGCATCTGGAGCCGGGTCAGCCACTAACACTTTCTGACCGTCAGCCTCGTCATAACCCGAAATGACAATTACATGGAACCCGACAGAAGTTTCGATCTCAATTCCAACAGGACACTGAAGGTCTATCTGCTTTTTGACTTCCACGAAGTCCAGCGGTGCATCGACAACATTGGCTTGGTTTTTTGTAACCGCAAGCGCATCTGGAAGCCAGAAAGGCTGGTTGCACATCGGTTGCGTCAGACGCCCTGGGTCACAGCACAGGAGTGAAGCCGGTGATGTCCCGTCATGAGCATCGAAAACCGCCATTACGTACTGGCAAAGTTGTTCCCAGCGGGGAGACTGCCCAGAAAGGGTATCGTAAAATGTAGCTATTCCCATTCCCACACAGGCCCAGCAGAGATTGCCGGCATTTCCCTGGCTTTGAATCGCAAAGTTTGGAAGTACAGGCATCGTCGCGTCCTCAAATCCAGTAACTACGGCTTGGTGAAGGTGATTGCCAGTCCGAAACCCGCCTTGTATGAACTCTGCACCGGCGGTGTCGTAATGTTCGAAGGCACAACATCACCTACCTTGAAGCCGCCGGCAAGTGAACCTTGTTTCCCGATGTACGCCGCTCCCGTGATGTACATTGTTCGGAACAACGACAAACTTAAGCCCGGCATATATCCTGCGCTTGAGCCTCCCCCGTTCGTTCCCTGTATGTTGGCTGCCACTCCGAAGCTTGCGTGAAGGGCATAACGATGATCACCCCAGTCAGCGACTCTTAGATGGGCCACGGCGAGTGGAACAGGATTCACGCTTGAAAGCGATGAATAGCCGAACTTGTTAACCGTGGTTGTAGCTCCGGGTGCAGTTGCCGACTGGACGATTGCGAATTCCCTTTGTTGCACGAAACTAAGCCCGACGCCCGCAGAAATGGAAAACGGACTACCGCAGGTAACGGTTACAAATGCGTCCCGGGTCTGCGTGGACATCTGCTGAGCGTCGAAGAAAGGAAGCCGGTCTCCAACCGTCAATTTGACTGCAACCTGTTTGTTGAAGTTGAAAAGAGTTCCGCATGTTACGGTCTGGTGCAGCGTAAACTTTACAGATGGATCCTGCGGAACAGATCCGTCCGCATTGAGGAATCCTCCGAACACGTTGCTCCAATACGTCAGCAAACCCAAGTCTTTGCCAACCGCTTTTGCTGGATCGCTTCCTGAAGCTTGCGAAAGGGCCTGCGTTTCGAGGTCAGCTAACTGCGTTTTAAGAGCGTTGTAAGTATCAGTATTCTGCTTTTGCGTTGCTGGGACGCTGAATACCTCTGGGTGGTCCACAGGAAGATTTGCCCAATCATTTTGAATTAGATGGACTGACTTCAGGAGATCGTCAGAAGTTTTCCATCCAGAATTTTGTGTCGCGCGATCGATTTCAGCCTTCAGCGTGCTAATTCGATTGATGAGAGCACCGAACTGCCCACTACTCACGCTTTCGTCTGAGTGCGAGACAAACTCTTTCAGGCGAGCAGTCAGGTCATCAAACTTGGCAGCCGCGGCCCGATTATCATCCTGGCGCTCGCGAACGTCGGTCTGTAGCCGTCTCACCCTGCCCTGTAGGGTGTCAAGGTCTTTTGAACCGGTTCCTGCACCTGCGTTATTGTTCCCGGAACTTGGGAAAATCGAGGCAGGGGAGGGTCCCGCAGTCTGCGTCGCTGCAGTAGTTACCGTCACGAAATAACGTAAGGTGTTTACCGCTCCGACTTCGACGCAAGCTGGTCCCTCAACTGTTTCGCCCGTGCTGTTTGCGGACTGTCGGACACGTGAGACTTTCTTCGGCTCGTTGCAAGGTCCGGCGTTGGAGTCGACGGCCTGTGCAGGAGGTTGCTGCGAGCTCGCCATTTCGCAATCCAACGAGCCCAGAACTACAAGACCGAGAGAGATCACTAAAATTCTTTTCATGGTTTGGTCTCCAAATCCTGAACAGACAAGCTTTCATGGAACGGTCATTCCCTTGGCGAGCGACTGGGTTTCGGTAGCAGGGCTCAAGTTCGAGCCGCCGTGCCGATTTCACCCACTGTCCAAATAAAACGACGGACGTAACTGGATCCCTTTTTTGTGGCGAGTGATTGATTAACTCCATCGTTCTGAGACCAGTTTGTGATTAGTAACTTCTGAGTGAATTAACCCCGCGCGAGGTACAATCCCGTAGCCCATGGAGGTCCCCTAGCCGCAGTGGATTACACATCTTTATCTTCGCTGGAACTGTTCTCTGCCTGTTCTCGTGGAGGCGATGCGGCTTCGTGGGAAGAATTCATACGGCGATTCAACCCGGTAATCGCTCGGAGCGTCCTCAGGATAGCCATGCGGCATGGCATCTCGGAAAGTTCTCTGATTGACGATCTTGTTCAGGAAACCTATCTCAAGATCTGCGCCAACCAATGTAAGTTGCTCAGAACTTTCGTCCCCCAGCAGCCGGATTCGACATTCGGATTCTTGAAAGTCGTGGCTTCTAGCGTGGCTCAGGATTACTTCAAGGCGCGTCTCGCTGAGAAAAGAGGACCGGAAACAACGGCGGAGACTCTCGACGAGGTTTCTGGTCCCGCGGCCGAACGTTCTCAAGGTACGTTGACTCGAGCGGAACGGGCGATCTTGATCGACCAAATCGATCGCAAACTTGTCGGGGTGTTGCCGCTCGGGGAAATTCGACGAGCGCGCATGGTCTTCTGGCTGTACTACCGAACTGGACTCACAGCTGCGGCAATTGCGTCGCTCCCCTCAGTCGGGCTGACGACAAAGGGCGTAGAAAGTCTTCTCTTCCGACTAACCAGGCTTGTCCGCGCCAGTCTGACCGAGATCGCGACACGGATTCCTCGAACGGAAAAGGATTTCAACGATCGGAATCGTTCTAGTGAAGGAGCCTAGTAAGGTGCTCAAACCTGGTGACCGACATCTGACTGAAGAAGAACTAGATGCTCTAGCTGACCTTAAGACGTCAGGTCAACCATCTTTGGCCAAGGCAAGTACGCCAACGGAAAGTGTCGTCCAGCATCTCTCTGAATGCCAAGACTGCCAACAGCAGCTTGATAAGAGAGTCGTTGCAAACGGTTCACTGGGAACGATAAAGAATTGGCCGGCTACAGAGCCTGGACCCCTGTGTGCGACCGCTGAGGAATGGATGAGGATAGCTGCCGGGCTAGTTGCGGAAAGCGTTGCACAAAAGATGCTCGATCACGCGGCCGCGTGTGATCACTGCGGACCTCTGCTTAGAAGAACGGTCGAAGATTTCGCCGATTCAATTTCTCCTGAGGAATCGAAGTTGGTAGCTAACTTGGGCAGCAGCTCTCCACGCTGGCAAAGCCAAATGGCCGCGCGTTTAAGAGACTCGGCGAACATTCGGGAACAGAAATTCCGTTTTCTGGGTGAGCATTTGCCCTGGAGGTGGGCAGCCCTAGCATTCGCCGGACTGACTTTAGCCGCAATTTTGACTTGGGTCTTTCTGCCACGTCCCGACCAGCGCGTCCAAAGATTAATCGCTCAAGCCTACACCGACCGACGGAACATGGAACTTAGACTTCCTTACGCGCAGCATGCTCCCATCCGGATCGAGCGCGGTCAGCAAACCTCCCATCTCGACAGTCCTTCTGCACTCCTTGATGCAGAGAGCCTTATAAATAAGAATCTAGCTGAACATCCTTCCGACCCATTTTGGCTTCAAAGCCGAGCCCGGGCAGAACTCCTCGAAGGCAATTACACCGAAGCGATCGACATACTCCAGCAAGCCCTTGCGGCGAAGGCAGTATCAGCCTCGGTACTCACCGATCTCGCCACTGCTTATTCTCAGCGGGCTGAGGCGACAGACCACCCCGAGGATTTTGGGCGCGCGATAGAACTTCTGGGACAGGCCTTAAATCTGTCACCAAACGACCCAGTCGCACTATTCAATCGAGCCGTAATTTCGGGGAAAATATTTCTATACACACAAGCTATCGAAGATTGGGAAAACTATCTTCGCATGGATCCAACCGGCAAATGGGCAGATGAGGCGCGTTCCAGGATGGAAAACGCGAAAAAGGAACAAGAGCAGCGAAAACATACCGACATTATGCCTCTTTTTACTCCAGCGCAGCTTGCTAGAGTGAATCTTGACGACTCCTCGATCGTCGAAGCGATCGACGAGCAATTCGAGTCTTATGCCAAAGCCGCAATTGCCGAGTGGCTCACCGTCGCCTACCCGGTGGTCCCGACCGAATCGGCAGAAGCAGCCGACGCCCGCGGTGCGTTATCCAAAATTGCTGAGATTGCGTTAGTTCGACATTCCGACCATTGGTGGATAGACCTTTTGCGAGGAGGATCGTTGCCGAATTTTCCGCAAGCGTTGAAGTCTTTATCGGCAACGGCCACTGCCAACGAGAGCGCGGATACCGTCACTGCAGAAGGAGAGGCCGAGCGAGCCATTCAGTTGTTCGGCACCAGTGGGCAGAACGAAGCTGGGATACTGCGTGCTCGCGAAGAGGCCCTATATGCCTCCAATCTGGAACAAGACGGCAAGAAGTGCCTTCGTATGGTGGATTTAATTGAAAAGAATTCACGCCAGCATTCTTATCATTGGCTCGCGATCGAAACGCAAATACAGGTGGGAAATTGTCTGTGGCTTCAGGAAAATCTTGGCGGCGCGCGTACTCTGTATTCAACCGCGGCAGCCGATGCCGCAGGTTTTGGCTACAAAACAATTCAATTAGGCGCCCAAGATCACTTGTCCATGGCCTCGGGCGCCGCTGGTGACTATGCGACAGGTTGGCGAACAGCGCTTAACGGACTAGACCACTTCTGGCGAGGGCGTTTTCCAGATGTTCGAGGCTATAACTTCTACTACAGCCTCGTTGAAATGGCCCGACTTGAACACGAACCGTTCCTCGAGCGTGCGATCTGGAAAGACGGCATCCGGTTGACGGAATCCTCTCCCGATCTAGCACAACGGGCTACAGCTCATTCAATGATGGCCAATGTCGCCTTGGCGACCAATGATCCCTCGACGGCGCTGCGAGAGTTCGATCGAGCGAGCCAGCTTTTCGCTCGGTCACCCCAAATCGAATCCACGCGCCTGGCAAGGTTCGAAACTGAAACGAGACTCGCCGGAGCCGAGGCATTATTGGGGCACAATGAGTCGGCAATCTCCCGCCTGCGATCGATCGAAGCCGATATAACTCAACTTTCTGACAATTACCTAAAAGTTCTGTACTACGACAATTTCGGCAGAGCTCTCGCGGGCAACGGCCAGAACGCCGACGCAGAAGCGGCGCTACGATCGGCGGTTCATCTCGCGGAATTGCAGCTTCGGTCAGTGAAAGACAATAGTTCGCGAATTACGTGGAAGCTTAACACCTCAGAGACTTATCGCGATTTGGTAGGGTTGATCTTTCGCAAAGGTGACGTTGAAAGCGCCCTAAGTCTGTGGGAGGTCTACAAAGCCGCGCCCGTGCGCATCCGCCAAGGGCCTGAACATTCTTCTCTCGAGCCCGCAATTTCGCCTAGCGATGAAGCGACGGAATTACGATCTCATTTGAGAGATCTTTCGAAGGAAACTGTGGTCACCTACGCACTCCTTCCTTCGGAGCTTGTAATTTGGGTATACGACAACCGTGGTATCAGTTCTCATCGTGCTGAGATTCCCGCATCAGAAATCACGGCGGATGCAAAGCGATTCCGGGAACTGTGCGGAAATCCAAAATCCGATATCAAGATACTTCAGGACCTGTCACGCAAGCTGTACGACCAATTGATAGCCCCAATCGAATCGTATTTGCAGTCGGGTCGAGACCTGGTCGTCGAACTTGACGAGGGACTGAGTGGACTACCGACCGAGGCTCTGCTTGACTCTAGCGGCCGATACCTTGGGGAACGCATACGGATCGTTTCTTCCTTTGGCATCTTTTATCCGGTGAATGACAACGCGAATTCGGAGATTACGGCCGACACGTCGGCATTGATAGTGGCCGTCCCTTCCTCTCGAGTAGATCTTGGCACTTTCATACCTCCACTTCCGGACGCAGTGGCTGAAGGTGACCGTATAGCAATCCGGTTTCATTCGGCTAACCTCCTAACGGATCACAGTGCAACCCTGCAGGACACTCTCGAGCGAATTCCGCAGGTGGGCGTCTTTCATTTTGCGGGGCACGCTTTTAGCTCTTCCGCTAGGTCTGGACTGCTGCTGTGGGACGCGATGCTCACGACTACGGCCTTACAAGGCGTCGATTTGTCGCGGCTTCAATTGGTCGTTCTTTCGGCATGCGACACACAAGACGGCTCGATCGGAAGCGTTGAGAGCTCCGAAAGCCTTGTTGGTCATTTCGTGCGTGCAGGTGTGCCTTATGTAGTGGCAAGTCGCTGGAAGGTCGATTCGGCCGCAAGCCGCCAGTTTATGGATTTGTTCTATGCGGAACTGCTTCACGGTAAGTCCGTTGCTAACGCGATCTCTCATACGCAGTCCCAGTTGCGGTCCCACACCAATACCGAGCACCCGTTCTACTGGTCGGCTTTTACTGTATTTGGAGAAAGCTAACGATTCAAATGAGGAGCGAACATGAATAGTCGGTTAAATCCTTTGGGAATCTGGGTGTTTTTCTTATATTTAGTTCTTGTGGCCACTGTGCGTCCATGCCTCGCGCAAACGACGACGGATGTCGAAGTTGAAATTGCAGGTCCCTGGAGTTACGTTGTGGATCCGAGCGACGTACAGAGGATTGTTGTTATCGCTCCCCACTCTGGTCACTCAGCGGACGTGTTTTCGGGGCAAGATGTGAGCCAGTATGAGACCTCAGGCGACCATCCGCTCGAGTTGGGTCTCCATCGCCTCGAATTTACGCCCGCGCCATGCGGTGCTCACCAGAGTTCCAGCGCCAAGCTACTTCCATTGACCGTTCAGGATTCGGATGTGAAGTCGGCAATAGCCGCGAAGGGCAGCCGATACGCAATCTCATTGCCAAAGCCGTGCTATTACGAAAGCTACGTCGAAGCTCGTTCAATAATCAGTCGTACCACGATAGTGCCTCCAACTTCCGAAGCAAGGTACACCACCTGGATGATTCTTCATTACAAGGTCAGTGGTAGTGCGCCCAGCCCGGCCACGTTAGTCGAACGGCCAGATGTCGGTTCTCCGAGCAGCTCCTCAGTGGACTTTTTGAGTAATGCAAACAGCACTGAAAAGGCTATCAGCATCGTCATATATTTGGACGAGCGGCCAAAACGTATTTGCGACCAGCAGTCCGCAGACGTCTTTGATCAGACGCAAGACCTCTTAAAATTGCAGCATCTCAACAGATTATTTCCTGAGCTTGACTTTAATATGCAGCATCCGCAGCAAACTGCCCGCTACAATTCCACCTGTAGTCAAACACTGGCAGAATCTCGTCAAGTTTCAGAAGAAGCGGCTGCTCACACGGCCAAAAGTGAGCCCCTCGTCATGCATAAGAACAAAGGGGAAAAGGCCCCTCGAACGACTGTTTGCCCGGAATTCCATGCGCCAGGACGGGCCGACTGCCACGCGCCACAGATCAACGTCAACGGCGCAGTTAACTGAAAGTATTTAGTGCCAATTTGCACATTCACAATAGTCTTGCTCTAAGTAGCAAAGGACCAAAACCTTTCGAGCGGCGGTGGTAGTGAACGCGATTGGCTCGAGATTTTTCCGAGCTGCCTTTCGAGACTTGATCGGTGCGCCGAGCTGTTGATTTTGTGCCAAGGTGCTAATCAAGCGAAGGGAAATCCGTCAGCACCTCGTTCCCTTCATGACAGCCCACTACGATCTCGACGGTGGTCAGTGTCAACCGTAAGAAACAAACGAAGCGACGAAAGGCGAGGAAAAAAGTGATAACTGAACTTGCTGATCCAGTGTCAGTGGTCTTCCAGGCTGCTTGCAATGAGGCGGTGGAGGCCTCAATGCGCCCGATAAGACCACGGGTGTTGGACAGACTCGCAGATCGATGCAGAAACGATTCTCAGGTGTCGACATTGTTGACTGCTACGTGGGACGACGCGGAGAATAGCGTTCCAAACTTGGCAAAAGCACCCTTGCGCGAGAATCTCGTCGGAAACAAGTTTATTGAGCTTATCGCGCGAGACCCTCGGTGGAAAACGGTTGTCTTGAATGCCATTGTCCAGGAACGACGTTGGTCGGATCTTTGGAGCCGGGGACATAGGCTTTTCTCAGACAGATTACTTTCCTTTTTTGAAAAGCTCATTTCCCCAAATCATCCTGTGGCTAGACTAACGACGGGGGCGCTGGCGAGTGTGACTGCCGTTCTGTTAGCTCTGTGGATTCCGCCTAAGGCAAAGTCTGATGTCTACGACATAGTGCTTCAGCCTGTGTTAAAGCCCTTCCAATCCATGTACGCAGTTCCATTCGACTTAAAGCCCAGAATGGATACTCAGACTGAGATGCATCTGAAAGTGATTGTGGACGACAAGGGCCTTACTACCTTGATAAGGCCGATTGTAAGTCCGAATAACCTGAATTTAAATTTGCAGCAATCTACTGATGTCCCGCTAAGGATCACACCGCAAATTCAGTATCCGTTTGACTCCTTAGAGAAGGACAGTGTCTTGCCTTCGAAGTCACAAGGCCTTGGAATTCGGCTTATTCCGACTGCGGATCTGTCGGGATTGCCGTCGGGGCTGTGGGATCCGAAATCCGGTTTAAGGGTATCAGTGACCCAGTTAGATGCCCCAACTGACAAACCTAGGAATGCGGAACCCATATCTTCAAAAGCTGGAAATGAAACCGAGCGCCCGAGTCGCCCCTTGGACAAAATCGAAGCAGATTTGGAGACGCTTGGCGGCGAGTTTCAGCCGTCAAAGTCGAACCCGCAGTCTACCTTGGTGGCCTTACAACAAAATCAGAATTCAATTCACAGTATAGTGGCCAATCATGGGCGCACGACAGTCATTGACGCAACACCGAATTCTGTGCACTCGGTCTTGCTTCAGTGGGTCGGAGAAGATACAAAGCTGCAATTCTGCAACTTTACATTGCGGTTGGGGAATATAGGTGCCGACGAACTCAATTTATTCGTAACCAAGCAGCAGTGTTCTTCGAATATTTCATTGGTAGGACAGCTACCACATTCGATTTCGTTAGGGCCCGGCGTAACGCAACAAATAGGTCCATGGATTTTGTCTGTCGATGAGATGCGCCGCCGTCGGATCTTCCAGCATGCCGCAACCCTTCGCTTCACCTGGCAACCGACTAATAAGGTAAATGGACCAGGCACCGAAGTGACACTGAAGTTGCCCTGAGCAGTCCGGCTTCTCTTCGTGGTATTCACGTCGCCGACGAGACTTACGCGGAGCAGTGCCAGGGCACGCGTACCTACCGGGAGGGTAGCTCCTGAGTCCGAATGACGATGACGGCGAGCATCCGCCAAGTCCGGTGATGCTTCCTCGTATTCGGCGTCGTCGATTTACTGAACACGGCTGCGCTGCCGCGACGACCCTCGGGTTATGAGCCCGAACGGTCAACTCTAAGTCTTGTTGATTGTATTGCCCTTCCCCCCGCGATCACGCCGTTTTCGACCTTAATAGCTCGCATTTTGGACTCTTATTGGACCCACCGGGAGGTAGTCGGGTAAAACATCCGTAGGGCGAAAAGAAACATTAGCGCATGAACGAAGAAGCGATCTGCACCGAGCGCAGCCCATTCCGGCAGGAAACACAAAAACAGAATCTACGAGGTAAGAGCCTCCCCCATTCTTTCCGTTCGCCTACGTGCCGCGTCTCGCGAGACACCGCACAATTAGAACAGCTCCGGGTCGTCCCTGACCGAGATTATCTTGGTCACTCGGGTGTTTCAGATTCCTGGCTTCGATAAACTTCAATTCCTAACTAGCGAAGTGGAATTCGGCTTGGCCCGTTCGCTGCGAATAACACTGCCAATGATGTGCTGCGAAAGCGGCGTCCGGGGAAAACATGGTGGATACTAGTGTGATGTCCCAGGAACAATCGTCGGTCGCCTTGAGCACCTGCGCTTAGTTCGGCTACGAGCGGCGCGTTAACCGCGGCGAACTCTACCTGTAGGGATCAGTAAGTGGAGCACAAACGTGGGTGGCGTGCGCAGTTCGCCTAAGGCAGAGAATCAGACCGCTGATGGGCGATGTCGCTCAATTGCTACCAACGCGTTCAAGATTCGGATGAATATCGAACATCGATGTTCTGTGGAACTCTGTTCATGATCTCAATGAGTTAGAGGGGCATAGATTATAGGGATTCTTGAACATCAAGCGAGAAGAGGCGATTTCATCGAACCCGGTTCCGGGGAGCTTGCGAGTCCTGGAGTTGAATCGGTTCGATCAACACTGGCCCGTTTCTCGGTACCGATCCTCGAACGGATGACTTCTGACTCCTGTTTGGCCGTCATCCGCCAAAAATCGAAGTCATTTTGTCTGGCACATGTGACTGCAATTCAGCCCGCCGCGGAGTCCGAAGCTGAGGGCCATTGCGGAAGCGCATGTTAGCGATCTGATGTCGCGGAAGTGGCTTCACGAAGTGGATTCTTCAAAAGCTGTGCCACGGTCTTCAGGATTTTGCGCGAAAGCTGTTGGCCCGACACTGCGCGGGCCACACCGATGGCACCGACAAGAGCGCAATAGGTCAGGATTGCTTGCGCTCTTGCCGTGCCCTTATCCTCCTCGTTCGTGCCACGAATCAGAGTCGCGAGCAACTCAATACTGTCTCGAATTTCCCGAGTGACCATCGCGCGAGTTCGCCTGTCGCTGCGTGCAATATCTCCTGCCAAAGCGACGACCGGACAGCCCGTGCCTGGTTGATCGCGGTGCGCCTCGCTCAAGTAATAATCGACATCGGTATCGACGCCTCGATTTCGAGCAGGGAACCTGTGCTTCGGCCGCAAATTCCGCGTGAAGGTCTATTCGCTTATTCCAACCCGTGATCGCATGATGGCAAGCGCCTCACGCCGGTGAGAAAAGTACGGCGAGAGCCACAACCCTGGCGTTACTCAGAGACAAGCGGAACTCACTGATATTTCGAAAGATGGCAGGCCAAACGAGCGCACGAGGAGCCGCGCTGTGAAATTGGGAGTGCCGCATTTGCGGTAGCGTACCGTTTTTTTGGCACGCGATTCATCGTGTAAGGGAAGAGCATTTCAGAATTTACGGAACTGAAAAGGGAGCGTGCCAAGGTCAGGCGTTTTCGCGGGTGATTCCGAGTTTCCGAATTCGC
>Ga0070762_10000107_pt1 | contig 27896 bp, 25 predicted proteins | sample HubBroMetageREF2_FD_66726 | JGI IMG/M metagenome (GOLD analysis project Ga0070762, IMG submission 66726) | Reference soil microbial communities from the Hubbard Brook experimental Forest, New Hampshire, USA - Hubbard Brook CCASE Soil... | ecosystem: Environmental > Terrestrial > Soil >...
CTCCCGCTGCAAATCCAATCGCCAGAATTGGCCCGACGCCCGGAATCAAAACACTCGCCAGCGCTCCTAGCGTAACTCCGCCAGCCAACCCCATCGCTCCTCCCACAGTCGCCCCCAGCGCAATCCCCATCCCCGGCTGCTCTGCGTCCATGGTCGGCACAGCAGCTATCTCCTGCTCAGTACTCTGCGGCGTAAGCACAGCAATCCTGCTCCGCGCAATCCCAGCACCATCCAACATCCGCGCCCCCCGCTCAGCCCCCTGCCTTCCCCCAAAAATCCCCACCACGCTCTTCATACGTCCTCCCATCCACAAGCGAAAGAACCACGCGCGTGCCAATACCTGCCATGCCGACATCTAACTTGCCGACACCCCTCCAATCTAGCCCTCCGCCCCCGACCGCAACATACGGTTTACGCTGTATTGTCTCGAATGCCGGAGTCGCCGCTGTCGAAACGCCGCGCATCGGCGGCCCGCTTTCGTAGCACAGACAATCAATCTTGCCTGTGCGCCCGTCTTCATGCACCGTCCTGAACCCGCGACAGCGGGTGAAGGATCTCTCCTGCAGCGAGGCCTGCCGGCGGGAGGACCGAACAAAAACCGTAACACTTTCTATCAGTAGGGAACTGTCACCGAAGCATTTCCAGGTGAGTGCGGTTCGGGGGCGACGTGCCGCACTCTCCAGCACACGTGAAGCCGTGCAACCGCAGAGCCACCGCAACGCGCAATTCACACGCAATCCCGTGTCCTGTGTTCGATAGTTTACACACCCACATACATAATTCCCCCTATTGCGCCGCTCCCCATCCGCTGCGATTATCCCGAGCCGAACCGAGAACGCTCTCCGGAAACTCCGGGCGGGGATTTCGCGAGCGTTCTCGGTTCGGCCACTCTTGCTGTCAACTGCCGGCAGGGAATTCACATGACTACGAAACCCAATTGCCCCCAATGCAGAAGCATCGAGACGTCTCGTTCGCATCGGCGCGGTACGGTCGAACGCTACCTTCTTACAGTCATCGGGGTTCGTCCTTTCCGCTGCCTCAATTGTGACGCCCGCTTCTACTCTTTCGCGCGCTTCGATGAAGAGACCGCACTGAACAACGAGGCTGCGTGAGCAGTCTTTTCTCAGGAATCGAGATGATCGAGAACAACTGGCTGCAGCTATACCGGGCCGCTGTTTTTGAGATCAAGCGCAGCAAACTTCTGGATCGCGTTAAAGCAGCGGAAGATGCAATGCGGGCCCGTGCCTCACTTGGCGGGCAGGTTTCAAGCGATGAGCGAATCTCGATACAAGACGCAATGGCCGCATTGCTGGTCTTGAGGCGAGAGTTGGCGCAGAGCCCGTTGCTAAGATCAAGGACGCTGCGATGTGTGAGGGAAGAAATGAGTGAACCACAGCTCGAAGTTTGTGGGAAATGCAGCGTAGAGATCGAGCCGACCCGAAGAGTCGATTTCACGCTGAAAAACGGAACGAGGGTTTGTGAATCCTGCTTCGTCAGGGCAACTCCCAGACCCAAAAACGATTGGCCGAACTGAGATTGCTCACGCGGGCGAATCGAGCGCCTCAAGATTTTGCGGGTGCCCCGTCCTTCGCGCCTTTGTTTCACGCGAAGGCTGGGGGTTTAAACGGTGCTTTTTGAACCCGTCACCCCTCCGCGTCGTTCCCGCCGACCGCATTGCAAATCTGCATTTCTTATGTACACTTGCGCTGGCCGCACGGTGAACACTTGTCTGCATGCATCCGAAAATGCTCTCGCGACACGATACTGGGACGTCGCACAGTGAAGCCGAACCTCGCAATCCTGGCTTTGCTTTTCATCGCTTCATTTTCAGCTTCCGCACAGCAGCCCACACCTAAAGACCCCTTGCTCGATCGTCTAGCCGGCACCTGGATCCTGCAGGGCACCCTCGCCGGACACCAGACCACCCACGATATCGCGTCCGAATGGGTGCTGAACCACGAATACCTGCGCCTCCACGAAACATCGCGCGAAAGAAACGCCCAAGGCCAGCCCGCATATGAAGCGATCATCTTCGTTGAATGGAACGGCACAGCAAACGAATACAAATGCCTCTGGCTCGATTCCACCGGAGGCGGCGCGCTCGCGGCTCCCATTGCCCCAGGCAAACGCGGCAACGACGAAATCACGTTCTCGTGGAGGGACAAAGACAAGGACAGCGGCGTCAACGCCACGTTTGCTTACAACAGAGTCACCGACACCTGGGCCTGGCTGATAGATAACGAAGAAGCCGGCAAGCGAACGCCTTTCGCGCGAGTAAAGCTCACCAGGAAATAGAAACTACATCGTGCGGACCTTGCTTGGGCGGCCCCGCCCACACTTCTCCAGAGGCCGTGCCGCAACTCGAGAATCCTTGTAGGTCGATCAACTCCGGTCTTCAGCACTCACAAACGCGTGGTCACTCTCGACGGGCAGCGCTCCACTCCGGCACTCGCGAACGCGTCGTAAGTTTTCGAGGGTGGTCGAATGGCGCACCTCTCCTCTCCACTCAACGAAGCAGATTAGGATTTTGCGGGTGCTCCATCCCCAGCGCATCCCGTGCACGCGAAGGCCTGGAGTTGTTAGATCTCGCTGCCCGAAGCTCTCACTCAGGCAACCGAACGAAGCGCCAGTCCTAGCTGGCACCCATCGCTTGCGTCAACTGCCCGGCGGTCTCACGGGGAGGCTCGTTACGGGGTGTCATTGCGCCGGATGCTGGCGCGTTCTGGTTCGAGGTGGCCGCTACAGTTCCGAAAAAAGCACTGCGCGCTTTTTCAAACGAATCTTCCGGCATTCCATTGGTCTGTTTCATCTGGGCTTATTAATCTCCTCGTCGTTCGTCTTGCGATCAGCCTCCAGCCTGGCTCTCCTACTTTTTCTAAACAGGGGCCGCGGGGGCTGGCACGCGGTCCCTGGACCAAATTGTTTCCTATTCCGTCCAGCGCCCTTCCATCACGCGCGACCGCACGGATCCGGCGGAATCACGGTTAACGGTTTGACTGCCAAAAGTGCCTTATTTTTCAATCTATTACGGGCCTTGGATTTGCTGCTTTTCTTCGCCGCCATCGCAGTCCTCCTCAGCTTCCGCCCTACGCACAAGGATAGTGCAATTCAGCGACCGAACGTTTCACCTCCGGCGGAACCCCGAGCCACACAGCCAATTGGACTTACGCACAGCACGCGCCATCCGATCCGGGAATCGCTTCCCGCTCCAGTGCTGAATGGTTCAACTCTCGTTGAATTTTTCAACGCTCCTATCCCACGCCCCCTCCAGCCCCCAAGAACTGAAAGTTGAAATTTGAATCTCGAAAATTGATGGTTTAGAATCGCACGCGCCGCGCGCCTCACTGCGGCCCCAAAACCGGCCGGTGCCAGACCTCAGCCAACTCGTCGCGTCCTCTCTCGCCGGATACTATGAAGAGGTTCGCGCGCGCCTGCACCAATGGGTCGCGCCCCTGCCCACTGATCAGCTCTGGCGCAAGCCCTATCCGTACGGGAATAGCATCGGCCACTTGCTCCTGCATCTCACCGGCAATCTGAATTACTACATCGGCGCGCAAATCGCTGGCACTGGCTACGTGCGCGACCGCGACCGCGAATTCAACGAGCCGCGCCAGCTCCCCAAGGAACAAGTCCTCGCCGATTTCGACCGCGCCATCGCCATGGTCGCCGCCACCATCCGCCAACAGTCCGCCGAAGATTTCGCCAAGCTCTATTCCGCCGCGCTCGAACCAGAAGCCCATGACCGGTTCACCGTCTTCCTCCGCATGGCCGCCCACGCCTACCACCACGTAGGCCAAATAATTTACCTTTCGAAGGAAGTAGCAAGGCGTGCGCCGTGAAAATTCTGAATCCCGCGCGAAACCTCAACCGCGTTCAGTGAATCATACGCGGTGAACCGCGCGATCGTGTCGTGCAGGACTGTCAATATCTGTGCAGCCGAGAATATGTTGACACTCGCTCGCCAGCTTTGTATATCCGCTGTGTGATAAGGCTCAGCCGTTTCAGCTAGATGCATCGCCGGGCAAATTGGGGCTCGAATTGCCTCTAATATCAGCCCGAGCTATATAAAGGAGGCCTACTAATTATGGCCGCAAGTACGCCGGCTCCTGTCCCAGCGGCGGTGCCTGAACACGCAGCAGAGCAACCAAAGACACGCTCGAATTGGCAGAAGTACGGAACACCGTTGCTGGTCGTGCTACTCGCGGCTGCTGTGGTCTTGACCATCACACGCAACTGGAATGCATGGGAGGGCGGCCGAATCGAGCAAGTCACGGACGATGCTTACGTCCGAGGTGACCTGACGCCGCTCAGTACGAAGGTCGCCGGTATCGTGCGGGCTGTACACGTGAACGATTATCAGGAAGTCCACAAAGGGGATCTGATTGTTGCTTTGGAGGATGACGATTACAAAGCGCAAGTTGCACAGGCCGTTGCGGCAGTGGAAGCGGCCAAAGCTGCTATCGAGAACAATGTGCGGCAACGCGAGCTGCAAGACGCGAAGATCGATAAGGCTCTAGCGGGAATCGATCAGGCACACGCGCAGATCACAGCCGCGCTGGCCGGCATTGATGCCGCGCAAGCGGAGGTGGTGCGCTCAAAGGCTGAACGCACTCGGCAAGAAGCTTTACTGCAGACGCGGTCCGCCACGCAGCAGAAAGTTGAACAGGCGGTGGCCGACCAGGAGCGGTTTGCGGCGCAGCTCGCGAGCCGCCAGGCTGACCTGGAGGAGGCGAAAACTCAACTGCGCAGCAATGAGCTAGTGGCGGAGGCTGAACGCCGCGCCAAAGCTGTTTTGGAATCGCAAGACGCACAACTGGTGGCCGACCTTCACGCGAAGCAGGCCGCGCTCACCGGCACACAAGTAAACCTGGGCTATACGACGATCGAGGCGCCCGGTGACGGTACGGTGGGCGAAAGGCAAGTGCGGCCCGGTCAGCTGGTCTCACCCGGTACCCAAGTTATTTCCTTCGTCAGCAAAATTAAGTGGGTGCAGGCGAATTATCGCGAAACGCAGCTTACCAATATGAAGGTTGGCGACCCCGCTGAGCTCGCCGTGGATGAATATCCGGGCAAGGTAATTCACGGCAAGGTACTGGATATCGCCCCTGCCAGCGGTTCGCAATTCGCGCTGCTGCCGCCTGACAACGCCACTGGCAATTACACGAAAGTGGTGCAAAGAATCCCCGTCAAGATCGCGCTCGACGATCCCAACGTTGCAGCCACCTTGCGTCCGGGCCTTTCCGTCGTCGCCACCGTCCGCACCAAACACTGAACGGAGCGCACGATGGCTGCTGCAACCACGGCTGTACGTTTACCACCACCGGCACAAATTGCGGGTGTTCTTGCCAAAGCTGCGCCCTCGGAACTCTCTAAGAGTCCGTTGCTCGGAATCCTGGGAGTAATCATAGGCGCCGGAATTGTCACGCTCACCGGCCGCATGCTTTCGCTCGGTACTGCCGACCTCAAGGGCCATCTCGGCATTAGCTTTGATGACGGGGCATGGATCGGCAGCGCCTACAACATGGCCTTGATGTTCATCGGGCCGTTTACTGTTTTTGTGGGCGCGCTGATGGGGCCACGGAAAATTTTATTCTTCGCCGCGTCGATGTTTACGTTGATCTGCGCTTTCCTTCCGCTGATCCACAGCTACAGTTTGCTCATCGTTGCGCTCGTACTGGCCGGCTTGGCATCCGGCACCTTCTACCCACTTACGCTCACCTTCGCGTTGCGAAATATTCCTCTGCGATTTCTTCCGTTCACGATAGCGCTGTACGCGACCTTCGTTGACGGCGCTGTAAACATTGCTCCGTCGCTCTACGGCTGGTACAGAGATCATCTTTCCTGGCACTGGATGTTCTGGAATTCCGCGGTGATCACGCCCCTGATGGTGCTGTGCATCTATTACGGGATACCCGCGAGTCCCGCGCCGAAGAAGTCGGGTGCGCCGCCAAGTTTCGCTGCGTTTCTGTACGGCAGCCTGGGATTCGCGATGTTATACGGAGCATTTGATCAGGGCGAAAGGCTGGACTGGTGGCGCTCCGGAGTATTCAACGCACTATTCTTCGGCGGTCTAGTCTTACTAGTAGGGGCAACGGTGCGGCGTCTGCGCGGTCCCAATCCTTTGGTCGACATGCCCTATCTGCGCCAATGGAACACGCTGCTCCTGGGCATAGGGCTATTTTTGTTTCGCTTTTCTCTGGTCGCGACCATCATCCTGATACCGCAGTCGCTCGGAATTCACGGCTTCGAGGCGGATCAAATTGGTCCGGCGATCATTTGGAGCGCAATTCCCCTGCTTCTCCTCGCCTTTATTGCGGGGCTGCTGCTGTTGTCGGGTTTTGATTCGCGCCTGCTCATGGCTTCCGGTTTCGTGTTCATCGCTTTTGCGTGTTATTTGAACGCAGACCTCACCAGCGCATGGTCAGCATCCAATTATTACCGCACAGAATTACTCATGGGCCTCGGACAATGCTTCGCGTTTGTCGGGTTGGTCGGAACGATTATCCTGCAGGGCATTTTTTCGGGAGGACTATCGAAGCCGCAGTGGATCCTGACGTTTTCCGCCTTCTTCCATGTCGTGCGGTTGTTTGGCGGGGAACTCGGCGCAGTGTACATGGGCCACTTCGTCGCGCAGCGAGAAAAGTTGCACTCGAACCTCCTCGGCCTGCACGTGCAAAGCGGGAACTGGATCACAGACGGAAACATTCGGGGCCTCACGGCGGGAGTGTATGCAAAATCCTCCGGACTGCCCGCCGCCGTAGGCCGCGCGGTCGATCTCATGGAAAGCAGATTACGGCTGCAAGCGTACACGCTGAGCATCATCGATGGATTCTACCTGGTGGCTTGGGCAAGCGTCGTCGCTCTGCTGCTCACTGCCATGCTTCGTGCGTCACCATTGAGCTACGGCAACCTCAGCGCCTTGCAGGAACGATCGCCCGTGCCTCAGGAGACGAAATCATGAAAGCACGCAGCAAAATATTAACCGCAGGCCTGTTGTTCCTGGGTTCACTGACTTTCGTTCGGGCGCAGGAGCAGGCGGCGACTTCGCCTCGCCGCCTCACTCTGCAGGAAGCAGTACAGCTCGCGCTGAAGCACAACCACGTGGTGCGCATAGCCGGGTTGCGCGTGGAGGAAATGCAACACGCGAAGGAGAAAGCCAAGAGCGGCTACTTTCCCACCATAAAGAACGAGAGCCGAGTGTTCACGGTGACGGACACGCAATTCATCCAGATCGCCGCGGGCAGCCTGGGCACCGTGGCCGGAACTCCGATACCCGACAGTTCGGTGACTCTCAATCAAGGCGGAAAGACGTTCGTGACCAGCGGCACCGGGTTGGTCGAGCCGCTCACACAATTATTCACAAGGGTCAAACCCGCGAATGAAGCCGCCAGCGCGGACTTAGGCGCCTCGCGAGCGGACGCGCACGAAACGGAAAATGAAGTCGCGCTGAAAGTTCACGAGCTCTATTACCGCGCGCTGATCACGCAATTGCACCGCAGTGCCACTGAAGCCAGGATCAAAGCTGCACAAGACCTGCAGAGCGAGCGCACCGAACAAGTGAAACACGGCAGCGCGCTCGACGAAGACGTAATCGAAAGCCACGCGCAATCGCTGCAAGCAAAACAAGAACTGCTGTCCACTGAGTTGCAGCTATCCGACCTGACCATGCAACTCAATGATGTCACCGGCCTGCCGCTGACAACGCAACTGGAACTCGATCCCAGCGTTCCCGGAGTTCACGATACGTGCGAGCGCGAAGAATGCGTCAAAGTCGCTCTGCAATCGCATCCGGAAATCATAGCCGCGCGCGAGGAACTGCGAAAGGCCAACGCCGCCGTGCAATTATCCAAGGCAGACTATATACCAGACGTCACGGCCTTCGCTCGCTACAGCTACCAGAACAATGTTCCTTTCCTCGCCCACAACTTCGGCAGCTTTGGATTTGAGCTGACTTACGATCTTTTCGACGGCGGCAAGAGACGCGCGGCGGTGCGCGAGAGCGACGCGCAAGTGGCGGAAGCCAAAGAAAACCTCGCGCGTGTCACAGAAGACGTCCAGCTGCGCCTGCAGGTTGCCTACAACAAATTGCAACGCACCAGGGAAATGGTGCAAGTTTCCCAGGAATTATATACGTTGCGCGCCGAATCCAGCCGAGTATACACGCAACAACTCCAGAATGGCGAGGCGCTGCAATCGCAGTTGCAGAACGCTGTCGCGCAGGAGTTCGATGCCAAGACCACCTTACTCCAGTCGCAGCTCGATTACATTCAGGCCAGCGACGAGGTAACTCAAGCGATGGGTCTCACGCCCGAATGAATAGCGATTCGCAGAAGCAGGCAAGCAAGCAAGCGGCGGTCTCGCACCTGCCTGCGAGCAAAAAGCACAAACCACAAAAATGACGCAAGTTATTCGCATCCCGATCCTGATTCCGTTGGCGGTTGGCGCAGTCGTCATCTTATGTACGATCTTCATCCACGCCCTGTCCGTGGCCGCGTCGCTGAACCTTCTTCGCCGTGCGCGGAGACTTGGCCACACCGGCAGGAGTTTCTGGAGCGATTTTCCAGTCGTCGTGCTGGCCATGCTGGCCACGCTCGTGGCGCACCTGATTGAGATGGCTTTGTGGGGTGAGGTGTTCGTGCTCTGCGGAGAATTTCGAGATTTTGGAACCGCGTTCTACCACTCCGCGGTCAACTACACCACCTTAGGTTACGGCGATTTGATCATGACGCCCCATTGGAGATTCCTGGGCCCACTCGAGGCCGCCAACGGCATGCTCCTGTTCGGAGTATCCACCGCCATGGTCTTCGCGCTAATCCAATGGCTGATTCAAGCCAGATTCGCCGACCTCAGGGAATGAGTTCGCACCTGCTCAACGCCTTCCCGTCGGTGCCAGGCTAGAGTGCTCTCCTTTTACGCCGCTCTGCGCTAACTGTGCGTTCAGATCGCGAGCAGTCGAGCAAAAAACGAGCGGTATCGTTGCAACGCAATACGCAAATCCTCGGTTGAAATATTCTCGCTGCGATCCCACTGTCGTTCTAGTTTTTGGCGCTCAGCGGCAAACATCTCCGCCAGCCGTTTGCTCGTCGCGGAAACAAGTCCATCCGCCTCCTCCACGGCCTTACGCGGTTCATCAACGAATCCCACCTGGATGCCGTCCCAACGAGCGCGTAGCTGGTTGGCTTCGCTCGCTGCGAACAGCGCGACTCTTTCTTCCTCCCGCGCGCGTGCCACGGCGGCAGTTGTTCCCGCAGGGCCGGCAACGTTGGCGGGAGGAACGTTTGCCGGAGGCGGCGTGATCAAAGTGCGACCCTCGGAGTCGGGGCCCAGCGCTCTCTCCGTCATCGTTTCTGGTTCTGTCGCGTTCGGGTCCACAACCTTTACCGGTTCCAAGCTGAGTCCTCTGTCCTTGCCAAGATATTCGGTCATGAGCAATCTCCTTTGTTTCAGGGCTGGGAAAATTGGATCGGCTGGGGCTCGCCGCATCGGCCCCATGCGGCTATGTGCGGCCAACGGCACGCGCGCGCAGTGCGACTTGCTCTTCTCCCACTAATTCGTCGAACAAGGCGCGGTATTGAAGCATGGCTTTTCGAAGGTCCTCGGTCGTGGCTTGGCGCTGCGAGTGGAGCACCGCTATGTCGTGTCCCGCGCGGTAATGCTCGACCACCGTTGCGTGGTCAACAGAAATTTCCGCAGCGCGGTTCTCAAAATCGCTGGGTGGATAGCCGCAGGCCAACATCACCGTCCCTATAAGCTGGTCCGCTCCAGACAGTGCACCCGCGGGATCATCTACGAACGTTGCCTGGATCTTGCGCCATGACTGTTGAAAGCGATCGCGATCAGCAGCGCCGAGCGGCTGGAGAGAATAGCTCTTCACGCGTTTTTCGACGCTCTCAAGTTGTGCTTCGGCCTTGAATCGGTTCCCCTTTTCGGCGACGACCCGATCGTATTCCGAGCCAAATCGGGCACGCAACTTTGCGCTGCGTCGTTGCACTAGAATCAAAGCCACCACAGCTGCGACCAGGATTACTGCGACTACGAGCACTGTAATTTGCGTCGGTGCCATCGAAATACCTCGCGCCACTGTGACTTGGTTACGCATTGCGCCGCTGGGCGAAGCGCTGGTACATACTGTACGAACCCGATTAGCGCGCGGCCATCCAGTACACTCTGTAGTGATTTCAAAAATTGACTGTACCGGGCGGGTGGCACACCCTTCCACACCACCCAAACGAACGCAGTTGAATTTCCGGGTGCCGCACTCGCGCCGCAGGCGAGGGTGCGGGTTTAGATGCAACGTCGCGACATCCGTCCCATCGCAATGCCATTTCAGCTCACGATCCGGCATGCACACACTCTTTTCCCCATACTGTTATAACCGAAAGCTGCATCATCCCCACAACCCCGGCTCCGCCACCAACCCGCGCTTCACCGGATTCCTGTGCATGTAATTGAGCTTCTCGAACCTCTTCTTCGCGCTCCACACGTTGAAGTCATAAAACCACCGCTGCCAGAAACTTCGCAGTGCCTCCCGCGGCGCCACAGCCCACAAACCCATTTGATCCATATTCCGTCGCGTCTTGCGTAGCAAGCGCTGTGCCACGCGCTGCTTTAAGACCTGCATCACCTTAGAAGGCGTGCCCACTTTCGGCTCCGATATCAGCTCGCGAGCCACGGATCGCGTGTCACGATGCACGTGCCGCTCATCACTTGCGACCACCCAATTCAATCGCTAGCGAAACATAACCGAAAGCCAACGCAACTCACTGAAAACAATCAGCAGCGACCCAAATCAATCGCTAGTTTTTGTCGTGTTTTTGTCGACCGGCCGGTTCTCTCGCACCAAATACCACCAACTACGCTCCACGAAACACTAATCACTACTTACCACTCACCAGTCACCCGCCGTTGCCTGCCTCCACTGACTCTGCTAAAGTAAACGCGATGGCATCCCTCATCCAGGAAGTCGGCGAAACATTTTTCACGCTTTACAAGGGCTTCAGCGTAACGCTACGTACGATGTTTCGCAAAACTACCACCGAAAGTTTTCCGGACGCGCCGCCCACCGTGCAACCACGCTATCGCGGCATCCATGTTTTGCAGCGCGACGAGCACGGCTACGAAAAGTGCGTAGGCTGTTTTCTATGCGCCGCAGCCTGTCCTGCGAACTGTATCTACATCGAAGCTGCCGAAAATACCGCCGCCAATCGTATTTCAGCGGGCGAGCGCTATGCGAAGGTCTACAACATTGATTATTCGCGCTGCATTTTCTGCGGTTATTGCGTAGAAGCCTGCCCCACCGACGCGATCACTCACGGCCACAGCATCGAACTCGCCCCCTACAACATCAACGCCCTGATCTATCGCAAAGAACAACTCCTCGAGCCTTGGCCCCCCCGCGCTAAACACCCGTAGTTTTCAACATTTACCCCAAGCCGCAGCACCCCCGCGCCGCACGCCACCTCAACGCGCCGCCGCATCGAGCTAGCGCCACGTCTAGCCACTGCAACTACCAAATCGCAGGCGGATCTCGCGCGCAAATCCAGCAATCACAAGCGCATTTCAACCTGATTCGTAACGTAAGCCCAGATTACCTCGCCCGCGTCCAACAAGCCCGAAATCCTCTCCCCGACCACTCCGCGGGTTGTCGCGGCAATCATCTAGCGCAGCCCACCGCGTCCCCACTCGCGGTCGCGTCGCATAATCACGATGGACCAGAGCACCTCCCATGCCTGCAACCCCGTCACAAACTCTCCACCGTCGCACCTCCACCGCCATAGCATACCCAAAAACCAAAACCGATTCCCTCGCACGCGATTCAACACGCGGAATTTCCGGGAATGGGTACGGTATGGTTGGTTGGGGGCGACGATGAGCGGGTGGTGTTGGGCTACACGAGATTTTGTGGGGGAGGCAACTTCTGTGGGCGATACCAGAGGTGTTGAAGCTGCGCAATCGGAGTGGCTCAGATTGATCTGTAGAGGCGTGTCTTACGCGGAGGTTTTGCGAGACACATGGCGGATCATTGACATTTGTGTAATGAGTCGAGCGTGGCTCGGGCAAGTAATTGGGTGGGCGGCGCGGACGTCGGCGTCGGACGGCGTAGGCATTCGGGTTGATTCGGTGACGCAGACGACGCGATCGAACGGCACGATTATTGGGTACAAACGCGTGAAGCAGACGACGAACTGGAACGGCGCGGATATGCGGAATGCGTGCGTGCGACGGATGTCGAAGTTGGGCGGCTCGGGCATTCAACATATTGGTCGGGACCGGACGCGAGAATGTGGGACGCCAATGATGCGGGGGGACGCTCGACTTCCCACGCGACTGAGGCTTGTCACCAAGCCGCGAGCGAGGAGCTAGGTCACGAACGAGCCAACGCCGCGACTGGTCCGAGGCTGCTGCAGAGCGTTGAAACGGCCTATGAGTTGGTGCGGTGGAACAAGAGCGAGCCAACTCTGCGAGCGGGCAAGGTCACTGAAAGGATTGAAATGACGAACGAGTTGGGGTGGTCGCACAAAAGCGCGCATCGCTCGAAGCGAGATCATGAATTGGGCTGGCCCGGGCACACGGCTCCATTTTCAAGAGCTTCGGCGGCTGGGAAGGACCTATGAAATACGCGGCCGGTCGTGCCCGGGGGCTACGGGCGCGAGGTGATGAGATCTGAAACTGCGAGCGAGCATAGCGACATCGGGCGTGCGTGCCGCCGTGCGCGCACCAGGCATCGAACGCGCGGAGGTTTTTCAGATGCAACGTGTACATCGGGAGAGGGAACTGCTCGCGGAGGAGTATGCGCGCGGTTACATGGCTGGGTGGCGCGAATGCTTTCAGACGTTCCTTTCAGCGGTGGAAGAGGAAATCTCACACGTGGACGACGGCTGGGAGATCGGATCATTTCTCCCCACGGCGCCAAAACCGCCTGGTACGGAAAACTGAGAGCGGCACCGCACGAACTCACGGCGTTGAGTAGATCGCAAAACGCGACGCTGGCCAGCGGAATATCTGGCAAAGGCGAGGCACGAGCTGGAATACCAGCTGCTGATCAACCAACTCAGGGCGCGCGGAGGAAAAATGAAAGCGACGGAAGTGTTTGACACTTGTTACGGCCGATACCGCAGCTTGCATGACTGGCTGGAAGACACCACCGGCAAAGTGCGCGCAATTGATCTGGAATCGCCATCGTCGGGATATTCCTGGCGTCCGGCACGCGGGCGCGCCTGTGAATATGTCACGGACTGCGAGCGCATCGGCCGCTAATCGTTGCGCCGGCCGCAATGGAAAGGCCGGCTGAAGCTGTTCGAAATCTATTTTCTGCACGGCATGGAATACCGCAATGCGATCAAGCTCGTGGGTGTGGTGGAGGGGACGCTCGATGACTGGATGCAGGAGGTGAAACGCTCGGCGGCCCGGGAGCATTCGGGCTGCGGCCTATTTCCGCCATCGAGGTATTTTCATTCGTGAACTACGATTTGCGGTTGCTCGCCTGGAAGAGTTGTTTGAAGAGTTTAAGGCCGCCGGTGAGGGGGATGGCAAGAATATTCTTCAGGAACGCGCTGCGCCGTTCCAGCTTCGCTTCGAGCGTATCTTCTTCAGGTTTCTTGGCGGCGACCACTGCGCCGATATATTTCACGAAGTTGATTCCACATTTTTCGCATTTCACGCCGGTGCGCTGCTTATTGCCGCAAGAAGGGCAGTCGAAACGCATCGTCATATGGCAGCGTTGGCAGAAGCGTGCGACTTCGCGCACCGTCGCTCCACATTTCGGGCAGGGAATTGTTGCTTGCAGTGCAGGTGGCGCAGTCGGATCCCACGCGTTCGCACCACGCTTTGCCTTTGCTCGAGTGTCGCTTCCAGGCGAGGCGGCGCGAGTATCTGGCCCTGGCATTGACGGTGACACTGTTCCGGCGCCCGCTGCAAGCTGAAGAGGCTTCACTGGAAGCGTCGCGCGCGGTTTTAGCCCTGGACCGGCGTCGGGCGGTTTGCCACCATTTTGTCCCGAAGATGAACTGCCAGGCATAGCTCATCATAACTGGGGCGTTGGTTGGGTTCGCGCGTCGCGTCGAATCGTGCATCCGCAGGGTTACCCTGTCCGGCGGTACAGGTGACGTAAACCCGCTGCATCGTGCGTGAAGCGACCAGCGGAGATGATGAGACGTCGCTGGCGACCAGCTATTGCGCGGCCTTCGCGGACGTTTGCTGCGATGAGTTGACTGCGGAGGTACTGCGGGTGGGCGGCGGAAGTTTGGAGCGGATCAGCGATTCGACTTGCCTCCAGACGCGCGGGTCGCATTCGATTTCGATGTGGGTCTTCATGAAAATTCGATCCCACCAGGGGTAGGCATCGCAGCGGATTGGTTTCGCGGCGTAGTCCTGGCGGAAGTTTCCCAAGATGCGCGTGCGCTCAGGATCGGCGGCGCGAATCGCGGGGCGTCCGTGCAGCAGTCCGTCGCTCTGATAGAAATTGATGGCTTGCGCGACGTTTGCAGGAATCACCGAATCGTCTTCACCTGACTTTGCGACGCTGTCCACCTGAATGGTCAGCAGCACGGGCACTCCGTCGCGATTCAGCTGGTTTGCCAGGGCCACGGTTTCCGAGGCGCCCCAGCTATGGCCATAGATCACCACGCGCGCGTCGCGTTTTTCGTCAGACGAAAGCGCGCCGTCGTGGTTGGTATCGAGAAGTTGCAGAACTTGACGGTGCGCCTGGTCGCCTTGATGATTCTCGAAGGTGTTCACGTAGACCCCGGAAGGGTAGTCCTGGCGCAGGTGCGCGGCCAGCTGCACGCCGCTGTGCACTGGGTCATCGTGCCGTACGAATCCGCCGACAAAACCGATCACGATGATCTGCGGGGCAGGTTTTGCGGATTCTGCACTGCCGCGGGGGGCGTTGGCTAGGCGGATTGCGCTCCCTGTTTTCTCCAGTTTCTCGTGCGAGCGGGCTCGAGCCGCGGTACCACCAACCAAATAGGTGGCGATCACGAGCGAAACGAAGAAGTTAGCGGTGCGCATAATTTTGCCTGCGAGGAACTCGATACTAGCACAGCGTATGCCAGTGTAAATGATAGTTCGAATCCCACCACACAATACACTGGGCCGAACGCCGACGGTGCCCAGGCACGCGGGGGTCGACCGACGGAATTGATCGGGATCTTGTGTTTGGCAGTATGGCGGAGCATGACCCACAATTCAGTCGCACCTATCTATCCTATTTGCGGCTAGTTAGCGGCTGTCGGAGACACGCGACGCTTGAGAACACCCCCAAGTGCGCAGTGCGAAAGCCGCGCTAGCGATTCCGAAGCACATGTGCTATTATCGTAGTGGAAAGCGGTCTAATCTTAAGTGACACTTTAATTGTCTGAGGGGACCGGCGAAACCTTTCGCTAGGTAGCCGCGTCTAATTCGACCATGAGCAAAGAACAGCTGAAGGGTAGTGGGCGGTTAGTGCCGACACGGTTGACCGGCGTCGAGTACAAAGTAAAGTACGGCATCGAACTCACCGAGGAAGCCAGAGAGCACGGCGGCGGATGGGGAGCTGCGCGCGGTGGCCGGTGGACCCGGTGTTCCGTGCGTGCGGCGCACCATCACCCGATCCCGGACGGAAGCTATTTCCTGCACGCCGATGATGGCCGCGTGCATCAACTGAAGTCCGTCGATGGCCAGTGGCAGTACCTGGCGATCATCTAGCCGACGCATACCTAGCCGGGCGCTTGAACTCTCGGTCACTTCTGACGAGCGGCTGTTGGTGTGCCTGCGCGACGTTGCTTCCGGCGAACTTGATGTCCGACGGCTTTCGTCTAGTTCTCCGCGCGTATCTCTTTGCTAACCTTGCCACTTTCATCGAGAAACTGAATCACCGGATTCCCTCCCGCATCAACGCGGATGATTATGCGATTGCGGCCCTGGTCGTCTTTAATGCGCAGCGACGCGGATTTGTCGGGCGACCGGCCCAGATAGATTCGATTCGCGTCGCCGGTATGAGTCGTGAAGAATTTCTTCCATTCCGCGGCCTGCTGCTCCTTGGGAAGTTTGTTGATCTGCACGCTGGCATCGATTTCCTGCTGAATCGGGTAATCTCCGCGTTCACCGATGCGGATCTCCGAAAACTTATCCTGGTCCTCGCGGCCGGAATCAATCACAAAAATCTGATCCTGCTCGTACTCATCGAAACTTAGGTGGCCGTGGTTTTGGATTTTGCCGTCCTTGTCCTTTAGCCCACTCCAAATTAGACCTCCCATTTCGGAAGCCTCGTCATTCATGAACAGCAAGCCCGCAACATCGCTGCGGTCCGGCCGCGGAACCTCCTTTCCGCGCATGAACATGCCGGGAAATTCGGCGCGGTCGGAAATAATCAGCCGGGGCGTGCCATCAGGCTCGACGAAATTGATGCGGTGCACAGTGAGTTGATCAAACGATTGGCTGCGCAACGCCGCGAATCCACAAAGCACGGTGATGGCGAAAACGATGGTGAGAACTCCGGAATAGATCGCGAGAAATCGCTGGTCAGAGAAAAACCGCATATGCTCCTCCTGAGGTGCCTCTTGCCAAGCTTTATATCCGATTCACGGGTCGGGAGTCGTGCGTTTCGTTGACAGTGCTCGTGTACTCGCTGTAACCTTCGTCCCGCGGAAATCCTAGATTTGCGAAGCTTCGCCAGGTTTGCAGATGGCGTCGCTGTGGCCGCTTGCCCGCCGGTGCGCGGAAACACCTGGAGGATGACGACGATGACGAGTGTGCGCACAAGGAAGCATGTAAAATTGTGGTGGGCTGCGGCGTGCGCTGCGCTGATCGTTGTGCTCGTTGCGGTGGTGGCTTCCGCGCCGCGTCCAACGCTCGCGCAAAGTACGAACTCGTCCCAGGAGGCTGTAGTGGCGCCCAACGAAAATCTTATCGTGGAGGGTGTGCCGCCGATTCCGCAGTCGCTGGCGGAGCAGGCAGACCGTTACACGAATTTTCGCTCGGCGTTTTTTGCCAGCTGGCATCCCACCAAGCGCGAGATGCTGATCTCGACGCGATTCGCCGACACATTCCAGATCCACCAAGTGAAGATGCCGGCCGGCGCGCGCACGCAGCTCACGTTTTACGTTGACGACGTGCGCAGCGCCTTGTACCCGCCGAAGGGCGGCGACTCTTTCGTCTTCAGCAAGGATATCGGCGGCGGCGAATTCTATCAGCTATACCGCTATGACCACGCGACCGGCGCCGTGACGCTGCTCACCGACGGTAAATCGCGCAACACCGGCGAAGTTTGGTCGAGCGACGGGAAGCAACTTGCCTACAGCTCCACGCGCCGCGACGGCAAGGACGTGGACATCTGGCTGAGCGAGCCCTCGCATCCCGAAGATCCCAAAAACAATCGCATGCTCGCGCAAATGACCGGCGGAGGCTGGAGCGCGCTCGACTGGTCGCCTGACGACAAACAGATTCTGATACTGGAAGAAATCTCCGCGAACGAAACTTATCTCTGGCTCATGGATTCTGCAACCGGCGAAAAAACTTTGCTCACTCCGAAGGGCGGCGCCGAGAAAATCGCCTACGCCAGCGCGAAATTCAGCAAAGACGGGAAGGGAATTTACCTCACCACGGACAAAGACTCCGAATTCCAGCGCCTCGCTTACCTGCATCTCTCTTCCAAAAAATACACGTTTCTCACCGAACATATTCACTGGGACGTAGAAGACTTCGACATCACTCCCGACGGCAAAACCATCGCCTTCACCACAAACGAAGACGGTTTCGGGGTCGTGCATCTGCTCGACACCAACACTGGAAAAGAGAAGCCCGCGCTCAAGCTCCCAAAGGGACTGCTTTTCGGCGTGAAGTGGCACCACAACGGTCGCGACCTCGCCTTCGGACTTACCGGCTCGCGTTCGGCTACCGATGTGTATTCCGTGGATGTGACCACCGGAAAAGTAGAGCGTTGGACCGAGAGCGAAACCGGCGGCTTAAATCCGGAAAGTTTCTCCGCAGCCGAACTGGTGCACTGGACAACGTTCGACGGAAAATCCATCAGCGGTTTCCTGTATCGGCCAGCCGCGCGTTTCAACGGCAAACGTCCAGTCATCATTGATATTCACGGCGGACCGGAAGGGCAGTACCGTCCCCGGTTTCTCGGCAGCTACAATTACTTCATGAACGAGCTGGGCATCGCCGTGATTTTCCCCAACGTGCGCGGCTCCACGGGCTACGGCAAAACTTTCCTCACGCTCGACAACGGATTCCTACGCGAAGACTCCTACAAGGACATCAATTCGCTCTTCGATTGGATCGCGCAGCAAGCCGATCTCGACGCCAGCCGCGTGATGGTCACAGGTGGAAGTTACGGCGGATTCATGACTCTCGCTGTGGCGACGAATTACAACGATCGCCTGCGCTGCTCAGTGGACGTCGTCGGCCCATCCAACCTGGTCACGTTCCTCGAAAATACTTCCGGCTATCGCCAGGATCTGCGGCGCGTCGAATATGGCGACGAACGCGATCCCAAAATGCGCGCCTTCCTCGAACGCATCGCGCCCGCCAACAACGCGCAGAAAATCACCAAGCCCCTATTTGTCATCCAGGGCAAAAACGATCCGCGCGTTCCCTGGACCGAATCCCAACAGATGGTCGCAACCGTCCGCAAAAACGGAACGCCCGTCTGGTTCTTGATGGCCAAGGACGAAGGCCACGGTTTCAGCAAAAAGAAAAACGTGGACTACCAGTTCTACGCCACAGTCCTGTTCATCCAGCAGTTTCTATTGAACTAGCCGCGCACTCTATCGGAACGGACACGGAGCGTCCCCCTTTCGCGCGTCCCGGCGCCCAATATAGCCTCGCCGCAAGCTGCCTCCTCGCGTGAACTTCCCGGAACTTTTGTCCCCGTATTTTGGAATCCACCCTGAGCACCACATGGGATTGTCCGACTCCAGCAAGCGATTCGTTATTGGACGCAACACCGCCGACAGGGCCAGGCACTACAGGCACTGTATGAACCAGGAGGTTTTCGCAAGATGAGAAAAGCAGCCATAGCATTCTTACTCGCCACTATTTTCTCCGCGCCAGCAATATTCGCGCAGGGTCCAGACGGCCCCGGCGGCGGCAACAACATACAGCGTCGCGTAGCGTTCCTCACCGACCGTTTGTCGCTCACCTCCGCGCAGCAGACACAAATCACCGCGATCCTGAACGCCGGCGGCGACGCCAACAGCACAACTTCCCGCGCCAGCATGAAAGCCGCGCGCGACACACTGAACACCGCCGTGCAAGCGAACGACTCCGCCGCGATGGAGCAAGCCGCGACCATGATCGGCAACCTCACCGCGCAGAGCACCCTTGCGCGCGCCAAGGCGGATGCGGCGATCTACAAAGCTCTCACCCCCGACCAGCGCAGCAAATATTCGCAGATACAGCAAGACATGGGCATGGGCCGCGGCGGTCCGCGTGGACGTGGTGGCCGCGGCGGCGAAGAAGGCGGAGCCGCGGGTGGTCCCGGTGACCCCGGCCCCGGCTACTGAGCGCGTAACGGATTCGAAGCGCGAGCATAAGAATTTACAAACGTGCGGCGCGCGCCAAGCTAACGTATGCGCCTGGGGCCGCATCCAAAATCTTTGCAAGCGGCGTAGGCAGAGGCATCGGTATTCGCGCAAAGCATTTGCGTGCCAATTTGCGCTGGTTGACGCTGTATCAGGTGTCGCCGGCGCATTGGCGCGTGCAGGCGTCGGATGCAGTAAAGGGTGATGTCACGAGGCTCAATGTCATGGGGAGACGTATGCGTATCAAACCACTTCTTCTGTGCGCTTGTTTTCTAGCGGTCCTTTCCGTCGCCGTTATCTCGCAGCGCAGCGCCGGACAATCCACCGGCGCGCCGTCCTTGATCACTCAGCCGATTGACGACAGCAAGCTCGTCGTCCTTCGAGGCAATACCCATCCGCTCGCCCGCGCGAAATACGATCAGGGCGCGGCGCCTGGCAGCCTCGCGATGGACCGCATGATGCTCGTGCTCAAGACCACTTCGGCTCAAGGCGCGGCGCTCGAGACTTTGCTCGCGCAGCAGCAGGACCGCTCGTCGCCCAATTATCACAAATGGCTGACGCCCCAGGAATTCGGCGAACAGTTTGGTGCGTCGGAGTCGGACATCCAGAAAATTACTGGGTGGCTCCAATCGCACGGCTTTCAGATCGACAAAGTCGCGAACGGCCGCAACGTGATCCAATTCTCCGGCAACGCCGCGCAGGTCCAGTCCGCGTTTCATACTGCGATTCACAGTTACACGATTGATTCGAAGCAACACTGGGCCAACGCGAGCGACCCATCCATTCCAGCGGCTCTCACGCCCGCCGTCACCGGCGTAGCTTCGCTAAACAATTTTCCAAGGAAGGCTGCGCATCGCTTAACTGGATCGTTCACGCGCAACATGGCTACCGGAAAGCTGAAGTCGGTCACACCGGAGTTCACATATCTGGGTGGTTGCAGCGGCACCAACGCGGATGGCAGCAACACGGATTGCTACGGGTTGGCACCGTATGACTTCGCGACGATCTACAATGTTCTGCCGCTGTGGAATGCCGGCGTCACTGGCACCGGCCAGACCATCGCCATCGTTTCCGATAGCGACATCAATCCCGCCGACCTCACCAATTTCCGCTCCCTGTTTGGCCTGCCGGCGGCCAACTTCACGAGGACTTACACGCCGGGCTCTAGCAGCTCGACTCCGGGCATAATATCGTGCGCCGATGGCGGCGATGAGTGCGAGGCAGACCTGGATGTTCAGTGGTCCGGCGCAGTCGCTCCAGGCGCCGCCATCAACTTGGTAATTTCGAAGAGCACACCCACTACGTTTGGCGGGGATACCTCGGCAGAGTACATAATTGACAACAATGTTGCGAAGATCATCGGCTACAGCTACGGCCTGTGTGAGTTTTTCCTCGGCACCGCAGGAAACGCGCTTTATGGCGGCAGTCCTTCCGTAAAGGATTCAGTCGGTGAATGGAAAGAGGCAGCCGCGTTAGGTATCACGGTCGTTGTGTCCACGGGTGACAACGGCACGACCGGTTGCGATTCGACTGCGGAGACCCCTCCGGTCGCGCAGTTAGGGCTCGCCGTAAACGGCGTCGCTTCGACGCCGTACAATGTTGCCGTCGGCGGGACGGATTTCAACGACGCGACGAATCCAACCACCTATTTTAATTCCACGAACCCTTCGACCATGACGCAGGCATCCGTGAAAGGCTATATTCCGGAAACCACGTACAACGATACTTGTACGAATTCCATCATCGAGGCGATCCTTGCATTGGGCGGCACTGTCGAAGCGGACTGCAACGAACTCGCATTCGACTCCAACCTCAGCAACCTCAGCTTTCTGGTGGAACCTGCAGGGGGCAGCGGCGGCGTCAGCGCTTGCACCACCTCCGATTTCGTTCCAACAACCGGCGCCGGCGATTTCTCAAGTTGCACGGGAGGTTATGCCAAACCATCATGGCAAACAGCGCTGACAGTCGCGGACGGTAAACGCGACATGCCGGATTTTGCAATCTTCGCAGGCGACGGCACGATTCAGAATTTTTATCTGTATTGTGAACAGGACGCGGACTTAGACCAACTTACCGGCGCATGTAGCCTGGCGGCCAACACCACTGCGGCTCCGTTCCCGTTCATCCTCGGTATTGGAGGTACTTCCGTTTCCGCGGAGGTCTTCGCTGGAATGGTGGCCCTCTTGAATCAAAGCACGGGCCAGGCGAACGGCCTAGTGAACACCAACCTCTATTCGCTGGCGGGCCAGAGTTGGGCCAATTGTCAGTCAGGTGGCACGCAGACCAGCGCTTGCATTTTCAACCAGGTCACGACCGGAACGATCGCGATGCCTTGCGACGCCATACTGACGGCCGACAACGGTGCAACGGGTTGCGATGTCTTGGTCAATACCGATGAGATCGGCGAAACTTTTCAATCGAACAGCACGCTCGCCTACAATGCGGGCCCTGGCTACAACCTCGCAACCGGCCTCGGCTCGTTGAACGTCTATAATCTGGTCAAAGAATGGAATGTCGGCACCGGTGGCGCGGCAGACTTCGTAATTTCCTCCAGCCCCGCAGCAGTTACGGTCACCACCGCGGGCGGCACCGGAAGTGCAGTTCTGACCGTCGTCGCGGTCAACGGCTTCACCGACACCGTCGCGTTCAGCCCCTCCAGTTGCTCCGGTTTGCCGACCGGCGCCACCTGCAGCTTCAGCGCCTCGCCAGTAAACGCAGGTGGCACCACCATGCTCACCATCACCACAGCCGCCGCGGCCACCGCGCCGCCGTCAATTCGGCCGCCAAGTGGTTTCGGCCGCTGGACAACAGGCACGTTCGCATCGCTCGGCTGCGCATTCGCGATCGCAATTATCTTGCTCATCACCCGCGCCAAGAATCGCCGCTGGAGCACCGCCGCCTGCGCCGTTTTCCTGATGGCGGTTGGAATCGCGGCATGCGGCGGCGGAGGCACCAGCAGCGGTGGAGGCGGCGGTGGTGGTGGAGGCGGTGGCGGCGGGGGGACGACGCCCGCAGTTGAGCCAGTAGCAGTAACGATCACCGGCACCAGCACTACCGGCCAAGTCGCTCACACGACAACCGTGATGCTCACCTCGGAATAATCAGCAGTCTCGCGACACAGTCGTGACTCGGATGAGCGGGACACAAAAAGCCCCGCCCGCCGTGAATCGACTGTAGCCTGCTGTCCCCACAGCGCTTCCGCACGCCTTACAGAATCCTTACGTCTTGCTTATTCCTTCCTAACGCCTCCGCGATACCATCAGCCGATTCAGAAACAGCTCAACTGTTTCGGCGCGCATGCGCCGGGCAAAACGCCAGAGCGCCGCGTGGCGCGGACCACAGGAGCGTCCCTATCCGCATGGAGAAGACGATATGACGATTTTTAATCGGCCAGACAACCGTGATGTGGAATTTGTGCAGCGCAAGACCGTCGAACATTTCCGCGGCTTGCTGATCGCGGCGGCGGCGATGTTCGCGCTGGTCCTGCTGGTCGTGTTCCTGCTACGGGTCACGCGCATTGAAGCCGGCCACGTCGGCGTGGAAATCAATCTCGCCGGCAGCCAGCGCGGCGCTTCGGAAATTCCGATTCGCACCGGATGGGTGGTATACAGCCCGTTGCGCACGCAGATCATTGAGTTTCCGACGTACGTACAAACCGTGAAGTGGACGCGCGATACGGCCGAAGGACACCCGATCAACGAAGAAATGGGATTCAACTCCAAGGAGGGCATGGAAATTCTGGTGGACGTTTCACTTTCGTATGCGATCGATCCGAGCAAGGTGCCGGATTTCTACGTGAAGTATCGCGTGAGCGATCTGGAATTGTTCACGCACGGCATCCTGCGCGACATCGTGCGCAATTCGCTGAACGAGGTCGCCTCCACTTTCACCGTGGAGGACATCTACGGCGAACGCAAGGCCGACTTTCTGGGCAAAGTGCAGGCGATGATTGAACAGAAAGTTGCGCCGGTGGGCGTCAGCGTTCAGCAGTTCGGTTTCATCGGTGCGCCGCGCGTCCCGGAGGTGATCGCGGCGGCCATTACCGCGAAGGCGCAGGCGATTCAGCAAGCCGAGCGAGCGCGTAATGAACTGGCGACCACGCAGGCGGAAGCCGCGAAGAAAATCGCCGAGGCCGACGGCGACGCCAAGTCCATGGTCACGCGCGCGCAAGGTGAAGCCGACGCCAATCGCATCCGGCAGAACTCTCTTACGCCGCAGCTTCTGGAGCTGCGCCGCATCGAGAACTCGCAGATGCTGATCGAAAAGTGGAACGGCCAACTGCCACAAGTGGAATCGGGCCAGGGCAGCGGCATGATGTTGCAGCTCCCGCGTCCGCAGTAAACTCTGCCGGACTCCAGCCCCCGGCAGGTGCATACACAGACGCCGCGCAGGTAACACCAATAGCGCGGCGTCCGTGATGTTTGTGGGGAATTTAGATGTGTTGATCGTACGATTACGGCAGCGTGTCGCCGCTGTGCGCGACCGGTTGATTCCGCGAGGTTGCGGACGATGCCGGCGTCGCTAGCACCGCTCCATCTTTACGCGCGTCCGCCGCTGCAGGCTGCGTCTCCGGCTGAGCGCTTCGTTCCTCTGCCACCGCTAACCCTCGCGCGCGAATGTCCGAAAGCAGCAGCCAATCCTGATTTAAATCCAGCATGGTCTCGCGGCTGTGCTTGGGGCTCTTCAGTTCGCCCTGCATGCGCGCAAGCATGATCTGATACGCAAATTGCCCGTCAGAATCCGGCGCGAACACGTTGCTGGCGCTGATGCCCACGCGCAGAGGCGGTTGGTCGCCAATGAAATTCATCCACAACGCTCCGTTGGCGTCGGCGGAAATCGTGCTGCTTTCGCCCAGCTTTATAAAGACGCGCTTCAAATACACGCGGTCGGGAATCACCTCGCGGCGGATGGCTTCGTCCACCGTAGCGTCGAAGCGGATCTGATTTTGTTTCCACTCGTCCTTGGTGCCAACAATTGTTTCGCGCTCCTGGTTTTCTTCCGCGGCAAGTTCCTGCACGCTGACCGTAAATGCGCCACTAATTTCCGGGCTTTCGTTCGTGGCGCTGCCTGTAGCTTCCGCCGAAGGATGCGCTTCAAACTGATGCTCCGGATTAAAGTGGCCCGTGATGGCGTAGGACGCAGCCACCGCCGGAATTCCCTGCCACGCGAAGGCCGCCAGCGGAATCACCAGTTTCTTCGAGTGGTAGAGCTGTTCCGTGCCGCTGCGGCATTCACTGCTGCGCTTGATCGTCCCCGGCACTTGCGAAAAATGCAGCACTCGGAAATCGCTTTCGGGATTTTTCTCCGCGTAGTGAGTCAGCGAGCGCGCCACGGCCTTCGGACTGGTCATGAAAAAATCATTCAGGTAATCGGGCTTCACGGCGCCGGGATAGTAGGTGTTCAGCACGCGACGCGTGAAGTCGGCGCAATTGCGCGTCATGCCGTTGAAGTGGTTTACGTTAGGCAGGGAATTGAATGCTGCAATCAGCGCCTGGTCCTGCTCCACCGATGTTTTCACCACAAACATATACAGGCTGCGCTCCAGCGTCGCCGCCACCATCTCGCGCCACTCGGAGCTCTTGCCGGAGCGGCAGCGCTCCTCCGTGCAGATCGCCGCCAGGTATTTGTCGCGGTAGCGCTCCTCCAGCGCCGCCTTGATCGCTTTCGAGCCGACGAGCGGGCGATCGCTGGGATCCTCCACGCCATACAGATAAACGCTCAGCGGAACGATGTTCCACTCATAAGGCTGATCCTCCCCCAGCGTCGTGTAATTGCTCAGGACCGAGCCTTGTTCCCCAGGCCAGCACAGGCGCATTTTCACCGGCGAATCGTCAGGACAGATCCGCGAGAGATACACGGCGCTATGGCCGGAGCCGGTGATGCGCGCGACGCTCGTATCGAGGGATTCGTTCAGCACCACGCCAGCGTCGGCGCGCGCAGACGACGTCGTCAAGCCCGCCACGGCGAGCACGAAGAGCCAAACCGCCAATGCCCGCAAGCCTAAGAAACTCGATGGTTTCCGTCCCACCAAATGAACCCTCCGCTAAATCGTCCAGCTATAACTTCCCCCACTATGGTGAACGTGAGTGGGCAGGGGGCCTATCCCTAAGAGCAAGTACGGACCGCGATAAATCGCTGTAGAAGAGCGCCAGAGCCACCGCACCCAAGCAATGTGACTCCTAAGAGTCTAAACCCGGATTCGCGGGTAAAGTGGCAGCCCGAATTCGGTCAATATTTGGATGTAATCCGTCAGATTATGGCTGTGCTGCGGGGAACCAATGGTTGAGTGTAAGATTACCGGTGACGATTTCTAGTCGGCGTCCGCGCGATTAGAAACGTCCGTAAGTTTAAGAAACTAAAGGGCCGCGACCGTTCCTAATCGACCATTTTCGGGGCGGCTCAGTTGTCTCCGCGCTACTGCACCACGAAATTCACGCTGCGGATCTGCGTAAGGCTCCCGCCCGATTCGCTGGCCTGCATTTTCAACAGGTACTCTCCTGGCGGTAGAGCCTCGACAGGCAGCTTCAGCGCCACCGGAATCATGCTGTTGCCTTTTTGAATGTAGGCGGCCATATCAATTCCCGCCATTGAGCCAAGCGTTTTTCCGGTCCTCTGGTCGATGACCAGATAGCTGCATTGCACCTTCGGCGGAGTCGCGTCCGCCAGTTGCGGTGCGTAAATTTGCGCGTAGATCGCGACCTTCTCGGTCTTCTTGAAATGATTATCTGCGGACGGCGTTATTTCCATGTTGCGAACCACCAAAGGTGCGCGATCCGCCAGCAGATCCGCATCCAGCGTGCTGCCCATTTCAGAGACCGGCTGGAACTGGTTGCTCAACGCCACCGCGCTGAGGCTGAATTTCTTCCCGTCGTATGGATCAACAGCCAACGGAATTTCGAACTTGGCGAATTTGTCGCCGCCGCCGCTGACCACCACGCTCAGGCGGTATTCTCCCGGAGCGAGCGAGAATTGATTTTGGTACGGCATCGGCGCCTTCGTGAATTTCTCCCACTGATCCTTTTCCATGTCCAGCGTCACTTCATCGCTGAAGCGCGATGCGACGGTTCCGTCCGGACGGTAGGCGATGCCCAGCACATTCACGTCCGCGTGATATTTTCCCTTCACCTTCGGGCAGTCGATCGAAGTTGTGGGAACTTCCATCGCCAGATGCACGCGCGCTTCGTTCGGCGATGTGTAAAAGAATGGGGCCTCGAGCGAACCTGCCCCGGCCGCCCCAGCTCCGCTCGCTGCGTTTGTCGCCGCACTCCCAGCCGTCGCTCCGGAAATTGACGCGCGCGACTCCATCTCCTTCTCAATGGGTTTCCCGGCCAGCATATCGTTGGAAACAATGTTACAGAAACCGCTGCGTGCGCGAACATTCGTGCCGCCGCGTTCCACTTTTACTTTCAGGGTGTGGCAGCTTCCCGCCGGAGATTCCGCAGGCGTGTAGCCCAACAAATAATATTCGCTCTGCTCGCGGGCGATCTTTTCCAGACCGGCCATCAAGTCATTCGTATTCAGGATGGGAAATCCACCCGTTCCACTGGCTAGCGCGTACATCACTTGCTGATTGGTGGACGCAGACGGGGGAAATTGTGGAACAATCTGCCGCGCCTGATTATAAGGCGAATTACTGTACCCGCTGATGCCGCCTGGCGTGCCGCCCCCGGTGCCGCCCTTTCCGCCGCCCGTGCCTCCGCCGGTGCCGCCGCCGGTACCCCCGCCTTTACCGCCTCCCGTCCCGCCACCGGTGCCGCCACCAGTGCCACCTCCGGTACCGCCTCCCGTCCCGCCACCGCCGGTGCCGCCACCGCCGGTGCCACCACCTCCGCCGTGTCCACCACCGCCTGCGCCACCGCCTCCGCCGCCGTGTTGCGCCGCGAGAACGATCGCAGCAGTCCCGGGGCGATATGCAGCGAGCTGAAATCCAGGCTGCGAAGAGGATTGTGTCGCGACGTTCGCAGAATTTGCGTGTGCTGAAGCGTCATCCGATCCGGTCGCGTTCCAGTTCGAACCATAATCCCGCTCGCTGGCCCATGTCTGTTGCGTTCCATCGCGCAGCATTTGCCCCATCGTTGTCACTAGGCCGCGCACATCCAGCGGATACACCGCGACGTTTGCCTTGTTGCACGCATCAATCGTTGCAGTCAACTCAGAGAACCGCTCTGGGTTGAGCTCGAATCCCGCAGTAAATAGGATCAGGCTCTTTCGGCCCGGAATTGGTGTGAGGCTCTTCGCCAATTGCCGCAGCGAAAGCAGCAACGTGTATGCGCCGAAACCGCCTTCCGAATTCCCCAGACTCGGCATGCCAGACTGCAGTCCCGAGGTTGACATACCGGCATTCACGGCGCTCGCGGGCGCTCCTCCCATACTTCCGGCATTGGCGCC
>Ga0070762_10000110_pt1 | contig 27751 bp, 22 predicted proteins | sample HubBroMetageREF2_FD_66726 | JGI IMG/M metagenome (GOLD analysis project Ga0070762, IMG submission 66726) | Reference soil microbial communities from the Hubbard Brook experimental Forest, New Hampshire, USA - Hubbard Brook CCASE Soil... | ecosystem: Environmental > Terrestrial > Soil >...
TTGGCGTATTTAATTTTCCTATTCTAAGAGTACGCAAGCCAATCAAAATTGAGCGCTTAGGAGCAGATAGTGAATCTTTCAACGTGCAAAAAGCATCTTTTTGTGCAACTGAGGTTTTCCAGACGAGGGTGAGCCTCTGACGTCATTCTCCGGCAAGAGAACACAAGAAAACAGAAGAGACTAAAGAGCTGGTAAGCGCTTCGTAGAGGTTGATGAATGTTTGAGAGTATTCTTTGTCAGGTAACCGAATATGATCCTGAAGTTCTCGATTCTCTGATCGAGCTCGCGGTCGAAATCGCGCGTGAAGGGCGAGAGGGAAGACGCATCGGTACTCTGTTCACGCTCGGAGACGAGCAGGCCGTCCTCGCGAAGTCCAGATCCTTGATTCTGGATCCGCTCGCGGGACATCCCGAATTGTCGCGCCACGTAAGTGATCTTAATCTTCGTGGGACCATCAAAGAGCTGGCACAGTTGGACGGAGGTTTCGTAGTCAGTCGCAGCGGAACCTTTCTCTCTGCCTGCCGTTACCTCGACGCAGTGGTCTCGAACGCAGATGTGCCGCTGGGACTCGGCAGCCGTCACATCGCCGCAGCCAACATGAGCGCCGTGACCAACGCTGTGACGATCGTGGTCTCCGAGAGTTCGGTGGTCCGACTTTTTTGCCATGGCAAACTGGTTGGGGAAATCCTACCCGAACTCTGGATGATCGATCACGCCACTTATCTTCGCGGGTCGTTGCAGAGACAAAAAGTCGGGGATGTGACGGTGCTTACGCCTAACTTGCACTGACGAATCGACCGCCCCAAGGCTTATTGATCAGCACTATGGCTTTCGTTTCAATCACTCGTCTTCGCGTACGCTCCTGGGTCTATCTCCCGGTCTTCGCGGTGTACGCTCTTAAGTCGGCGCGCGAAGCCGCGAAAGCAGACGGGAATCTGAAGGCCAAGCTGCTGCGTGATCGTCGGAACACCTTTTGGACGGGAACTGTCTGGACGAGCGATGAGGCTATGAAGCGCTTTATGCTTTCCGGCGCGCATCGTCGAGCGATGACCAAGCTACCAAATTGGTGCGACGAAGCGGCACTGGTTCATTGGACCCAAGACGGCATTGATCTGCCGACATGGCAAGATGCCTGCGCACGTTTGCAGCGCGACGGCCGGCCATCGAGGGTGAATTATCCGTCAGAGGCTCACAGCGCTCATCGGTTTCCCGAACCACGGGTTCGGTCTGTGGATGAACTGCGTCTCAAGTAAGCCGGCGCTCAGGTCGTGATCCGCGGCCTCCCATTAAGCCCTCACCTTTACGCTCGCTTAGAGGTTGGCGCCAGCTAGGCTGCCGTCGCGAATCCACCATGAATCTCGAGGCAAGTCTTTAATGCACGAAGAGCATAAAGCGCATCGTCCAGCGCTTCTTCCTCTTGAATATTGTCGCCTGAAGCCTTGAACAGTTCTCTCCCTCTTTCCAACATCACGCGCTCTGCGTCCGCGATACGAGCAGACATTCTTTGATTGTCGGTTTCCATCAAAGCCGCAACGTACAAGTCTCGCCAGCCCCAGGCTCGCGAGGGTAGATTTCCGGAAGTGGCCATTCGCGTCCTCCCCCTGCGTATACAGGAATTACCGCAAGATTCTCTCCGTTTACAGTAGGATCGCGCCGCCTGCAATACAGTCAATCCTGTATGTCGCCCGCAAAAAGCCCAACCGCGAGGCTGGGCTTTCAACAGGGCTTGAGGTTAGCGCCCGTGACTTAATGCGATGAACCGTTATTACAAGTCTTGGAGATGTGCTTGATAGAACCAACCTCGATCCCTTGCTGCATAGCGCTGGGTTGTCCCATAGCGCCGCCGGATTCACCACTCGATGGTGCAGAAGCCGACGTCATAGTGCCAGTGATTTTGACCGTGTGGCCCACGTGTTCGCTCAGCTTCGAAGTGTCTCCTGTGAGTTGCAAGTTGTTTCCATGGCTGTCTGTCAAAGTGTAGTTGCCGTTGTTGCTGCTCAAGCAGCCTTCAACTGTAGTAGTGCTGCTGGGGGCGTGACTTGATCCGCTTTGACTCGGATAGTTTTGTGCTGCGGCCCAGCAAGTGCCAAGCAGGAGCACCGAAAGGATTAGCAAATATCGCATACGAAACCTCCAGATTCGTCTTCGAATGTCGCTGGTTAGCAGTTTCCTCTGGCATAATTTTGAGCGTTCTGGGGTCGGGTCGCAATACGGCCTTTACCGGAGGTTCAGTTTCTTCGTCGTTTCCTGACTGAAGAGTCGCCGAGGGAAGCGTATGCCCTTTGCGCCTAGCGCATACTAACTCTGACCTTATCCTTTAGATCTCTTTTTCTTGTCGATCTTTCTCGAAAGCAAGGACTTCGCCTTTTCGAGTTCTGCCCGCCGAACCGCACTGAGGCCGCGTCCCGCTCGGTTTATGAAATAAGTCAGCATTCGCATCCCCGAGCCTGCACCCTTCGGAGAGACTTTCTTCGAAGCTAGCGTTCTGGCGATTGTGCTGGCGCTCCTGGTAAACAACCGCTCAGGTGGGTTAGTGGAATCCGTCTTAACCCGTGCCACCCATTTGTTTTTTCTGGTGGTCATCAGATCTCCGTTGTCGGGAGCGTGGCTAGTTCAAAAGGCCTGAAATCACCATGGTCTCAGTGACGTTTGAAGTATTGCACGGCGCGCTCGTGAGCTTCCGCGGCTTTCTTCGTGCCGAAGGTTCCAAGGTTCCAGCGTCGGCCGGTCTTGGGGTTTTTCTTGCTGGAGTACAGTCGGTATTGGCCCGATTTCAGTCTTCGAATCATTCGATCCTCGAAAGACTTCGATGCCTAGAGCAAGGAAAGCGTTAACGATCGGGAAAGGTGTCATAGTTGGCGAAACGTATTGTGGTTTTGAGGGAAGTCGTGTTATGAAAGAACAGAAAAGTTAAGAAACCGGAAGAAGGGATGGCAAACCATGGAGGCTGTGAGCGGAGTATTTCGTTCAAGATCGGATGCCGAGCACGCAGTGACCGAGATGCGCTCAATCGGTTTGGGGGCCGACCAGATTACGCTGTTAACTCCAGGAAGCACTGACGCGCAATTCCGATCCGTTCCCGCTGATGCCACGGAGCAACCGGGCATTGGGAAAGCGATCGGCGCTGTCGTCGGAGCATCTGCTGGATTATCGGGAGCCTCTCTGCTTATCGCGGCAGTCGTGCCGGGTGTGGGAGTCATTACGGCGTTGGGGCTGCTAGGAGAATTGATTCTGGGCGCGGCAGGCGCGAGCATCGGAGCTGCGGCTGGCGCAAAGTTAGAAGATTCCATGAGCGAGGGGCTACCGGAGGACGAATTATTTGTTTACGAAGATGCTCTCCGCAAAGGCCGCAGCGTGGTGATTGCGCTCGCCGACGAAAGCAAGGCCTCGCTCTTCCGCGAATTGTTGAAGGCTGAAGGGGCGGAAGAGGTAGACGCCGCCCGCGAACAATGGTGGATTGGCCTCCGCGATGCCGAGCACGAGCATTATTCGACTCTCGGCAAAAACTTTGGCGAAGATGAGAAATTCTATCGATTGGGTTTCGAGTCTGCGCTGCACGCCCGCACACGTTGCAAGGAATACGATCAAGTAATGGGCGAGATGAACGCTGAAATCGAAGACCTCGAGCGGCAACATCCTGGAGTAGACCTAGCCGAACCGTTCACGCGGGGATACGAGCGCGGTCGCGACTATTATCAGCAGCTGTGCAGTGAATCGAAGGCCGCATAAAGGTCGCCGGAGCATGGCCAATCCATCGACGCCTATCAGAGCTGGCTCACTCGGAGTCAGTATCGGGCGTCGTGTCCGTTCGTAATAGCAGCAATCATTTCCCCACGAACCTGTTCTCCAGCTACAGGAAGCGTCGTGAGTTATTACAGAAAGCATTCGATTCCTTCTTCTCGGCAGACAATTTAGCGTGGCATCGGAGGTGCTTATGCCGGAAAAAGAAACCGTCGAACGTGCTCAGGAAGACGCTCGTGAAGGAAAATCACCCAGTACGCAAGCGGGTGAATTTGTGCGCGAGGAAATGGACCATATTCGCGAAGGCAAACATGGTGCGCGTTCCACAAAACAGGCTATCGCGATAGGTTTATCGAAAGCGCGGCGAGCAGGCGTGAAGCTACGGGCGCCTCGCAAAGGGAAAGCCTCGGCGAGAATCAGGAAGCAGGCCAACCGAGACTATCGAAAAGGCCAGAGTCACTCCCGTAGAAAGCCATCCGCGAGGCGATCACGCGCGACAACCGCGGCTCTGAAGAGGGAAGGTCATAGCGCGGCTTCGCGACGATCGTTATCCAAGCAAGCGCACGCCAGCGCGAGCCGTCGTGGTTCGGCAGCGCGCCGCCGTTCAGCGATGAAGGCTGTTCGTACGAAAGGGAAGAGCGGCATCGGTCGCGCCGCCCGCAAGGCCGCCAAGACGCGTGCCAGAGCTTAATGAGAAGATTCCAATAGACACAGTGCTACTGGAAATTTTGCCAGGATCTCTGAGACAGCAATCTTTGTGTGGCTATCGGTGGTCTCAGGCTCGATAACTTCTCCGGTAAAGGCGTTCTGGTATTTTTCGGGACGGGCGCACTCTGGCAGCTGAACCTGAGTGTCCTCCCAGACTTGGGGTCCGAGGGGCGGCAGATCGAAGTCATTCAACAAGCCGGCAACCAGATGGGGGACAACAACCAACACCCTCCCTGTTTCGGCCTTCCTGACGAACGCGATGACGTGATCGGCTTTCGTACCTTCCACGGCTACTGGCAGATATTCGCCTTCATCAAAAAGATCAGGTCGCTGCCGACGCAAACACAGAGTCCTCCACATTACATACAACTTAATTCGGCCGTCTTCTGGAGTCTCCAGTAATCGTCCTACGATCGATTTGTCATTCGGCGCTTCTGAAATATTCCGGAATATCTCTTGGCGGATGGCGTAGTCGACTGGACGCCGGTTGTCTGGGTCGACCAAGCTGAAATCCCACAGCTCACTTCCCTGGTAGATGTCAGGCACCCCGGGGCACGTGAGCTTGAGAAGCGTTTGCGCGAGACTGTTCCACAGACCAACGCGGGCAATGCGGTCTTGGAACGGCACAAAATCGTTGAGGAACCTGTTCTGTGCCCCAGGCGTTAGTAAAGTCCTGACGAATGAAGAGACGGCAGTTTCATATTCGGTATTTCGATTGATCCAGCTGGTGTTTTGCTTGGCCTCACGAATTGCCTTGAGCATGTAGTTTTCGATGCGCTCACGGAAATTCTTCGAGCTCTCTCCGTCGCTCAAAGGCCGCGATGGCCAGGCGCCCAGCAGTGTCTGGTAGAGCAAGTATTCGTCATTCGGCGAGGGAGCGGGCCGTCCGTTGACAATGAGTTTATGGTTGCGATTGAAGCGCTTCCACTCGCGAACGCGAATTCTCCACAATCCCAATAGTTCCGAAAGCACATTGATGCGGGCACGCACGTCCTCGGCGCGCTTCGAGTCATGCGTACTGGTTGTCAGCATGGTGTGAGGCCAGCAACGGAGTCGGTCCTGGTTCGCGAGATGAAAGTCAGGCGTCGGAGTCCCAAAGCGGTGAAGATCGCTTCCGACCTCATTTAAGGATACGAGGCGGTGATAACGGTAAAAGGCAGTATCTTCGAGGCCTTTGGCCATTACCGGACCGGTGAATTGCTGAAATTTCATGGCGAAGGTCGTGACTGCGTTCCGGTAGGCGGGATCGTGTCCGTCGGCAATGCTGGTCAAAAGCACCTCGCTGACGAAATCGAAGATGCTGGTATCGGCAGCGGGACTTCTCCATTTGGCCGACGCGACAGCGCTGCGAATGTAGCGCACGTCTTTATCCGACACTTCGGTGGGGGTGATATAAGTGCGATAGACCGGGAAGCAAGCCACCACTTCCGCCAGAGCATCGCGCAGACTGTTGAGCGTAAAGTCGCAGGTTCGCCGCTTGGACAGGGCGATACGAGTGAGCTGGTTCGCAAGCACGTTTAATTCGCTGGCCAGCGCGACCTGCATGATCAGCATCCGGCAACTGTGGGTAAGGTCATCAAGATCGATTTCGTCATCGACAAAGTTTCGATAAATGCGTTCCATCGGCAAGGCCGCCGCCGGATTAACAAACAGTCCGTTGACCAGATTCGCGAAGTCGTACCCCGTGGTACCGCAGACAGGCCAAGCGTCTGGCAATCGTTCCGCCCCGGAGAGGATTTTCTCGATGACCACGTAGTGCGCCTCGTTCGAGGAAGCTTTCGTTGCGTTGGCGATATCACGATTGAGGCGTTCGAAGTATTGATGAGGATCGTAAAGGCCGTCAGGGTGATCGATGCGCAGACCATTCACTTTGCCATCTGACATCAGAGCAAGAACCAGGCGATGAGTGGCTTCAAAGACTGCCTCATTCTCCATGCGAATACCCGCAAGATCGTTGCTGTCGAAGAAACGCCGGTAGTTGATGTCGTCCGAGGCCACCCTCCAGTTGGCTAGCCGGAAGGCTTGCGCTTTGATAAGCTCGTGCAGTTCCTCGAAGCTTGCGGGATCGGCGGCATCGCCGTTTAACAGGTCGACGGCTCCACGGATGCAATCGGCGATTTCGACGGATCGCGCAGACAACTCTGCCAATCGGCGCTTATGGATTTCCTTATCGCGATTGCGTTCAGCAATGCGATCGGGACTGCTCTCGTACCGTGCAGGCAAATGGCTGAAAGCCGTGATCAGACTCTGAAACTCGAGCAGGTCCGGATTCTGATCGCCGAGTTTCGCCGCTAGCTTGTCGGAACAACGCTGAAGAATGCGGGGATACTCCCGAGGATCTACGGGAAAACGATGATCGTGATACGAGACATCGAACTCGCCACGCTCAGGGCGAAAGACGAGTTTCAATTCACCACTTTCGAGCACGACCCCATAATGATCGTGAAGGACCGGAATAAGCACTTTTCCATACAGTTCGTCTTTTGACGGACGCCAGTCAATATCGAAGAAACTGGCATAGATGGAAGATTCACCATTTTCGAGAATATCTAGCCACCATGCATTGTCGCTGCCCATCACTCCCATGTGGTTAGGGACGATGTCGAGGATCAATCCCATGCCGTGTTCATGGAGAATGCTGACGAATCGGTCAAAGTCTTCAGGGCTGCCGATTTCCGGGTTCAGCGAGTTGTGATCGACGATGTCATAGCCGTGCATACTGCCGGGTCGCGCCTTTAAGCACGGAGAAACATAGCAGTGGCTGATGCCGAGCGCGGAAAGGTAAGGAATGATCGCGGTCGCCTGCGCGAAAGTGAAATCGTGATTGAGTTGCAGGCGATAGGTCGCGCGCGGAATGGGTGAGCATTGCTTCATTTTAGAAACCACACCACCGACCAAGGCGGCATCGTTCCTCGCGCGATCGCATCGGCGCTCAATCCGTCGCTGGCGTAGATTACGTTCGAAGCCGAAGAAGCCGGGCCGGAGAGAGAATCTGATCCAAGATTGGCGATGAGAACAAGTTCTTCTGCCGGATCGGGAAATTTCCAATGCACGGTGAGGGCTCGGTCTCCATGAACTTCGTACTCTGCCTCAAGGGTGCACGCGGTCAAGAGGCGAGGGACGATGTACTGGCACCGCAGGTTCAACAGAGTTTGATAGAAACCCAGCCAATCGCGATGGCCCGGTTGCTCGAGTTGGCTCCAATCGAGCTGCGATGTCTCGAATGTTGAGAGCGCGTTGGGATCGGGAATACTCTCCCGTTGAGCCGGATCATTGAACCTGGCGAAACGAGCGAATTCGTTTCGCCTTCCCTCTGTTACAGCCGCCGCGAGGTTCTTCTCGAAATCGCAGAAAAACAGAAATCGCGTTGCAGTCCCAAACTCTTCACCCATAAAAAGCAACGGTGGCGAAGGCGCGAGCAGGAGAATCGCCATCGCTGCGCGCACGGCGCGAGGATCCGCAATGCTAATGATCCGCTCCCCAAATGCACGATTTCCGATCTGGTCATGATTCTGAAGAAAAGAGACAAACGCGCTGAGCGGCAGGCCCGCCGCGGGTTCGCCCCGTGTTTCGCCATTCCGATGCAGGGAAACTTCGCCTTGATAGGCAAACCCTTCGGCCAAGCACCGGCCTAGTTGCTCGAGAGGATGTTCGGAGTAGTCCACATAGTAGCCATCATGTTCGCCCGTAATCAGCACGTGCAAGGCATGATGGACGTCGTCGTTCCACTGGGCGGTGTACCGCTTCGGTTGGCAGCGCTCCCCACGCTGAAGATATCGCGCCTGATTGCGATCGTTTTCGAGGACAAGGTGGACGTGACGATCGGGCCCGATCGCGGTTCGGACAGCATCTGCCAATTCTTGGAGAATGTGTGGCGTGGAATCGTCGATGATGGCGTGAACCGCGTCCAGACGAAGTCCGTCGAAATTATATTCAGTCAGCCAGTACAGCGCATTGTGGATGAAGAAATCACGGACGACCCTGCTGTCTGGACCATCGAAATTGATACCGTCTCCCCAGGGAGTACGGTGCCGATCGGTAAAGAATTGTGGCGCGTAGGACCGAAGATAATTTCCTTCAGGGCCGAAGTGGTTGTAAACGACATCCAGCAAAACCATCATTCCGCGCTCATGGGCGCTTTGAACCAGCTCTTTAAGATCCTCAGGCCGGCCGTAAATACTGTCGGGAGCGAATAGAAAGACGCCGTCGTAGCCCCAATTACGCTGGCCGGGGAAGTCGGCAACTGGCATCAACTCCACGGCGGTAATTCCAAGATCCGCGAGATAGTCGAGCCGCTCACCCACGGCAGAGAACGTCCCGGATGGCGTAAAAGCTCCGACATGCAGCTCATAGATGACGGCTTCTTCCCAGCGGCGGCCGCGCCAGGCGACATCTTGCCAATCGAAAGCAGTGGGATCGACCACTTCGCTCGGACCATGCACATCTTCAGGTTGGAAGCGAGAGGCTGGATCGGGTACTTCCTGTGCGCCACTGATTCGGAAACGATATTGAGCTCCGGGTCGGGCCGCGTCCGTGATCAGCTCGAACCAGCCTTGGTCCCGGCGTTCGAGAGGAATTTGCGCGGAGATGCCCGCGAGGCACAGCTCAACCTGACGCGCGGCGGGCGCCCATAAACGAAACCGCACGGTCGCGTCGTCACGGCACTCCGCGCCGAACGGCATGTTATAGCGGCGCTTCACTCAACTCTTCCTTCTTGCCGTTTCCGCGGCGTTCCAGCAACACGACCAGCGACCGCGACTGTAGAGGATAGGGTGCGCCACTGTCGTAGGTATCGACGGAGCGCAGACCCGCTTCGCGGGAGGTGTCCATCCATGCGGTCCAACGGGTGCCCGGACGAAAGGACGGCAAAGTGAACTGTACATCTTCATGATATGCGTTGAGAAGAACCAGGAAGTTCTCGTCGCCCAGTTTCCTGCCGCGTTCATCCGTTTCGTCTAGACCCTGACCCGAAAGAAACATTCCCAAACAGTGAAGCGATCCGTCGTGCCATTCGTCCTCGCTGATCTCATTGCCGATGGGGTTTAGCCACAGCACATCCTTGATGTTTGCGCCTTTAATCGGTCGGCCTTGGAAAAATCGCCGTCGGCGGAACACGGGATGGCGTTTGCGCAAGTTGATCATGCGTTGAACGAATGCTAGCAGGTCGCGATCCTGCGGTTGAAGATTCCAATTCAGCCAGCTGATCGGATTGTCCTGGCAATAAGCGTTGTTGTTTCCCATCTGCGTGTGCCCGATTGCATCTCCCCCGTAGAGCATCGGCACGCCCTGGGACAACAGCAGCGTCGCCAGCAAGTTCCGTTTCTGCTTGGCGCGCAGTGCCTGAATGTTTGGATCTTCGGTGGGGCCCTCAACACCACAATTCCAGCTGCGATTGTCGTTGTTGCCGTCGCGGTTGCCTTCGCCATTGGCCTCGTTATGTTTTTCGTTATAGCTCACCAGATCCTGCAAGGTGAAGCCGTCATGAGCGGTGACAAAATTAACGCTGGCATAAGGCCGGCGACCACTGTGGGCGTAAAGATCGCTGGAACCGGTGATGCGATATGCCAGGTCTCCGACAACTCCTCCGTCACCCTTCCAATACGAGCGCACCGTATCGCGATAGCGATCGTTCCACTCGGCCCAGCCCACGGGGAAATTTCCAACTTGATATCCGCCTTCGCCCAGGTCCCAGGGCTCGGCAATCAGCTTTACTTGGGAGAGCAGTGGATCCTGGTGAATGATGTCAAGAAATGCGCCCAGGCGATCGACCTCGTGAAGTTCGCGGGCGAGAGTGGCGGCTAAGTCGAAGCGAAAGCCGTCCACGTGCATATCGAGAACCCAGTAGCGCAGGCTGTCCATGATCAGCTGCAAAACCCGCGGATGCCGCATGTTCAGCGTGTTTCCCGTGCCAGTGTAGTCGGTATAATAACGCGGATTCTCGGGCGCGAGGCGGTAGTAGGCGATGTTGTCGATGCCCTTTAGCGAGAGCGTGGGTCCGAGATGATTGCCTTCGGCGGTATGGTTATAAACGACATCGAGAATCACTTCCAGACCCGCTGAATGCAATGTCTTGACCATAGTCTTGAATTCGCGGATGGAGTGAGTTGCCATGTACCGTGGCTCGAGGGCGAAAAATCCGATAGAGTTATATCCCCAATAGTTACGCAAGCCCCGCTCGACAAGTTGGCGGTCGTCCACGAAACTGTGGACGGGCATGAGTTCGACCGAAGTCACTCCCAGGCGCGTGAGATATTCAATGACGGGAGCCGTTGCCAGACCCGCATAGGTCCCACGCAACTGAGCAGGGACGTCGGGGTGGCACATGGTGAATCCTTTTACATGCAGCTCGTAGATCACCGTTTCGTGCCAGGGGATCCGCGGACGGGCATCTACCCCCCAGGTGAAGGCGGAGTCAATCACACGGTTCTTTGGCATCCCAGCGGCGTCATCTCGCCGGTCAAACGAAAGATCTTCTTGCTTGTTTCCGACTCGGTATCCGAAGTGCGAGTCGCTCCAGCGGATCGCTCCCTGAATCTGTTTTCCGTAGGGATCGAGCAGAAGCTTGTGATGATTAAATCTATGCCCTTCCTCCGGCGCGTACGGGCCGAACACTCGATACCCGTACAATTGACCCGGACGTACCTCTGGCAGGTAGCCGTGCCAAACCATGTCCGTTTGCTCAGGAAGCGGAACCCGAATGATCTCTCGTTTGCCCGAAGTGTCGAACAAGCAAAGTTCTACTTTCTCTGCGTGCTCCGAGTAGAGCGCGAAGTTCACGCCCTCGCCGTCCCATGTGGATCCCAAAGGATAAGGCCGTCCCGGCCAGACAATGGGCTGAGGTTGATGGGTCATTTATCTCGCGTTCCTTTGTCGTGTGCTCATCCGAATTTACCCTATGTTCCATTGAACGGCGCGCTCTCAGACCAGAGTTGTCGGTCGTGAGTTGTAAATCGATTATGCGGCAAACAGAATGTGAGCGGCGAATGCAGCAACGAAGGGTAGACCCTGAAAGTAGTGGTCGAGAGCCAGTCCGATCCTATGCTGTTCTGGCGCCGCGCACAAAATGAAAAATCAGTGAAATCGCCGCCAGCGCAAGGAGAATATGAATCAACCCGCCCACAACGTGAAAAACTCCAACTCCTAAAATCCAGGCCAGCAACAATAGTATGAAGAAAATCGTAAAGATGCTCAAATCCTCCTCCTAATTTGTAGGTGCGTAGGCTGAGAGCTTAGTTGCAGGATGCGCGGTCGAGGATGCCCGTCTGGGTGGCATCAAGAACGCATCCCTGTTCAGTCCGCCTGGCGGTCTTTGTGGCCAAAATCTGATCCAAAGTGAGGCTCTGACTTGGTGCCAGTAACTTTAACTGGCAGTTCGGTTCCGGCTCCGTTTTTGCTAAAGAAGGGATCTGCGGGTTTGAGCAGAATCGACTTCCACCCAGTGACCATGTGCGAGAGTTTTGCGTCCAAACGTGCCTTGCCGTGGAAGTCGAATTGGTTGCCGTCCAGGCTATATTTTCCAGTTAAGTTAACCCGAGTCCCCGGAATCTCGAATTGCAGTTGAGAAAAGTCAATAACGCCGTTCTCCAAATTAAATACGCCACTCAAATCGGAACTCACGACGTCACTCACGTCTCCTTTCGCCAGTTTTGGTTTTCCCTGGCTGCGCAGGCTGAGCGCGTCGATTTTATTCTGAACTTTTTCGTTCGTGAAGTGTGCCTGCGATACGTGAAAGCGGCCTGCCAGCTTCAGACGGTCGGAAAGCACCGGCTCTCCAGGTGGAAGATCAAAACTTGTATTCAGTCGAACTGCGCCGGTCATGACGGGCGGATCTGTCCGTACAGCCAATCTCAGGAGATCCTCGATTCTCCCTTTGGCAATCGTGACATCAAGCTCCACACGATGCCCATTCGGTTCTTTCATCCGCACCACAGAACCGCTCGCCGTCAACCACGTGTTTAGAATTGTCGCCTTTACCGGCTGAAGGTAGGTGTCCCCATTGGTTCCGTCTACAATCGCATGAAAGTCGGTATGCAAGGGGACCGGTCGTCCGCTGATCGCAATGCGAAAATCGGGAGTGTCGGTCGTGCCGTTCACAACTATATTGTCGAGATCGCCGGCGTACTGACCTGTCGAGGACAAGATTCCGCCAATACCCTTGATCGTGCTCAGATCCGCGTTGCTGAATGAATACGTGCCACGCACTGGAGTATCGCGGGGGCTATCTGCCTGCCACGGCCCAAAGAGGCCGCTCGATGCGATATTTCCAACTGGCTTGGGATTAATCAGTTTGGCATCGAAGTGCAAGGGCTCGCCGGGTCCGATGCTCGTCATCCTCAAGCTTTGGATGTCAAATTCAAGAGGAAGCTTGCCGGGCTTCGAAGTGTTGATAACCAACGCTGCTCCGTCGCATACAAACTTATCGACTGTGATTTTAATCCTTCCGCCTTGCGGTTCCATGTTCTTCATTTGGTCGCGCTGTCCCCTAGGCGGCAAATTCAACGACAGCCCTTTCACGTAGACGGTGTCGACATGCATGGGAGAGCGAAAAAGACCCATCAGGCCGGTCCGAAAGCGGAATACGGCTACGCTAATAATCGGCTGAATTCCTGGCTGATGAGTGTTGGGGTCAGTCTCTCCGAAGAGTCTGAGGCCCTCGCCAGAAACCTGGAAGCCTCGAAGCAGTGAGACATGGAATCGGTCGAGTTGGACCTTAGTATGGAAGCGAGCAGATAGCGTTTCAATAACGCGTTCCCGCAGAATCGGTTCTGCACGAGAGATGAGAATCGCCCCCAGCGCGCCGAGGATGGCGGATATGAGCAGAACAATTCCGAAAATCCGGCGCCAACGCTTCCGTCGCTCATGCTCAGCGGGCGAATCGTCTTTATGATCTGGCATTCGTAGCCCGTACGTAATTTATGCTTCTGATGTACGAGGCACAATCGGGAAGAACCTTAGCATTGCATCGGAAAAGTTGCAGGGCGACCGCCCAAATATTTGTCTAAGTCGTGAAAGGGTACGCTAATGTTTTCTCAGAACTAGGCGAACTCCATCGCCTAACCAGGCTCCGGCGGGACGCAGCCAATCAACATAATCACAAATAATGTTAGTCATCGTTTCGCACACAGTCGCAGACCTTACTGCAGTTCTGAAGCTCATTGAAACCCGTTTCAACCTGCAGCGGAAACCCGTTTCAACCTGCAGGCGCTTGCTAAGCGGGACGCCGCCCCGATGGATATGGCTGAGTTCTTTAGTTTCAGCGACCTGGTCTGGTTGACTCCTCCGACGCCGGCGGCTCAAAACACTGATGGTGCCTGCTATCTGAACAAGTTGCCTAGGGGGGCGGCGAAATTCAGAGCAACCGTTTGCGCACTATCGGCCTCTGAACATTGGCATCTATGAGGCTCAAACGTGACAACAGCGGGTCGGGGGTCGTGGCGCCTCTTAACGCATTTCCGTGGTGGCGCGGCGGTCTGTTTATCGTGGCAATGTGTGTATCTCTCGTCGCAATAAATGTTCAAGTCGCGGGTCAAACTCCTTCTTCGGCTCCTGCTCCCTCTGCAGCACCAGGGGCCGCGCAGCCGGCCCAGGCTCCCGGCGCTCCAGCCCCGATTCAGAGCAGTGGGTCGACCAGCACACCCCAGGCGCAGCCTAGCGACTCTGCCCCTGCCGATGGTCAGGACACTGTCTTTGTATTCAAGAAGGAAGTGCAAGAGGTAGCGCTGCACGCAACTGTCGTCGACGAGCAGCGGCGTCTGGTCACCAATCTCGATCGCTCGGCATTCGTCGTGTTCGAAGACGGGGTGCGACAGGCGACGACCTCGTTTCACCGCGACGATGTTCCGGTAGCAATGGGGATCGTGATCGACAACTCCGGCTCCATGCGCGAGAAGCGAGACAAAGTGAATCAGGCTGTGCTCAACCTGATTCGAGCCAGCAATCCCAATGACGAAATCTTCGTCGTCAATTTCAGTCAAGATTCCTATCTCGATCAAGACTTCACATCCGACATCAATCTTCTTCAACAAGCCCTGCAGAAAGTTTCTGCGCAAGGCAGCACCGCGCTCTATGACGCCATCGTCGCATCCGCTGTCCATTTGAAGAACAACCCCCGCATCGAACGCAAAGTTTTGCTTGTGATCACCGACGGCCGGGACAATGCGAGTCAGGAAACGCTGCAGGAGGCGACTCGCAGATTGCAGGAGCAGAATGGCCCAACCGTTTATGCCATCGGGTTGCTCAGTGACGAGCTTCAGCAATCGGGAACCGGTGCGCTGCAGAGTCTTGCCGACAGCAGCGGCGGCGTTGCGTTTTTTCCAACGAGCCTGGACGATGTAGACGGCATCACTCGAACCGTGGCGCGCGACATTCGCAGCCAATACACCATTGGCTATAAGTCAACGAATCCGAATCAGAATGGCGGGTACCGGAGAATTCAGGTCACCGCGCAGGCGCCGGGTTATCGCAATCTGACCGTACGCACTCGAAGCGGATACTACCCCGGTGAGGCTGTGCACTAAAAGCTGTGCACTAAAAAGGATAAATTCAAATTCCCGGCGTTCTTGTACGATGCTCTCCCTTTAAGCAGGAGCGAAAATTGAGATATGTCGCGCCACATCAAACTCGTCGTTTTCTCATTCGCCATGCTATGCATGGCAGTGACATGTGGTCGGGCCGCGGCCGCACAAACGGACGCTATTCTTCAACGCTCCGGCGGCCAGTCTCCGGTTGCATATGTGTACGTATCAGGCGCCAGCAACGAAAACACGAAAGCTTTTGCTGCCGCCTCGGATGGCAGGTTAACCCCGGTGTCAGGTTCGCCATTCCATACTGGTTACGTGACGAGTATGGCAGCAAGTGGAAAATATCTTTTTGTCGCTGACACGGTTTACATCTATTCGTTTTTCATCGGTTCTGATGGCGCTCTCAAACAGGTCGCTTCGATCAACGCGCAACAGTACAACCCTGGTAATTACGGCGGTCCAGGTATCTTGTTCCTCGATCGCGCCGGCACAACCCTGTATGACACGGACTTCTATTGCTGTGGGGACGACGATGCCTATCAATTTTTCAATATCTACGACCCCACGGGCGAGCTGAGCTATCTTGGAGTAACTCCCGCGACGTGGTCTTACTGGGAACCGCTTAGCTTCATTGGCAACAATGTGTACGCATACGCGTCTGAGTGTAGTGAGTACTCGGCGATCTTCGGCTTTCAGCGGAACAGCGACGGAACGCTCACGCAATTGAACATCAACCCATCGGTACCGGCTGCGCCAAAAGGATATTACTATTGTCCCAATTTAGCGGTCGCCGATCCCGCCAATCACGTGGCTATCGCGCTCACGCCAGCCCAAGGATACGAACCTTCGCAATCAGCCCCGCCGCCACAGCTCGCGAGCTACACCTCCGATGGCTCTGGAAACTTGACCACGAAGAGCACTCGTTTCAATATGCCTAAGACCGCGGTCAAGAGCGTAACTGATATTGGAATTTCGCCTTCCGGCAAGCTTATTGCGGTTGGGGGGACGGCGGGGCTACAGGTATTTCATTTCAATGGGAGTAAGCCGATTACGGACTATACCGGACTGCTTATCCGCGACCAGGTGGATCATTTCTCCTGGGACAATGACAATCATCTGTACGCCATTAGCAAGTCGGCCGGAAAGTTATTCGTATTTACGATCACACCGACGAGCGTCAGCCAGGCCCCTGGCTCGCCCTACAAGATCAACGCGCCGCAGAATATCGCCGTTCTGCCCAAGTAACGCGCGCGGAGAACATCCGGTAAAAGATCAGCTCGCTACCAGATTCCTTTATCGCTTCCCGTGATCTTTTGGCCCACTGCTGCCGCGGTTGCCAGGCACGGCAATAAAGTGAGTCGAGCGGTATTCTTTAATTCTCGATGGAGCAGGAAGGTTGCGAGTTGCGACGCATAGAGCGTTGCGGATTCCGGCATGATCGGGACGCGCAAGAAATCCCGGCGGAAGTGAAGTTTGTCGCCACCGAAGCGGGCCGATGCTTTCACGAATTCGGGCAGATCGAGAGCTTCGCCTGCATAGTGCCTCACGTAATCCGACACAATCACAAGATAAGTGGCCACGCCTTCCCATATGCCCGCTGCTCTCGCCGATGCGCGCAAGTCTTCGTAATCGACGGCACCGGTTTCACAAAGCTGCGAACTATCGACGATGTCACACAGCCTGAAATAGAAATGGCGGTACATGCGCTGCAAAGTGGAAATCATTAGCCGGTCTGAGACAGCGGGTACCCGAAATATGTGATTTCCGACGTGCACAGAACGGGCACGTCTGGCCAGTGAACTGGCTATGACAAGCTGTTCTCCGGTCTGCCCCAGTCGACCCATGTGAATCTCGACCGCTTCGGGCAAGCCAGGGATTACAAAATTCCATTTGTTGGCCAGACGGTCTCCCCAACTCCGCGGCGCGACGTGCGCATCGAAGTATTGCTTCATAAGGCCGATCACAACGGCTGGCTTTGTACTTGTGTACAGATCCAAATCACTGCCAAGGTCTGGCCAGTGATCGAGAGATTTGATTACGGCAACATCGCGTCCTTCTAATTCGAACGTACAGCAAATTTTGTGCAGGAATGAAACCGCGTTTTCGATGCGCGCCCGCTCAGCCCTGATCGCGGTCGCGGCCCACTCCGCCCTGCGCCAGTCGCCAGCGATCTCTGCGATGCGGAGAAAGACCTCAAGTCCGCGCATTACCACGTGATTCGAGTTGGCGAGGCCCAATAGCTCATTGAATTCTTCCTCGCTGATTGTTGTGATATCCAAGTCTCGGTTGACGGTTGAAAATGATGCATCGCCAGCGAGAACAAGCTGGGAAAGAATGGTCAGCGATTTGCTCGAACCGAAGGAAGAAGTCGTTTTTGTGGTCATATGTGGTGAGAATCCATAGGTGCTATTGAGGTGGTTGTGACGCTGGCGCTTGAGAAGCCGACGGCGGTGGGGCGACAGAGGGTTGCGGCGCAGGCGATGGTGCCGATTCCACTACAGGCGTGTTGTCACGGTGCTTCAGTTCGACGGGCCCGGGATGTTGTTGCCTCGCGTGGTCCTCCTCTGCAAGCTTGCCGTCCACTTTCTGGTCACTATCGGCCGCGACCGCAGTCAGGTTCATTCCTTCCGCAGACCGTCGAGTTGCGAGTCCAACGCGGACATTAGCATCCTCCGCTCTGCGCGCTTTTTCGTAGAAAAAGTCGGCTGTCTCGAGATCGCCGTCCATCTCGGCCAGATAACCAATATTGTTCAGCGAGAATGCGCTGTTCGGATCCAACTGGTAGGCCTGAAGAAAATCTCGTCTCGCCGCAGGCAAATCATTGTGATTCGTTGCGGAGACGCCACGCACGTTGAGTATGGCAGCCCGTGCCTGTGCAGTAGATCCATTTTGCATGCGCTCCTGCACTTTTCTGGCGCTATCGGCGGCCATCTCGCTGACGGGTTTTCCTCTCCATGCCCGGTCCAAGGTGACAATGGCGGCTTCAGTGGAATGCGAATTAGCGGCTGCAGTGTAATACTTGAGGGCCTCGTCGTAGTCGCCGCGAGACTCCAGGGCAACTCCCATATTGTTTAGGGTGAAAGGACTTCGCGGATCAAGGTCCAGCGCTTGCTGCAGAACACTCTTAGCTTCCAAAGCACGCCCCTGGGAGAGAAGCCGAATCGCTTCGATGTTCATGCGATTGACCTGCATGGGCACATCTTTCAGATTGCCCAATGCATCCCTCATCGGTTTTCCTTGCAGTTGTTTCGCGCTCGTACTGTCGATAACTGCGTCGGTGGATTGTTCCGATGCCAGCGCATATAGCTTTTGGGCGCGCTCCAACTGGCCCTTGAGCTCGGAAACGTAGCCCAAGTTGTAGAGCGTGAATGGGTCGGCGGGATCGAAAAGATAAGCCTGATAAAACAGCGTTTCCGCCTTCTCGTACTGCTGTTTCTGAATTGCCTCAACTCCTTCGCGATTCAGACGCTGTACCGGCGTGAGATGGCTTCGTTTTGGGAGGTTCAGGGTGATGTCGCCCGCCAAAGCGTTCTGAGAGACACAGCTTGCGATCACAAGAACTATTGCGAGTAAGCTGAGCCGTTTAGCAGACATGTCTCCCAATTCCTTAAGCTCGAAATTGGATGCGCCTGAGTGCACGGCGTTGCCCGCTAAACCTGACATTCTTATGGTGAAAATAAGTCTTGAGGCCACTTTTCGTTAGCAGACACCATCCAACGGACGGCAGAAATTAAAGCGGTAGGTAAGGTGTCCTATGGGTCGTTTTCTACTTGTAGTCATTCTCAGCGGCGTAGCCTTTGCGCAGTCAGCTTCGCCGTTAGACTCAAAGTCAGCCCAAGATCCGAGCGATCAGTTTGCATCCAAGTCGGAAGGTGCTTCGGTTGTTCTGCCCGCATTGCCTGCGATGCCAAAGGGTAGGAGCACCGTCATTGGTGGGGCGATTCGCGATGTGGATGGCGTCCGTGATCAACTTACGCTGAGTGTCTTTGGCGCGCGAACCATGAAGATTCTTTTCGACGAGCGTACCCAAGTCTATCGCGACGGGCTTAAAGCCTCCCTGCATGATCTGCGTGCTGGCGATCATGTCTCGGTTGAAACGATGTTGGATGGAACGACAATCTTTGCACGCAGCATTCACAAGTTGTCGCAGTTGCCGGAAGGGGAGTGTCAGGGGCAGGTCGTGAGTTACGATCGCAGTAATGGTGACCTCATGGTGCGTGATCCACTCTCCCCTGAGCCCATTAAGCTTCGCGTTTCTTCCGCAACTACGATTTCCCAGCAGGGCCAGCAGTCTTTGTCCACCAATCTAAGCCCAGGGACGTTGATCTCCATTCATTTCCAGGCCGACGACTCCGGCAAGAACGTCGCCCGTGACATTGCCGTGCTTGCCTCTCCGGGGAGTGCATTCGTTTTCACTGGGAACGTTGTGTTTCTTGACTTGCATTCCGGTCAACTGGCGCTGGTCGATCCGCGTGACGACAAACGATACGAAATATCTTTCGATCCCGATCGCTTTGCTATTGGCCGCGACGTGCATGAGGGAACTGATGTCACGGTCACGGCAAACTTCGACGGTGTCCACTACTCTGCGAGCACAGTTACCGTGAATCAGCCCGCCAGCAAGTAGCCTTTTCGATTTCCCAGTGTCATTTCGAGCGCCCGGGATCATCCGCGATGCGGAATGATCGTGCGAAGTCGAGAAGTCTGCTTTCTCGTTCCGCCGACCAACCAGCAGGTTCCTCGGTTTGTTCTGAATGACCGAAACGTGATGAGGATTACGGAAGCTTATTCAGATAGCACGGCCCGTTTGTAGGCTGAACCGGCGGGGTCGGCGGGGTGCTCCATGGCACATCGGTAAAGTCAAAAAATTCTGTCATATCCATCTGCGCCGCGTCCCGTTTAGTGAGGCTGGGCAGATTGAAGCGAGTTTCAACCAGCTTGAGCCATGCCGTGTAATCGGCGACAGTGTGCGAGACGTAGTTCTTTTTGCTGAACGGCGAAATCACGATCAGCGGAACTCGATAACCGGTATAAACGAAGTCGCAAGTTGGCCCGGTACCCTTCGTGCAGATGTCTCCGGGCATGAGATCCGACGGCTTTATGCCGTCCGGACTGACAGCGGGTTGCGGTGGCACATGATCGTAGAAACCACCGAACTCATCGAAGGTAAGAATGAACACTGAATCCTGCCAAGACGAACTCTGCATCAGGGCGTTGATCAGCGTCGAAACGTATTGCGATCCAAGCTGCACGCTTCCGCCAGGCTCGCCATCGTCCAGACCAGGATGTTCGTCGAGTCCGCTGTCGAAGCCCGGATCAATGAATGCCACCGACGGTAGGCCGTCGTTCGCCACGTCGCTAAAGAACTGCGAAACCGGCACGATGTTTGTCGGATACTTGCTGGCCACGGTGAACATGTTGATCGTACTATCTTGTGTCGGCGGCGTTGCATGGGTCAGGTCTGTGACGTAGACCTTCCACGTAACTCCGGCGGCCTGCAGCAAATCGAAAATGGTCTGGTTGGATAACGCAGACGTTGGCGGATAGACGTGCCCGGCCGAAGTGGCAGCCAGCATGTAGAGTCGATTAGGCTGGGTTCGCGACATTACCGGCGAAAACCAACGATCAGACGTAGCGAAGTTCGATGCCATGAAATAGTAGTAGGGCAAGTCCGCCCCATCGTAATAGGCCATGGCACGCACTCCATTCACGTCGGTAAACGGCGGCTGATTGGTTCTGGCGTCGTGACCCGCGGTCCATACGAACCCATTCAGACTCGGGGCGGAGAGCGGATCGGCAAGGTTCCAATCTACGTGGTCTTCGTTCCATGAGGGACTCGGGTTTTCGACACACATCGAAACCATGGAAAAAGATTCGACTTTTGGACTCTCGCCGCCGATCGTGCAGTCATTCGGAGGAAAAGGGAATCTTGGGTCGCAGCCTGGATTCGTCGGCACGGGACCTTGAAGCGGCGCCGCACCGGAAGTTGGATTGAATTGAGGCAGCCCATCGAATGATTGATCAGGAATAGCATTGGCGGCCCAGTACTGGCGCATGGTTCCGAAGTAGTGATCGAAACCACGGTTTTCCTGGGCCATGAAAATGATGTGATTGATGCTCTGCAAACTGCTGTTCTGGTCGATTGGATTTCCAACCAGGCCTCTGCATCCGCTCAATACCCCCGCCAATCCCAACAGCGATAACAATCGCAGCCACCGTCGCTTGGCTTTGCTATCGTCCACTCGAGCTATGACTTGGCGATGGAGCATTGCGGGCGAACTTGAGATGTTTTCCACACGGGAAGCGTTGGCCCGAAATCCGCGGACGGCGCCGTCAACTTGGCTTAGGGACGCTCGCAGCGCTTTGCGCCGAAAGAGAAAAGCGATGCAAGTCGTTGGGGGACAATTTCTTAAGAATTTCCGCCAGAATTCGATCTGCTGCTTCCTTGATCGGAAGGGGAGCAATGATTTTCATGCCGCCGCCCATTTCGCTCAGGGTTAAGTATGCGGCACGACATTGAGAAAGAAACTCGACCGGATACTCAGGCTTACGTTCTCGCGCTCGCTTCGGATCTGCATCCAGCAAATACGCGATGTCCGGCTGCGGAGTCATCGTTAGTAACACGCGGGCATAGAACTGCGAGATTCCACCGCCGAGCGCGAGGTTCGCAAGTTCGTCGTGGAGGTATCGATCGAAGACGATCACGTCGGCGCCCGATCTTCGTTGTTTCATCACGACGAAACCAAGCGAAATCGCGTCCAAAAAGTAAAGTGCAAATCTTACTGCGGCCATGTACCAGGACCTTACATTCTTGTCCCGGCGGTTCACTGGCCTATCCGGTGCTCCGACGCCTTTCTCTCCTTTGAATAAGGTGTGGCCGCTGAACTCGCGGACGCCAGTGAGCATGGCGACGTTGTCCCAGAAAGCGAGCAGGGAAACCCGGAAGCCCGCTTGCCTCAGACGATCAACGAGGATTTCAATCTGTGTGCTTTTACCGGCGCCGTCAATACCCGAAAAGCTTATAAGCAGAGTGCGCCGATTTCCGGGTACGGCAGAAGTTTCTCTTGCCATGGTAGCTATCGAGCGCCCGGTGGCCGGCTAGGACTGCCGGCGGAGAGTGCCGCAACCGTACCGATCGCGACTCCCACGCCGACCAGTGCACCGACTTTGATCAAGATTGCCCGCGTCCGCCTTTGCTTGGCCGGCGCAATCGCGGCCCCGGCGGGATTAGACGCTGCCACCCCTGTGCTCTCGACAGACTCCGCTGCAGCCGTGCCGACTGGCTCTTGGGTTTGCGGCTTCGAAGATGACTGTTGAGCATTAGGTGACAAATTCTCAGCGATCGTTTGCGAACGCATTGAACCTGGACTGTTCGGTAAGGTTGCCGGCTCCGGTGGCACAGCGTTCGTATTCGTCGCGCCACCTCCAGCGTTATTCGACTGATTCTGCGCCGACGAGATCGGTTTCGCCGACTGAGTTGCGCTCGTATCTTGCCCAGCGGCCGCTAGAACTAGAAATGGGACGAGCGACAACACCGCGACACAAGCGATCTTTCTCGTAAGCCAAGGCCCCAACATTCTCATGGTTAGCTCCAACTCCGGCGTCCTCTTCGCACGGATCATTCCTCCATTTCAGAGATCTGTTATGTTGCGCCTTCCGATGCGGAGATTGACGATCCAGGCTCCAGCACATGTTCGAAGGCATAGGCCGGGAGTTGATAAAAACTATTCACCGCGTCGCGAATACTCTCAAAGACTTCGAAAAGGCTATCAATCCGTGTTAATTCCAGAATCTCCGCTGCGGCGGGAGGAAGCGAGGCCAGTTTGACGTCGCCATTTCGCTTCATAGCCTCTTCCAGGCAATGCAACAGCACCTGAACTCCAGCGTTGTCGAGTTCGCGTACTCTCGAACAATCAAGCACGAGACGCGGTCGATCTGCTGTCAAGGAAGGCTCTACTTCGCAAAAAAACATGCGGCTTTGTTCCAGGCTTAATTTCTCGGGCAATTGCTTCACCACTACGGGTCTTCCAGCTATCATGTTCTCCATCCGGGGCCCTAAAAATGCCACTCTCCCAACTGGAAGCAAAAAGTGGCTAGTACACACTGTCTAATTTAATTTCGCCGCGGCGCGGGGTCTATCCGGTGCTACCTGTAGAGGGGACTAAGGTTTTCACTAGTACGAAGGTAGGAGGAGCCTCTAAGAGCTTTGCAAAAGGCGATCGAGTTCAGCTTGGGCGTCGTGTACCAGGTTGGCCAGCCGGTTTGCTCCGTACCGGCAAAGTGTAGCGAGATTTGTCTCATACCAGCAACACTCCGCCATTCTGGGTGAGAGTCCGCAGAAGAACTTGAACTTCTCCATTGTCTCCGGCTCTGCCAGCGTGGCCGCCACCAGCCGATGGTTTCCGTCGAGGATCGTCAGCGGTTCGCTCTCATTAAGGCCAATAAGAACTACGGCTCCGGGGTGTGTATCCTGGCAGAGCCAATCACGAAGCGCAGCAATCTTCGATAGGAATGCTCTTACCGCGACGTCGCGGCTGCGATACGTGCGAATACGTTCGGCCACAGTATTGATGGCAAAATTGCCTCGAGCGAGTTTACGCCACATCGCGCGCGGGAATACTCGAATCTGGGCCAAATCGGTAGGCCGAATTTCGACTTCAAACCATTCCGTTCCACTAGGCAGCTCTCTCCACAATGGAAGATGTCGAATGAATAACAGGGCCCGTCGCTTTGCATTTTCAGCAGTGTCGTCGAGATGAGGTTTCATCACAAGTTCACGGAGGGATTCTTGGTACTCCTCGAAGGCGGAGTTTTCAAAATCGCTCTTCAGAAATTCAGCGATGACTTCGTCCTCTGAGGCGCGCCGGATTATTCTTATCCCGCGACCTGCTGGATTCACTTGTGCAATCTCGGGACTAATGAGTGTCTTCCATAGGAATGGCACCGCGAGAACGATGAGAAGAACCAGCATCAGCACAAGCTGGATCCAAATCACCTCTTGCAGCGACGAATGGAAACGGCAAATGCCCGCGACCAGTACCCCACTGAAAGCCAACTGTACCCAACTGGTGTTCGCGATCTTGTAGGACATCTCATAGGCAATAATTACGACGCTTAGCGAATAGATAACAGTCGTGGCCGCGTAAAGCGCAAGTAAGTATGGAAGACCGCCTTTGCTAGCGATCGCGAATTGCGACCCGAAGAGAGCAGTCCAAATCCAGGCCGGGGCCAGTCGCAGAGCGATGGCGATCACCGAGCCGATTCCAAACACCAGCAGCAGGGAAGTCACGAGGACGCTGTGATCTTTTCTCTGCTCACTGCGAGTGCCCGCCATAACTGGAAACATCGTGTTTATGATCGCCGAGGAAAACGCGAAGACCACCCGACCCACCAGAGCCACAGCGGCATACAGTCCCGCCGAGGTTGGAGGGAAGAAATGTTTGACGACCTCAATATCACAATTGTTGATGAGCACTTGGCCGGCGAAGAAAACGATTGCCTGCAGAGCTTCACGGAAGGCATCGGGCAAATGTAGTTCGCCGGAAACGCCAGGCGCGAGTTTGGGTGCGGCCGCAAGATAGGCGACCGCAACCCCGGCAGCGTTGGCCGCGATCACTCCTCGGACGCCGAAGCCCAGCCAAATAAGGAGCAGAGACCCGCCGAGTCGGACCAATCCTTCCAGGACAAGATTGTGGGCCAGACGGTGAAAGCCGTAAGCGCCTTGAATGTAGCCACGCCGGCTTCCTAATGGAACGTAAAAAGCTACTCCAATCGCGAGCAGGACAACGAGGATTGGACTGGGTAAATTCAGGTAGCCAGCTATGGCCTTCTGAAACATCAACAACAGGAACGCGACAACGATCCCGCACTCCCACGCGCTTTTGTGGAATCCTCGATAGGCTGTGCTTTTTCCTTCGAGAGAGCTCTGTTGCGCTATGACCTTAGCGGAAACGATCTGGAAAGACAGCGTGACGGCCGATATCAGAATAAGGAGTGTATAAACCGCCGTAGCGTGACCAAATGCAGTGGGGCCGAGAAATCGGGCGATCGCGATGTTGTAAGCGAAATTGATCGCTGTCACGAGCCCCGAGCCCGTGAGCAATATGAAACTTCCCGAAAGAACGCGGGCCTGTAGAGTCTTCGATTCCAGGTTCGAACTACTCACCACGTTCTTGGGGCTCCAACCAACTAAACCGTGAACACTAATAGGAATCAATTTCGGCCTCGCAGCGCTCGGCGCTTGCTACTGCGAAACTCTGCACCACGGATGCTTCTCCCTGGCAGCCTTTCTGATGCGGTAAGTCGCAATCAGGCTGCTTGCAAACCGATAGGTAGATCATGACTTGCGAGGGCGACAACCGATGGCCTGGATATCGCCTCTAACCATAACCATTCCTTATTATGCATCGCTACCGGGTGAGTTGCGCATTGGTCTTCGTCGTGCTCCTCCAGGGCTGCACCCAGCCTGGCTTGCGCCAGACGCTAAATCATGGTGTTCCGGTGATCGATGCTTCACCTAAGATTCTGGCAGTGTACGAACCATGGTTTGGGCACCCCAGACACATCTCCGTCGGATATTCGTCGCAAGATCCTGTCGTGATTCGCAAACAGATTGATCAGGCCAAGACTCTAGGAATTTCTGGATTTGTTGTGGACTGGTACGGTGATCGCGAACCCTTTATCGATCGCAGCTACGCCTTGATTCAAACCATCGCGGCCGAAAAAAACTTTCGTGTTTCGATGATGTACGACGAGAGCGATCCAGAAAACGGCGACGCCACGGATGACACTCTTGCTGCGTTTAATAAGTTCAGCGGGACCTATCTTTCATCGAACGCGCCGGGCCGCCAGGCCTATCTCACATACAACGACCGGCCAGTGATTTTCATTTTTCCTAAGGGAGGACACACCGACTGGAGCCGAGTGAAGGAGGTAACTGACAAATGGAATCCGCCGCCTGTGTTGATTTACGAGGATCAATCGACTCCTTTTGCATCTTCCTTTGACGGTTTTTATGCCTGGATAAACCCCGGAAAGAAAGGGTGGGCTGCGGATGGCAGCAACTGGGGAGAAGAGTACCTCACCGACTTCTACCGAAAAATGCAGACCAAATATCCCGACAAGATCGCTGTCGGAGGGGCTTGGGCCGGCTTCGACGACAGTAAAGCCTCGTGGGGCCTTGACCGGCACATTTCTCAACGTTGTGGCGACACCTTCACCGATACCATGAAATTGTGGCGGCAAAACTCCAGCGACCGGCCATTGCCCTTCTTATTGATTGAAACCTGGAATGACTACGAAGAGGGAACGGCAATTGAGCGCGGATTAGCCAAATGCGCGACCGACGTACCACAGCGGCCGGGAGAGTAAATCCTAGGCTACCCGAAATGCCCTCTCCCGATCCCCTTCCGAGCGGCCGATACCAATCTGAGCATTACTTAACTGCGAAGCATAGTACACCTTATTAATGATCGATAGCGGCCGGCTGCGAACCTCGTCGTACACGCGTCCAACATACTCGCCAAGCACACCGAGGCACAAAAGCAAAAGGGCTCCCATCAAGAAAATCGCGGCAGCCACGCCGTAGCCTAAGGAGGTCACCGGGCTGTTCGAAAAGATGCTCAAAAGCCCAAGAATAGCAGCCAGAGACGTTGAAAACCCCGCCACCACGAAACTCAGCCGAAGCGGTTTGTAGCTGAAACTGGTGATTGCGTCCATCGCATACTTAATTCGACTTAAGAACGTCAGCTTACCTTCTCCACTTGCGCGGTCTTGCCGGTCGTAAAGAACGACAGCCGTGCTGTAGCCGACCCAGGCCCGCAGCCCAGGGAGATAACGGTTGCCCTCACGTAAAGAGTTGATCGAATCAACAGCTTGTCGATCGAGTAAACCGAAAATCCCCGCATTGAGTGGGATGGGAAAATCGGAGAGCGCGCCTAGCACGCGATAAAAAAGAGGGAACAGTTTAGCCAGAACTTTGCGCCGTTCTCGTCTGCTTCTCCGCACAGCGGTTACAACCTGCGCGCCACCGCGCCAGGCAGCCACCAATTCCGGCAGAACCTCGGGCGGATCCTGGAAATCGCCGTCCATTAACACCACCGCATCGCCGCGTGCCATCTGCAATCCAGCCGAGATCGCACCCATATGCCCCCAGTTGCGCGAGAGGTCCACGACCACCACGTGCGCGTCCTCGAGTTGCATCTCCCGCAACAAGAGCAGAGATGAGTCCCGTGAGCCATCGTTTACGTAGACTGCTTCCCAAGTCTCGCCAACTTCCTTCATCGCATCGGCTAAGGCGGCGTGAAATAAACGTATGAGTTCCTCTTCGTTGAAAATAGGTACTACGATGGAAATCATTTGGGGCTCCTTGAAAACTATTCTTTCTTCTTATTCGGGTTCCGCCTGCAAGACACGTACCTTCCACCGCACCTCTGTGGGCGTCAGAACTGCAACGTAGCGTGCGCGAACATGCTGCGTTGTCTGGACCTTGTCGTGATCCAGAATTTGCACGTCGTAGGTAACCGTGTCGATCAGTTGAACTGACAGCCCTTCCGGTGAGTAGAAAATCAACTGAAGATCGTGAGCACTGTCTCGATAGCGTGTCCGGAGCCCCAACTTTGTCTGTTCACGCAAAGTGTCCGCGAGCTTCTCTTTGGCAGTTCCCACGAAATCCGCATCAAGCAGGGCCACTTGATTGTCTTCGAAAGCACCACTCAAGTTTCGCCAGGCTTGCAGATAATCACGAATCACAGCCTCCTCGGTCTGTTTTTTCAAAACACGCG
>Ga0070762_10000112_pt1 | contig 27611 bp, 26 predicted proteins | sample HubBroMetageREF2_FD_66726 | JGI IMG/M metagenome (GOLD analysis project Ga0070762, IMG submission 66726) | Reference soil microbial communities from the Hubbard Brook experimental Forest, New Hampshire, USA - Hubbard Brook CCASE Soil... | ecosystem: Environmental > Terrestrial > Soil >...
CGATCGGGGATGCCATTCGACGCTAATTACGCTTGACGAGTAATACGGTATCTATCCCCCTATGCTGCGGCTCGGGCTGTGAGGTAGAGGCCCGAAACCGTACACCCTCGGCTCCAGTGCCCGATCCGCCGGCCCTCGCGAAAAAGCCTGTAAAATATGGGGTTCTCGAGTTGTGCGATCCACGCTCGCGCGTAGTGTATTTTGCATTAGTCGTTTGCAAACAGTCGCACGCGGCGAAACAGCCATATGGCACAACGTTTTTTCACGCGGTCCCGACATGCATGCTCCATGCGCTATGCATTTGTATCTATGGACATCCGCGCTCAACTACTTCTTATTTCGCATAACGTAGGCGGCGATTGGCCTTTGGTGACCTCCTACACTGTCGGTGAGGCGCTCCTCGGCGGTGTGCTTTTTTTTAGCGCGTCCACCATCTTCTCGAAGGCGGGCAGGTTAAGGGGTGGTTCCGGTAGCGCGACGCGCAAGAATAGTGTCCCAAAACGAGATGCTAGATCCTCTAGGTACGGTGAGCGTAAACGAATGCATCGATTCGATTGTGCGTGTTCCGTTACTATATCGTACGGGACGCTCGTCGCCAACGGAAAGGCAATGATCGAGTAACTCATGCCAAAGGCCGCGTTTTCAGGCAGCAGATGGTACTGAAGCATCCTCCCCTTAGCATAATTAGCTGCGTTCTTGACGTGTGCCTTTCCAAAGGGGACTAAGGGTGCTACTAGTACGTTATGTTTATTAACGCCGTTTTCGTCTTTCTCCGGCCGAAACAAGTCGCACGACTGCGAAAGCGTAATCACTTTAGTTATAGGCAGAGTTTCGACTTCCGGAGCGTCGTTGCTAAGGAAGCGAAAAGTGGCTTGCAAAAGGCTGAAGTTGGGTAAAATCTGACCTTGGCGTAGCGGGTCTCCCGGCGCTACAACTTCGTACCAGTCATCTGCAGCTTCTGCGTTCACTATTCAGCGTCATCGTCGACGCGAAAAATTGGAAATTCCTTTTCGACTAGCACGCCAGCCGAAAACGTGCTGCGCACAACAGTTGTCCAGGGCTCAGAAGGAACTTGCTCCAGCGCTCTGACAACGCTCGAAAGGCTATCTTGGAAGCCGACGCCTACGTCTGTTATCGCGTCTGAGTCGATCTGTTCAAACGCTGCTCCGATCGAGGTTATCGTCTGCTGCCCCTGTTGAGACGCAGCGCCCTCAATGGCCTCGAAGAGCATTTCCGGTTCAGCGGGCGAATGCTTAGGCCAACTCTGCGGCATGGGTTTCCTTCCACTCTTTTTGAACCTCGGACCTTAGCATGCTCCAGAAGCGCTGCTTCAGGCGACCATGCGCCGCCTCAAACCAATCCAGCCGTTTTGCGACGAACTCCCGGCTGAAAGCGCCTTTTTGGAACGTCAGCTCGGCGCATGTTATTCCGAAAGCTTGTTCCCTCTGCAAATCAGATGGAGGCAGGGGAGCAATGGTGACGGTAGATAGTCCGACGCTATTAGTGTCGACTCTCTTTGTTGCGAAGTCGAGAGGTATGGTGTCACCGCTGATGCCCAGGTCGATGCTCAATAAATCCTGTAGCGCTTGTGGAGTTGGCGCAGGCATACGATTGACGTACGTGAGAGCAAGGCGTTCAACTACCAAGCCAAAGCCGGCCTCTGCGACCCTAGAAAACAGTTCAGTGAACTCTTCCTTAAACTGATGCCAACCTGGATACAGGTAAACATGATAGGTGAGTAAGCGTGGGCCATACTGGATCATTCGCTTTCCATCTTGTGAAGTGAAGCGGTAGGCCGGGCTGTACGGGACGGCGGGTTGGGCGCCGGGTATTTCTGCTGGCACAAGGAAGAACGGAAAGCGTTGATAGTTAGGGAACTCCTTACCGATAATCTCGTACAGCGTATTAGCCCTAAACTCCAGCAACGGCACTGCAGCGAAATTGAACTCTGCAAGCGCTTCGAACAACGGGGTCTTGAAGGGCATGGTCGCTAGTGTTCCGCTCGGCCGCCGGAGCTGCCTTCAGGCGTCAAACCGCTGTCACGCGTCAAAATGCAGTGGCACCGGTTCTCTGTTCTGAGAGAGCGAGCAAGGCGGCCCAATGCCTCGGGTGAGGAACCCGTAAACCTGATCGAATGCGCGAGCAGGCCGCGAGCGACAACCCCGTGGCCTCGGCGATTTCCTTGAGCGGAAAGCCGTCCAGCCTCGGAACAATCTCCCGGCGGAACCACACTTCATCGCGCTTCTCCTCGCCATGCTCGCGTCTCCATTCGCGATTACGCCGATGCCCCTCCGAGATCGCCGCCGCGCGCTTACGGTTCACCTCTGGATCTCGACGCGGGTCGTTACCGGCTGCGGTTTGCAGCGCGAGCGCCTTGCGAGCGGCGACCACCGCCTTACTCGCCTGCGCAACCTTCATCCCCGGAATGCATGCGTCGCAATGCCGGCGGCGGCGCTTGACAACCGGCTCCCCGCAGGCGGCACACGGGATCAGCACAAGACGGAGTGCCTCAGGTTGTGGCGTTCCCCACGCCTTGCTGGCATACGGCCGTGGCTGCGAGGACTTGCGAGGCGTCAGTTGCAACGGCGATTGCGCTGACGTTGGGGCCACCGTTGCGCAGTGCGAGGTTGACGTGCGAGCTACGGCGACCGTTCGAAGCTCCCTGCCTACGGAACCGCGGAACGCTTGTGCGAGGTGCGCGACGATCGGCGCCATAAGCTGCCGCCATTTCGGAAGGGTGAGTGCGAGATCGTGCGTCAGCGGAGCGCGTACACGGCAAACGCCGTTGGAAACCTCGACAAAGTCACGCGAGGTCAAAACGCGTTCTTCCAAGAGATCGAGCACGAAAGAATCGACCGCGGGGCGAATTGCCTCCATCGCATCGAGGGCGAAAGAGTCTCGGTTGCGCTGGTCGGCGTGTAGAACGCCGAGTGTGGGATCGAGACCCGCGGACAGCAGTGCGAGACGCGACTCCGACTCCAGGAGACTATAGACGTAGTTCAAGAGCGCGTTCACGGGATTAGTCGCCGCCCGAGGCGCACCCGTGAGCGTGGACTTTCGGGATTCGTAGCGAGTCCACGCGGCAGGTACGCGAGACAGATCGCGACCGCGGAGACGGATCGGGACAGTCGTCCACGCGTTCCAGTAGATCGCCGCGGCCTGCGCCTCGCACAAACGGACCTCGTCGATCGTGGTCGCGGTGTCGAGGGACGTTCGCGCCGCGTCGAACCCGTGCAGATCGGCAACGTGCCGCCGCACGAGGTTTGCTCGCTGGCCATCCAGCTTCTTAACGATGAGATCGCGTGCGAGGTCCACATCAAGACCGTTGGCGATCGCAAGCGCTTGCGCGCGGCGGATCGGGTGGCCATCGTAGCCGAAGGGCACGGAGTGCGTGAGCACGTCGCCGTTGGCGCTGAGGTGAATGAGGCCGGCGCCGATCGCCCGCAGCCACGCGAGGCTCTCCAAGGTAAGGGTGCCGGTTTTACCGAGTAGCACGAGGCGTTCGAGGCCGGAGCCCGTTCGGTCGATTGCGATGGAGCGGCGGTGCGGACCAATCCCGTCCTCGACGCGCAGCTTGCCGTAGAGCACGCGCAGGCTGATTCCGTAGCCGTCGGCCACGAGGATCCCCGCTCGCACTTGCAGCGGGGGAAATGGAAGCGTAAACTTCTCGTTTAGCATTGGGAGCTCAATCCTCCTGATGCGACGCCTCCGGTCCGCCACTAACGGGCCGGGGGCACCTTTAGCGATTATTCGTGTCTTGTAAGCTCGTCGATATCAACTAAGTCCGCTGGCTGCAACTGCGGCTGCATCGCAAATGGCGAAGGCCGTGGAATCCGTACATCCATCGGTGTGCCCGGAGGCTTATAGAGTTGGACCACGTCCGTGCTCCACGAGCGCCCACCCGCTTCTCCCCAAAACTCGAATGCCGCGAGGCGTGCGTACTCCGTGAACGGTTTACAAGTCGCATTCGCCCAGATGACCACGTATTCGGCGGCGACGGGTCTCCGGTAGTTAAACGGTATCCGTCGATCGTCGAGCTCGTCGCATGCGCGCTGCAAGAGTGGATGAAGGCCGCGTGGCCGGCCCGCCACCCGAATGTTCTCGCGCAGACGTTTTGCTTCTTTGACAAGGGCGTTAGCGGCGTTCCCAAGATCGAAGCGGTATTTTGGCGCTCCCTCCTTGTAGCCATCGCCACGCAGTGGAAAGGCGAGCACGGCGAGCAGGAGCGCCACAGCGATCGGCTTCGGGAGTGTCGCATGCGGGCTTCGTTCCGGGACGTCAACGCTTTCTCGGCTCAGCGAGGGGTCGACGTCTTCGAGCCGGTACGGTGCCTTCATTGAGAATGTGCCGCCAGGCACGATCTCGATTGGAGGGAACTTGACGACGACGGCACGATGTTCGAGCTGACGCCACTCCACATCGATGTAACGATCTTGGAAGTCAGGGATCCCTCGCGGATCGAGCCCCGGCTTATCGCGCCACGGCAACTGAGCTCCCCACGTTATCGGCTCACCTTTCCAGAAGATAACGCCGGTATCGCGCAGCGATCTTAAGTGCGATACGTCTGCTCCGAGCGGGCCCACTGTTCCGCCGCGCGCGTCGTCTTCTTCAAGCCACCGCGCGCCGAGCCAGACCAGGTCGTCGAAGATTTTGATGATTTCCCGGTAGTAGCCGAAACGATCGACGGCCTCGACATATGAGAGGTCTCCAGCCTCACAGATCGCTCGGAGGGTCGGGGGCTCTGGAAGCCGCTCACCTGCGAAGTATTGCCTGAGCCGATTCGAGCTCGTAGTAAAGTCGCGTTCCAAGAGCCGCTTTTGGAGCTCTGTCGCCGTGATCCCGATCGACTCTTCGAGCCACTTGCCTGCAGCCGGCCATTCCTTTGTCGTTAGGAACGTCGGAGGTCGCCGGCCGGTCTTGGGAGCCCGCTGGTCCTGGTCGTACACAATATAAACCTATTGTGGATGTTACGGGGATTATCCTCTTGTGGTATCAAGGGCATATATGTCTACACAACATGTCAGAAAAATCCGAATCTGGCGTTTTTTGGCGAAAAAGCCCCTCCGCGAAGTCGCACGGGAGCTTCGTCTGCCGGCCTACGTCGTTTCGGCAATCGAACGAGGCGAAGTCGCGCCCTCCCCACGCTGGATCAAGCGGTTCGAGGACGTCTACGGCCCAGAGGTTGCGGCCGAACTCTTAGCGCCTGTCGACGCAGTTGAGGCGCTCGGGCCGGCGATCGCGAGCCTCGACAAGTGAGCCGGCGGGTCGACCACCGGCTTGTCATCGAGCTCTTGCAAAATGAAGAGCTCAGCTTTCGCGAGATAGCGCGACGCGCCGGGTGCTCTGATTTTGCGGTTCGGGCCATCGCGCGCAAACTCGAAGGTCCGCCGGATGCACGACCACCCGATGGGTCGCCACCGACAGCGACGGGTTGCCTGATCGCCGTCGCCATCGCGCTGCTCATCTGCAGTGGTCTGTGGTGGGCGAGGCGACACCTTCCGCCGCCGGATGACAGAGCGATGTAAATGAAAAACAAAGAGCCGCATTGGCGTGCGGCTCGTGGGATCGCTACTCTCTATTCGCGCGATTCGACGAGCAACGCGCATTTCCTAGCCGCACTACGAGCGCTGGTGGCTGCATAAATATGGCTCGCGGCAAGAATGGCCGTTGGTCGAAATATCGCAATGCCCGCGATCTGCTTACAGATCTCGAAGCGCAGCGCGAGAAACGCTTGCGCACGCGGCCACGTACGCGGGGCAAGAAAGCGACGAAAACGCGCGCGCTCAATCAGCTCGCACGCAAGATCCGTGCTGCCAAAGGTGCTCTAACCAAAGCTCGGAATGCGATTTCGCGAGCGGCCGCCGAACGAAAGGTGGCTAAATCCACTGCTAAGCTCAAACGCTCTGCAGCCGCCAAGAAAGGATGGGCCAAGCGAAAGGCCGCGCGCCAGGCGACCGCGCACGCGGTAACCTCGCACGCGGAAACCTCGCTCCCTGGCCGCCGCATGCGCTTTCTCGAAGAGCGTGATGGCGTGGCGGTTCGAGTCGAGGTCGCTCCTCCCGACCGCGCCGATCGCTCCGCGATCGGTTCCTACTGGTACGCCGTGGGCGTGTTCCGCGACAACGGCTCGACGACGCTCCTGCGTCGTTTCGAGGATCGGTCGATCTATGATGGCCTGCGGCAAGAACGGCTCCCGTTCGTCACCGATCCGAGCTTGTTGCTCGAAGCGATCGCCGCCGGCTTGACCGATTTTGACGATCTCTACATTGAAAGCAACTGGTCCAGTGCCGCGTGAGCTCGTCGAGGGCGCACCTGGCCTATGCGCGACAACGTGCCCGCAGACGGTTCGGGGATGGACCATGCGCACGGTGTGGGTTGCGCGATGAGCTCACGTTCCATGAATTCGAGGGGCGCGTGTACTGCCGCCGTTGTATGCTGCTCGAACAAGGCTTCCCACCGGCCGAGGACGACCATCCTTTCGGGCGGCGCAACCACCCGCAGACGCATCCTATGGACGCCAACGATCACGCGCGGCTCACGGCGCTTCAAAGCTACTGGCCAAGACGGACGCAACAGAACCCGCGCAGGAGTCTTGTCGTGAAGCGCGCCGCGGGTCTCCGTCGCCTGAACGACTTATTGGCGCTCGCACGCGAGCAGCTCGATCACCTCGAAAAAGAGTTTGAAGCAGAGATTCAAGCCGCGGAGCGATCAGAAGCCAAGGCAGACGAGGCGCGATGACGGGTCTACATGTACCGATTCTGACGCGCGCGTACAACGCACGGCTGGGCACAGCGAAGAAGACGCCGGCAACTGCTTCGTTACCGCAGACCGCGGCCGCCGTCTTCGACGGAAATGTCCTGGTCTACGATACCGAGGAGACCGAAGACGTCGAGCAGCGACTGCTCGCTGGCACCTATCATCTGTACCGTGAGCGCGACCTCGTTGAAGAAGGTGTCTTTTATGCCGACGATCTTCCGCGCGCGAAGAAGGCGCACATTCGTCGTTGGGCTGACAGCCGCGGTCTTGTCTGCTGTTCACAGCGCGATTTCTATTGGGAGAACGTGCATCACATCAGACGCGATGGCGGCTTGCTGGTGGCCTATAACACCCCTTTTGATATTTCGGCCATCATGCCGTTGGCGCGACCGGCGGGAAAACGCAAGGAGAAGGGGCGTTTCCTCGGCGGCTGGACGTTCAACACGACGTGGAAGGGTCGAGACGGGTCCGATCAGCGCTTACGTCATCCACTCGTTGTCAAGCGCCTCAACGCGCACGCCGCCATCTTCGACATTGGCCCGCACGGACGCGCCCTCGATGTGCGCGCGCTCTACTGGGCGCTGACTAATCAAGGCGGCTCGCTCAAGAGCGTCGCCGAGGCGCTGGAGACGCGCCACCGCAAGACCGCGTTGGATACCTATGGCGAGATCTCGGACGAGGCGCTCGACTACGCGCGCAACGATACATGCGTCACGGCCGAATGCTTGTGGATCCTCGCCGATGAGTTCGAGCGCCATCCGATTCCCCTGCATCCCGCCGATGCCATCTCACCCGCAGCGATCATTAAAGCCTACTACCGCGCGGGCGGCATCACGCCGCTGCGCGATCGCCTTACCGGCCTGACGCCTGAGGTTTCGGGCGCGGCCTTTAGCGCATACTATGGAGCACGCGTGGAGGCACCGATCGTTCGCCAGGTGCTTCCGATCGTCAAACTTGACGCGCTCTCCATGTACCCAACCATCTTTGTCCTGCTGGGTCTCTGGTCGTTCGTGATTGCCGACGCAATCGAAACAGACGAGGCTGCAGACGAGGTGCGCGCACTGCTCGACGAGATAACATACGCGGATCTACTCGACCCGGCACGATGGAAGGAGCTCTGCGCGATCGTCGAGGTCGAGCCGGATGGTGACCTGCTTCCCGTACGCGCAACCTACGCACAAGGCCATGCACCAAACATCGGCCTCAACTACCTCCACGCCTCCGAGCACGGGCTGTGGTACGCATTGCCGGACCTGGTGAAGTGCAAGCTCCTCGGCAAGACGGTGCCGCGCGTTCGCCGAGCCATACGCTTTCGGGCCGGCCCGCCAATCGAAAGCCTTGCGTCCATCGATCTCATGAAGACGTTGACCGTGCGGCCGGGCGATGACATGGCGCGACTCGCGATCGAACTGCGCAAGACGATCGCAAAGGACTCAACGCTCTCAAAGGCGGATCGAGATCGGCTCGACAGTTTTTTAAAAGTTCTGGCAAACAGCGGTTTTTACGGAATATTTGCACAGGTAACGAGGGATGAAACCAACGGCTACGACACTGATTACCTCCGCGAAATCGCAAACTGGCGCGATCGCGTCGCGGAGCTCGCGCAGCGTAGCTATGACGAGCGGATGAGCGTAGAGGCGCCGTTTTGGGAGGCGCTCGATGATTGCGGCGGCCACATCGTGCCCGACATCCGCTTCGATGCGCGGCGAAAGCTCTGGGCTCCGGCTGGCGAGTTTGCGGACGTTCCTCGCACGCTGCTGCGGCGAAATCCGAAGCGTCCTGCGTCGGGCAAGGCGTACGGAAACATTGACGAGATAACGCAGCATGTTCGCGAAGTGTTGGGCGATCAGGACATCACGACCAGCTACGTGCTCGACTTCTTCCGAGATCATCCGTGGCCGCCGTCGCGGACGCTGGCGCAGAAGGGCGCGCGTAAAGAACTGCTCGCCGAGCGGCCGGACCCGCCGCGCACGCGCGTCGAGGTGATCGGCCGCGATTGCTATCCGAGCGACGTGCGCTACCCGGAGGATCCGGGTCCGTTTTTCTGCGCGCCGATCGCGACGCTCGTGACGGCCGGCGCAAGGCTCCTCTTGTCGATGATGCAGTATGCCGTCGAGCGCGAGGGCGGCAAGGTCGCTTATATGGACACTGATTCTGCCTTCGTGGTATCAACCGAGGCCGGTGGTCCGGTCGCGTGCCCAAACGGACCGCTACGCCTCGACGATGGAACGGCTGCGATTCAAGCCCTCTCCTGGGACAAGGTCGATGACATTCGCAGCGATCTCGGAGCGCTGTTACCTTACGATCGTGACATCGTCGGCGAGCACATCTTCAAGCTCGAACCCGAGAACTTCGCGCTCGACCCCAACGGTAAGCCCGAGCCATCGCGGCGTGCGCAGCTGTACGTTTATACGCTTGCTGAAAAGCGCTACACGGTTTTCAACCTCATCGATGGCGCCGTACGATTGCGCGACTGCAAGGAACATGGTCTCGGGCTCTATCTCGACCCCAAGGGTGACAAGGAGAACCCCAAAGGCTGGATGTGGGACGTGTGGCAGTGGGAGGCCGAGAAGGCGCTTGGGCTCGATCCCGCCAATCCCGCATTTTTCAACCGTCCGGCGGTGGCACGGCTCGTCTTCTCGACGCCGACAATCACGCGACCTTTTGACGATTTGAGTCTTGGTGCGCGTATCCATCCGTTTCGCTTTATGCTTACGGCCTCGGCACACGCGAAGGACGCGTCACTGCTTGGGATGCGCACCCGCTACGTCGCGCCCTTCGAGAAAGATCCCAATGCGTGGGCGCAGCTGCCGTGGGTCAACCTGTATTCACACGAGCCACTCGCGCGCGAGGCGCGGACGATTGGCCTCACAACGATCGGGCAGTATATTCGCGAATGGGAGGCGCGGGCTCGCGTTGTCAAAATGGTGACGCCGAGCGGCGCGCGCGTAACGATGGAGGCGCGCGGGCTGCTCGTCCCCATGCACGTCACCGCGACAGACGTACTGCAGACCGGCCGCGAGACCGTTGACTCGGAGCCGATCGATCCTGAAGAGATCGACTGGCGCGACGTGCTCGACGAGGGCGGCGCTGGCGAGTCCGCCAGCGCCGCGATGCGCCACCAAGTTTTTATCCCAGAGGATAACTCGGCTGATGATGCCCTGCGTACGGCGATCAAGGAGAGCGACAACGTTGCACGCCTGGCTCGGGAGGCAAACCTCGGCCGGCAAACCGTTTATGATTTCCTAGCGGGCGGCTCTCTGCGTCCGAAGACAAGGAAGAAGATCGAAGCGGCGCTCCGGCGGTTTGGCAGCGGGGGCAATGCGAAAGAGCCATGACTAGGCCGCTTCGGGCATAGGGCGTGCTTCTGAAACGGTGTCCTGGATGCGTTGCAACACGGTTACGAGGTCACGTTTGATTTCGTCCAGGTATTCCGAGATTCCATCGAGGTGACTCTTGCCGGCGGTGATTTTCTTTTTCACCTCCGCGAAGCGGTTCGCAATCGCAAACGCTGCGTCGATATCGGCTTTGACACGGGTCGCGTCCAGCGACCCCGCCGTCATGCGACCCATGATGGCTTTCCATCGAGCACCTTCGAGCGCGACGCTGAGAGCCGTGAAGTCCCACTCGTGATCCGGTAGGGCTGGAACACGAACGATCAGTTTGTCGTCGCCGAAAGGGATGATGGCATGGGAGCCGATGTTTGTATCGCTTACCACCGAAATGCCGAAGACCGCTCCGCGATTCTTCATCGCCTTGTCGAGCTCGCGCACAAGTTCGGTCGTGCTCTTGTGAGCGTTCTTACTCTCGATTACAATCCTGGTCCCTTGAACTTCTCCAGGATTTATGTCAATGACGAAGTCGCCGATCATGTTTTGGTCGAGACCGTACTCGGTGCTTGTGCGACGAACGAGGTCTTTGCGGGGTCGGGACTCGCCCGTTAGGAATTCCTCGGTCGCCACCTCGAAGTCCCCGCCCTTGCGCGTGGACTTCGCACGTTCGGCGCTCGCGGCAGCCCTCGCAGCCGACTGTTGCAGTAATTCGACCAGCTGCTTGGTCAACGCTTCGTACCTCCGTTCCTCGTCTTTATAGAGCTCGGAGCGCAACGCTGATAGTGGGCTCTGGGGGTTCGTTAGATCAAGATCCTCCCGCACCTTAGCGGTTACCTTGGCATAGTCGTCGAGCAACGCGTTGCGGAGCTTGCCGATAATCGACGCGGTGTTGGCCGGGTCAAGCTTCTTATCAAGCTCGGTGCCAAGATCGCCGAGTAGTTGCGCGATGACCTTTTCAAGCGTTTCGGCCGATTTTGCGACGGATTGCTCCGCAGTCTTCGATACTTGACTGAGGAGGGCTCGCGTTGATTCGGTCGAGCTCTTGAGCGCGTCGGCCAACAGCGTTACCTGGGCCCTGTCGCCGGCAAAGGAGAGAGCGCGAGCCCCAAGCTGCAAGCAGTTAAGGACGCCGGCCTCCCGCAGTTCGGGCGACAAGTGGTCGATGTAGGTTACGGCGACGTCGTCCGTGACGTCCAGTGAGCGGATCGCGAGAGTGCCGTCAACGACGGTAATGGATGTGCTCATTTCTTTTCCTCTTTTTTTCCGGCCTGTGCCGCCGGCCGAGGCGGGGCCGACTTCTGCCGGCCACGCCAATCATCTCGGAGCAGGCGCGAAAAGAAACTTCCCCGGTTTGGGGATTTTGACGGAAACGAATTCCCTAGACTTGGGGATTTTGCGGGAGCCAACTCCCTTGGCTTGGGGATTCCACGGTCATCCCCCAAAAGGGAGGCGCCGCAAAAAAGGGGATGTAGACGTTGGAGCACGGTGGGGAGGCCATTACGGCTGCGGAAAACCCGCTTGTGGAATCCGCCTAGCGATAGCGCCTGACTTAGCCAAGGACTCCCGGTGCAATCGTATTCGGTCTAGGCAGTCACAGCGGAAGCGACGCGGTGCGCCGCGCTTGAGCTTGGACGGCGAGATCGACTTTCGACCAGCCAGTCCTCTCGCGAACGTCCTTGAAATGCTGCTTCACGGTTTCATACGAAACGGAGAGCGCGTCGGCAATTTCCTTGTTAGTGAGTCCCTGCCTCGCCAACTCCGCTACCTCCTTATGCTTGGGCGTCAGCCGATCCCAACGATCACCTTCCTCTCCGCTTGGGGACAAAGCCCGTTGGCTTCTCGCCGTCTCTTCGATCGTGCGGAACACGTCCATGGGTTCCACTAACATTGAGGCTAGAATGTACGCAACCAAAAGAGAGGCGAGAACCGCCGGCACAATTGAAAGCCAGAACGTAGTCCGAACGATGCCCTGAAACTCCGCCAACGTAGCAGAGTCGAGTTCCGCAGCGATCAATCCGACGACACTCCCGTTGTGCACAATCGGCGTGAACGCGGCCAGGTATGTCCCAGTATCGTCGGAATAAGGAACCGGGGTATATGTAGTTTTCCGCGTAGCGTAGGCGTCACGTTCCCACTGAGGCGGCTTCCCGACATCCGTTGGAGGATTCCCGTCCGCATACAGCTCATAGGCTTCCCCGTTTTGAACTATGACGGCATATACTGCGCCTTCTTTGTTTGAGAACGGCCTCGAAAGCTTGTCCAGTTGACGCCCATACGTCTCGTCTAACGAGGAGCTGCTACTGTTCGATATCGCACCTAAGCGAGACCAATCTGCACTCGAAGCAGCCTGCTCGGAGATCTGCGCAAGCCGTGCCGTCTGTTCGTGAATCCACTCGGAGGTATTTGCGCCCAACAAGAGCCATGCGACACCGATAGTCACCGCTTCCGCTGCCAGAATGAGAGCGAAGGACCTGCGGAACGTTCGACTGCCAGACCGCTGCATGATAGCTCGGATCATCGCACGCTCCTAGATTGGATAGCTTATGGCGGTGTTTGGACGGAAGTTTTAGCCAAGGTGACCTTATTGACCCTTCGAAACTCCGGGATGAGCCACGGCGCCCGAAGCAACATGTCTTCTCGGTAGTTCTCAAACTGCTTCTTACAGCCGGGCGATCATCTCGTTGAGTCCCTTATCGAGCGGCTCGATTTCGCTCCATCGGTTGGTTTCCAACTGTTGGTCCACCAGGTCTAAGAAGGAGATGAGGTGCATCGTCATTTCCGCAAGTGCGATATTTGGAGTGTCGAGCCTGCTGTCAAACTTGATGGTGACTCCGGTTTCATTAAATTCAAGAACGTCTTGCATTCCCGTCACCGAGCCGTGGGGCGTTTGACTCTTCCGACGATACTGAAACGCATAGGCCTTCTTAACGTCGGGGTTGCTCATGTCTCCGAGCATGTCGGCAAAAGGTCTTTCCTTGAATCCATATTTTTCGGCATATCCCGGAACCTCTGGGTACTTTCTGGATACGATCGCAATCGCATTCTCCGCCGCTACATACCGTCGCGCGGTCTTCGCAACTTGCAGGTCATCCATGAATTTTTTATCGCGAAAAGGCCACGCAAGAAACTCAAGGGGGGCTTCTTCAGGATTGACGACATAATACTCGGCCTTCGTTTTGCATTCAAATAGCTGGCGCTCCAGTATCTGCGCTTGTCTCCCCCGATTGTGAAGGATTGCTATTACGGCGGCATCCGCGTTCCCGTAGACTTCAGCCGCAAGATAGGCGAGCCAAACGTGAGAACAGTTTTTTGGAAGGCCATCTGGATCAAGCTCGAAGCGTCCGTTGTCAAAAAGTGTCGGGATCATGCCCGTCGCCCTTTGATTCAGGTCAAACATATCTCTGTCTATGCGTGGATCCAGCGTGGTGCCACACTCCATGAACGATCTCCAATTCTCGAAGCTTATGCTCTAACGTCTAGGCCAACACCAGGCCTGGAAAGCTAGAGTAGCACATGTTGCCAAGGCCTTCACGCGACCTGGGTATCCGAAGACATCGCAATCGGCGTTTGCCGATGCATAGCGCGTGGAGCATGCATGTCGGGACCATGGTTAAAAAGCCTTACCCCATATAGCGTTTTCGACGCGTAGCGCTTTTTGCAAACGCGCGCTGCAAAATGCACGACGCGCGACGCGGTACGGCGAGATTCGAAAATCCCTTATTCTATAGGCTTTTTCGCGATGCCGTCGGATCGGCGCCGGGAGTCGAGGGTGTACGGTTTCGGGCCTCTACCTCACAGCCCCCTATGCTGCGGCTCGGGCATAGAGGAATGAGCTAAAACCGGGCCCCCTAGCCAGCGATCGCCCGCGTCGTGCCTGAGCGAAAAAGCACGGCAGAATAAGGTTTTCTCGCGTTCGCGTCTTGCGGCTCGATTCGCGCGCTTTTTGCAAACGGCATTTGCAAAACACGGCAACGCGTTAAAACGCTATATGTCGTATGGTGTTTTAGCGTCGGGCTACAGTCGAGGCCCAGGCGCGGATGCATTTCAAGCCGAGCTTTCGCCATGAGGCTGATGGCAAGGCTCCATTCGTCCCCCCATCGGTGGCCGCAGGTGTGCTCCTCGCAGGTTCCCAAGTTCTATTCTATGCGTGTTCCCTCGAAGGTCCTCAACGCCGTGGTCTTTCTTGGTTACCGGACCGAGATCGACGGCGAAATGGTCGACGAATGGGGCGGAACAGGGTTCCTAGTTGGCGTGGACGATCGCGGCACGCTATCCCCTTACATCGTAACTGCTGACCACGTTGCTAAGGAGCTTGAGGCGGTTGCGGAACCGATCGCGCGAATCAACGATGCGGACGGAAAAGGTCACCACTATCGCCTTACGAAGCCCACACGAGTTGAACACCAGGGTCGAGTTATAGAATCTACGGCCTGGTATCGTCACCCAACGGCCCGAGATAAGGCCGATGTTGCCGTATATCCATTTTCCCCCACTTGGATAGAGGATTGGGATGCAGCTCCATTCGCTTACTTTCCGTTCGACATGTTTGTTTCACATTCAATGCTCTATGGTGCAGAGGCGAGCATCGGCATAGGGGATGAGCTTTTTGTTCCGGGGCTCGTCGCTCATATTGCAGGCGACGAAGCAAACTCTCCCCTCTTGCGCGTAGGGAATATCGCAATGCTACCAGACGAACAGATTTACGTCTGCGAAGAATACGGCTTTATCGACGCTTACCTCGCAGAAGTTCGGTCTCTGGGGCGCCTGAGCGGCGCGCCCGTCTTCGTTCGCGGAACGCACAAAGCTCCGAGCAAGAAGGCCTTGGTAACCACCGAGAAGGGCTGGGCGATTTCTGACGAGCCCGAAATAGTCGTTTATTCGGCGGATTATTTGCTGCTCGGCCTGATGCACGGCCATTGGAACATTTCCGCGGAGGATGTAAACGCTCCACGCCCACGCCTTTCGCGCGAAGGAGACAGGAATTTAGGCCTTGCCATCGTTACGCCAGCGCAAAAGATAGTTGAAACCATTAATCATCCTGCATTGGTTCGCATGCGAAAGGATTTTGTGGAAAGGGTAACGGCGAAAAATAGCGCAGCGGAGACCTAATCCTTTCGCACCTGGTTAAAGGAGTAAGCCTTGGAACCTCGCGCTCTAGCGGCCATTGCAGGGCAACCTTTTCTGACGCCTAACCCAACCTACGACGGCGTCGCGGCGCAGTACATTGGAACGCCTTTGCCTCTGCTAGGCCTGGTGACGATAACTTCTGACGAGGAATCTATCTACGCCTCCCTGGATAACGCAGACGGCTGGGAGCAGCGATCACTTCAACTGTTGCCGCAAGGCGCCGCGTTAGGATTCGGAGGCCTCTTTCGCAACGCCGTAGGAGGGCAACTTGTTCAGGAACACGAGCGCGGAAGAATAGTCTCTGAAGACGGGACGTGGAGCGCGGAGCAGGCGACCTTTTACGGTCAAACCTCAAGAATGGGCCGCACCGAGAACTATAACACGTATCGGTTCAAAGTCGGTGAGATCGTAGTCCACGGTCCCGCGTTCGGCGAGGCGGTCGCAGCAACGCGTGATATTTACGCAGGGGCAGAATGGTCGGCTGGTGGCGAACTTGAAGGCAGTTTATTCTTCGTAAGCCCCCCTTTCTTCTGAGGCAAAGCGGCGCGAAGATGAGCGGATTGCCGTCGCTTACATTGGTGAGCTAGACCATACTGCTAGCGAAGCAATGTGGCTGCTGCTATCGTTTGTTGCGGGAAATCGCGTACATGCACTTGCTCGTGAACGGTACACCGCTGCTGGCGCCCTAATCGAGGTAACGCATCATCGTGGAACAGGTATCGGAGCGGGGAGAGACGCGCCGTTCCGACCGTTCTACACTAATGTCGCTCCCGATGGTTTCACCGTGATGGGTACTAACATTGCTCGACTCCTGCGAGCCAAGTTTCCCATCGACATAGTGTTCGAGCATCTACACATGGCTACCAGCGGAAACATTGACGTTGACGCGCAACACTTCATTCTGGCGATTCATTGTGCTTTTGAAGCTTGGAATCGCAAGCTCGGCCTTCTTGAATGGGTGGACGACGATTGTTGGGGTTGGTTCATAGGTAAGGCGCGACGCCATCTCCTTTCGCCGATTTACGAGACTATCGGTCCTGAGATGAAGGCAAACGTTGCTTCGGCGTTGCGACACGCGAACCGAACGACCACAGCGTGGCGACAAAGCGAGTTCTTTCGAGCGCTCCAAATAGATACTAGCGCGCCGGATGCTCAGCGCGCTCTAGATGCCCGGGATGAAATCCTGCACAACGGATGCTTCTTAGAGCGCTGGGAAGACCTCACGCCTGAGAAGCGGCAAGAGCGTTTCTCCGACGTTCAGCGGCTCCGAAAGATCGTGCTGACTATTATTTTCAGGCTTACATCATACGAAGGGCAGTTCATCGACCCTGTGACGTATCAGAACGGTAATATAACGCGCGTGCCGTTACCTGAGGCATTATTCAAGGTCTCGGTGCCAGCCCCATAACGAGGGCACGCAGCGCTTCCCAATGGCGTGGATGCGGTACGCGCGCCCCGGCACGGTAACGCGAGCAGGTCGCGAGGGAAAGGCCGGTGGCGCTCGCGATCGCGCTCAGAGGAACGTCATCGAGCTTCGGCACGACTTCGCGCAGGAACCAGGTGCGATCGTGACCGGTGCCGTTGGGATTCTCGCGCTTCCATTCGCGGCTACGTCGCCGCTGCTCGACGATCGCGTCGCCCCGTTTGCGGTTCGTCTCTGCGTCGGCGCGTGGGTCGTTGCCCGCGAGTGTTTGGAGACGCAGCGCTTCGCGTGCGCGTTCGATTGCGCGTAGGCCATGCTCGCGACGCGCCCGCGGCATGCAGTCCTCGCAATGGCGACGGCGACGCTTTTCAACGGCTCTCCCGCATCGAGCGCAAGCGACAGGAACGAGCGGCGGCGCCTCTGGACGCGGCGCTCCCCAGCCTTTGCTCGCATACGGCCGCGGACTCGTCACCTTGCGAGGCGTTGCTCTAAGTGGAGACTGCGCGGAGGATGGTAGAGGTACCGCGAGACTTTTCCGCGACGGAAACCCTCCGTTTGTGCGTGGAATCTCGGGCGTCTCGCGGTTCGCCCGTGGACTTTCAAGGCTTTCTCGACGCATAGTCCGACCGGTCTCGGCTTTGCGAGGTCTTGTCGCGTTAGTCTCGACGCGACCGAGGAGCGCCGCGCGGAGCACCCGTGCCAGGTGTGCAACGATTGGCGCCTGGAGTAACCGCCAGCGTCCAAGGGTCAGCGCAAGCTCGTGCGTTAGCGGAGCCCGTACGCGGCAAATGCCGTTCGGAAGCTCCGCAAAGTCGTGCGAGGTCAGAATCCGCTCTTCCAACAGGTCGAGGACAAACGCATCGACGGCCGGGCGTATCGGTTCCATCGCGTCGAACGCAAACGAGTCTCGATTGCGCTGGTCAGCGTGCAGCACGCCAAGCGTCGGGTCGAGACCGACTGCGAGGAGCGCGAGGCGAGCTTCCGATTCGAGAAGGGCGTAGAGATAGTTGAGGAGCGCATTGACGGGATTGGTCGCAGCGCGAGGTGCGCCGGTCAGAACCGATGCGCGCGAATCGTACCGCGCCCAATGCGCGGGCATTCGCGCGAGGTCACGACCGCGCAGGCGCAGCGGGACCGCGCGCCAGGCATTCCAATAGATCGCGGCAGCCTGCGCCTCGCAAGTGCGTACTTCCTCGATCGTCACGGCGCGTTTCAACGCCTCTCGCAATCGGTCGAACGCGGCGAAATCGCTTACTCTCAGGCGTGCGAGGTTGGCGCGCTGGCCGTCGAGCTTTTCGGCGATGAGATAACAGGCGAGGCTAACGTCGAGCCCGGTAGCAACTGCGAGCGCTTGTGCGCGTCGGATTGGGTGGCCGTCATAGCCGAAGGGGACGGAGTGTGCGAGCAGCGCGCCGTCAGGTCCGAGATGGACGAGCGCAGCGCCGATCGCTCGCAACCACGCGAGGGCCTCAAGGGTGAGCGAGCCCGTCTTTCCGAGCAGCACGAGCCGTTCGAGGCCGGACCCCGCGCGATCGACGACGAGGGACCGCCGATGCGGGCCGATTCCATCCTCTATATGAAGCCGACCGTAGAGGACGCGCAAACTCGTGCCGTAGCCGTCGGCCACGAGCACGCCCGCTCGCACTTGCAGCGGCGGATAAGGAAGAGTAAAGTTCTGGTCTAGCATCGGGAGCAAACCCTCCTGGTGCGACGCCTCCGGCTCGTTCGCGCGGGCCGGGGGCACCGTTGTATTAGCTGTAAGTTGTTAGCGTTTCGATTTCTGGTAACTCCGCTTTCCGAAGTTGCGGCATTTGAGTGAAAGACGTGACACCGGATACTTCCGAACCGGCCTCGCCCCAAAACTCAAATGCAGCGAGCCTGGCGTAATGCGTGAAGGGGCGGCATATCGAATCCGCCCATGCCAGGAGGTACTCACCGGCCATCGGGCGCGTGTAGTCGAACGCGAGACGAGAGTCGTCCAGAATGTCGCAAGCCCGCTGAAGGTACGTATGGAGCTTCCGTGGGCGTCCCGGCGCTTTGACTTCGGCGCGCCGCGTCTTTGCTACGCTGACGAGGTTATGCGCTTCTCGCCCGAGGCTCTCTCGATACTGCCGCGCCCCTTCCTTATACACGTCGCCCCGTCTTGGGAATGCGAGCACGCCGAGCAGAATCGCCAGGCCAATCGCCTTGGGCACGACGGTAACCCATGTGTGCTCGGGAACGACAACGGTTTCTCTCTCTAGCGATGGGTCAACCCGATCGAGCGTCAAAGGCGCGCTGGTTGAAAACGTGCCGCCCGGCACGAACTCTATCGGGGCAAGTTTCACGCGCACGGCCCGGTGTTCGAGTTGAAGATACGAACCGATAAAATAACGATTCATAAACTCCGGAACGTTGCGCGGGTCGAGCCCTGGCTTGTCGCTCCACGGAATCGGCTGTCCCCACGTTATGGGTTCGTCCTTCCAATAAAGGACGCCCGTGCCACGCAGCGAGTCCACGCGCGAAATCTCTGCGCCGGGTGAGCCCAATGATTCGCCGCGGGCTTCATCCTCTTCGAGCCATCGCGCGCCGAGCCAAACAAGATCGTCGAGAATCTTGATTATCTCGTGGTAGTAGCCGAAGCGATCGACGACTTCGACGTACGAGGCGTGTATCGCCCCGCAGATCGCGAGCAGCGTCCCTGTCGAAGGTAGCCGGTCGCCGCGGTAATAGCTGTTCAGCCGGTTTGTGCCGCCGACGTACCCCATGGCCGCAAGCACGCTGCGCTTAGACACCCCGCTGCGCTCCACGAGGCTTTGAAGGAAGGCGCCGGCCTCGGGCCACTCCTCGGGGCGCAAATGCGTGCGCTCCTGGCGTCCTGTCCGCATCCCGCGCTGTGGAGGCATAATAGAAGCGTATTATGCCCTCTTTGCGCCATTCCTGCCCGATGGTATAAGGTTAACGTATGAAGGCACAACACTTAAGAAAACTCCGCCTCTGGCGGCTCCTGTCGGGTAAAACGCTAGGGCAGGTCGCGCGCGAAGTGCGCCTACCAGCCTATGTCGTCTCGGCGATAGAGCGGGGTGAAATCATGCCCCCGGACCGCTGGGCGAAACGTTTCGCCGAGGCCTATGGTGAGGCGGTCGCAGCGGACCTCTTAAAGCCGGTCGAGCCGGTCGCAGCGCTCGGGCCAGCAGCCGGGAGCGCAGCCCTCGACTCGACGCGGGTGACCGTCAATGAGTAAGCACGTCAACTACGCGCTGCTCGACGAGCTGCTTGCGGACGAGTCGCTTTCCCTTCGACAATGCGCAGAGCGCGCGGGGTGCTCGGATTGGTCCGCCCGGCAGCGCTATCGCCGCCTTTGCGGCGACGATCGCCCCATGAAGGCGCCCGCCCGAGATCGCTACCCGGAACAGCGTGCAAGTCAAGACGACCAACCTTTGACCGGTGCAGAAGCGGCGATCGCGTGGGGCATCGCCATACTCTTCTTTGTCGGTCTCGTCGCCGTGAGTTGGTATGTCCGTCGCGACGATTTTCCGCCTCACAACCAACCGGAGGGACCGATGCGATGAAAAAGGCCCCTCGCTGCAACGAGGGGCGCAGAATCACGTTATCCGACTCTCGCGATTCCGCGCTCCTTGACGCGTTACCTTCGACTCGCCTCGACTCCGAGGGCGTTTGATATGGCGCACGCAAAACGCGGTTTCTCACCTCATACGAAACGCCGCCACGCGTTGCAGCGAATCGTCGAGCTTGAGACCCAACAGGCGAAGCTCGAACGCTCACGGCCACGAACCCCGGGCAAGAGGGGCGCCAAGACGCGCGCGCTTAACGCGATCGCGGGCCAGCTTCGCGCGGCGCGCGGCCAGCTTACGAAGGCACGCAATGCGATTGCGTCGGGCGCTGCAAAGCACACCTCGGCCATACGCGCAGCCGTCGCGAAACGCTCCGCGGCAGCAAAGAAGGGTTGGGCAACGCGGCGCGCCCGCGCGAAGCGAGTGGCGATTCCGAGCGCTCTTGAACCGATCGCGGCCACGGGCTTGGAGCGCTTCATGCCACATCTTACGGAAAGCGGTGTCATCTACGTTAACCCGCTCGGCTCTGACCGCAGCCTTGAGGGTAAGCATTGGAACGCGATTCGGACCTACCTTGAGAACGGTCGCACCGATGCGCTCGACCGCTTTCATGACAAGAGCATTTTCGACGCTGAGACGGGGCGACGCTTACCATTTGTCACCGACCCCGCGGTCATTCTCGAACACGAGGCCGAGTTTGACTTCGGCTCGACGGGCTTTTACAAACGCCGTGAAGAGGTCGCAACGTTCGCAGCATGATTGACCTTAACGCGGAACGAGCGCGCCGCGCCGCACTACTGCCCGAGGGCGCCTCGTGCGAAGTATGCGGAGAAAGCGACCCCATCGTTCTCAACAGCGACGAGCGAATGATTCTCTGCGCGGAGCACGCGGCAATCCGTCAGGGCAGGAGTGCGATCGAGGAGCATCACGTCGCCGGTCGGCGTTATAGCGGCGTGACTATTTTCGTGCCTCTCAATCTCCATCGACGGCTGACGGCAATGCAACGTATCCGGGCACGCGCAAAGCTAGGGCAGAGTAAGGATGAAGCGGCAGCCGCATAAGACACCAGCGCCACAGGAGCCTCGACCAGCGCCTATCGGCGCGACGAAAGCGCCTGCTAGGAGTCGGCGCCCGTCGTATCCCCCTGAGCCTCTTGCCGACGAGGCCGAGGTCGAGTTTCTGCGCTCGATCGCCGACATTTGTAACGCGCGCGCCGACGAGGTAGAGGAAGCTAAAGCCAAGAGGAAGGCGCGATGAACCGCCGACTAACGCATGACACCCTGAGGCCGTCCTACGAGCCAATCGCTCCAACAATAGAGGACCGCCTTACTTTGCGCCATGTTTTCGCGCGCGCATACGCCGAGCCGCTGGGGCGCAAAACCCGCGGGTCACGTACGCCGCGCAGCGAACTTCCCTCGCTCGACGGCATGGTTCTTGTTTTCGATTGCGAGACCGTCGAGCACCGCCTGACATTCGGGGTTCTTGAAATCTACGAGCGGCGCCGACTCAAGACCCGCGCTGTTTTCTATCGGGACGACCTGCAATCCACGGATCCGATTGGCTTCGCGCGTCTCAAAACGATATGTCGCGCACTCGGTGTAAAGCTCGTCAAACGCGAATGGCTGTTTCAACATGCAATATGGCCCGCTCGCAAGCACGGTTGGGCGATGGTCGGCTTCAACGTCGCGTATGACCTCTCGCGCATCGCCGACGCGTTCGAGCGTGCCACCAAGACGGCCCGCTATGGGACGCGCTTCTGCAACGGGTTTGAGCTACAGAAGCGGTTCGTCGGCACCAAGAGCCATATCATCCGGCCGTTCTGCCGAATCAAACGCGACGACCGCCATCACGTTCGCTTCGATATGAAGGGCGCGGTGGTTATCGACCTTGCGACTGTGGCGTTTGCCCATACCGATAAGAACCTTCCACTTATGGGCGAGCCGCCCAAGGAAAGCGCTTGTCGAGCTTTTGGCGTCCCGTTCGAGGTTCGGCCGGGAGCGCATAGCGGCCAAATCACGGTCGAAAACGTCGAGGGCTGCCTGTATGACGTACGCAAGACGTCTGAGCTACTTCGGGCGCTCGACGCTGAACATGCAAAGCACCCCGTAAGCTTGCACCTGTCAAAGGCGCAATCCGGTGCGACGATCGCCAAGGCGTACCTCGATGCTCTCGGCGTTCAACCACGCCTGCAAGTCCAGCCGGACTTTCCGAAGCCGTATCTTGGCTACGCGGCGCAGGCCTACTACGGTGGACGCGTCGAGGCGCGTATCGTAAAGATGCTGCTGCAATGCGTCTACCTCGATTTTCTCTCCATGTATCCGACCGTCTTTGCACTCCTCGGCTTATGGTCGAATCACATCATACCGGCACGCCTCGAAGTCGAAGAAATTCCGCCTGAAGAGATTGCGGCGCTGCTTGCGCACCTGCGCGAGCATCCCGAAACCCTCTTCGACCCCGCGACGTGGAAGCGGCTCGACTTCTTTGCCCTCGTTGACCCGAACGGCGCCAGCCTACCGGCGCGCGCGCCGATCGTCCCGCCGAATGGCTCCGAGGGCCTTGCGAGCGAAGTGGCACGCCGCGATTACGAAAAGCAGGCCGCCTCGAATGCAGTTGTCACCATCGGCCCGGTCGAGTCGGTAGAACCTCTGTGGTACGCCGGTCCCGACCTCGCAGCATCGGCGATCGCCGATGGCGAGCCCGTCATCGTTCGAGCTTGGCGCCTTCGACCCAACGGCATGCAGGAAACGTTGCGCGCGATTCCGTTCCGAGGAGCCGACCTCATCGACCCTCGCAGCGATGACTTCTTCGCTCGGCTCATTGAGTTACGGAAAACCACGACCGGAGACCCGATTGACGACGAGCGCCGGTCTACCGGCTATAAGGTTGTCGCAAACTCCGGCGCTTACGGCGTCTTTGCGGAGACGAGCCCCATCGACGTAGACCCCGACGAGGAAAACCGAAAGCTGCGCCGTGTCGCGGTCTATGCCGACACGAGCTTCGAAACCGAGGTCGATCGCCCGGAGCGCCCGGGCCGCTTCAACTTCTTTCCAACCGCGTCGCTCGTCACCGCCGGAGCGCGTCTCATGCTTGCGTTAGCGCAGCGCGAGGTGGAGCGCCGCGGCGGCGCTGTTGCCTATTGCGATACCGATAGCCTCGCCGTGGTCGCCACGCACGACGGCGGCTTTGTGCCGTGCGAGGGCGGCCCGTATCGCCTTCCGGACGGCTCGCGCGGATTGCACGCCCTTTCGTGGGAAGAAGTCGAGGCGATTCGCGAACGATTTACCTCGCTTAGTCCGTACGATCGAGCGATCGTTCGCGGCTCGGTGCTGAAGCTCGAAGACGAAACCTTCACGGATAAAACGCGGAAAGTCCGGTGCGAGTTGTGGTGCTACGCGGTTTCCGAAAAGCTCTATACGCTCTTTACGCTCGACGCGCGAGGCGAGCCGGTCATCCGCAAGTATTCCTCGCACGTCCTTGGGCAGTACCGTTCGCCGATTCAGGGCGATCGCCACGAATGGATTATCGACGCTTGGAAACGCGAGATTCATGCAGCGCTCGGCAAGCCGATAGAGGCGTTTGCATGGGAACAGTATCCCGCAATCTCGCAGCTTACTCTTACGACGTGGAACGTCTTTGAGCCATATCGCGAAAACGACCGCCTGCGCCCGTTTGACTTCCTCGCAGTCGGCGTCGTGAATAGAAGCGCAATCGACCTCGCAATCGAGGAAGTCGCTGGATTGGAACGATGCTGCGAGGAGCCACGGCCAGGATGTGCGCTCTTTCCCGACCCTATACAATGGCGCGAGCAGGATTGGCGCTGCCTACGCTGCGAGGCCGTTTGGGACTTCGCGCTCCGGCCACGCCTCAAGACCTACGGTAGCCTTATTCGTTCAACGCTGCGAGGTGTCGAACGCAAACGTCTGTGCGCCGACGGAAGCGAACCGACGCGTCGCACGCGCGGGCTCCTAATACCACGACCGGTGCGCGTCGAGTCCAAGATGGCGATCGGCAAGGAGGTCATCGTTGACCCAACCGATACCGACGAAGGGCTTACCGCCGAAATGCTCGGCGCGACGGAAGTCTTGATCTACGAAAACGCAACCAAAGGACTCGACGCATTGCGTGGGCAGATAAGAGCAACCGGCGTTAAGTTGGTCGCTCGCGCTTCCGGGGTAAGTCGCTCGGAGATTCAGGCGATCGTCAACGGAGGGAAGACACCGCACCGCGGCACGATCGGCAGGCTTGCAGCGGCGCTGGACCGCCTTGGCGCGTAGCTCTCCGGTCTTTCCATTGCGAATAGCGTCAAGGTTGGCGGGCGGGTACGGAGCCGTGGACCGAGGTCGCTTTTCGGCTTCGCGGCCGGTCACTGCGCTGGGACCTGGGGCGCACGGCGGCGAAACGCTCCTGCCGACCGTTCAGCCGGGGGGACATCCGACATGAGCACCTTCGCACTTAATCGCTACGCCTTCAGTATCAGCGCCGCAGCACTACTAGCGGCGTGCGGCCCGTCGGCGCCGCTGACTGGCGCGCCGGGCGAGAGCGTCACCCATCCATCGGTCCCAGCGTTCGACCGCGGTTCATGGGTTGCGCCCGAAGCCAATCCGAGCCGTCCTTGGCTCTATGTAGCAAGTAACTCAAATAACAAGATCGACATTTACGACGTTCAGAGGCTAACGCTTAAGAAAGTAGGTCAGGTAACGGATGGCATCGACCAACCTGAGGGGATAAGCGTTGACGGCGAAGGGACCTTGTATGTGAGCGAAGGGGTAGGAATGGTCGAAATTTACCCCGCTGGCTCCGAAACCCCGACGCTGACTCTTTCGCAGGGATTGACGTACGCGAACGATGCGGTGACGGACGCAGCTGGGAACGTCTACGTCGCCAACAGTGGTGGTTCCATCGCTGACGTGGTCGTCTACCCTGCTGGACAATCGACACCCTCAGAGACCATAACAAGCGATTTGTTTTCCCGACCCTACGGCGAAGTATTTGATCCATCGGGAGACCTGTACGTCGCGGACTGGAATACCGGCGTCTTGATGATCGCTGCTGGATCGCAGCAAGTCGTTTCGTTAGGCTTGATAGGGGGAGGGCAACCAGCGGGAATCGCGTTTGACGCTCACACCAACAACCTGTTCGTTAACTATTACTACGGTCCAGGAAGGTACAAAACGCTCGTCTATGCGGCTGGCTCAGCCTATCCCATTCGTGCTCTCTACGGTACAGAGGGGGCCAATGATATGACCATCGGCGCATTTGGGCATTCCTCGTACCTGTTCGATCCTGACTATTTCACCAACAAGATTTATGTTTACAAGCCAAATGCTAGGAAGCCAAGCGCGGTTATGCGGACTGACGCAAAAGGCATAAACGGCGTCGCGTTAAAACCCGCTGGCGTGTTGTAGGTCGCGCGGCCCGGAGGCCAGCTATCGGGGTGCATGCAAAGAGCGCTCAACACGCTGCGTGTGCGGTTAACCTTGAGGTTTCAATAACGGCTTCACCCTTTGGCAAGGTCGGCACGGCGAGGGCTCCCCGTCGGAGCCGTGGCTGCGGAGCGTCGGCCCAGGCCCGCTTTGGCGGCGTGGCCCGTCGATGGAACTGAAGCCAAGCGTCGAACCTCCCTAGCCATGAGCGCGTACATGCTTCAAGGAGGTAAGGGGAGATGAGGATTCTAGGCCTCGGCCGCTGCGCTGTAGGTCTCGGCGCTGCCGCGGGGCTGCTCGCGGGCTGTGGAACAGTAGGTGTGCAATCCCGTGGAGTCGAGGCGTCACAGCTAATGCAGACGCGATCGTCGTTTGCACCCGCCACACTCAGCGTCACGGGCCGTGAACGAAAGCACGCGCCGACGCGGCGCGCCTCCAGCGGATACGTTTACGTGTACGTGTCGAACGTAACAACGTTTGGCCCTCCGGCCTCGGGAGAGGTCGTCTATTACCCAGCGGGATCAAACGGGAACGTCGCGCCGTCGGGCGCTATCGCTGGCTCCAACACGGATCTAACCCTGGTTGACGGCATCGTCGTTGATGATACGGGCGAGATATATGTTGCGAACAGCGACACTAACAGCATCGTAGGGTTTCCAGCTGGCTCCAATGGTAACGTCAGTCCAAACCTCGTCATTTCAGGTTCCGAGACGGGCCTTGCCTCGCCGATAGCTCTAGCGCTCGACCGGTTGGGAAATCTATATGTTTCGAACTGCGGAGAGTGCGACTATGGGCCGCCCGGAAAGAATAGCATCGAGGAGTTTGCAGCTGGTAGCAATGGAAACGTAAATCCCATAAGGGAAATAACAGGAAAACGCACCCAACTCGGTCACGTCAACCAGCTTGCGATCGACCGTGCAGGAAAAATATACGTGGCAAACGTGACGAATGAAGCAACGTTGGTCTTTAACAGGAATGCTAATGGTAATGCCTCCCCGGTGCGCGTACTCGCGGGGACTCGAAGCCGCATTAACGAGCCGGACGGGCTCGCTATCGGCCCAGCAGGGCTCTACGTCACTTCCGTCTATAGCGGTTACATAGGGCGCTTTCCGCTCGGAGCTGGCGGCGATGAGTCCCCCCGCGTGACGCTCCATGTGGATTGGTCCAATGGTGGACAACAGGTGATCGGCGGCATCATCGTCGCACCTGATGACTCGCTTTACGTGACCGGATTCTCGGTGCCGCTCGTTGCCCAATACGCTGAGAGAGCGAGAGGTAAAGAGCCACCGCTGACGGTCATTCAAGGATCGGCTACTCAACTAGTGACTCCGACGTTCGTGTTCGTGAAATAGCTAAAGTCTCTTAAAAGCGTTGCGGCCCACGCCTCTGTTCCTTAGCACGGCTTCGCGAAGGCGAGGCAGTTTGAGTCGACGAGCCCGGAGCCGATTGCATCCGGCCCGGGTATGCATTGGTGCTCGATGTGAAAAGCCATACGCCATATAGCTTTTTCGACGTTGCAAAGTTTTTGCAAACGCGATTGCAAAACGCGCGAAGAATCGAGACGAAGCGCGAGAGGCGCAAAAACCCTGATTCTACCGCGCTTTTTCGCTCAGGACCGGCGCACGGCGATCGGCGAGGAGGGGGCCCGGTTTTGCGTCGTTCCTCTATGCCCAAAACGCTGCGGCACCGCGGCATTTCTTGTACTTGTTGCGTCAACCCAGGCTAGTGAGATTTGAACCTCGGCGCCCTAGCGCGCGCGTCGGGGCTCTGGAAATGGTCGGCGTACGCAGCGATAATAGCGTCACGAACCTTGTCTCGTCGTGTGCCCGGCTTAGGGCACGGTGTCTCGGGCGATAAATGTGAAATACGAATCGACCGTGCCCCCCGTGAAGTACGTCATAATTTCAAATGGCCCGCGACACGGACTTGGAACCACATTGGCGGCGGCTCCCCCTACCTCGGCACTGGCGGCCACAATCGGGCACCCTCTGAGGAA